>SXGQ01894541.1_pt1 | contig 10169 bp, 10 predicted proteins | sample 3178371 | NCBI WGS metagenome assembly SXGQ01 (sample SAMN11356859, study PRJNA531348) | freshwater metagenome | isolation source: freshwater sample F1-20 | place: China: Fuxian Lake, Yuxi | collected 2017-12-25 | reverse complement strand
GGCGAGCCACCCGAGTCTCTTCAGGTTGCTGCGTCGATTCATCGCCCCCCCTCCCGTCAGCCGTGGACTGCGGCCAACGAGACCGTTGGCCAATCGTCATGAGTTTGATTCAAGTGGTGGCCGGAGCGCCACCCTAAAGAGGCGCCGGGGACCAGGCTTCGACGGGGAGGAGTTGACGTCGTCCCCGAATTCCGGACAGTTTGGAGTTGGACTAAGCTGGCTCTGAGGTTTCCCACCAGAGGAGACGAGGAGCATGAAGGGCAAGCGGTTTACGGAAGAGCAGATCATCGGGTTCCTGCGGGAGGCCGATCGGGGCGTGGGTGTGAAGGAGCTGTGCCGCAAGCACGGGTTTTCGGAGGCGAGCTATTACCTCTGGCGGAGCAAGTTCGGCGGGGTGGACGTGTCGCTGCTGCGCTGCCGTTGAAAGGCTTATGTTAAGTATAGAGTTTGGTTGGTTCGATTGGTTTAGGAATACGCATCAACCCGTTAAGCCACGCCGTTACAGCGCAGAAGAGCGCGCATTTACGCTCCCGCTCAGCCGCAAATATGCTTACACACTTGCTTACACACCGGCTCTGACGGCGAAAAAACCCGCCGAAAACAGCTGCATTCGGTTACTGCAAGCTACTCATAATCCCTTGGTCCTTGGTTCGAATCCAAGCGGGCCCAGTTTTCGGGCGAGGGCTGGCTCACAGGCAATCTGACCATCGCACAGCGCCGGAGGCGCTTACCCCGGGCATAGATGCTCGTAGTCGAATTGTTTTTTTGCGTAATCGCGACCTCAGTTGCCTGCCAGTTGGACAGATACTCTCGGTTTTTTTGAGCAGATGGCAGGCGATAAAGCGTATGAGGGAGTAGTCTCAATTCGCCGTTCTTCGCTGGCTAATGTACCGCGTCTAGGATACCGAGTTGAGCCAAAGAGATTTGCCCATGCCTTTATCACTATGGCAACGTTTCTTCCGGTGGTGGCGACCCGAGGATCGACTCATTCGGGCCATCCGTGTCATGGGCCTCTCGGTGTGCGTGAGCGTTGTACTGATGGGCTGGTTTTTCTTAGTTCGTGAAGCGGCTGTGCTATGGCGCCAGGGTGGCGCCGTGTTACTTACCGACGGGGTGTTACGGCTCATCGCTAGTGCCCTGTTCGGTGCCTGGGCGTATTTGCCCTACGGGTTCTCGACCGCTGCCATTCGTACGACCCGTAGTCGCAAGTTATTTGCAGGTCTAGCAGTATTGGTCTTTCTGATTCACGCCTCTCTCAATATCCAATTAGTTTTCTTCCCTGCAACCTCAACCTCGGCTATTGCTGTGATCTTCTTGCCGATCTATCTGGCGACTCCAGTACTCGTAATATGGGGCATCGCATACTTACAAAGTAAACTTGTAAATCAAAATCAATCGTAACTGTCTGAGTTTGCCTGGTTGCTTAACTTGCGGTCGGCTTTTGGGAAACTGACCGAACGCTATGGTGAATTTTATGAGTATCGTAAGAAGAGCGCTCATGACTGCCGCGGCGGCTCTTAATACGTCAATCGTGATGGCGGCCCCTGCGTGGCAGACCGAGAAGGTTGAGGCGCCTCGAGTGTCGTACCACACCTTTGAGAGTCGTGCTGCTCAGGCCAAAGTGAGTTATCACCTGTATACGCCAGCCGCTTACTCGGTTGACGACGGTCGTCGATATCCTGTCGTGTACTGGTTGCACGGATCGGGAGGCGGGTCACGGGGGATCCGTCCGCTCGCACAGCTTGTCGACCAGGCTATCCAGTCTGGGCGAACGCCGCCTTTTCTGGTGGTGTTCGTCAACGGATTACGCCTCGGTATGTACGTCGATTGGAAAGATGGCTCTGCGCCCATCGAGACGGTCATTACCCAGGATCTTCTTCAGCATATTGATGCTAACTATCGAACCGTCCCGACACGTCGCGGACGTCTGTTGGATGGTTTCAGTATGGGGGGATACGGTGCGGCACGATTAGGGTTCAAGTTCCCCGAGTTATTCGGTGCGGTATCGATCATCGGTGCTGGGCCGCTGCAGCGGACGCTAACGAGGGCGCCTAGAGCGAGCGGCAAGACCGCAGACGATGTGATGCAGGAGGTGTACGGGGGCGATATCGAATATTTCCGGGCGGTGAGCCCGCGTCAGCTTGCCGCGGATAACGCCGAGATCATTCGTCAGGAATCACTGATTCGTATTGTGATCGGAGATCGCGACGAGACGTTCGCCAATAACCGCGATTTTCATGAGCACTTGGCCGCTCTCGATATTCCACATGATTGGATCGTTATCGAGGGGGTTGGTCACGATCCGATGAGTGTCTTGCAGGCACTTGGTGATCAACATTGGGCGTTCTATCGAGAGGCATTCAAGTAGATTCCGCGGTACCCGAATCCGCTGCGATATAAAAGATAATCTCCTTCAAGCTCGATTTAAGTGTCCGCCTTGCAGCGCTGGCAGTTCTGAATTCAAAGCTGAGATTAATCGGGGAGCTAGCGATTTCCCGAGGTCTCTATATGTTGTTTTAATCGTATGTCGTTCGCCAACAAGAGCTGTCAAAAACACGATACTTACTTACACATTATCGGTTTCAAGTGTAGGCGGGGTGTGAGCGCAACCTAATCTTTTTGTCAGTTCGGGCGACTAACTAGGTATGTACATCGGGCATACCCCTCAACTTCGGGATCATTGGCCCGCTAATGGTCCTTCCAAGCGCGAGTTCCGCTGCTCGCGCTGCGGCAAGCGCTGGCACGCGGCAGCCGGCTGGCTTCCGTCGTTGCGAGAGTGCGAAGGGTGCCGATCAAAAGCGCGATCGCCGGTCTTCGCTTCATCGGGCCGGGGATGGATTGCGTAGATAGAGAATCGCAGTCACAGGGAGTGTTCATTGTCGTTTAAACGACATCATGGGTCGTTTAAGCGAGCCGTTTTTGGCAGAGATATCTGTGTCAAAACGCCGATTTGACACTTGTTACACCGTTGTCGCACCACAGCGGCCATTCGCTAACTGATTGATTTCGTTACAGTGATTCTAGGGCGCGGGGCTTGAAAATCCGCGTGTCGTTGGTTCGATTCCGACTCCGGCCACCATTTTTCCTCCGGCTCTGCGGTGGTGGCAATATCCCGTAGCGGAGGCAGTGGTTATGGCGCAAGGCGCAATCTTCAATGAAATGTATTCGGACGGCACGGCTGTCCGAGAGCATTACGCGCCGTATTCCGCGTGGCTCGCTTCGACGCCCCCTGAGCGTATTCGCGAGAAACTCACGGAAGCCGACACGCTCTTTCGTCGCGCGGGCATCACCTTTGCCGTCTATGGCGATGAAACGGGCACGGAGCGCCTGATCCCCTTCGACATTGTGCCGCGGATCATCCCGGCTGCTGAGTGGGCGTTCCTGCAGCGTGGACTTCGTCAGCGCGTTACCGCATTGAATGCCTTTCTGCATGACATCTACCACGACCAGGAGATCTTGCGAGCCGGACGTATTCCAGAAGAGCAGGTGCTCTGCAACGTTCAGTACCGCCCGGAGATGCAAGGCATCGACGTTCCGATGGATGTGTATGCGCACATCGCTGGCATCGACCTCGTGCGCGCGGGTGCAGGTGAGTACTACGTCTTAGAAGACAACCTGCGTGTCCCTTCGGGTGTGTCTTACATGCTCGAAGATCGCAAGGCGATGATGCGATTGTTCCCCGAGCTCTTTGCACGATACAACGTCGCGCCGGTCGAGCACTACCCCGATCTACTCCTCGATACGTTACGCAGCGTGGCACCTGCCGGCGTCCGCGACCCCACAGTCGTTTTGTTGACCCCGGGCGCGCACAACAGCGCGTATTTCGAGCACGCCTTCCTCGCGCAGCAGATGGGCCTCGAACTCGTCGAGGGGCAAGACTTGTTCGTCGACGATGAGATCGTCTACATGCGAACGACGCAAGGACCGCGTCGCGTCGATGTCATCTATCGGCGCATCGATGACGATTTCCTTGACCCGCTCGCGTTTCGACCCGACTCCATGCTCGGCGTACCGGGCCTGTTGACGGCCTACCGCGCCGGACGAGTGACGATCTCCAATGCGGTAGGCACCGGTATCGCAGACGACAAGTCCACGTATCCCTACGTGCCCGAGATGATCAAGTTTTATCTCGGCGAGGATCCGATGCTCTCCAACGTGCCCACGTGGGTGCTGCGAAGACCCGACGATCTCGCCTATGTGCTCGATCACCTCGATGAGCTCGTCGTGAAAGAAGTTCATGGGGCGGGGGGCTACGGCATGCTGATCGGGCCGCGAGCCTCGCGCGCAGAAATCGAGGCATTCCGAGAGCGTATCGTCGCCCATCCCGATCGATACATCGCGCAGCCTACGCTTGCTCTGTCGGCCTGCCCGACTTTCGTCGAGAGCGGGCTTGCACCCCGTCACGTCGATCTACGTCCATTTGTCTTGTCCGGCAGCGATGTCGTGATGGTGCCGGGCGGATTGACGCGCGTCGCGCTTCGAGAGGGTTCGTTGGTCGTGAATTCGTCTCAGGGCGGCGGCACCAAAGATACGTGGATCCTCTCATGCTGAGCCGTACCGCCGATCATCTTTATTGGATGGCCCGATACACCGAGCGTGCCGAAAATCTCGCGCGTATGCTCGACGTCAATTGCCGGATGACGCTGCTTCGGCAAGAGGAAGACGCCGTGCGTCGACGTTGGACATCGACGTTGTCGACAGTCGGTCAGCTCGAGCCTTTTCTTACGGCTCATGGTTCAGTGACCCAAGCGACGGCGATCGATTGGATTTCTTTTGAGCGCAGCAACCCAGGCAGTATCGAGCAGTGCCTCAACCTCGCTCGTGAGAACGCGCATGCAGTACGCGGTACCCTGACCTCGGAAACTTGGGAAACCTTGAACGCGACGTGGCTGGAGATTCGCGGATTTCGGCGCGATACGGTATCCGAGCAGGCGCTCGCGAACTTTTTCGAATGGGTGAAGTTTCGTTCGCATCTCGCCAGAGGAGTAATTCAGGGAACGATGCTGCACGACGATGCGCTCGAGTTCACCTGGCTTGGAACTTACCTCGAACGGGCCGATAACACGGCGCGCATCCTCGATGCTCGTTTCGAAATGCTTGCTGAGGACGCGGCCAACAGCAACGACGTCGGCGATTACTATGAGTGGAGTGCTTTGCTGCGCTCGGTGTCGGCGTTCGAGATCTATCGAAAGGTCTATCGCGACTTGATCACGCCGAGAAGGGTGGCGGAATTGCTCATCCTGCGTGAAAGCATGCCGCGCGCACTACGGCATTGCATGAGTCGGGTGCATCAGGTGCTTATCAAGGTAGCCAACGAGAGATCGGCTGAGACGCTTCGGCGCGCAGGTGAGATCGACGCCACGCTGCAGTACGGCCGTATCGACGATATGCTCGCCGTCGGCTTGCGCAATTACCTCAACGGGTTTTTGCAGCGCAACGGCGATCTCGGCGCGCGTATCGCCGATGACTTCCTCGTCTCAGACGCTGCGAGCTGAACATGTTATTGCATATTCGTCATGACACGCTCTATCGCTATGACCGACCGGTCAAGCATAGCGTTCAGAGTCTGCGCCTGACGCCGCGCACCGAGACAGGCCAAAGAGTGCTCTCCTGGACGCTTGCTGCACCGGGGCGCCAGTCCCAGCAAGTCGATGCCCATGGCAACGTCATGCATTTGCTGACGATCGACGAACCGCACGAAGAAATCCACATCACGGTATCGGGTACCGTCGAAACAGAAGAGGTGGAGGAATCCGCGCCCTCCAATCGCGGACGGCTCTCCCCGCTCGTCTATCTTCCCGATACGTTGTTGACGCGGTCAGACGAGGCGCTCGCCGACTTCGCGGCAACGCATGGCACCAAAGATCCTGGGCGCGATGATGCGATGACTCTGGCGCTTGCGGTGCGCGGCGCCATGGACTACGTGTCGGGCGTCACGGAAGTGTCGGATACGGCCGCCCGGGCTTTTTCGTTGCATCGGGGGGTCTGTCAGGACCATGCACACGTCATGATCGCTTGCTGCCGGGCTCTTGGTGTGCCAGCTCGTTATGTCAGTGGTTACTTGCTCACGGCTCGCGACGATCACATCGCGAGCCATGCCTGGGTCGATGTCTGGCTCGCGCGGCACGATCGCTGGTTGGCGATCGACGTCACCAATGGGGTTCCAGGGGGCTTACAGCATTGTCGCCTCGCGGTCGGCCGTGATTATCTCGACGCCTGCCCGGTCCGCGGAGTGCGCCGCGGCGGAGGCGCCGAGACGATGAGCGCCAAGGTGGAAGTCTCGGGTGATGGCGAGATCCGCCGGCCAAGTACGCCGCGCCCGCGACTGCTGCAGCAACACGCCGCCCAGCAGTAGAATAAGTTATGACGTATTGCGTAGCGACCTTGCTGGACACCGGCATGGTGTTCCTCTCCGACTCCCGAACCAACGCGGGTGTCGATCAGATCAATACCTTTCGGAAGATGCATGTCTTCGAGCGCCCTGGCGATCGAGTGCTCGTACTCATGACGGCCGGGAATCTTGCGGTGTCGCAGGCCGTCGTACATGAGTTGCATGAGGACGCGATACACCCTGATCGCCGAAACCTCTACAGCGTTGAGACGATGTTCGATGCGGCCGAGCTGATCGGCGCTGCGTTGCGAGCCGTGCACAAACGTGATGCCGAAGCACTCAAGGAACACGGCATCGAGTTCAATCCGTCGTTCATTTTGGGCGGGCAAATAAAAGGCGAGGCTCCGCGTCTCTTCAACATTTATGCTGCGGGCAATTTCATCGAAGCCACCATCGATACGCCTTATTTCCAGATCGGTGAGGCCAAGTACGGCAAGCCGATCATCGACCGCGTGATCACGCGCTCGTCGAGTATCGCCGAAGCGACCAAGTGCGCACTCATCTCGATGGACTCGACCATCCGCTCGAATCTGTCAGTGGGGCCACCGCTCGACCTGCTCTGCCTGAAGCGTGATGCCCTGCGAGTGCTCATGCATCGCAGCATTGCTGCCGATGACGAATATTTCAGGATGATCCGCAGCAGCTGGGGCGAGAGCCTGCGGCACGCGTTTCACGCGCTGCCTAATCCGGTGCTTTGACATCCAAGGGCATGACGTTCCGTTCGATAGCGATCTCGTTGGCGTTAGTGTTGTGCCTGCCTGGCGTCGAGGCGCAGAGCGTAGAGCGTGCGCAGCCAGAGTTCGCTTTCGCCCTGATCGACGTCGAGACCACAGGTCTCGATGCCGATGTGCACGAGATGATCGACATCGGCGCAGTCTACGTCGACGTAGATGGTCGTGAGCTCGGGAAATTTTTCATCCGTATCAATCCGGCTCATCCCGAGCGTGCTCAGGCCGGCGCCAAAGCGGTCAACGGGTACAGCGAGAAGCGGTGGCGCGCACTGGGGGCCGTCAGTTCATCCGAAGCGCTCCGCGCCTTCGAAGAGTTTCATCACCAAACGGCTGCCGATCGCACCATGATTTTCACGGCGTTCAACGTGGGTTTCGATCAGGCGTTCGTATCGAGATGGCTATCCCGGGAGGGGAGATCATTTCGCGACTGGTATTTTTACCAGGTACTCGATTTACCCTCGATGGCTTGGGCGCAGGGCCTCCGAGAGTTGTCCGGAACAAAGATTGCGCAGGCACTGGGTATTCCAGATGAAACCCGCGACCCCCTGAAGCACACGGGAGAAACGGGGGCCGACTTCAACCTCGCGGTCTATCGAGAACTGTTGAAGCGATCCAACGGCGGTCCGCGCTAGTCCGAGATCACGTCCGCCGCAAAAACTCCGGCACGTCGATGCTGGGTGGAGTGACTTCTACGGTATCGCTCTTCACGGGCTTCTGTTCCTTGGCCGGTGGAGGTTTCGGTGCAGTCGAGGAGGGCAACTGCTTCCAGATCACCTCGACGATCCAGAGTGCTTCCTCTCCAGAGTTTCGCCGAATCGGCAAGAAGCCGCAGGAGAGTTGAGCTCCCGTGGCATCGCGACAGAGCAACGACGATGCTCTCCCTGATTGGAGCTCTCGACGGGCGCGCTCGATCTTGTCTGCCTCAGCGCCGAACTGCTTGAGAGACTCCCAAAGATTCAACTCTTTGGCGTCGCGGGGTTCGGAAACGCCGCCGAAGCCTAGTTCGGGCATGTCGAATACGGCATAGGCGCCGAGTAGCTCACCCCATGCCGTTTGAGCGCTCGATACACGGCCGAAACGATTGCAGATCAGCCATGTTCGGTTATCCGTCCGCGGTATCCCGGACCACACCGACTCGATCACCGCGTCGGAGAAGTCGACGGGTTTGATCAGAAACACCCACTGGGATGACGAGGAGTCGGACTCGAGCCCGTTCGCCGAGACTTCGGTGGCGACGACCGTCGCAGGATTTCCCGACACCAGGAGCATGTGACGTGCCGCAGCAAAGGACAGCTGATTGACGCCTTGCAGCCCGAGCATCCAGTCGGAAAGTTTTCGATTTTTCTCGTCGGCCCCGGTGGTGCCGAGAAACCGTTTCGCCTGAGCGTTGATGTACAAGACCTCGAGTGCGGGGTTGGTCACGACACAGGCGATGGGCACCGCATGCATCGCCGAAGCAATCTCCGCATTTTTTTGAGCGAGCTTTTGCGCCTGCTCGCGTATCACCCCGGTCTCGGACTCGAGGCGCTCACGGATCTCTTCGAATCGAAGACCAAAGTACGACACCGCCTTGATGATGCCGCAGATGCTGAGGATGGCGAGAACCACTTCATTGAAGATGTCGTGCTCCCACAAGCGCGTTGGATTGACGACGAGCGCTTGAGGAATCCGCAAAAAAATGAAGGCTGTCTGAACACCGAAGATGATGATCAGGTGAGTGATGAAAGGTGACCGACTTCGCTGACTGAGTTGCATGGCTTGGTGAGTCGCCCAAGCGGCAGCGAGTCCGTTACCGAGGGCGAAGAGTACGATTTGCGCGCTCTCCGATCCGCTATTGACGGAATATCCAAGGCACACCAGATACACGATGAAGCTGCCGCCTGCCGAGACCACGTACTCGCGTAGCGGGAGGTGAGGGCTATAGAGCACTTTGAGGGCGAGCCCGAACAATACGAAGGAGGCTGCCAGCGCAAGACTGCTGCTGACGAAGGGCCACGGACCGACGTCGGTACCGCCGAACGCCCCTAAAACTGGCGCGACCCCCGAGACCACAAATCCGAGCATCCAGAGTTTCGCCGACAGGTCGGGCCGCTTGAATGAGAGCCAGCCGACCAGACCGATCGCGAGAAAAGCGAAGCTCGCTAGGAACATGATGCCGTTCCCCGGCGTCACGAGCATGTCCATAACCCCCCCCGAATTAGCCCTGACTATATCAGGGTCTTAGCGGCCTTCGGGATTGCCGGCATAATCCAAGGCCTAACATGGCCCGTTCGGGCCGTGACTCGTACGGGAGTGGGGCGTGGGCCAAATTCGGTTGCACGATGTTTCGCAACGGTTACGCGCTGAACTGCCGGTATGGCCTGGTGATTCATTCTTTGACTGCTCGGTTACCGCAGCCGTGTCACAAGGCTCGAGTGTCACATTACACAAGATATCTTTGTCGACGCAGTCGGGTACCCACGCCGAGAGCTCTCGCCACGTTCGTGACGATGCGATGCCTCTCGACCAACTCGATCTGACGGCCTTTGTGGGGGAGTGCGAGCTCCGCGACGTCAGTGCGGCGCGGGATCGAGTCACGCTCTCCGACGTCCTCGACCGGCTACCGTCGAAGCTCGAGCGCGTGTTGTTAAGAACGATGAGTACACCCGATTGGAATCGCTGGCCCTCCGGGTTCACCGCGATAGACCCTGATCTCATCGACGCCTTGGCAGCACGGGGATGTCGCCTGATTGGTACTGACGCACCCTCGATCGATCCGGAAACCTGTAAGTTGCTTCGCTCTCATCATGCCACGCATCGGGCAGGCATGGCGATCCTCGAGGGTTTGGTACTCGATCATCTCAAAGAGGGGCGCTATGAATTGATCGCATTGCCTTTACCGATCGCCGGCATCGAGGCGACGCCCGTCCGAGCCGTGCTAAGAGAGATCGACGGATGTCCTTGATCTCGAGACAAGATTGCCAGGAGATCGATGCGGCCGATCCGTTCGCAGCCAAGAGGGTGGAGTTCAATCTACCGCCGGGAGTCATTTATCTCGACGGTAATTC
>SXGQ01806975.1_pt1 | contig 10171 bp, 9 predicted proteins | sample 3178371 | NCBI WGS metagenome assembly SXGQ01 (sample SAMN11356859, study PRJNA531348) | freshwater metagenome | isolation source: freshwater sample F1-20 | place: China: Fuxian Lake, Yuxi | collected 2017-12-25 | reverse complement strand
TCGCCCAGTTCGCGGGCCGCGGCACGGATCGCGATCACCTCCGCGTGGGCGGTGGGGTCGGCGTCGCGCTCGCGTGCGTTGCGCCCCTCGCCGAGGATGCGCCCCGATGCGGTGTCATAGACGATGCACCCGATGGGGGCCTCGGCTTCGTTCGCGGCGGCGCGGGCCAGGTCGAGCGCCCGGCTCATCATGTCGAGATCGATCACCGAGGGGGCCTCCCCGGGCGCGCGCCGACGGTCGGTGCGTCGGAGCATCGGCAGCAGCGCGGCATGTCGCGGGTGGGGGAGCATGGCTGTGGTTCGGGCGCGCGACAGGAGTCTATTCGTCGCCCTGGTCGCCATCGGTACGGGGCCGGTCGCCAATGCCGCGGGCGATGCGTTCGGCCGGGACGAGGCGCATGAGCAGGATGCCGAACTCAAAGAGGGCGTACATCGTGCCGCCGAGCAGCACGAGGGAGGCGGGGTCCTGCGTGGGCAGCAGGGCGCCGGCGACCACGGCCGCGACGAGGGCGTGTCGACGGTATTTCACGAGCACCGAGTGGTGCACCAGCCCGACCCACGACAGCAGCATCAGCACCACGGGCAGTTGCGACGTGATCGCAAAGGCGAGCGCGAGGGCGAAGACGAGGTTGATGTACTCGCTGAGGCGGTACTGCTGGGCGACGCCGCCCGCGCCGCCGCGCGACAGGGGAATCCCGCCGATCTCGGTCTCGGTGAGCTGGATGCGCAGCTCGTTGAGCGGGCGGTTGACCCACGCGGCCCCGACGGCCTGAGGCTCGATCGGGTCGCCCTCGAGCACCACGGCCTGGGCCAGTCGCGTCGTCGGAGACAGTTCGACCTTCGTCACATCCTGCGTGACCAGGCCAGCGCCGAAGTTGATCAGGAAGAACAGGGCGATGGGCAACAGGATCTTGTAAAGGAACGCAAGGGCCGCGGCCGTCAGCAGGGCCGAGAGTGGGATCAGGAAGTAGACGAAGCGCTTCTCGCGGGCGTAGAGCCCGGGCGCGATGAACAGCCAGAGCTGGTAGAGGATCCATGGAAGCGACCCGAGCAGCGCCGTGACGGCCGCGACCTTCATGTACGTCGCGAAGGGCTCGACCGGGCTGGTCGCGAGCAGCATCGCCGGCTGGCCCGCCCGCTGAAGGGCCGAGATCAGGGGGGCGATGATGAACTCCAAGAGGCGGCGACCGAAGACGACCGCCACGATGAACAGCGGCACGGGCACCAGCAGCGACAGCACGACCCGGAGCCGCAACTCCTCGAGGTGGTCGCCGAATGACATGATGCGCGAGTCGTGGTGCACGTGGTTGACGTCCGGTGGACCGATCAGAGGAGTGTGGGCATGATAGGATTGTGTTTGGGTCGGCGGCCAACGATGCCGGTGTGGCTGTGGGGTTCTATCGGATTCTCGGCCCGGGCACGTGCGATGACGGATCGGGGAGGCCGGTGCGTCTTGGTGGGTGTAGCCGACGCATGATGCAGAACGGTCACGAGTTCGATGGGGGCGGGGTGGTGACCCCGGAGATGGACCACGAGGCGGTCTGCGCGATGTGGCACGCGCACCGACGCTGGGTCGCAGCCCTGCTTCTGGCCCACATGCCCCGCGAAGCTGACCTTGAGGACCTCTTGCAGGATGTCGCGATGGCGATGGTGAAGCACGCCGCCAATCTGAAGGACCCCGCGCTGGTGCGTCCGTGGCTGCGGACCATTGCGATCAACACCGCCCGGACCGCCGGACGACGCACGAAGGTCCGCCGGCGCGTATTCCCGCGTCTGACCGGCGCCGATGACCACTTGCCCGAGCCGGCGACATCGCGCCAGGACCACGCCGCACGCGAAGAGGGCCGGCGTGCGCTGGAGCTGGCCCAGGGGCTCCCCGAGGAGTACCGCGAGCCGATGCTGCTCCGCGCGGTGCGCGGCATGAGCTACCGGCAGATCGCGGATGTGCTGGGGCTGCCGATCACGACCGTCGAGACCAGACTCACGCGGGCCCGCCGCATGCTCCGTCAGCAGATGGAGGCCCAGGCGATGCGCGACCAGGCTCCCGCCGGCCTAGATGCCGCAGAGAGAGGTGAACCATGACCACCGGACCCCGAGCGTTTGATGACCGCTACGACCCGGAGCCGACGCGCGAGGACATCCTCGTCGGTCGCGTCACCGATGGTGAGGCGTCGCCCCATGACTGGGCCGAGCTCGAGTCGATCGCGCAGCGCGACGCCGGGGTCTGGCAGCGTCTGGCGCTGGCCCAGCGGGCGCACGCCCGTCTTGAGCATGCCGTGGAGGATCGTGTCGCCATCGCCGAATTGGTGGATGCGCCACGCCGGGTGCACGGCGATCACGCGGGCGTGTTCACGACGCGCTGGCGGGCCTACGGTGGCTGGGCGGCGGCCGCGGTGGTGGCCGTAGCGTGGTTGAGCACAGTGCGGCAGCACGGCCCCGGCGCGGGGCCGCAGCCGCCGATCGGCACCACGCAGACGGCTCAGTTGATCCCGGTCTCGGCGCCGAGCGCCGATGAACTGTTCAGCAGGTACCTCGATGCGGGGAAGGCCACCGGCCGGGTCGTCGGCGAGATGCCGCTGATGATGGTCGATGCGCGGCCGTCGACCGAGCCCGGGAACGAGGATGCGCAGGTGGTCTACTACATTCGGCCGGTGCTCGAGCAGGTGACGACGACGGATATGCGCGTGGGGCGCGTCTCTTCTGATGAGCACGGACGCCCGGTCTTCATGGCCGCCCAGGGCACGTTGGACGCGCTGGTCAACCAGCGCAGCCCGGTGCGGGCCGACTGAGGGCGGGGCCGTCGAGCGCGAGAGTCCACCACGACACATCGGATGATTCAACAGCGAGGAGCATGCACATGGATACGAACAACGTCGCGTCGCGACGAACGCTGAGCGGGTTGCTGGCCGGGGGGCTGGCGTTGTCGATGAGCGGCGGAGCGATCGGCTGCCCCGATTCGCCGGGCCCTGACTCGTACGTCCGCGTGTCGGGCGAGAGCAGCGGCCGGATCGTCCGCGTCGCGTACAGCCCGGACGATGCTGCCGTTTCGACCACCAACATGGTCCTTCAGGACGGCTCGGGCAACACGGTGGTGGTCACCGGCGACGACGAGACGGTGACGATTACGCTCAACGGCGAGAAGGTCGCCACCAAGTCGCTGGCGGAGCCGTGGAGCCGCTTTGAGATTCTCGGTGCCAACGGGCGTCCGTTGGCGATGCTGATGCGTGGACCCGGCAACCAGCTCACGATCGCCGGCGTCGGCGCCACGGGAGGCGGGGCCGCGGAACAGGGGCTGGCCAACGCGATGATCGCCGAGAACATGCTGCTTCCGCCGCCGCCACCGGGAGTCCCCGCGCCTCCGGCACCCCCCGGCGCGCGATCGCTGCCGTTCAACTTCAAGGCCGACGTGATCATCGAGACACCCCCGAAGGTCATGCTGGGGATCACCATGGACCCGCCCGGCGAGGTGCTGGCGTCACAGCTGGGCATCGCGGCCGACGCATCGACGGTGGTGACCTGGGTCAGCGACGACCTCCCGGCGGCCAAGGCGGGCATGAAGCGGTTCGACGTGATCATCGGCGTTGACGGGAAGTCGTCGGCGGATATGGCGACCATCCGCGCCGCGCTGCGAGAGAAGAACCCCGGCGACACGATCTCGTTCGACATTGTCCGTGCGGGGCAGAAGCAGACCATCGCGGTCACGCTCGCGGCGTACGAGGCGCAGAAGCTGTCGTGGACCATGGGTTCCGGCGCTGCGGGCGGATCGTCCGACCCGCTGATGCCATCGAGCCCTGCTCAGCTTCGTCAACGGATCACGGCCTTTGCCGAGTCGCATTCGGCCGAGCTGCGCCAGCGGCTGGCCGCTCTCTCGACCCAGATGGAAGAGATGCAGAGCCGCATGGGCAAGGTCGCCGGCGCCGAGCTTTCAGAACTGACCGAGAAGATGTCGGCGGTGGGGCAGGAGATGGCGCGGCTGGCCCAGCAGATGGCCGAAGAGGCGGCCCGACGCTGGCCCGCGATCGTCGAGCGGCTCGGCCCGGTGCTGGAAGTCGACACCCCCGACTCGCAGCATCGGTTCCACATTTTCGCGCCGCAACTGGCTGAGGAGGAGCGGGCCCGCATGCTCGAAGAGGCTCGCGCGATGAGCCGTCAGGCGCTTGAGGAGGCCCAGCGTGGCGCGGCCGCCGCGCCGTCGCCCGCGGGCGCCGCCTTCGACGACCGCCTGCGCCAGATGGACGAGCGACTGAACCGGATGGAGGAGCTGATCCGCCAGGCCCTGGAGGCGAACGCCGCCAAGCCCAAGTCCAACTGACCCGCGGCAACCGACCACCCACACCTTGAGCCCCGGGGCGGCCTTCGCCCAGGGGCTCTTGTCGTGACGGCCCGGCGTAGACTGGCCGCCATGGAACTTACAGCGCTGCGCCAGTTCAGGGCCATCGCGCAGGCGGGGCACATGACCCGTGCCGCCGAGGCGCTGGGCGTGACGCAGCCGGCGCTGTCGGCGATGGTGAAGAAGCTCGAGCGCGAGGTGGGGGCCGAGCTGCTGCACCGGACAGGCCGGGGCGTCGAACTGACCGACGCGGGGCGGCTGTTCCTCACGCACGCTGCAGAGGCGCTGCGGCGCGTGGATGCTGGGGTGTCAGCGGTGCGCGAGCTCATGGGGCTCGAACGGGGGTCCATCCGCGTCGGCGGCGGCGCGACGGCGATCACGTACCTGCTCCCGCGGGCCGTGTCGGCCTTCCGGAGCGAGCACCCGGGCGTCCGGTTCTACGTCCGCGAGGCGGGCTCGCGGGCGACCGCGGGGGCGGTGCTGTCGGGGGAGCTGGACCTGGGCATCGTCACGCTGCCGATCGATACCCCCGGCGGGCGCGACCTGCTGCTCCGTCCGTGGGTCGAGGACGAACTGCGGCTGATCGTGCCGCCGGGGCACGCGTTGTCGGGCAAGCGATCGTTCCGCTGGGCGGACCTGTCGGCGCAGCGGATGGTCGGCTTCGAGGCCGGTTCGGCGGTTCGCGCGGTGATCGACCGCGAGCTGGCCTCCCGCGGCCTCGGGCTGGAGGTGGTGATGGAGCTGCGCTCCATCGAGAGCATCAAGCACATGGTGGCGGCGGGTGTCGGCGTGGCGCTGGTGAGCCGGTTCGCGCTGGGCGAGTCCGAGGGGCTCTCCTGCCGCGACGGGCGCGTGTCGCGCCAGCTCGCACTGGTGCGGCGGCGTGACCGCGTACCATCGGCGGCGGCGGGCGCGTTCGAGCGGGCGCTCCTGGGCGTGACAGCTTCAGCACGGAAAGGAAAGCGATGATCGCGACGGGGATGCTGCTGGTGGTTCTCGGTGTGCCGACGGTCCAGCCCGATCTCGGCGATGAACCTCGTCCGATGTGCATCGCGCTGGAGGACCCGCGTCGCCTGGGCGCCTCAGCGCCGGACATCACCCTGGAGGTCGACGCGACCGACCTTCCGCGGAGCCTGGTCCGATCCCGCCAGTCGATCCGCACCACTCCCGGCCCGCTGGACCTGTGGTACGTGCTGTGGACGCCGGGAAACCACACGCCCTCGGGGCCCATCGAGAACGTGGTCGACCTGTTCATCTGCGACTGCAACGGGGCTCCCATCGACTGGCGACGTGACCACACGAACGTCAATCGCATCACGCTTCACGTCCCCGAGGGTTGCGACCACATCAATGTGTCGATGGCGTACATCGCCGGGCAACCCAACATCAACTCGCGCTCGACGGACACCTACGGGCGACCGAGCTTCGGGGCGATCAACTGGAACACGTTGCTGTGGTACCCCGCCGGCGAAGCGGTTCGCGACATCGACGTGTGGGTGAGCCTGCAGATGCCCCGGGGCTGGTCGATCGCGAGCGCGCTGCCGCTGGAGCCGCGGGCGGCCGAGGGCCAGTGGGCCGGCGGCCCCTTCACGCTGTCGCGGCTGGTGGATTCGCCGCTGATCGCCGGTGAGGCCCTGAAGAGCCGGCCACTCGAGCTGGGCGAGGGCGGGGATGATCCCGACGGCCTCGTGCCGCACGCGGTCCATGCTGTGAGCGCGGACCCGCGTTCGGCCGAGATCACGGACTTCCTGGCCGAGCGCACCGCCGAGATGGTCAGGCAGACGTGGGCCGTCTTCGGTCCTTTCCCGCGCTCGCGCTACGAGTTCCTGCTGATGGCCGGCGACGGCCTGGGCGGCGCGGTGGAACACAACGAGAGCACGTTCATCACGACGGGGACCAACGCGCTGGCCGACGCCAAGTTGGACGAGCACCGCGGCGGGGCCCATCACCTGCAGGTGATCACGCACGAGTACATCCATGTGTGGAACGGCAAAGTGGCCGCGCCCGCCGGGCTGATCCGCGACGACTTTCACACCCACCCCGACACCGCGCTGCTGTGGGTGTACGAGGGGCTGACGACGTACTACACCGATGTGCTGAGCACCCGCGCGGCCATGGCGACCCCGGCCGAGTATCGCGAGCGGCTCACTGACTCGATCGTTCTCTACCAGCAGCGGGCCGGGCGGCTGTGGCGCAGCGTCGAGGATACGGCCCTGGCCGCACGCCACCTGCGCCAGCGCGGCATCGCGTGGCACGATCTGCGCCAAGGGCAGGAGTACTACGGCCAGGCGGCCATGTTCTGGCTCGAGGCCGACGCCATCATCCGCGCGGGTACCGACAACGCCCGGTCGCTCGATGACGTCTGCCGCGCGCTGTTCGATGTCGACCGGTTTCGTGCGGCGGCCGACCGCCGGGCCCACCCCGCCGACTGGGCGCCGCTGACCTACACGCGCGACGATGTGGTCGCCACGCTCAAGTCGGTGTATCCCGGCGAGGACTGGGACGGGCTGATCCGTCGCCGGATCGAGCGTCCGGCCGAGATGCTGGAGATGTCGGAGCTGCTGGGGCGGCTGGGCCTTCAACTGGAGTGGGCCGACGAGCCATCGGCGATGCAGCGCCGACGGCAGTCGCTGGACGACCGCGGCAACCCCCGCGCTGGGGGCAGTGTGAACCTGCGGTTGACGCTCGGGATCGTCGCCGACGCCAAGGGCGTCGTCACGGAGATCGTGCCGGGATCCCCCGCCGATCGCGCGGGGATCGCCTACTCGGCGCGCATCGTCGCCGCCGCAGGTTGGGCCTTCACACCTGAGCGGCTGGCCGACGCGGTCCGCGCCTCGCGTGAGAGCGGCAGCATCACGCTGCTGGTGGAGTTCGGCGATCGGATCACCGAAGTGGTGATCCCATACGACGGGGGCCTGCGTTGGCCAAGGCTGGTCCCGATCGAAGGCCGGCACGACCGCCTGACGGACATCCTCGCGCCGCGCTGATCCGAATTCACCACAGAGGCACAGAGAACACAGAGAGGGGAACAATGTCGGAGATCGGGCAACACGGGGCAGACTTGCGGGTTTTCCCCCACTGGCCATCTGGCCACTCCCCACTGGCCTCTTCTCTGTGTTCTCTGTGCCTCTGCGGTGAGGAGCACTAGCCGCGCAGCGCCCGGAGGATCTCCGCTTCGCGTTCGAGCGGGATGCCGGCGCGCAGGGCCAGCGGGTCCGCCGTCCGCGGCCGGTCCTTTCCTTCACGCTCGGCCTGTTCGATCATGTCCTTCGTCACCTTCACGCGCCGCTCGATCTCGCCGGGCCACCACTCCAGGATCGCCTTGGCGGTGTCCTTCGCCGGGCGGAAGGCCAGCCCGGCCGCGACGGCCCGTGCGTTGTTCCACTGGTGGAACCCCGCGTACTCGCCCACGGGCGGCATGAAGATCGGGAGCTGGCCGGCGCTGATGCCCTGACCGTTGAGGAACTCGCCGGAGGTGTAGGTCAGCTTCGGTGATGTCCCGGCGGCCGCGGCACAGGCGGCCAGCACCGCGCCGACAGTCTGCCGCGTCTCCGGCCCCAGCGCGTTGAACGTGCCGATGGTGTTGCTCTCGGCCAGGCGTACGAGCCACTCGGCCAGATCACGCACGTCGATCATCTGTACGGGGTCGTTCGCCTCGCCGGGGACCAGGACTTCCTGATGATCGCCCACGGCCTTGCTGATCCGCACCGGCCAGTAGGTGTAGCGATCGGTCGGGTCGCCGGGGCCGACTATGTAGCCCGGTCGAACGACCGTCACGCGCCCCGGCATGGCTTTCTCCGCCGCCTGTTCGCTGAGCGCCTTGAGCGCGCCGTAGTACTGCTGCACCTGCTCGTTCGTCGGATCGGCCATGGTGGCCAGAGGGGCGTCTTCATCCTGGTTGGCTGTCGCGTTATCGGCGTAGACGCTGACGGTCGAGATGAAGATGTATTGCCGGCAGTGATCAGCCAGCATCGAGGCCGACGCCCCGACGACCCGCGGCACGTAGCCCGAGTTGTCGATCACGACATCCCAGTCCTTGCCCGCCAGCGATTCCAGCCCTTTGGGGGAGCTGTCGTCGCCCTGTACCGAACGCAGGTTGGGGTCGCGGTTGCCGTAGAGCCGCTCGATCCGGTCCTCCATCCCCTCGAACTGGCCGGGGAATCGCTTCTGCGTCTGCCCGCGGTTGAAGATGGTGACGTGGTGCCCGCGGGCCAGAGCGGCTTCGACGGTCTCAGGCCCAAGGAACCCTGTGCCGCCCAAGATCAGGATCCTCAGCGGCTTGCCGCCCTTGGCGTCGGCGACGGGCGCCGAGCGCGCGTGAGCCTTGCCATGGCCGAGGGCCAGTGCGGCATAGGAAGCCAGGGTCAGGGTCAGGAACTCTCGCCGCGTCGTGGATGTGGACATCGCAAGCCTTCTCCGCCCCCGGAGATGACAGGAATCGCGCGAACAACCAGCAGCCGTATACTCGCGGACCAGCGCCCGGGATGCACCCGGCGTGAGGAATGTCACCCCTGCCGCCAAGCCCCATGCGCCCGACCCCCGACACCGAGATCACCGACCTGGAAACCGACGGCCGGCTGCCCTCCGGCCCTTGGGAGGGGTTCTACATCCAGTGGGGCTCGCGCGGCCGCCAGGACCTTGGCCTGACGTTCCGCAGCGGCGAGGTGCTGGGCGGCGGGTCCGATGGCGGCGGGCCCTTCGCCGTGACCGGTCGGTACGACGCCCTGACGGGGCGGTGTTCGATGGCCAAGAAGTACGCCGACTACCAGGTCGAGTACGACGGCTACATCGACGACAACGGCATTTGGGGCCGCTGGGTGATCCGCTACTGGCCCCGCGCCGCCGACGACAAGGGGCACTTTCATATCTGGCCGGTCGGGCGGGGGGCCGAGTCCGCGGAGAGTTTGCGGGCTGAGACGCCGGAGGTCCGCCAGGCGGAACTCGCGCGCTGATTGAACTGTTCTTCACTCATCGTGTAGACGATCGATCACCCTCATCCACTCTGGAAACCACTCAGGCTGGTACTGGCTGACACTGCGCTGGTGGCAAAGTCTGATCGTGTCGGAGTCGCGTGCTGCATCGGTGCAGAGGTACTTGGGGTTGATTCGAACCCCGACGCGCGGAAGATCGAGTCGGTCGGAGTCCCAGCAGGTGAGCTGCGTGATGTCCGCGGGTGGTCGGCCGCCGGTGTGAAGCTCGCACGCCTGAACGAGGCACTTGAGCTGATCGGAGCTGATGTCGATCAGGCCGTCGTCCGCGAAGCGCTGGGCCAACGCACCGCCGCGCGTGCCATGGCCGTCGTCGCGGTGCTCGTTCATCCGGCGCGAGTCGTGAAAGACGGCAAAGAGGGCGACGACGTGCGGGTCGGCGCCGGTGAGCGGGGCCAGCCGCAGCCCGTTCTCCAAGACCCGGGCCCAGTGGCACACGCCGTGGTACCCCAGCGGGTCGAGGCTGTAGTCCTCAAGAATCAATGCCAGCAAACCGGGATTGACCGGCGAGTCCATGGGGCGGATCGTACCGGGGGCGGAGGGGTCACGGATATTCACAGAAGTGATCGAACACGAAATCTCCATCGATTCGACTCATGCCCCGCCGCAGGCGATACTTCCCCTGAACCACACGCCGCAGGAGATCGCCCATGGCCCCCGTCAACCCGTTCAACAGCCGCAAGACCCTGACCACCTCGCACGGCTCGTACGTCTATTACGACCTCAACGCCCTGGCCCAGCAGCAGGTCGGCCACGTCCAGAAGCTCCCCTACTCGATCAAGGTGCTGCTGGAGGCGATGCTCCGCAACGTCGACGGCTTTGTCGTGACCAATGATGACGTCGTGGGGCTGGCG
>SXGQ01778722.1_pt1 | contig 10171 bp, 10 predicted proteins | sample 3178371 | NCBI WGS metagenome assembly SXGQ01 (sample SAMN11356859, study PRJNA531348) | freshwater metagenome | isolation source: freshwater sample F1-20 | place: China: Fuxian Lake, Yuxi | collected 2017-12-25 | reverse complement strand
GGAAAAATCATTGCGCCTGAAATAGATGAAAAGAAAATAAATCCTGTTATTCGAGCATTACCTGGACTTATTTTTACCACCCAAGCAAATGCCATAGAAAAAACTGGCCCACAAGAAATACCTAACAAAAAAATGGCTAACCAATAAAGATCTGTTGCATACAGCAAAAAGAGCGCTGGAATTAAACATAGGACAGACAAAAGAGTAACTAACCCAAAATTAAGTTTGTCAATATATTTTAAAATAACTAACCTAATAGCTAATAGGGATATAAAGAACACAGATAGTCCCAAAGATGCTTTTGAGGTTGACCAACCTTGAGCAAGCAAATATGTGGGAATCCAGCCAGTGGCAGCTGATTCCAATCCAACGTAAGTAGAAATTCCTAAAAGTAGTAACGCAATTGAAAAATTATGATTTGATTTTTTATGTGATTCCTCAGGTTTATGAACAAGTTGGCCTTGAGTATTTGAGTAAAAAACTACAGCCACAATAACTGCTAAGACAACAAAAAGGCTCAAAACATATGCGTAATAACTTTTAAGTGTTACACCAAAAAGAGCTGGAATTAAAATAGAAGCTGTGGCAAAACCAATATTGTTTTTATTTGCTCTTCGAGAAGCTTCAATGCCACCAACATCAACTACTAATTGACTAATGCCTACTTGGGCAAAACCAAAACTCACACCAATTATTACCACTCCAACTAAAACAAAATTCCAAGTTGGAGCAAAAACTAAGAAACTCATACCTACTGCTACAAGTAAAGTGCCTATTGAACCAGCAATGGCTCCTCTTATCTTGTCAACAAAATAGGTTGCAATAAAAACACCAATGATTCCACTAAAACCTGTGAGAGCAAAAATGCGTCCACCGATTTCTAAATCAAGAGAATATTTTTCTATGTAATAAGGAACTAAAACACCATAACCTGAAACAAAGCCACCAATAACAGCAATTGTGGCAATGCCAGCACGAACACTATTTTGATTTAATTTTAATGAGGACATGAATACTTATTAAGTGGCGTCCTGATCGAATTTCTTTTGACTTTGCGGTTTTGTTTCGTCTTTGTCTTCAAAAACATTATTTGCTAATTTATTTGGATCAAAATTAGCTAAATTCTTCAAATCTAAATCTTTGATACCTGCTGATTCAACAATGTCGTCTTTAGCCTTAGTTGCCATGTCTCTGACATTTCGAAGAGTTTTAACACCTTGAGCAATATATTTAGGAAGTTTTTCTGGTCCCACAACTAATAAGCCAATGATGCCAATGACAAGTAATTCGAAGAATCCGATGTCTAACAAGTTGGGTTTTCCTTTTTAATCCAGAGGAGTTCTTGCTCTGCTCTAAAGATACTCTCATGGTGACTCGGCTTAGCCTTGTGTCTTGCTATTCACTAAAATTATCAAAGCACCTCACGAACTATCTCCAGGGAGACGCCAAACCAATGAGTGACAAGATCTCAGTCGCCGTTATTTTAGGTGGTCGAAGTGCTGAAAATTACCGTTCCTGCCAATCAGTAAAAGATGTTATTAATGCCTTGGAAGAAAAAGGTTATGTCGTATCTGCTTACGGAATGACTTTGGAAGCAAATTGGATTTCATTTGGTGATTTAAGTGCCTTGAAATCAGCTCTGAAAAAAGACATGTTTGAACTTACTGATGAAACAGCTAAAGAAATTGCTAAGACAGAAGAATCTTTACTTCCCCCAACATCATTGTTAGAAACACCAGTAGTTTTCTCAACACTAATGGGTGCTTGGGGTTCTGATGGAACTATGCAAGGAATGTTAGAAACCGAAATTGTTCGCTACGTTGGATCCGACACCTTGGGATCTGCTATTTCAAGTGATAAATCAACTGCAAAACTTTTAATGGAAGCTGTTGAAGTTCCAACTCCAAAACATATTGTTATCCCAGACAAAGCCTGGAGAAGAGATCCACTTTCAAATGTTGCTCGTGCCTCATCTTTAAAAGTGCCACTGATTTCTAAACCAGCTAGAGGTAGCAATGGTGTTGGTATTACTCATATAAGAGTGCCCAGAGATTTCAAAAAAGGTATTGATATTGCTCGAAATTTTGATAGTCGAGTTGTTGTTGAGAAATATCATCAACCAGCACAACTTCTTGAATGTAACATCATTGAAGATGAAAAAAAGAAACCAGTTTTGAGTGAAATTATTAAAACAAACTGGAATGAAAAGGACAAGGTATTTAACTTTATTTCTAGATCTAATAAAACTTCTCATTCCTTTGAAAAAGCAAAAGATTTAGATCCCGAAGTAGTAAAACTAATTCATGATTACGCAAAAAGAACATTTGAAGTTCTGAAACTATCTGGCTATGCCCAAATTGAATTTATGATTGATAAGGAAGGTGAGCTTCTAGTTGTTGAAGTCAATTGCCAACCATATTTTGGTAAAGATGGTTCTTTTGCACTTTCTTGGAAAGAAGCAGGAATTTCTTATCCTGATTTGATTGATCGCATTGTTAAAGAGGCATTAGATAGACCAGCGGGGCTTATTTGAATTTGACGCTGCCTCTGGATCTAGGAGTAGCAGGTTTTCTCATTGCTGCATTTGCAGTTTTTGTCATTGGATTAGCTAAGTCTTCAGTTCCAGCAGCTGCAACTATGCCAGTTGGGTTATTTGCTCTGGTAATTCCAGCCAAGTTATCAGTGGGTGCAATATTGCCGCTATTAATTTTAGGAGACATTATTGCCTTACTTGCTTTTAGAAAAGTTGGTCGCTGGGACATTGTTGTCAAAATACTTCCTTCTGTTTTTGTGGGCATGTTCATTGGTTACTTCTTACTTGCTTGGTCAACTTCAAGAGAAGTTGCTTATGTAATTGGTGCGATTTTAGTTTTCACAGCTATTTATGAAATTAGAAAGAGACTAAGAAACGAAAGGATGGATATTGAGCAGAATTCAAGTCAGAAACAAAGATCAAGATTAACCGCCCAACTTATGGGAGTTTTAGTAGGAATTATGACAATGACTGCAAATTCTGCTGGACCAATATTTTCTCTTTACCTACTTAACTTACAACTTCCCATGCAAACATTCGTAGGAACAAATAGTTGGCTCTTTTTCATAATAAATGTTTCAAAAATTCCTTTTAATGCAAACCTTGGGATTATCACCACGCAAACTTTAATATTAGCTGTATTACTTGCACCCTTTGTTGTGATGGGTGGACTATTTGGTCAAAAGATTATGCGAAGGATTAATCAAAGAGCATTTGAATACTCAGCATTAGTTTCAACACTAATTGCGGGATTGCTACTCTTTATCCCCAGGTAAGTTTTCAACTTCCTTTACAACGTTTTCAATCACCTTAGAGATTTCTTCCAAAGTAACACTTCCTTCGCGCACTAAAATTGGTAACTCACTTGTTAGATCTAATATTGATGAAGGTGCACTATTTGAAAGCTCACCTTGGTCTAAATAAACAGAAACATCATTTCCAAATTGAGCTTTAATTTCAGCAATACTTCTTCCAGCAAGTTGTCCAACTTTATTTGGGCTTGTAGTCGCCAATATTTCATCTTGTCCCATGATTTCGTAAGCAACTGGATGAAGGGGCATACGAACAGAAACCACATTGGGAATAATTCCTTTATTCCATAAGAGATTATTTAACCCTTTTAATATCAGAGTTAAGGAACCTGGCCAAAAATTCAAATATTTACTTTTGGATTCATCAGTAATACCTGCAGCAAATTTATGCAGTAAGGCAATATTTCCTATAAATATGGTTAATGGTGTTTTTGGGGTTTGACCTTTAATGCTCCACAATAAATCAACAGCCTTTTCATCCATTGCTCTAACTGCCAAGGCATAACTTGTGTCAGTGGGAAAAACAATGGCGCGACCTGATGCTAATGCTTCTTTGGCAGCTTTAATTCCATTTTCGCGAGGCGTTTCATGCGAAAGACTAAAAACTCTTGCAGCAACAAACATTAGTGATTTGAATCTTGTTTAGATTTATATCCTGCAAAAGATTTCTCAAAAACATTTCGAAATCCATCTTTAGACCAGGCACTTCGGCCCACAAATATCCCATCACATAAATCTAATGAAGCTATTTCTTTAGCATTTTCAACATTTACTGAACCACCATAACAAAGTGGGTGATTCTTGGTATCTAATCCTAATTCCTTTAAAACTTCTTTAATTATTTGAAAAGATTCTTCAATGTAAGAACTACTTGCAGGAGTGCCATTAACTCCAATTGACCAAACTGGTTCATACCCAATTAATGCCCAAGAGACTTGTAGATCTTTTAGAACTTTTAATTGCTTTAAAAAGACTTCTTTTCTATTCTTTTTGGAAACGTCTTTTTCTTTCTCCCCCATGCAATAAATAATTTTTAAATCATTTTCCTGACAATTCTTTATTTGGTCAGCTAATTCTTTTTCATTTTCTCCAAGAGCTCTTCTTTCAGCATGTCCTACCATCACAAGATCTGCATCTATCTCTTTTATTAAACTAGCTGAGATTTCACCAGTAGTGTTTTCATTACTTGCAGAAATTTGTTGGGGACCTACCCAAAGACCGGTTCCAAAGGACATTTTCTTTAAAGGAACTATTAGGGGCATGGTTGGTAAAACAAATAATTGGGCATCTTTATTGGATTTAGCTAAAAGTGATGCGATTTCCACGACTTCTTCATGAAGTTCTTGATTTAGTTGTTGTTTCGTGTTTGTACCAAAATAAAACATATTCAGTAGCCTATCGGTTTAATTCACTTTAAAATAAGGTGGAACTAAAGCGCTTTTCCAGCTTTGTCAAAGAAAGTAATGTTTTCTGAGGCAATATTTGTCCACACAGAATCCTTGGCATCTCGACCAATGCTGTGAGAAACGCGAGCCTTGATTAGAAGACTGCCCACTGCCAAGTCAAGTAGGTACTGGCCACCAGCACCAATTGATTTACGGGTAACTCTTGCTTGCACACCATCTTTTGCTTGAGAAGAAGTAACACTAATTCCTTCAGCTCTTACACCAAATGTGTCAACACTTGATGCCTTTGATCCCAAATCAATTGTTTGAGTGAAAAGTGGTGAAGTAATTTTTGAACCTGAAACTTTAATAAATTCTGGTGGCACAAAGTTCATGCCAGGATTTCCTAAGAACCAACCAGCAAACTGACTGTTTGGTTTCTCATAAATTTCCTTAGGTGAATCAGACTGAGTGATAACACCATCTTGCATCAAGGCAATTTGATCTGCCAAAGTCATTGCTTCGGTTTGATCATGTGTTACATATACAATTGTTTGTTGCAAACGACCAAATAGTTCTTTCATACTTCTCTTAAGTTCCAACTTGGAAGTTAAATCAATGTTGGTAATTGGTTCATCAAACAAAATGATTCTTGGTTGACGTGCTACTTCGCGACCTACTGCAATTTTTTGACGTGTTCCGTTATCTAATTCTTCAACTTGACGCTTCAAAACACTGGTTAAGTCTAAAATCTCTGCAACTTCATCAATTCTTTTATCTAATTCAGCTTTGCTTAGTTTTTCAGACAATAAAGGCAATTCAAGGTTTTTTCTCACACTTGTGCCACGATAAATTACTGGGTATTGGAAAACCATTCCAATGTTTCTTCTTTTAGTAGGAACATTTGTTACTTCGTGTTCGCCAAAGAATACTTTTCCTGAGGTAGGAGTTTCTAATCCAGCAACCATTCTCATCAATGTTGTTTTTCCACAACCTGAAGGTCCAAGTAAAACGGTTACTGAAGATTTAGGAATCGTAAAAGTAATATCGTCTACCGCTGTAAAGTCACCAAATTTTTTCGTGACATTTTCTAGTCTAATGTCATACATCTGAAACTCCTTGACCTACGCGCATACCTGAAGTGGCATCAAACAAAACGAGAGCTTCTGGTTTATAGGAAACTGAAACTGTCTTTGATTTCAATTTCGCTAAAGAATCATTATCAGTTCGTGATATAACAGTCACAAAATTCTGATCTTTAACTTCAAAATAAACAGCAAATTCAGAACCAAGATTTTCCATTAAACCAACCTTGGCACTGGTTGATCCTGATCCGATAACGAAACCTTCTGGTCGAATACCGGCAACTACATTTGAAGAAGCTGAATCCATTTTGACTTTGGTGCTTCCTAAAATTGACGTGAAAGTTGTTCCTGATAATTCACCTGGAAAAATATTTGCTTCTGGAAAACCTAGTGAATTCATACTTGCAACTGAATTAGGGGTGTCATAAACAACATCAAGTGAGTCTTGTTGCACAATTTTTCCTTGCGCCAAAATCATGACAGTTCTTGCTAGAGATAAAGCTTCTAATGGATCAGAAGTCATGTAAACAAATGAAACTTTTAGTTCTTCTTGGGTTTTTCTTAAATCATCAATTAATCTTTCGCGAAGTTTAAAGTCCAAGCCCACCAATGGATCATCCAAAACATAAACATCTGTTGCTTTTGCTAAACCTCGAGCAATAGCCACTCGCTGTTTTTGTCCACCAGATAATTGTTCAGGTTTTTTCCCTAGTAAGTCTTTAATTCTTAATAAATCAGCAACTCTTTCTACTGCTTCTTTCTTTGTTGCATCTGTTGCCTTAGCTAAAACTAGAGGGTATTCAATATTTTCTTGAACTGAATAATGTGGATATAGAGCAAAGCTTTGTGGCACATAACCAATATTTCTTTCACCAGCAGATGCCTTAGCAACATCTTGACCTCGAACAATAATTTGTCCAGCATCAACTGGTTCTAAGCCCATGATTGTTCTAACTAAAACTGATTTACCATTTCCTGGCTTTCCACAAATAACAGAAAAATCATTCATGGCAGCTGTGAAAGAAAGGTTATCTAAAACAACTTTATTGCCATAGGACTTTGACAGTCCTGTGACTTTAAGTGCTAAATCGGCCATTTTTAATATTCTCCTGTTTAAAAACTTCTCTTAGGTCTACCGAGCTCAATTAAATATGGTGTAACAAATATTGAGAAAGCAAAAATAACAACGATTACCAAAAGAATTACCAATGTTTTTCTTAAAGTTTTCTTGCCATCCCATTCAGGATTAATGTTGCCAAGGGCTACTTGCAAGGTAACAACAACAAAAAGTAGTCTAAAACCCCACACATAAACGGTGTAGGTAAATTGTTGGGCCAACATCAAAAGCGCAACAATAAGTAGATAAATGTTTATTCTTTGCGCACGGGCCGCAAAAGGACCTTTATTAGCTTTTACAGTTGCAGCCATTTATACCTCACCTCGAACAGTTCCGAAGGTAAGTCCAACTAGTAGATATTTCTGGAAAGCATAGATAACAATTATCAGTGGCAATACATAAAGTGTTCCAATGGAAGCAACATAAGCCCAGTCAATTGCTCCACCTTTGGTAGATCCCGTAAACAGACCAACTGGAATACCAAATGTTCTGGCGCCACCAAGTTGGAAGTTGAACAAGAATTCATTCCACACAAACAAAATGTTGAACACAAAAGATGCCACTAAACCAGGTTTAACTTGAGGCAAGATTACTTTGAACATAATGTGCCAACGAGAAGCACCATAAACTAAACCAGTTTCATCAAATCTTTGTGAAATTCCATCCAAGAATCCTTTGAGAATCCATACTGAGAAAGGGATGGAAAACATTGCGTAAAACGCAATTAAACCAATGTAGGTGTCTTTTAATTTAAGTAAATTGAACAATTGGAAATAAGGAACCACGAAAGCTGCTGCTGGCACAAATCTTGTTGAAAGCAACAGGAACATCAAGAAGTCAGTTCCTGCTGGTTTGTAGCGTGAGAATGAATAAGCAGCTAAGTAAGAAACCAAGATTGCGATAATCACAGATCCAAATGAATAAACAATGGAGTGGGTGAAGTAATCAAAAGTGTTATCAAAACTTAAAGCTTCAGTGATGTTATCAAGTGTTGGCCTAAAGATAAATACTGGTGGAGAAACTACGATGCTGTCTTTTGGCTTAAATGCTGTGGAGAAAATCCAAGCCACCGGAAGAAAAAATAACAATGCAATTGACCAAGCACCAATCGTGGCAAACTTTATTGGGCCAGATTTACGTTTTGGTTTGAAAATTGTTTCAGCCATTTTATTGTTCAGCCTTCTTTCTTGCGTTCAAGATGTATAGATAAATCGCAGTTAAAGCAATTGCAATAAACATCAAGAAGACAGAAACGGCGGAAGAATAACCAAGTTTGAATGACTTGAAGGCAAATCGATACAGAGAAACTGCAATTAATTCTGTTCTATCTCCTGGTCCACCACCAGTCATTACATATGCCAAGTCCATAGTCTTGAAAGCATCAATTGTTCTTAACAAAATTCCCAAACCTAAAATGAATTTTGCATGTGGCCAAATTACAGTGGTTATTAAACGAGTTAATGGCAAACGATCAACTTGTGCTGCTTCTAATTCGGCTTTTGGAACAGAACCAAGTGCAGCCAATGTCATCAAGGTCATAAATGGTGTCCACATCCAGGTGTCAACAAAGACAAGTGTTGGAAAAGCCAAAGTTTGATCAGTTAAAGTGTCAAATCTTTCAAAACCTAAAACTGAAACCAAATAATTCATTACACCCAATGTTGGATCAAGAATAAATTTCCAAAACAATGAAGTTGCAATTGGTGTTACAACCATAGGGGTAAAGAAAAGAGTTAAAGCAAGACGTCGTCCAGGCATCTTGTCGTTTTTCCAGAAGAGAACACCAATTAGAATTCCTAAGAATGTTTGTATTACCACCGCACAAAGTAAGAAGACAAATGTTCTTGAAACAGAACCTGCTAGTTGCTGATTTGCTAGAAAATCAAAGAAGTTTCTAAAACCAATTAACTTTGGTTTATTTGCTGAAGTAAGTGTGTAATCATAAAAAGCTAAACCAAACATCCAAATTGTTGGTAAAACGCTCATTAAAATAAAGAAGAACAAAACTGGAGCTAATAAACCCCAAGAAAACCAATTCTTTTTTGACTCTGGCTTCTTAGCCTTTGGAACATCCTTGATGGATTTCTCAAGTGTCTCAACGCTCTTGGCCATTACCATCCCTTGTGACTAAAGGTTACTTGCTAAGAATTTAACTTGACGCCAATCATAAGAGTTGTGTTGGTGCCCTGGCTAACCAGGACACCAACACAATGATCTTTGCTCTTAACCCTTAGAGAGTTAGAGAGTCGACATTCTCCGGTGGAGGTGTCTGGGTACGACCAGCATTGAACAGAATTTGCTGTTGTTTTGCTGCAGCGTATTCAAGAGCTTCTTTTGATGTCTTAACTGTTCCAGTTGCGACACCGTTGAAGGCTTCTTGTTGTACTGCGAGCATTTCAGCATATTCTGGCAAATGCCAGAAGTCTTGTGAGCGGCCTTCTTCTAACATGTAGAGGAATGGCTTCACATAATGTGCTACTTCTAGGTATTCAGGGTTTGCAGCACCTTCTTTACTCCAAGGCAATCCACCTTCGTTCTTGATGAACTTGTCTTGAGTTTCTTTGGTGTACCACCACTTGAGAACGTCTACTGCCACTCTCATGTGATCGTCATCATTGAAGGAGTTGATTACCCATGGTTGACCACCCATTGCACCGATAAGTTTTCCGTTCCACTTTGGAAGTGGAATTGAAAGAACCATATCTGGTTTAACAACAGCGTCTGGTCCACCCATGAATTTACCGACTGCTAACCATTGCCAAGCGGAGAAACATTTTCCTCCGTTGAAAAGGTCGAGAAGGCTACCAATACCAAATGATGCAGCATCTGCTGGTTGATATTTCATCAATCCAACAAATTCATCCATAGCTTTGGCGTTGATATCAGAGTTTAGAATTCCGTAAACATCTGAAGTTGCAGGATCCCAAATCTTTCCGCCTGTTGAATAGGCGAATGGGTAGTAGGCACAGCTAAAGAAATCGTATTCTTTGGAATACATGATTGCTGTTCCGTACATTTCCTTGTCTGGGCGATGGAAGAAATCAATGATCTCAACTAGATCAGCGATTTCAATTTCATACATTGCCTCAGCTGTAGTTGGAAGATCTTTACCAGTTTTAGCTTTGAATGCAGCTTGTTCTGCTGGATCTTCTAACATATCTTTACGCATGAATACACCTTGTGTATCAGGCATTTGTGGGAAGCCCCAACGAATTCCTGAACCATCTGGGTAAACCTGG
>SXGQ01576945.1_pt1 | contig 10171 bp, 15 predicted proteins | sample 3178371 | NCBI WGS metagenome assembly SXGQ01 (sample SAMN11356859, study PRJNA531348) | freshwater metagenome | isolation source: freshwater sample F1-20 | place: China: Fuxian Lake, Yuxi | collected 2017-12-25 | reverse complement strand
GGTGGTAGATCACCTCCACCTCCTGCTCCTTGACGATGCGGCTGATTCCCTCGGGCTGAGACACGAGGTCAATGTTGTAGAAGTTCACTCCTGCAGGGACGTTCTCGATGTAGCCGCCGCTGAGGTTGTCCATTCCGACGACTCTAACGCCGGGCTGCGTCCTGAGTATCCACTCCGCAAAGCGAGAGCCTATAAGGCCTGCCACGCCAGTTATGAGAACAGTCATTGGTGCTCCTTCTCGCTTATCTTATCAGCTGCTTCGTGACTCGTCACACGCGAGAGCACGCGCGGATTGGCAAAGTAGATGTGCTGGTCCCGTGTGAGAACCTTGACATACGGCTCGAGGATGTCCTCGCCTCCCATCATTCTCATCCTGAAGGTGAACTCATCGTCCACTGCAAGCAGAAGGTCCTCCCTGCTGACATAGCAGAATCCCTCATTGATCGACGGAAAGCCCGGGTACTTTGTGACACGAGCAGCGTACTTCACGCTCAGCAGATCGCCAGCTTGTATCTTGCTCATGACCACACCAGATGATACAGCGTGAGGCGCCCGTCTACACTTCCCGAATGCGCACGTGAAGGTCAGGTCCACCCTCGTGTATGAGCCGGTGCCACTTCATGCAAGGAATAGAGACAATGAGGCCCGGGCGTGCGGCCTGAGGAAGCCCGCCCTCGAGCTGGATGCTCCAGCCGTCGCCTGTCACAAACGTCACCACGCGGTCACGATCATCGCGGTGCCACTTGAGCTCAACGTCGTCGACACCAGCAGCAAATACTCGATGGATGCAGCCGTCCGACTCAATCGCCTGACTGTACGGTCCCGGGTTCACCAGCGGCCCTTGAAGTTGAGGCCAAGCTGCTTCTTGTAGCGATGGAGGTTGCACGACCACCAGCGAGCCTTCCAGCGCGGCCCGGGCGTGTCGCAGTTGTGCCTTGCCAGGAAGGACCTCGCACGCTCGGGGCTGTGCGCCTTCACGCTCATGTCGGGCGATCCAAAGCCCAGCTTGATCACGTTGCCCTTGTCGTTCTTCGTGTAGACGTAGAACTTGTGGCTTCCGCCGTCCCCCGCCCTGAACGGGTCGTTAAGGTCGACCTTCCTGCCCTGGTACTCAGCCTCCTCGAGGCTGCCAGCACGCGGGTCGATGTCCGTGTATCCGTGCCATGGCTCCCACCCGTCGTCCTCGGCGACAAATGGAAGGTCGAGGGGTACCTTCTGGCCCTCGTAGACTCCGTACTCGCCGATGTCAGTCTGGAGGAGGAAGTCGTCATCCTCGTCGACGCTAAGGTGCCCTCGCTTGACGAGCGCCTTCGCCTCGCGCATCATGCTGACGTGCTCTCTCGAGCCATATCGATGCACTGACTCGCGGAGGGGGTGCTTCCTGTCCACGTGGTACAGGATTCCCGGGCTCATCTCGCAGCTTTTGAGGGCGACTGGGTGCTTCTCGCCGGCGCGACCCGTGGCTCTCTCTACGAGCGCTCTAAGGTCTGACTCTCTGAGGTAGATCATACCCGTAACTATGCCGCCTCTGGGCCATCGTCGTCATCGTCATCGTCCATGACGACGGGATACAGGTCTGACCATCCGTACTCCTGCTGTCTCCCCTCGACAAGCACGGTTGCTGTCCCGCCCTTTACTCCCACAAAAAGCTGGAGCAGATTAAGCTCGCGAGTGTCGATCACGATGCCCTTGTAGCCCAGCTTCTTGACGCCAACAAGCTCACCTTTTTTTGGTATCCACCTCATCGCACCTCCGAAGGTGAAAGTGCGGGACCTCAAGCAGCTGCCCCAGGACTAGCACCCACGACATGATATCACTGTCGAAGTCTGGCTTAATGTAGCGTGAGCTGGGCGGATTTACAACCACGCCGACAGATCCCACCGGGATCTCCTCAGTGATAATGTCGAACCCGCCTCCGGGCCTAAAGCCCTCGGGCGGGATTCCCTTGTCTGACACGACGCGAACGAGGCAGCCGGTTGGAAATCTTGGATTCTCGCGCCTGTTCGCGCTTGATTTTGGCACTTCACACGCTTGATGCGTTGTCGCGCACTGTATCACACCTAACTCAATGAATCAGGGAAATGACTGCATGTTGACGGGAAGGTTCAGAGTGAGAACTACCTCCTCCAGATTTCTGTACATTGTCTCTAGGAATTTCATGTCGTACTCGGTTCCTGATCTGAGGTACACGCTCTCATTTGGATCCCACACAAGAGTTCCCGCCCTCATCTCCTCTTTGAGGCCCATGTCGGACACCCTTAGAGGGTCCATCACGTCGCCCGCTTCCCCTATGAACACGGGAACAACGAGGCGATGACGCATTGGGTCGATGGGCGTGTTGTCTCCGGCCTCTACCTGCGGGAAGACTGTGCTCTTGTACCACTCGTACGTCTGGCTGAGCTTCTTGGTGATCAGTGCGAGCTGCTGCTTGAGCCTCTCACGCTTCGCAGCGTCAAAAGCTGTCGTTCCCTCTGGGCGTGATGGGACAGGAGCGGCAGGCTTCTTAGCAGGCAGCTTTTTGAACAAGTCGTCAACAACTGACGTGATGCTCTTGTTCGGTGCGGAGTTCGCCCCAGAACCGTTTGTTCCCGAGCCGTTGTCGGCCTCGCTCAGCGTCTTGTGCTTCTTCTTGTTCTTGCCCGGTATTCCTCCCGACATCCTGAGCAGCGTCGCAGCGTAAGCCTCAGGATTCTCAGCGCCCCAGCCCTTGGCGTACTGCGTCACGTCGCCCCACGTCGGGCCCGGATCCTTCGCGAGCCTGTCGACCATCCTCTTTGCAGCCTCGGGCGTCTTGGGCAATCCGCCCTTTTTCTTCGCCTCGTAGACACCCGCTGTCTTGCCCATTCCGGTGAGGCCGCGAGCGACGTACTCCATCTTGGCGCCGCACTGCTGGCACTTGGCGACGGGCGACTCGTACATCGACCCGCACTGCTCGCACATGCTGCCCTCGACGTGCTTGTCGGTCTTTGGGTCGCTGAGGATTATTCCCGGCCCTGCCTCGTCCATGTCGCCCATCAGCGCCTCGACGAGCGAGAGCTTAGAGGTGATCATCATGTCCCCTCCGTGGGACACAGGGCGCGCGGATCGAATTGCAGCCGCCTCCTCTAGGACGATCTCTCTGATCCTCTCGCGAGTGAGCCTGGCAGGCTTGCGAGCTGCGACCTCATTTTGGGCCTGTGCGACCTCGCTCAGGATCATTTCTCTAAGCACGCTGCGGCTGATCATTGCCACGCCTCCACGTGACAATTATGTCCGAGCTGCTACTTTTGCTGCGAGGCCGCGATGATTCTCTTTGCGGTGTCGCTCGGGAATGCTCCCTGTGAGAAGGCGGGGAGCAGCGACTGCGCGATAGCTTCCTCAATCTCACGCATGATCTCAGCGGAGGCTGGAAGAATCGCAGCGCTTCCCGCGAGAGAGTGGGGCCCGTCGACTATTTTCTCAAATGCGATGTTTTTATTGTCAATTGTGACGTACTGGGGCGTGACACGCGTGGCTGTCCCAGTTATCGTCGCTTTTCCATCTCCGACTGGAACGTTGGCCGTTCTGGCGATTCCGCCAGCGAGGAACTCCCGCACCTCTTCGCGCTCTGCCTGAGTTATTCTCCCCTTCATCTCGAGCTTGAGCTTGCTCCAGTCAAAGTCGTCCTTCTCATCGTCCTCTAGGTCATCTAGCTCGTCGAGCTCTCCGTCGGGATTCTTGCGAATCACCTTCTCGCCGACAGTACGATAGAAGACGCACCCACGCAGGCTTTCGCTTTCGGCGTCGTCTCCCGCGACGCCCTTGAGGTCAATTTCAAAAAGCCTGCTGTTGACCGCCCTGCTGTACTCCTCGTAGGACACACGCTTCATTTTAGAGACAGGGACGGTCTCGCCCGTAGGGCTGATAAAGTACGCAACGACAGATGCGTCGGGCACGTTGTCCACAGTGACGCTCACGCGCACAGGGCCCATCGCCTCTGTCAGCCTATTTGTGATCGTGTACGCTGCTAGAACATGAGTGGGATCGTTGCGGTCCGGTGTCATCTCCTCAGTCCGCAGGACGATCATTCTGACCGTGTTCTCAAGGGAGATGCGCACGATCTCGTTCACGAAGTCCTGGTCGTCCTCAGGATCTGAGCTTCTCTCGAGAACGCGCTGGTATGCGTCACGCAGGTGGGGAAGAAGCGAAGAGCTTCCGACACCGATGACACAGCTCTCGTGCGCAGCGTGTATCATGTTCACGGTGGGCGCGACAAGAGGCGTGACTGTCCCTTCAGGCCCAGAGGCATCCGCTCTTTTGGGAAGGACGACAGCGTGGTGGGCAGCGAGCTTTCTGCAGATCAGACTGGAGATTTCTCCGCTGATCTCGACTTGGTTTCTCTCAAAGTATGACGGCATTTTGTGGTGCTAGCTCCCGCCCTTGGCGCGCTTTTTGAGATCACGAAGTGCAGCAGGCGGATCGTCAGCCCACCGAAAGGAGAGAAGCTGCTTTCGAATCAGCCTGCCCCTGCGTTTCTTGACGGCCGCAAGCCGCCTGTAGGCCTGCATGTCGTCTAGGTTGGGCCATGGCACGGGCTTTCTCGGACGCCGCCTGCGTGCCTCCTGCAGGACTATCTCGAGAATGAGCTCTTTAAGCAGGTCCTCGCCAGACATGGCTCCTCCTCACTTAAGTATGGGAGAGCGTCTTCTAAAGATACCGCGCAAGAGTCTCGTCTGTTATGGGCGCGCTGGGCAGCACTCTGACTGCCCACTGCACGAGCATTGTCTTTGCAGCCTCAGCCTCGTCCTTGGTCATCTTGCCCGACTCCCACATGCTGTCAACGTACTCGTGCATGGGGGTGTCCCACGGAACTTTCCTGTACTTGGCCTCTGCCTGGAAGCCCTTCACAAAGGGGTGCAGCTCCTTTGCAGAGACCATGTAGTCGAGAGTTGAGCATGTGGGCAGCAAGTTGGCGGCAGCAAGTCGCCGCTCCACCTTCTTCCACTTTCTCGGCGTCATCTTGCCACGCGTGAAGAGCTTTGCACGCACCCTGTGCCAGTGTTGGAGGCGAATGGACCTCTGCCACCGCTCCTGACCAGGCATGCGCTGCTGCCTCCTGCGGGTTGTTGGGCCGCCGCGGGCGAGCAGACCCTCGTCGAGTAGGTGCTCGATCTCGTGACGAACAGTCTGGTGCAGGACTGCAGCCACGTCGTAGTAGCAGGTGGGACTCCTGTCAGGATCAAAGAGAATGTGGAGGAAGACCTCCATGTGCGGGACGCGGTGCGCAAGACCATCAACAGCCTCGCCTGTCTCCGCCCAGGCGTCAACCTCTGCGCCTCTCTGCCTGTGAACCCGAAGCTTCAGCCTAAATCTCTTCTGGTCGGGCTCAAGATGATCCTTTCCTGTGTAGGGAATAGGAGACCAGCCAATTGAGACCCACCTGCAGTATCGCTCTCTTTTGCTTGCGGGCTTCTTTATAAGCGCGAGGATTGCGCTCACAACTCGCGTTGCAGTCTGCTTGACTGACTTTGGTGGGCGATCTCGCACCCACTACTTAAGTCAGTCGTCACGCATTAGGTCTCCAACAGGCACGCGAGCAATCTTGCCGTCATCAAGCTTGATAACTGCGACAATTCTCTTCTGAGAGGGACCGCTGGCAAGATAAGTCTGCGACTGCTCCTGCTCGATCCCCTCCACCACGCCTTTCATACCCATGTTGTAGACGTGGTAGACCCTGTCGTTGACCTTGACCATATTGCCTCCGAACGAATACTACTTCGTCCGCTTCCTCTCGGGAATGTACATGGTGATGTTGGGATCGACGCAGAAGGAGTCCCACCCCGGGAAGTCGGTCACGTCGTGCGAGCGTGTGTAGAAGATGACGTGCTCGTTGGAGGTCCAGCCGTTCAGCTTGCGTGGAGCGGTGCACACGAGGCCCATGCTTCCTTCGCCGAGGCGATCCGGGTCCTGCGCGATCACCTTGCATCCCGCGGATCGAAAGTTGACGATGAGCGCGTCCAGGCACGGCGAGTATGACGTCGTGAAGTCGTCGGGTGCGGTGGACCACGAGGTGGTCATCGTCTTGATGAAGTCATCGATCGAGGCGGCCTGCGCGAGTCCGAGAAGAGAGAGGAAGAGTGCCATGTGTGTGCTCCTTTGGGGTGATTCCCCTTATTAATATACACATTATTCGTCAATGTGTACACTAATTAGTCAGAATTTTCTGCGAGAATGTAGCACTTCCAGCGACCAACCATCCCAAGCACGCGGCTCATATCAGTGTCGAACTTGATGAGGTCGTCGAGATCGTCGGGCAGCTCATCTTCGCACAGCTCGCGGATGACGCGCATGTCGAGGTCGATCGTATACACAGCCTCCTGCAGGTCCCTGTAGGACATATTGCAGTCAGCGTCAGCGTGTATCAGTGACTTAAGCTGCGACCTGTACAGCAGCACGTCCTCAAGAGACGTTCCCAGGGCGCCCATGCAGGTGTCATACCACTCGCGCTCCAGCAGCTGCATCCCAGCAAGGATCATCGGGTTGGGAGTGAGGGGCAGCACAGTCATGCTCATGTGGTGGCACGCGATTCCCCCACACTGATGCGAGATGTCAACCATCGGTCTCGTGAACTTGCCGCGTGGCGGGTAAGTGACTGCGAGCACGAGGACCGGCTTTCCCTCTGAGACAATAAGCTCTCGATTGGCAAGCATCTCAAGCTCCTGTTCAACGCGAATCGCGTGTGTGAGAGGGTCACTCATCGATTTCACCAGGGTCGGGAACGACATGGAGGTACGCGTCGGATTCGCGCTTTGAGATGAAGCGACTTATGACGGCGTTGTTGACGTCGGCTGATGTTCCCAGGGCAATGGTGTGCTCTGTTGAGGATGTGATCGCGGTCTCGTACTGCGGCCAGCATCGTATCGCCTTCTTGTAGACGTATCGATACCACCGAAGGTCTGAGATGAGCCGCTGCCTGATGAACTCCTTCTTGTCAGGGCGTGGGCCACGCGTGTTCTCATCCATCTTCTTCCAGCGGCGAAGCTCCGCCTGCCAGAGAGGCCTGATCTTGCTGTTGGAGGCGATAGTGCAGTACACCCTGACCGTGCCGTACTTCTCCTTGTGCTGCTGCACCGCGATGGTGCTCAGCTGGTTGGGCTTGTCAGACCAGCCGCTCTGCTGGGCCTCAAGTCCCCAGGCGATCCACTCAGAGATCGCATCAATATCGTCGAAGTAGTTCTTGTGCTCTGGCTTCTGCCGTCCCCACTGGCTGTAGAAGATCTGCTCTGTCGGCATAGGAACCTCGCAAGATTCTACAGAAGAGGACAGAAAGTTTACACCTACGCAGATCGCACGTCGCTACCAGCATTGACCTGGCCAGCGCGGGATCCTGCCCTAGAGCGTGCGGGCGTGTCGCGAACCGCTAGCGTGTCTATTGCTTCGAAAATATCAGGAGAGAGGTCGCCCCTGCGCGACTTGGACGCAGCGACAAGAAGGCACGCCATCCGCCGCAGGTCCTCCCTGCCAACCGTGATGTATTTTCCGGAGGCTATCTGCTTCATAACGCTTCCAGCGGTGAGATCACGCCCAATCACTGACATGGGTGTGCCGTCCTTGTCAAATCGAAGTCCTTCGCGCTTTATAGCCTCAAGGGCGTTCTGAAGGAGATTCAGCGCGTTGTAGACGTGCTCGTCGTCTGCAAGGTCTTCAGCGCGATCACGGGCACGACTCACGCCGTCAAGGGCAAGCGGCATGTTTACGCCAGACTCGTCGACATAAGTCGATGTCAAGCCAATAACCTCTACACCGTCTGGCCCCTTTCTGTAGTCGAACTTGTACCCTGGAATTCCTGGTACTGCTCCCCTGCCGCTTCCGATAAGCGCAAGGAGAAGCTGATTCTCGTTTATGCGCGTTACGTTTGGCAACAGAAAGGAGTGCGTGTCGAGGCCGCTGCTCTCAAGGATGATCCTCAGAAGGGCATCAAAATTTGCAATGAGCTCCTCGTAGAAGTCCTCGTTGATGTCAACAGCCTGTCTGAAGGTCTCCATCATGAGCGCGAAAAGCTGGGAAGCGTCCTCGGGTCTCTGCGACTTTGCGATGGTTGCTCCCCAGCCGCTCTTGACAACTCGCCTGTACTTCTCAGTGAATCTTGTGCGTGCGCTTTCATCGCTGCTGGAAGCGGAAGGTGTGCTCGCGCTGGCGTCGTCAGCAGCTGACAGCTTGCCAGACGCTGATTGCTCCTTTTCAGTGTACTCCAGCTTTGCGAACGCCAGCTTGAAGACCTTGACAACGTCGTCAAGATAGTCTGACTTTGCGTGCATGATCTCGTGAATGATCGCGCTCTTGCCGATGTTGATGCCGGGATTTAGCTGCTTCGCGTCTTGCAGGCCGAGAGATCGCAGGCCGCTGAATGTAACAAGGTTAATGTACGACATGTTTTTGCCGTAAGAGTGGTAGGCCATTGTCTGCGGGCTCACGCTTAGTCCGCCAAACTTCGACCAGGCATCGTTTCTCTCATCGTTGTCAAGGGCACTCGTGTTTGCTGCAACCCAGCAGATGGGAAGGTCGAGCATGCACGACTTCAGGTAGTTTGCAGCGATAGCGCCCATCCTCGCCTTGATGTCCTCTCTGATCTTGAGGCTCTGAAGCTCCTCGTCAATCTGCCAGAAGTTGTAAATCCAGCGGTTCGTGTCCGAAAAAACAAGGCTGCTCGACATGAGGAACTCACGAGCCTTTCCTGTAAGCGACACGCACGCTTGAGAAAATTTGTCAAAGTCAGGAATCGCGTTCTCGCCCGGCGGATTGAGTCTGACAATCTGCTTTCCCTTGCTATCAACGATCACAACTGCGAGCTGTGAATCGCCCTGAAGGCTGCTCTGAATCTCTGCGGCTGAGCGAGCGCTGGTCGCTCGCCTCTTCTCTGACAGCTCGTCGAGCTTGCGCTCAATTAGCTGTGAAGCCGCGTTGACCTTTTCCTCATCTGTCATGCCGAAAACTCTGCGACGAGCATCGCTGAACGTCTTGGACACTGCTGTGCCAATCCTGCCAAAGAAGCCCTCATCCGCTTCAGCCAGCAGGACTTTTCGAGTTATCTCGTGAAGGGTTTCTCTTCTCATGGCAAAAGTCCTCTAATCGCGTGCGAGTTTTGGGAAGATTCTCTGACTGTGGCAGACGATGATGGCTTGTCGGGACGCAGCCTCACAAAGCGCATGTGCCTCATGAGGCCCGTCTTTGGGTGACGCTCCTGATAGCGAACCTCCACGACGGGATCCTCTTCTGCGTCCACCATGTTCATAAGCTGCTGCTGGATCTGATGGGAGACGCTTGTCAGGTTGCCTACGCGAACGCGCTTGCCGCCTTTGAGCTGAACCGCGTTGAATGACGCCTTCCTGAACCCACGCGGGTCGGGATCACCCAGATCGTAACCGACAAGGATCACGTCCTCTGTGTACGACTTCTTGTACTTGATCCAGTCGCCGTGCGGCTCATCCTCACCCGGTCCAGCGTGGACGTAGAGGCTGTCCTTTGGCTTTATCACTAGGCCCTCACCGCCAGCTGCCAGCGAACGCTGGATCACATTCGCGTGGTCTGGCCAGGGATAGCTCACAACGAGGCGCACCTGATCTCCGTCCTCAACGACCTCGCGCAGGCGTGAGTCCCTGTACTCCCAGGGCTCGGACATGATGTCCTCGCCGCGGTCCCACAGCATGTCGTACACAAAATATGCGAGGCTTCCCCCACCCTTCATCAGCGCCGCAGTCTTCTGCTCGGCCTCGGGCGGGCTTGATCCCGCTATCGATTGAACGAGCGCAAGCCTCTGCTTGCCGTCTGCGTCGAAGCCGACAATCTCGCCCAGGATCGCGGTTCCTGCTGGGAGGTACGCAAGCTCGTCAGCGAGGTCAGGAAAGTTTTCTGACGCGTCATTTCCGTGTCGCGTGTAGAGTCGAACACCGTCTCGCTCGCGAACCGCAAGAATCTTCCATCCGTCGTACTTCTCCTGCACGACAATGTCGCTGGGATCATGCTGCTCGAGGACGTCCTTTGGGTCGTCCACCTGGTGGAGGCGCATGAACGCGATGGGACCTGGCCTCACTTTTCTCTCCCTATGGGCCGCTTCGAGTGACCGAAGACGGAGAGGCTGAAGGGAGCACGCAGGGAGCCCGTGTTCTTCAGCGTTGTGACATCGAGCCTCACCTGTCCAGGCTTGGCTATCGAT
>SXGQ01070843.1_pt1 | contig 10172 bp, 8 predicted proteins | sample 3178371 | NCBI WGS metagenome assembly SXGQ01 (sample SAMN11356859, study PRJNA531348) | freshwater metagenome | isolation source: freshwater sample F1-20 | place: China: Fuxian Lake, Yuxi | collected 2017-12-25 | reverse complement strand
GAGCTGCTCATTGCAACAATTGGAACAACGTGTTCTGGGGCGGCATATCAGGCCGCTGAGCCGTTGTTTTCTGAAGCGGGTGTTCTCCTTGTTTCGGCACAAAACACTGCCCCGGTTCTGACGGCGAAAGTAGACGAGGACAGTACGTATTTTCGAACAGCCCCAAATGACCTTATCCAGGGCGCGGTTGTCGCCGACTTTGTTGGTGGAGATCTTGGCCTTGACCGTATTGCCGTAGTTTCGGATGGGTCGGTGTATTCCGATGAGTTAGGAACCGTCTTTGAAGCGAAAGTTGGTTCGTACGGCGTAGAGATGACGAAGTCATTCTCGGTCACCCCATCAAGCGATTTTTCAGCGCTTGCTTCGGAGATCATTGGCGGAGGTTTTCAGGGCGTGTACATGCCCGTGAATTCACCAGTCTGCGAAAACCTGATGGATGCGATCGCGAACGCACAAGGTGGTAATCAATTAGCAGTAGTGACAAGTGATGCGTGCGTCGTTACATCCTCGGTCTCCGCCGCAAATAGGGTTAATGCCTACGGATCAGGCCCTGATGTCACTGCGCTTGCGAAAAATCCATTCTACGAAAGCGAGTACAAACCGGCGTATCTCTCGAGCTATGGGAAAGAGCCTCTTTCGGTGTGGAACACCTCTGCCTTTGATGCCGCGAATCTTGTTTTCGACGCAATCCGTCGAGGAGTGATCGTGCAGTCTGATGGCTCACTCCTTCTCCCCAGAAGTGCACTTGTGGAAGCAATGCGAGTTGTCGACGGTTATGAAGGGATCTCGAATCGTCTTGCCTGTACCCCAACAGGAGACTGTGCTCAGTCGGCGACGATCGGAATATTCCGCGCTCCAGCATGGCCAGTTGGTGGCTCCGCCCAGTTTGCACGACCTGTCTTTTCAAAGACAAAGACTCTGGCATCTGTTGTTCGCGCCAGGTAGCCCGGCCAAGATTGCCGAATCTTCCGCGGTGATGAGTCAATGAGGTCAGACTAGAGAAATGCAATCTCCAGTTCTTGGGTTTAGTCATCTTCAACTGTGTGTGCGCGACGTGCGCGCGTCGGTTGACTGGTACTGCGCTGCGCTTGGTATGCAAGTGATGTCGGAACACGGTGATGTGGTGGCCTTGCGTCATCGTGAGGCTCGGCTCGTCATCGTGGTGTCGCCGGGCGAACCTGATGTCGCCCATTCGCCGGTTGATCATCTGGCGTTCGCAGTTGCCGATGGCCCGACGCTTGAAGCGTGGGCAGCGCATCTTCGTGAGCTCGGGCTCGAAGTTCCCGCGGTCGTTGACGAACTCGGCAAGCCCTCGCTGCAATTGCATGACCCCGATGGCAATGCCGTTGAATTGGTCGCGCCAGCGCCTCGTTAATTCGAGAACGAAAATAGGTCGAAGCCCAGTTGGGCAACAAGTGACGCGGTTGCATCGAGCGGAAGTCCGATGACATTTGTGGGACTGCCATCGATGCGGTGCACAAAAATCGCAGCCGAACCCTGCATGCCGTAGCCGCCGGCTTTGTCGAACGGCTCACCAGTGGCGATGTACCAGTCGATCCATGCATCGGGCACCGGTGCGAATGTGACCGCGGTGGTGACGACTGTCGATTCGTCTCGACTAGTGCCATCGGCATCGATAGCCAACGCGCACACGCCGGTGTGTACGTGATGTACCGAATCAGAGAGTTTGCGCATGAGTGCGCGAGCGTCATCTTCGTCAACTGGCTTGCCGAGCAGCTCGCCGCTGAGGTCGACGGTGGTGTCGGCGGCAATTACGAGTTCGCTCGTTCCGGCAACGGCGGCGGCTTTTTCACGGGCGAGACGAAGTACATAGTCGGTACCGGTTTCACCGGCGTGAACGGACTCATCGATATCGGCTGGTCGCACTGCGAACACCAACCCAAGATCAGCCAGTAGTTCTTGACGGCGGGGCGAGGCAGAGGCCAGCACAAGGTTCACGGGCACAGTCTCATCCACCGCTCACCGACGCATCGGCAAGTGCGTCGGGCGGGGCAGTGGCTTCGGCGTCAAGCCAGCCCTCGGGGATGATCACGGCGTGCGGGCCGGTTTGCGTGCCGCGGGGACGAGCTGCAGTCGTAGCATCAACAGTGAGTGAATGATCGAGCGCAGCGAGTTGATCGTCGAGCTCCGCAAATGACGCAACCAACGTGAGTTGTCGGCGCGCAACAGATCCAACGGCGTACCCGGTGAGATACCAACCGAGGTGTTTGCGCATCATCAACATGGCTCGACGTTCGCCCACTGATTCCGCTAAGAGGCGTGCGTGTTCGGCCGCGATAATCGCTACTTCGCCCAGCGGGGGTTCGGGTCGTACGGGTCGACCGGCGAACACATCTGCGAGTTGGCCGAAGAACCAAGGCCGACCCAAACAAGCGCGACCAACGACGACACCGGCACAACCAGTTTGTTCCATCATCAAGATCGCATCCTCAGCGGTCCAAATATCGCCGTTGCCGAGAACGGGAACATCGGGAACTGCTTCAACGAGCGCCGTGATCGCGTCCCAATGGGCACGGCCGGAGTAACGCTGTCGAGCGGTGCGCGAATGCAGGGCAACCGCCTTGGCTCCACTGTCGGCAGCGATGCGACCGGCTTCGAGATAGGTGAGGCGTTCGTCGTCGAGACCCATGCGCATCTTCACCGTGACCGGCACCGTTCCGCCCGAAGCGGCGTCGGCGGCTTCAACAGCCGCAGAGATGATCGCGGCCAATAGGCGCGGCCGGGTGGGCACGGCTGCTCCACCGCCGTGGCGCATCACTTTGGGGGCGGGGCAACCGAAGTTGAAATCGAGGTGGTCGACATGGCCTTCGTTGATCAGACGCCGAACCGCCTCGGCCACTACAGCCGGGTCGGTGCCATAGAGCTGGAGCGATCGGGGAGATTCGTCAGGGGCAAAGGAGGCCAACTGCCAACTCTTCTCGCCCCCTTCGAGCAGGCCTCGGGCATTCACCATTTCGCTGACGTAGAGCCCCGCGCCATAGCGGCGGCATAGACGACGGAAGGCGCTATTGGTAACACCGGCCATCGGCGCGAGCACGACGGGCGGGTCGACTGTCAGGGGGCCGATGGTGAGAGAGCGCTGCACGAACCTTCACGCTAGCGAGGCCCGGTAGGGTCACCTCTATGACTGCGCAGGTGCTCGATGGTGAACTCGTGGCAGCCGGGATCAAGGCCGATCTGGCCGGTCGGGTCCAGGCCCTCATCGAACGGGGTATCACCCCCGGTTTGGGCACGGTTCTGGTCGGCGACGATGGTCCTTCGGCCAACTATGTCTCTATGAAACACCGCGATTGTGAGGCCCTCGGCATTACCTCACACCATGCCCATTTGCCGTCTGATGCCACCCAGCAGGACGTTCTCGATGTCATCGCTCGGTTCAATGCCGATCCGGCTGTCGATGCCTATCTCATGCAGTACCCGTTCCCCAAGCATCTTGATTTCGAAGGCGCGCTGCTCGAGGTTGATCCGGCCAAGGACGTCGACGGATTACATCCAGTCAATCTGGGCCATCTCGTGCAGGGCGTCGATGGCCCGCTGCCATGTACGCCGGCGGGCATCCAAGCCTTGCTTGCGCATTACGGCATACAGATTGAAGGACGACACGTTGTCATCGTCGGTCGTGGTCTCACTATTGGCCGACCACTGGCGAATCTGCTCACGCTCAAGCGACCAAACGCGAACGCAGCGGTCACGGTTGTGCATACCGGTGTTGCCGACCTCGGCGCGTATACGCGTGAAGCCGACATCATCATCGCTGCGGCTGGTTCGCCGGGACTCATCACGTCCGACATGGTGAAGCCCGGCGCGGCGGTTGTTGCTGCCGGTGTGTCTTTTGAGGGAAAGAAACTGGTTTCCGATGTGGCCGACGAGGTTGCTGAAGTTGCTGGTTGGTTGTCGCCACGTATCGGCGGTGTCGGCCCCATGACTCGCGCCATGTTGTTGGTCAATACCGTTGAGGCTGCTGAGCGTCGAGTGGAGCAGGGCTGAACATGACCTACATCTCCGATCTTCTTGGCGCGGGCCGCACGTGTTCGTTCGAGTTTTTCCCGCCAAAAACCGATGATGCAGCGCGTGCGCTTGAAGAAACCATTGCCGACCTTGCGCCGCTAAATCCATCCTTCGTTTCGGTGACCTATGGCGCTGGTGGTTCCACTCGTGAACGCACTCGCGACGTTGTTATCAATATCGAACGCAATATCGGCATCACTGCCATGGCGCATCTCACCTGCGTCGGCCACACTCGCGTACAGCTCGATTCATTGCTCGATGAATACAAGGCCGCAGGTGTGTCGAACATCCTTGCTCTCGCTGGAGATCCAATTGTTGACGACAACGGAGAAGTGGCCGAAAGCGATTTTGAGTACGCGATGGAACTTGTGGAACTCATAATGGAAAAGGGCGGATTCTCGATTGGTGTTGCGGCACACCCTGAGGGTCACCCGCGCTCTGAAGATCTCTATTCCGATCGCCGCCACTTGGCCGACAAATTGAGCGTGGCCGACTTTGCCATCACTCAGTTCTTCTTTGAGGCCGAGCCATATCTGCGTCTTGTCGAAGGGCTTTCGGCGTTCGGCTGCGAGAAGCCCGTGCTCCCAGGCATCATGCCCGTTACCAATGCCGCTCAGGTGGTGCGCTTTGCGCAACTTGCAGGCGCTGCATTCCCTCCGCACCTGGCTACTCGATTTGATGCGATTGCCGATGATCCCGATGCCGTTCGTGCGCTCGGTGTGGAACTCGCCAGCGAACTGTGCCAGCGATTGCTCGACGAAGGTGCGCCGGGTCTTCATTTCTACACACTTAATCGTTCAACGGCGACGCGCGAGATCGCTGCGAATCTCGGCCTCGGCGACGCTTCGTCTGCTGGCGCATAACTACTGATGGCTGCAGGTGTCCCCGGACTGTTCCGTCGCGGCGCGCGGCTCCTGACGCGCTATGTCAAGGCTCACCCTGTCCCATTCATTGTCTCGATTTTTGGCGCCGCGATTTACGCAGGTGCTGCAGTCGGCACCACGATCATCCTTGGTCGTATCACCAACGATGTGATCGTTCCCACCTTCGAATCGGGTCGACCTGAAGCCAAAGCCGTTTGGTATACGGGCCTGGCCCTGTTGCTGGTGGGACTGCTGCGAGCTTCGACCATCATCCTGCGCCGCTACTTCGCTGCACTTCTGACGTATCGAACGCAGCGAGATTGGCGTCGCAAACTCGCCCACACCTATTTGTCGGTGCCGCTTGAGTATCACCGTGAAACTCCGACTGGCGAGTTGTTAGCCCATGCTGATGCTGACATCGTCGCCTCAAGTGAGGTTATTAATCCGCTGCCGTTCAGCGTTGGTGTCATCACGCTCGCAGTTTTTGCCATTATCAGCTTGGCGACGGTCGACTGGTTCTTGATGTTGGTGGCAGTGGTGTTGTTTCCGCTGCTGGCGATCATTAATCAGATGTACACCACTCGGGCCGAGAAGCCTTTGGGTGTCGTGCAAGAGCGAGTCGGTCAGGTCAGCCGGATTGCGCATGAATCCTTTGACGGCGTACTCGTTGTGAAGACACTCGGCCGTGAAGACGAGGAAGTCGCGCGGCTTGAAGGGGCTGCAGACGAACTTCGGGCTGCTCGTGTTGGGCTCGGTCGTATTCGTGCTGTGTTCGAACCGATGATCGATGCGTTGCCGAGCCTCGGAATCATTGCGTTGTTGCTGATTGGTTCATGGCAAGTATCGATTGATCGCCTCAACACTGGTGACATTGTGCAGGCTGCTGCACTGTTTGGATTACTTGCCTTCCCGATGCGGGTATTCGGATACTTCTTGCAGGAACTTCCTCGAGCTGTCGTCGTAAGTGCACGCTTAGACAAGGTTGTCGCTGCACCTCACGAGCCCGGTGCTGCCACGGATACTCCACCGGCAGTTGGCGATGGTCCGCTGTCGGTCTCATTTGCAGATGTGTCGTTTCGTTATGGCGATGATCCGCCGGTGCTTGATGGACTCAACCTCAACATCGCCGCCGGATCAATCGTTGCGCTTGTGGGCGTTACCGGTTCGGGGAAGTCAACATTGTGTGAACTGATTCCCCGTCTCGTCGATCCCGATAGCGGCACTGTGGAGCTTGATGGCGTGGACATCCGCGAGTTCGACCCCGTCGCTGTGCGTTCCGAAGTGGCGCTGGTGTTCCAAGAGACATTCCTTTTCGCCGACACGGTTCGTGAGAACGTCACACTCGGTGATCCGATTGACAACGCGGTACTTGAGCGGGCCGCTTCAATCGCCCACGCAAGTGCGTTCGTACATCGTTTGCCCCATGGCTGGGACACCGGGTTGGGAGAGCGGGGAGTCACACTTTCGGGCGGTCAACGCCAGCGGCTCGCCCTGACTCGTGCGTTGTTGCGCGGCCCTCGCGTGCTCATCCTTGATGACGCCACCAGCGCAGTTGATCCAGTGATCGAGTCGGCGATTCTGCGCGATCTGCGTACCTCACTGGAAACAACCACGTTGGTGGTTGCTCACCGAGTGTCAACCATTGAACTCGCCGATGAAGTGGTGTTCCTCGATGGAGGCTGCATCGTGGCCACTGGTTCGCATCCAGAGCTGCTGGCGAATAATCCCGACTACGCCCGCCTCGTGCATGCCTATGTCGATCAGGAATCAATGACCGAAGGCATCGATCACGATGTGGCCGACGTCGGTACAAGCAGGTTGCCGTCATGAGCAACAAGCGAAATTCCGGTTCAGGCAACGATGTACCGCCTGAGAAGGATGAACTTTCGAGCCAGGCAAACGACGAACTCGCAAGGATGGAACACGCAGCGGCATTCGATGATCCGATTGCGCTCGAACACGAAGCGTTAGCGGCATCAGCTGAAGAAGACAGGACCAATGAACGACGACTGCGAGCGATTGCGGTCCTGCGGCGCGGATTCGCGCAGAGCCCCGAACTGGGAAGAGGCCTTCGACTGACGGTTCTGTTCGCCATGATCGGCGCAGTCGGCCGCTTGATCATTCCAGTGCTGATTCAGCAGGTGATCGACAAGGGCCTGCTTGCCGACGAGGGGTTTAACGCTGGCTTCACGATCACGGCCTGTGCTGTCGCTGCTGCGATCCTCGTTGCGGTCATGTTCCTCGCTCGGATCACCTATGTGCGTCTCGTGACGACGGCCGAATTGATGTTGCGCAATCTGCGGGTGAAAACGTTCTCGCATATTCATCGGTTGCCAATGGCCGATCATGAGTCCACCCGTCGGGGTGAACTCACCTCTCGCGTCACTAGCGATATCGAAACCATTGCCCGCTTTGTTCAGTACGGCGCGATGGCCTGGATCATCGACTCCGTTATCATCATTGGGACGCTCATCGTGATGAGCTTTTATGCATGGCAGCTTGCGGTCATCACGGTTGTTGCTGCGTTGCCGGTCTTGCCGTTGTTTCGGCTTATGCAGCGTCGTCAGTTGAAGGCGTACACGGTGGTTCGTAACCGAGTGGGTACGACGCTGTCGGAAGTGAGCGAGGCGGTACAGGGTGCAGCGCCGATTCGGGCCTACGGATTACAGCGCCGTTCGCGTGCTCGTCTTGACGATGCCATTCAGGACCAGTTCAAGTCGGAAATGAGCGCAGCCCGATGGTTTGCCTTCATGTTCCCGCTCGGCGATGCATTTGGTGGTGTTGCGCTTGCCTCGGTTGCGATGGCCGGCATTTGGTTTGGTGAATCCTGGGGACTGAACGCTGGAAGCTTGATCGCCTGTTTATTCCTTGTTCAGCTGATTCTCGGACCAGTCGCAGAGATTGGCGAAATTCTTGACCAGACTCAAACCGCAATTGCTGGCTGGTCCAAGGTGCTCGGTGTTCTCGACACGCCTGTCGACCTTGTTGAGCCCGAGCCGGGGGTGGAACTGCCCAATGGCCCGCTTGATGTGCGCGTTGAACATCTTGGCTTCAGCTATCAAACCGGCGGGCCCGTGCTGCGCGACGTCACTATCGATATTCCCGCTGGTGCGTCGGTCGCGATCGTGGGCGAAACCGGTTCGGGCAAAACCACCTTCGTGAAATTGCTTGATCGCCTCGCTGACCCTGTGGAGGGCTCAGTACTCGTTGGCGGAATCGGGCTCGATACGGTGAATCGTCAGTCGCGCACCGAACGCATTCGCATGGTGCCCCAGGACGGCTTCATGTTCGATACCTCGCTCGGCGAGAACATCGCCATGGGTCGCATAGGGGCAACGATCGACGATGTCCGTACATCAATTTCCGAACTTGGTCTCGAAACCTGGGTTGCAGGTCTGCCTCGTGGGCTCGATACCGAAGTGGGCGAGCGGGGCGAAGGTTTGAGTGTTGGTGAGCGCCAACTCGTCGCTCTTGCTCGTGCTCAGATGGCTGACCCCGGTCTTCTTATTCTCGATGAGGCAACGAGTGCGGTTGATCCTCGCACTGAACGCGCACTGACCACGGCGTTGCATCGCCTCGCTGAAGGCCGCACCACGATCAGTGTGGCGCACCGACTTTCGACTGCCGAACAGGCCGACCTCGTGCTCGTGTTCGATGCGGGCGAACTGGTTGAGCACGGTTCGCATGGCGAACTTGTCGCACGAGGCGGCCGTTATGCCGAGCTCTACCGGAGTTGGCTCGGCAACACTGGACAAAAAGCTGTCTAAGAAGTTGCCAAACACGCCATGTTCGTGGAGCCCGACGCTCTAGTGTCAGCCCATGGCCAGCAAAGAATTTCACGCACTGCAAGAAGCAATGGCAGCACGACCGGTTCCGCCGCCCCCGGCAGACATTGTTGAACAGCGCACTCGCATCGACGAGGCCATGGCGCAACTCCCACTGGCCGAGGGAACCGTTACCCAGCCTTTTGTTCGAAGCGGTGTTCCTGGCATTGAATGTCGGCCAGTCGAAATGGCGGACGACGCTCCGATCCTTCTCTATTTCCACGGTGGCGGTTTCCGAATCGCCTCAGCGCTGGCCTATCGCTCCTACGGGTCACATCTCGCCGCGGTCCTCGGCGCTCGAGTGCTGCTGGTTGAGTATCGACTCGCTCCTGAGCACAAGTTCCCCAAAGCGGTCGACGATTGCTTCGCCGTTTGGGAATCGCTTCTTGCCGAAGGAATAGACACCAGCCGCATCGTGATTGCTGGTGACTCAGCTGGTGGTGGACTTGCTGCATCGGTCACCATGCACGCGCTCGCCGACGGTGTGCTCCCCGCTGGTGTTATTTGTTGTTCGCCGTGGGTCGATCTCACGATCACCGCCGCCACCTACGACACCAATGCCGAATCCGACAAGTTGTTCTCTCGCACCTCGGCCGAAGAAGCAGCGCCGGCCTATCTCGGTGGAGCCGACCCGATGAATCCGATTGCTTCACCGCTCTTCGGAGATTGGAACGGCGCGCCGCCGTTGCTCATCCTCGTGGGCGATGCCGAGGTATTGCTTGACGACTCACGCAAACTCGCCGATGTTGCGAAGTCTGCAGGTGTTGACGTCACGCTCAGCGTGTATCCAGAGATGCCGCATATCTGGACGATGAGCTACCCGGCATTCCCGGAAGCCGTCGAAGGTGTTACCGAAATGGCCGAGTTCGTCGCCCGCGTCACCGCCTGAGCGAGTTACGTCGAGGGAAACCGACCGCGAGATGACCTAGTGGCGATCGCCGCTGCATCTCGGATCTTGGTTCCCGCGTTGATCACGGCTTCTGCATCAAGTCCGGGTGGAAATCCAGTTGCGGAAATCGCAGCAATCACATCGCCGTCAGCACCGAAGACGGGAGCGGCGATGGTGCTGACGTCGAACCGGCTGTTGGCTGTGAGGTCGACAATGGGGTAATCCTCAGTGGCGAGAACCGCAAATAATTCGGCAACGTCATTACGTAGCTCGGCGTTGCTGGGGGAATCCGAAAGGGAATAGGTGCGTTCACCGAGTAGGCGTTGGGTGTTGGAACTGGCAGTAACGGCGAAGCCACGCGTGCGAGCTAAGTCGAGAGACGCTTCGTAACGCGCAATCGCCGCCGATGAATTATCGGGAGAACGCGACAACCACTGTTTGATTTCGCGCTCATCAGACCATGCGAGAAATACTGCGCCAAGTGGCGGTAACAACGGCACGCGTTCGCCTTCGCGAACTCCGGGACCAAACGCGCTGTGTTGCCCTGAGCGCGCCACGAAAATGATT
>SXGQ01543312.1_pt1 | contig 10173 bp, 9 predicted proteins | sample 3178371 | NCBI WGS metagenome assembly SXGQ01 (sample SAMN11356859, study PRJNA531348) | freshwater metagenome | isolation source: freshwater sample F1-20 | place: China: Fuxian Lake, Yuxi | collected 2017-12-25 | reverse complement strand
TTCCTGACCCGAATCGGTTTCGGTAGTCGCGTCGTGGTCACGGGTGACACCTCGCAGGTCGACGTGCCCGGAGGACGATCGGGTCTGGTCGGACTTGAAAAGGTCCTCGCCGGCATCGACGGGCTGACCTTCGTACATCTCACGGGTAGCGACGTGGTTCGCCACCGGATCGTGGCCGACATCGTGGCGGCCTACGAGCGGGCACCCAAACCCGACGCGGGGGAGCATTCGTGAATCCGGGCCCGCCACGATTCGCCAGACGACCCAAGGTCGGAGGTGACACCGATCCGGAGGTCTTCTGTGCCGACGAACAGGTCGAGGTCGCGATCGACGTCGAACGGTGGCAGCGGCTCGCGGTGGCGGTCCTTCGCTCCGAAGGAGTTCGTGGAGGAACCGAGCTGAGCATCTTTTTCGTCGACGAAGCGAACATGACCGAACTCAATCGCGAGCACATGGGTGAAGCAGGTTCGACCGACGTGTTGTCGTTCCCCATCGACGGCGGCGAAGTCGTCGAAGTCATCGCCGGTCCTTCGGGTGGCACGAAGGGGCCTGATCGCAGCCCCGTGGATCGAGGGGACCTGCCGTTGCTCCTCGGTGACGTCGTGATCTGTCCAGCGGTCGCTTCGAGGCAAGCGCCTCTGCACGCCGGTTCCCTCGATGACGAATTGGCGCTCTTGGTGACCCACGGAGTCCTGCACGTTCTCGGTTGGGATCACGGTTCCGAGGAAGAACGTGAACGAATGTGGTCGCGGGAACGCGAACTCCTCGGTGCTCATCATTGGATGGGCCCGACGCCGGTCGCATTTCGGCAGAGCGATTGGAGAGACGAATCGTGAGCGCATTCATCGCCGCGTTCACCAGCCTCGATTGGAGCCTCGTCCTCGTGGTGCTCCTGTTGCTCGTGGTTCTGGTGTTTCTCGCCCTGGCCGAGATGGGTCTGTCGCGCATGTCGAAACCCAAGGCGGCGGCCCTCGCCGAACGACATCCACGCCGTGGTCGGGCCCTCGTCGAACTCATCGAAGAGCCCGAGAAGTGGATCAATCCACTTCTCCTCACGGTCAATGTCTGTCAGACGGTGCAGGCCACCCTCACCGGTGTCGTGACCTCTCGCTCCTTCGGACCACTCGGAGTGGTCGCGGGCGTGGCCCTCAACGTCGTCGTGTTCTTCGTGCTGGCCGAGGCCGTGCCCAAGACCTACGCCGTTCTGTATGCCGAGCGCGCCGCGCTGTTCTCGGCCCGCGGTGTGCGCGCTCTCGTCCGCTTCCCACCGTTGCGGTTCATGTCGCGCGGGCTCATCCGTCTGACCAATGTGATCGTGAAGGGCAAGGGCCTCGAAGACGGTCCTTTCGTCAAAGAGGCCGAGTTCCTGGGCGTCGTGGAGGCCGCGGTCAAGGAAGAAGTGATCGAGAAGCACGAGCGCGATCTCATCGAGTCGGTGATCGAGTTCGGCGACACGGTGGTTCGCGAAGTCATGGTTCCGTTGCCCGACATGGTCACCGTTCCTACGGATGCAACGATCGACGCGGCGATCGACGTCTCGATCGAGCACGGATTCTCCCGCTTGCCCGTCCTCAACGACGCCGACGACGTGGTCGGTGTCGCCTTCGTGAAGGACCTCGTTCGCGCCGAACGACAGGGGGCCGGATCTTCGCTGGTGACGACGAGCATGCGCTCCGTCGTCGTCGTTCCGGAGAACAAGCCGGTGTCGCGACTCATGAACGAGATGCAGACTCAGAAGTTCCATCTCGCCGTCGTCGCCGACGAGTACGGATCGATCACCGGCCTCGTGACCCTCGAAGATTGTCTCGAAGAACTGGTCGGCGAGATCGTCGACGAGTACGACGACGAAGAATCGGAGATCGTGCACCTTCCCGACGGTGACTACCAGATCGACGGCACCACGAGTGTGTCCGATGTGAACGACTTGTTGTCGACGCACATTCCCGACGACGAATGGGATTCGATCGGCGGTTTCATTTTCGGAACTCTGGAACGGGTTCCAGAAGTGGGCGAGGCGATCGACTTCGAAGGCTGGCGGTTCGCGGTGGCCGCGCTCGAGGGTCGAAGGATCCGAACAGTACGGGTTTCGGTTCTCGAAGGACTCGCGTCGGCCGACGAGACCGCCTGAGAATTCTCAGAGTCCGATTCGGCCGAAGATCTCCGGAAGGTCGGGGTAGCGGCCCGTGTTCCCGCCACCATCGACCGAGACGAACGACGCACTCATGTAGGACGAGTCGTCGGAGGCGAGGAATGTCGCGACCGAAGCGATCTCCTTGGGGGTCGCATACCGACCGAGGGGAGCGTTCTCCTCGAACTCACGCACGACATCGGGGATGGCGAAGAAGCCTGATGTCGCATTGGTTTCCACGAGCCCGGGAGCAATCGTGTTGGCCCGTATTCCGCGTGCACCGAATTCCATGGCCGCCACTCGGGTGAGCATGGCGACTCCGGCTTTGGCCGCGCAGTAAGCGGCCATTCCCTTGGAAGGTTGGATCGCATTCAGCGAGGCGATGGTGATGATCGAACCGTTGTCTCGAATGGCGGCTCCGCCATGTTTGACCGTGATGAAGACGCCGGTCAGACACAGGTCGATGATGCGCTTCCACTCGTCGAGTGGATGCTCGACGAGGAGGCCGTAGGTGCCGGCCCCCGCGTTGGCCACCACGATGTCGAGGCCACCGAAGTGCTTGGTGGCAAGTGAAGCGAGATTCTCGACATCGATTTCATTGGTCACGTCACAGATCGCGGTCACGAGGTGTTGGTCGCCGGCCAGCTCGGTCAAACGCGCGAGGCCGTCGGCATCGATGTCGCCGGCCACGACCCTGGCACCTTCCTCGAGATAGCGCTCGGTGATGGCGCGACCGATTCCCGAGGCGGCTCCGGTGACGAGCGCGACTTTTCCGTTCAAGCGGGTCATGGGTCGAAGTTAGTTCAGGACGGTCGGGCCAGGACCCGGGTGGCGATTCGGACGCACTCGGTGCGTCGAATCTTGCCGATCGCCGTGGCGGGAAGTTCCTCCACGCGAACGATGTGTCGGGGCGCGCAAAAAGCCGGCAAGGACTCGCGCACCTTGGCCTTCACTGCTGACAGATCGAGATCGACGGTCGTCACGAGCACCACTACTTGTCCCCAGTCCGAATCCTCGACGCCGACCACACAAACCCTGTGGGGTTCCACGAGACCGGTGAGAGCCTTCTCCACTGCATCGGGCCATACCTTCTCGCCACCCGTCTTGATCAGATCGTCGAGGCGTCCGGTGACCTGCAACAGGCCGTCCGAGAAGTTGCCGGCGTCACCGGTGTGGAGCCAGCCATCGGTGTCGATGCTCGTGGTTCCATTGCGGTACTCGCGCATGAGCATCGGACCGCGAACGAGTATTTCGTCGCCTTCTCCGATGGAGATCTCCACTCCGGCGAGTGGACGGCCGTCGTAGACGATCCCGCTGCCGGTCTCGGTCAGTCCGTAGGTGGCGATCACGTGTGGCGGACGTTCGGTCGGTGGTCGTGAGCCACCGAGAAGGATCGCCCGAAACTGGTGTGGGTCGATACGGCCGAGAGTGGTCGGAACGAGTGAGACGAGTGTGCAGCCGTTGCCGGCGGCTCGCATCACCCGGTCGGCGTCGAAGCCATCGTGAACCGTGAGCGGGGTGTCGGTCAAGAGCGCTCGGACCACCACCGACAGTCCACCGACGTGTGAGAGCGGCAAGCATGCCAGCCAACGATCGGTGTCGCGGACGCCGAGGGCGCTCGACGACGCGACGGCCGAGGCTCGAAGCGCGTCGTGGGTGAGAACCACTCCTTTGGCGACCCCGGACGTTCCACTCGTGGCCATGACCAAGGCATCGCCGTCGTCGACGGGTCGTCCCGACTCGACTTCAGCAGGTCCGGACGCATCGATCACGACCGATGCGCCGAGATCGCGCACGATCCCCGATTTCGTCGCCGCGTCGAATCGTTGATCGATCGGCAAGACGGCGTCACCATCGTCCCAGGCCCGCCGTAGTTCATCGACGAACTTTCGGCCGCCCGGCAGATCGAGGGCTACGAGTCGCCGCACGACGACATGCTACGAGCGACTCAGTGGCAGGGATCGATCGGTGTGGCAAGTCCGAGTGAGTCGTCGATCACCTGGGCAACGGTCAAGCACTTGAGATCGTCGAAACGCCACGAACTCACCTGGACTCCGACCGGCAATCCATCGGCGACGTGTGCCGACACGACCGCGGCCGGCGATCCGAAGAGATTCATGGGCAACACCGTGCGGAACGTCTCCAGGACCACTCGCGCCTGCTCGATACCGGCGACGTCGAAGCCGTGTGTGAAGGCCGGGAGCGCCCAAGTCGGGCTCAACATCACATCGAACTCGCCGAACCATTGTGCCCACTTGGCTGCGACTTCATGTCGCCGCAGATGCAAGAGTGCCAGACCAGCCTCGTCGAGGACCGGGAATTCGGACATGCCGTAACCAAGGAACGTCTTGGCGTCCTCACCCATGACGGCCTCCAACAGCGGCCGGTTGACCATGAGGTCGACATTGAGTGTGCTCGCCCACATGGTCGTCACTTCTTCGAAGTCGGGTGGAGTGGCAGTCCGCACGTCGTGTCCGGCGCGGGAAAGGACGTCAGCGGCCGCACGAACGCCGGCGGCGATGCCAGGGTCGGTGCGACCGCCAGGTGGGTTGTCCAACACCGCGATGCGCCAAGGACGATCGGTCGGCACATCAGCGAGATGGGCACTGATCGAATACGGATCCCGAACGTGGCGTCCGCGGACGATGTCGAAACCCATTCGAACGTCGGCGACGCGCCGAGCCATGACACCTTCCGAGGCCATCAACTGAAAGGCCAAGGAATAGGCGGTCGGTGGAATTTCCGTCGCACCCGGGATCACGCCTTGAGTCGGCTTGATGGAGGCGACGCCACAACAGTGGGCCGGATTACGAAGCGAACCGCCGATGTCGTTGCCGAGGCCGATGGGCGACATGCCCGATGCGAGGGCCGATCCTTCACCACCGCTCGATCCACCGGCTGTGCGATCGGGATCCCAGGGATTTCTGGTGAGACCATGGAGAGAAGAATCCGTATGGATGCGGAGTCCCATGTCCGGAAGATTCGTGCGCGCGAGAACGACTCCTCCAGCGGCTCGCATACGTTCCACGACCGGAGCATCATTCGACGCGTACGCCTCGGCGAGCGCCGGTATCGCGCTGGTGGTCGGTGTGCCGGCCACGTCGATGTTCTCCTTGACGGTGAAGGGAACACCGTGGAGAGGACCGAGTGGATCGCCACGTCGAACTGCCGCATCCGCCTCGTCGGCACTGGCGAGCGCGCGGTCATCGAGACGGCGGACGATCGCGTTGAGATGTGGGTTGACCTCGTCGATTCGCTTCAAGTGAGCTTCGACGACTTCACGACTCGTGACCTGACGATTGGCTATGAGATGCGCCAACTCGCGTGCACTGCGACGCCAGAGTTCCATGGTTCCCCCTCGTTCGACCCCATGAGGAAGTTACTCTGGCCTCGTGAACCGCTGGATCATCGGCTCGAGGCCGCGCACCCTCCCGGCCGCCGTCGTGCCCGTCGCCATGGGAGCAGTCGTCGCCGTCGGCGAGGGTGGCGCAGTGTGGCTGCGAGTCGTCGCCGCTGCGGTGGTGAGCTTGGCCCTGCAGGTGGGGGTGAACTTCGCCAACGACTACTCCGATGGCGTGCGCGGTACCGACGATGTGCGAGTCGGCCCGGTGCGGCTGGTTGCTTCCGGTCTCGCGTCGTCGCGGTCGGTCAAGGCAGCGGCCTTCGGTGCCTTCGGAGTGGCGGCCGTCGTGGGCCTGATCCTGGCCCTGGCCACGAGTTGGTGGCTGATCGCAGTGGGAGTAGCGAGCATCCTGGCCGGATGGTTCTACACCGGGGGTCCCAAGCCCTACGGATACCTCGGGCTCGGTGAGATCTTCGTCTTCACCTTCTTCGGCCTCGTGGCCACCGTCGGTACGACGTACGTCGTCCTCGAGCGGATCCCGTGGGAATCGTGGGCGCTCGGATGTAGTGCGGGCTTTCTGGCTTGCGCTCTGCTCGTCACCAACAACCTGCGCGACATTCCGAACGACTCCCTCGTCGGGAAGCGAACGCTCGCCGTACGTCTCGGCGATCGGCGGAGTCGAACACTCTTCGGCGCGCTCATCATCGCGACGTTCGTCGCCGTTGCTGTCGTGGCTCTGGCTCGGCCGGGGGCATGGTGCGCAATGGCGGCCATTCCGGTGGCCCGCCGACCGCTCGTGGCCGTGCGTCGTGGTGCGGCGGGTCGGGACCTCATCGCCGTTCTGGGCGACACCGGGAGAGTGCAACTCGCCGTCGGAGCGACTGTGGTGATCGGTCTGGCGATCTTCAGTTGAGATTCAGGCGGACAGCGTCGCCACGAATTCATCGATGAGTTGCCCGACGATCACCGGCTGTTCGAGGTGGGCCGAGTGGCCGGCATCTTGAACGACGACATGTCGACAGTGATGTCCGATCAGGTCCTGCATCTTCTCGGCGATGGAGGTGAACTTCGTGTCGAGGGATCCGGTGATCAGGAGTACCGGGCAGGTGATGGAAGACAACGAATCCCACAACGATCGTTGCGCGCCGGTGCTCCATGTCCTCAGGCTCCACGCGAGGCCATCGGCCGAGTTGTTGCGGCGGTCTTGGAGACCACGACGATCCTCGGGCAGTGAGGCGAAGAGAGGTTGGTCCAGCCATTCCTCGAGGAACGGCCCGATTCCGACGTCGACGACATGATCGGCGAGCTGCGCATCGCGGAGGCGGCGAGCTTCACGTTCGTCGGGGTCGGCGATTCCCGGTGTGGCGCCGATCAGGACGAGAGCCCGGACCTGTACGGGCCGACGAATCGCTGCGTGCAATGCGAGTCGTCCACCCATCGAGTAGCCGACGAGGACCGAATCCGGGTATCGGTCAACGAGGAGGTCGGCCGAGGTGGCGAGATCGGTTCGTGTGTCGACGGCCGAACCGTGTCCGGGGAGGTCCGGCGCAATCGAAGGAGCCGACGTGAGATGCAGGACGATCGGCGACCACGAGGCCCCCGTCTGGGTGAATCCGTGCAACAGAACGAGCGACACGACTCAGCCTGCTGAACGCTCGACCGCCCGACGTAGAACTCGTTCGAAGGTCTCGGAGTCCTGCGCGCCGGGGATCGCCCACTGCCCGTTGATGACGTAGGTCGGCACGCCGGTGATGCCATGCGATACCGCAGTCGCCATCTGCTCGGCGACTTCACCGACTCCCTCTTCGGATGACACGAAGTCGTGGAGGTCGGCCGCCGTGACCGAGAGAACTTCGGCTGCGATGTCGACCAAGGTGTCGGCGTGACCGACGTTGCGACCTTCCATGAAGTACGCGTGCAGAAATCGTTCCTTCAGTCGATGCTGGGCTTGGTTGCCGAATCGATCCTCGGCGAACCAGAGCAGACGGTGGGCGAGGATGGTGTTCGAACGCACGGCGATGTCCATGCGGAAGTCCAAGCCATCGGCCGCAGCCGTTTCGGTGAGGTTGGCGATGATCGCTTCGGCGCGCTCGGGACCACCGAATTTTCGCGCGTACGCCTCGCGCACCGGAGTCGAACCGTCCTTGGGCGCGGTCGGATCGAGTTGGTAGGCACGGTACGAGATCCGGAAGACGGCATCGACGGCCTCGGGGCCGGTCGTGAGCGACTCGATGGCCCGTTCGAAACGACGCTTGCCGATGTAACACCACGGACAGACGACATCGGACCAGATCTCTACTTGGATGACAGGCGCCACAGGCCAACCATACGGCGCAAATCGCCGTAGCGTCACGATCGATGGGTTCCGAGGAAATCCGTTCATTGCCGGCCGGAGATGTCCAGGCGACCTTTTGTCGAACTTTGGTGGACACGTGGTCGTCGGTCGGGGTGTCCCATGCTTTTCTCGCGCCGGGCTCTCGTTCGACTCCGCTCGCCGTCGCCTTGGCCGCCGATCCGCGTTGGACGGTGGACGTTCTTCTCGACGAGCGGTCCGCGGGTTTCGCCGGTCTTGGTTACGGACTCGCCACCGGTCGGCCGGCCGTGGTTCTGTGCACCAGCGGAACCGCGGCGGTGCACTTCCATGGGGCCGTCGTGGAGGCCGACCTCTCGTGTGTGCCCCTGATCGTCGTCACCGCCGACCGCCCTCCTGAGTTGCGCGACGTGGGCGCTCCCCAGACGATCGACCAAACCAAGTTGTTCGGGGATGCGGTCCGCTGGTTCCACGACCCGGGTGTGGCACAGGCCGACGCGTCGTCATCGTGGGGTTCACTCGCCGCACGAGTCGCCTTTCGCACTCTGGGCTCGCGCCCGGGTCCGGTACATCTCAACCTTCCCTTTCGCGAACCACTCCTTGGTCGAGCCGTCGCGCTGGACGACCGATCGGCCCCACGTTGGTCGACTGCCGGCCACCCGCGAATCGCCGACGAGGCGGTGGAAAGTTTCATCCGGATCGCCACCGGTCGGCGCGGAGTGGTGATCGCCGGGCGTGGGTCGTCCACCGGCGCGCTCGACGTGGCACGTCTGCTCGGCTGGCCGGTTCTCTCCGATGCTCGTGGCCCGCAAAGCGAAGTGGTCGTTCGGTACTTCGACTCGCTTCTGCGCGACGAGCGTTTCGCTAAGGAGCACCGACCCGAGGTCGTGCTGCGAGTTGGCGAGGCGCCGGCGTCCAAGGTTCTCAGCCAGTGGATCACGGCTTCGCGGGCCGAACAGATCCACCTCACGCATGAAGACCGCTGGTTCGATGTCGATCACCAGACCGTCGGGCGCATCCTGGGTCGGGCCGAAGAGTTGTACGACTCGATGGTGGGTCGTGGCGTCACCGCCGTCGCTGCGAAATGGCTCGAAGATTGGACGTCGGCCGAGTCGCGTGCGGCGAAGGTGATCGCTCGCGAACTCGAGTCGTGCGGTCTCTCGGGGCCACTGGTGGCGCACCGCTTCGCGTCGTCGCTGCCCACCGGTTCGGAGTTGGTCGTCTCCTCGTCGATGCCCATACGCGACCTCGAGTGGTTCGCGGGTCGGGTCGATCACCTTCGGGTGCACTCCAACCGGGGGGCGAATGGGATCGACGGCGTCTTGGCCACCGCCATCGGAGTGGCCGCCGGTTCCGGACGGACGACCGGTGTTCTCATCGGCGACGTCGCATTCCTGCACGACTCCTCGTCGCTGGCCGGCCTGTCCGGTCGGTCCATCGACTTGCGCATCATGGTCGTCGACAACGACGGAGGAGGGATCTTTCACTTCCTCCCACAGGCCTCGAGTCTCGATTCGGCGATGTTCGAGAAGTTGTACGGGACTCCGCACGGGACCGACCTCGGAATGCTCGCTCGCTCACACGGATTGCGCGTCCACGAAGTTCGCGATGCTCAGGGAGTGGAGACTTTCGCGCGAGCCAACGGCCCGTCGGTGGGGGTCGCTCGCACCGATCGGGGGGCCGATGTACAACTCCACCAGCGGCTCCATTCGAAAGTGAGTGAGGCGCTACGCGCCTAGGTTGCGACGGTCGGATCCGCGCTCACGCGCGAACGAGTGCCGACAACATCGCCTGGAACTTCGCCTGTGTCTCGATCAGTTCGGCGTCCACCACGCTGTCGGCCACGATTCCGCCGCCGGCGGTGAGAACGGCTCGACGGCGGTCCGGTGAGAGTTGAGCGCACCGGATCGCGACCGCCCACGTTCCATTTCCCTGCGCGTCGACCCAACCGACGGCACCACCGTAGGGTCCACGCTCGAAGCCCTCGACGGCGGCGATCAAGTCGAGCGCCTCTCGACGGGGATGACCTCCAAGGGCCGGAGTGGGGGACAGCGATCTCGCCAACGAGAGGACGTCGGGGTGTTGGCTACTGAGACGGCCCTCGATTCGGGTTCCGAGATGTTGCACATTGGCCACCGGCACCACGGATGGCTCGGGTTCCCAATCGAGGTAGCTGCAATACGGCAGGAGGGTGTCGTGCACCACGTCGATGACCACCCGATGCTCGATCTGATCTTTCATGCTCGCAACAAGGCGCTCGGCGAGGAGCCGGTCGGTCTCGGGGTCACCCGAGCGCGGCGTCGTGCCGGCCAGTGGATGTGAAGTGATCACGTCGTCGTCCACCGCTACGAGCAGTTCGGGGGAAGCGCCGATGAAACCGTCGATCGAATA
>SXGQ01884132.1_pt1 | contig 10174 bp, 12 predicted proteins | sample 3178371 | NCBI WGS metagenome assembly SXGQ01 (sample SAMN11356859, study PRJNA531348) | freshwater metagenome | isolation source: freshwater sample F1-20 | place: China: Fuxian Lake, Yuxi | collected 2017-12-25 | reverse complement strand
CCATATCTACCACCAACCATTGCGATATCATAACCACCAATAGTTTTAGTATATGAAATATGAGCCGCTACATTCTTTGAAATATGTTGCATTGCTTCAACTTCAATATACCCTTTGTTCTTTCCATGTAGATTAAGATTACCACCAGTAACCGAAATCATTTGTCCTTTAACTGTTGAGGAAAGTAATACAACAAAAAAGATTAATAGTAAATTTTTCATATATTATACATTTAATGTTTTATTCCAAGCTGCAATATGCAATCTAGTTAAACCACGGAATCTATACTTCTTAGCCATTTCAAGACAGAATTGAGTACGCTCTTCAAAATCTTCTACATCATCTAATCCAGGCATACACACTACATTTTTAAGAGGAATATTTAATGGTTTAACAAATTCTTCAAATATTTCCTTAATATCATCTTCAGTACTAATAACAAACTTAAATTGATAATTACGATGTTCCATAATACGCTTAAGAGCATCTTCATTGAAACGTTGTTTTTTAGTCATACCTGAGTTAGCTAACTTAGGTGAGCAATTGATTTGATCTATAATATTAAATAGATCCTCTTCAATTACTATAGTACCATTTGTTTCAATTTCATTATATACATTGTAATCAACATCAAAATCCTCTTTAATACTCCAGTATTTAAAGAAATTAGTAATTGCCTCTTGATGTCCTTTAATTGTAGGTTCACCACCAGTCCAAATAATATGAATATTGCCTTCTAAAATGTCATTATATATATCTTGTTCTTTCCATCTATCAATTAGATATTGAAAATCTTTATCTTCGCCTCTCCATAACCATTGACTTGTAGAATCACAAGTCCAAGTTGCTTTACCTTCAGCATGTAAATCACCAACAAATATTTCTCCGTCTTCTAATAGTTTTGCTTTTTCTAAAGCATTAGCGTATTTACGACTCATACCGCAAGTTAGGTTACAGATACCTAAACGAACAAAGTAAGAAGGAATACCAGATGAAATACCTTCACCTTGGACAGAGTAGAAGTCACTAGAAATTAATAATTTGTGTGGGTCTATTTTACTCATATGTTGGTTCTTTTATGTTCTAATAATACTTGCTCTACGTGTGCTTTTACTTCATCCCATTGTACTATTCTAACTCCATCCTCAATCTTCTCACCATACATCACAGGATCAGGACGATCTAATTTAATAAATGCTTCAATACGCTCTACTGATGCTGCTGATTTAAAATCAGATACCCAGAATCCTTTTTCAACCTCAATTGGTTTATAGCTTGTATTTGTACGTTTATATACTTCATCAAAGTCTAACTCTAGTGTTTCACAACATTTTTCTCCATCTTGTAAAATACCAAATTTATCAGTATTAAGATAAGGTGTGTAATGTGATACTAACTCACTATCCCAATTACCAACTTTAAATGCTTCTAAATCAGCATCTCTAAATTCTTGTCTACAATCAGGATAAATAGCATGGTCACCAGCGTGAATACCCATTGCTATAACACATTCTTGTTTATATCCCCACTTCTTGGCAAACTCATCATCAGTTTTAATATTATGAATGAATTGTTCTTTAGTTGGTAATACTGAATCTTTATATAATTCGTGTTGTTTAGCATCTGCTTCAACTTCTTTCCACCACTTACAATAATTCTTATATGCATCATCTAAATTTCCTTTAGTAGCTTCAGATAATGCTACTGCTTGAATCAATGATGCAAAAATTTTATTACGATTAGGAACAACAGTTTCTTTCATGTTGTCTTGTTCGTAATGTCCTTCAGGAACATCTTTACCACCTTCAACTAATGCTGAATTAAGTAATTGAGTAAGACCATCTAATTTAATAATTTGATGTTTTATAAAGTAAGGATATTCTACTGTTTTAGATTCTTCATCTATAATACAGTACGAATTAATGTACTCTACTAGTGCTTTAGCACACTCTAATTCTACTTTGTGCTTTTGTCCATAATCAAAGGATAGTGCTGTTACTTCATAGCCATTGGCAAGTAGATGAAGCAGCAAGGTGGAGCTATCCATTCCTCCACTTAGTGATAATACTGCTTTTTTCATTTTATATATTGTTTAAATTTTTGTATATTGAATTTAATATCATCCATTCGCTCAGACAAATCTACTTCAAATAATTGTTCAATTTTAGTTTTTGGTTTATAATCAATTCCATTATCTCCATATCTAACACCTTCAGATCCTACAATAATTGGATTTGATGTATCAACTGATTTAATCCAATCAAAATTACTATAAGCCATCATTTCTTGAGGTAATGAACATCCAAGTAAATGATGATATAAACCTTTTCTAACAATATCTTTTTCAACTAACATTCTAATTAACTCAATTCTACCTAACATTTGAGCATATAACAGTTTATGATCAGGATAAAACTCAGTATAAGCTATACTTGAATGATTAAATGCTATATGTTTGTAACCTAAATCAATTAATGTTTGATAAGTAATAACTAATTCTCCTAATGTTTTACCTTGACATACAGCCATAAACTGAGTATCTTCAGGTACTCTATTTTTATAATTAATCATCCAATGTTTAGCATTTCTTAAAGTAGCATTTGAATCATTCCATTCATCAGGCACTATAAAAATATTAGGTTTAACTAACCACATTTTATCAAATAAGTCTTCAGTTGTATGTTTTACACCCTCAAATAATCCATTATCCATAATAATGAATCTTTGATCTAACCTAGCTTTTTGAAAAAATAATCTATAACGCTCATACTTGTCTATTAAATGTGGAAGACAATAATCTATATCATTCCACTCATAACTGTGATTCATTAATTCAATAGGTAACTCATGACTTACTTTCATATTGTTTATTTATAATGGTGTAATTTCTTTTTCCATTTATCAATTTGTGTCTGACAATACCATTTACCTAACCAACTAGAGGCATTAAAATATTTTTTCTCCCATTCTTCTATTTTACGAAAGATAGGTCTATTAGCTTTATTAATAATATCTATATCATAATAGCTATTTTCCTCTAGCATTGCTTTTTCCCATTGTTCTTTTTTATTATCCTTCATAGATAGCTGAGTTTTTATTGTGTTCCATAAATTCCACTCTTGCCACTCTCACTCTACCACTAGTTTCCTCTTGAACAAATGTGTTCAACTTCTCAAATACAAATTTAGCAAATTGTTCAGCTCCAACTGCTGGTAATATTCTAGTTTGAGCTAAACCATGTTCACCCATTGCTTTAAAACCAGCTAAATATGGATCATCTTCAGCTACAACTAATGTATGATCAAACATATAATCCATCCACTCTTTAGGATTCATATTATCAATCTTACCTTTAGCACGCTTCATACCTCCAAAATCCCATACCCAATTTCTTTCATCTAATTCTCCTTCAAACCATACTCTAAATGATACTCCATAACCATGTAAGAAACGACAATGTGTTCCTTCCGCTTTCCATTGACGGAATACACAACTGTATCCATCAAATAATTTTGTTGATTGAAATTTACTCATATAATATATTTTTTAGGTCTACCTCTACGTTTTTGTTTTGCTCTGAAATTATAAGTAAGTTTTATTAGGTCATAAAGTTCTTTTAATGTACCTTCAAAAGACTCCATTTTATTATCTAAATCTTCATCCTCAATCTCAAATAAACCAGTTATAGCTTTTTTATATGCTTCTAAACGTTGTGGTTCATCTTTTTCAAAATCCTTCATTAAACGTCTGTAACGTTCTCTATATATAGTTTGTGCTTCATGGCGTGTAGATGGATTAGATATATGTCCTGTTTTTTCTTCCATTTCAAGTAAAGCGTATTGAGCTTGCCAATAATAAGACGAAAAATCAAAATCTCCATTATCAATCCTAGCATGCACAGCATCTTTAGATGACAACGGAGACTTATCTTTAAATTTTCGCCACCAGAAAAACTGGTTATATTTGAGTGGTTGTAGTTTACCTATCTCTCTATTTATTATTTCTTTTGTGTGATTTATCATAACCTTTATTATTAAATATATCTATTTTTTCCTTGGTCACCAAATATTTGTCCTGTACATTTTGATTACCATGTTTATGTTTAGGATCAAATGGACAATGTCTACAACCATTACCACAACATTGGCCACGTTCAATATGGAATTGAGCAGTGAATATCACACGCTCACCTTCCATATAATAATGTATACCTTCTTTAAATGACTTCACAGGCACCTCCAGCACATGCTGCTTGGTCTTGTAAGTTTGTTTCATCACTAAATTCAACTACTTTACTTAAATCAAGAGCATGTAAATGTTTAACACGTTCATTAAATTGTTCTTCAGTAATTGTCTCAAATGGAGCTTGAGTATATGTTCCTAAATCTTCAGGTAGGAATGATAACGCGGTGAAGTACTCTTTATTTTCCCACAACCACTCACCTACAGTAGCCCATTCATCTTGTTTAATATTTACTGTAGCTGATACATTATGCATATTGGATCCTTTTCTATGCCCTGGTTTAATCCATTCTTTATTAAATTTCTTAATACGCTCAAGTAATTCAATAGCTGTTTCTTTAGGACGTACAATTGATCCTTCTGGAGCACGTTGAGGAATAGTTACAATGGCTTGAATATTTGGTTTGAAGAAATCATCTTCAAGTAATTCAGGATGATGAATTGATAAATGAGTATATAATGCTTCATTCTTACCAATACGAATTCGTCTTAAATAGAAATCATCATGCCAAGCGTGAATACCACTTGATGTACCTAATACTAATGATGTAGTACCTGATGGTTTAACACATGTCACACGAGCTGCTTTATTAATACCAATTACTTCAGCTAAACGAGCATTTTCTTCTACAGCTACTTTAGCCGCTTCTTTTAAGCTATAATTTAATACAGCTCCTGAAGCGATACCTGTCATTCCAATACCTAACAAGGCTTCTTTTTCAGTTGTTTTCTTCCATACATCTCTTAGATAGTGAAAATCAGTGTATGACGCTTGTAATGTACCGATGAAGGCAGCTGCTTTAACTCTAGCATTTAAATCTTCTTGTGATTCAATAGTTGAAGCATTTACCTCACATAAGTTACAGAATTGATTTGGTTTCAAATTAATTTCAGCACATGGATTAGTGCCAGCATCTTTATCGTTTGAGAAGATAAATCCTGGTTCACCTGAATTACTTAATTCAATTTTCTTCCATAATTCAAGAAATATATCCTTTTCAATTTTAGATTTAATAAGTACAGCTGTATTATTAGCTCTTCCACGTTGTGGATTATTTTCCCACCAGTTTCCAAACTTACAAGTTAACATATCATCATCAGTCAAATTGAATAAAGCGATTAACGCCGCTCTTCTAATTCCACCTGATAATACAGCATCAGCTAAATGGCAGATAATATCATGACACTCAAGTGATGTTAATTTTTCACCGTCTTTTTTACTATCTAAAATAGATTGTACATGTACAAGAGCTATTTTAAGTGGTTCTGGACCAGGTGCTTTACCACCTACAGTAATTAATTGAGCTCCTTTAGGGCGAATATCTCTAAAGTCAAATAAAGGTAATGGACCACCTTTTAAATAGGCTTTAACTAATATTTTAACAGCATCAGCCCATCCTTCAATACTGTCACCTACTAAGTAACGTTTTGATTTAAGTGGCTTTCTTACCTCAGGTAATTCATCAATATGATGAGTTTGAACAGAGTATCCAACACCGCAACCTGATAATAGCAGGAACATTATCTCACTAAATGATGCTATATCATTAATAGGAAGATAAGAACAATTAAATATACGAGCATTATTAATGTCAACGGGCTTACCTGCAAATTGCATAGAGCGCATCGACGGAAGTACTTTTTTATCATATACAAACTTATAAGCTTCTTCAATTTCCTTTTTTAATTTAGGAAATTTTTTAATGTGCATTTCCTTGTTTCGATCTACTAATTCCTCCCATGTTTCTCTTCTGTTTAATTCTGATCTGAATTTAGCATATTTCATATATACAGTTACATCAGATAGAATTTCTTGTGTTACGTTCATTTTGTTATTTATATTTAAAAGTTAAGTGTATGTTGTCATGCCACCTCTCAGCAGCTTTTCTTTTTATTTTTTAATTTAAAGTAAGCGACTGTCTAAATCAGTCATCTGAAGATACAAAACAAAATCTTCAAAAATATCTTTTGGCACACCTTTAAGTGTCAAAGCATGTTCTTGAAGAAGTGACTCAGAAATCCTGTCACTAGTACTCTCTAAAAGCAAAGGTTTAAAACCAATAAATACTTCATTAATCAATTCTGATTCAGATGTATCACCAAAATCTTCATTGTCTTGGAGATATTGAATCATTAACTCCTCAATTTGTCTTTTAGAGTATACCATTTTTATAAAGTTTTTTAACTTCCTTAATTATTTTAGTTGTTAACTTAATGATTGTTTCTTTAAGTTTTTGTAACAATGCTTTCTTTTGTTGTCCTATACGAAGACCACTAAGTGGAACTTCAACGTTCTTCATATGGGGTTCTAAATATTGACGATATGAATTTCCTGCTAAGATAACAAACTTATCTCTGTCAAGATCATAACCTTTCTTTTTTAATTGATCTAATACAGTATCAGACCAGTTTTGACGCTCATCAGCAGACATATCTTTTAATGTCTTATTGTATGGCTCAATTTTAGCTCGTAATGGTATTAAATGATATTTAGCTGATATAATATATATATCATTTGGGCTAGTAAGTTTCTTAGCATATTCAAGTTGTTTCTTGAACAAATCAGAATTATACAATTCTTCAGCTGGAGCCGCTTGACTTTCTTTACCTGCGGAACATGATACTAATACAACCTTACTCATATAGGTATAAATATAATTAGTTTAACTATTAGTATTAAGTTCAAAAAATTTCTTTTTAAGTATATCCCTATCTACAGAGTCAAAATTCTCATTCAACTTAACTGGACGTTCTTTTTCAATTGTTTCTTCACTTAATTCATCAGTGTCAATTTGTATATGACCTGTTGATGTATCTATAACAGCTGAATAAGTAACACCATCCATACCATATCGATTTTTCATAATATGGAATCTACCTGTACCACCAGCTTTATCTTGACGTCGACGTGATAATGACATCGCAAAATCTGTAATCATCATTTTATTGTATGAACCAGCGGCTTTATCACCCTCAATAATATCATCATTAGCACCAGCTCTATTAACCTGACTAACAGACCAAATTGGTACATTTAATTCACGAGCTAAACCTTTAGTAGCTGTATAAACATCATCAATTTCTTCCTTACGTTCTTTACTTGATCTGTTAGCGCGTAATAAGTCAACATAGTCAATAAGTACTAAGTCAGGCATTTGATCTAAGTCCCTACATTTTTGTATATGCGCTTCAATAGTACTTATAGTCGCTTTACCTGTTGGATATTCTTTAATAACCAGCTTACCAGGTAACTTAGATACAACATTTTCAACGTTTGTTCTATGTTCTTGAATGGTATTTACAGATATGTTAGTGAAACAAGCATCATATCTTTTACCAATATATGCTTCACTTAGTTCAAGTGTATAGTGGTTAACATTAAATCCAGCTTGTACAGCTGTTGCTCCTAAAGCAATTAATGACCAACTTTTACCACCACCTGGTCCTCCAAATATTAGTCCAAAATCACCACCACCTAATCCACCTTGTAGTAATTCATTAATACCAGGCCAAGGTGTAGCAACTGGATTTCTATATTCTTCACGATATCTATCTTCAACATCTTTTTCATATTCATGACCTAAATTTTTATCCATACCTGCTTTTAATGCTGAATCAATTAGATGTCTAATGTCATCATACATTCCAGATTGTAATAGATCTACAGATGTTAATAGTGCTTTCTTTAACTGTTGGTTCTTACAAAAATTACTAAATTCTTGTTCTACATACTCTTGATCTTCATTAGAAGCTTTATATGCTTCTTTTAATTGTTCTACTACTGATGTTTTTAATACCTCATTTTCAATCTTCTTTACTTCAATATGTAGTGTGTCAAGTGTAGGTGTGGCATGATATTTGTCAAAATACTTAATGATTGTTTCTACTAACCATTGGTGAGCTTGATTATCAAAATATTCTGGTGTAGCTACATCACGAATATTAAGTAGAAATTTCTTATTCTTTAAAAGCGAGCTAATTACCTTGGTTTGAAAATTCAAACCATACTGATTTAATTTGCTAAAAGCAACCATAACTATTTTAATTTATATACCTGAAGATAAGAAAAAATTTCGTTAAGCCAAATCTCTGTATTAGGAATTGAATTACCTAATCTGTCTTCATTGTAAAGCTTTAGGAAATGTAACTTATCTAATTTATTAGGTTTGTTTGTTAATACTTGTTCTATTTCTTCTAAACTGTCTTCTGGTAAGTCAGGATTAGATAAATCCATTAATTGTTGATTGATAAGTAATTGTTTTTTAAAATTACAAATATCACCATACAATCCATGTTCATTAATTAATTCTTCAGACTTAGAAAATATACTATCTAAAGTAACTGTGATGTTACCTTCTAATTCTGGAAATAATTTAAATAATTTTTTAGGTCCTAATCCTTTAACACCAGGTATATTATCTGAATCATCTCCCATTAGCACTTTTTTATTAATAAAGTTTTGAGGATATAAACCATACTCTTCCTTTACTAATTTAGGTGTGTAGAATTTCTTTTTAATAGGTGAGTATACTGTTACTTTATTATTTACTAATTGTAAAAAATCTTGATCAGCAGACATTATATACACTTCATCATCTGATTTATTTACTATATGTCCTATAACATCATCTGCTTCTACTTTATCAATAGATAATAAGTCAACAGGTAAACATCTTAAGTACTCTACTAGACGTAACATTTGATTTTCAATAGAAGCTGCCTCATCTTCTTTACCATCAAAACCATCCCAGTTAGTTATACGCTGTAATTTCCTATGTGCTTTATACTCTGGATATAAGTTCTTTTTATTAGTGGTACTGCCAGTTCCATCAAATATAAGAATAACTCTAGTAGGTTTAATATGACGAATTGCAAAACCAATTGATTTTAAGAACCCAGTGAGCCCACCAATGTGGGCTCCACTTGGATTCATATGGTTGATCATGGCAAAACTTCTTAGAAATGTATTCATTGAATCTACAAGAAGAACTCTACTGTTTAGATGTAATGGTTCTTCCTTAGTATTCTTTATATTGTCAAGTATGCTCTTAAACGTCTTGTTCATCGTCATTATCGATTTCAATCATTGGTGATATTTTACTACTCTCTTCCCATTCGCTATTATCTTCAGTAACTTTGATTTCTTCAATCTTAACACCCTCACCAAACCATTCATGAGCATGAGATGCTTTATAAGCTTTCTCATCATCTTTGTCATCTGGAATGAATCCATGAGGTGTAACAATTACTGTTGATGTGGTAGCGATTCCACAATCAGCATGAATTTTATCGATAGCAATTTTAGTACGTTTAGCAAATTCTACTTTCTTACCCTTATGTTGAGCATGAATCTTACTTGTACCACTATTTGTAACATTACCAAATGTAATTACAATTGAGGCGTCCCAATACATTGTATTACCACCTTTATTAGTCATACGAGGTTGACTCATAGGAGTTAATGCTGGTTGAACACCTGTTTTATTAATTACAAAGAATGTGTTAGTAAATTGATATGATTCTTTACGTGATAGAGGTATTTTCTGATTTATAAAATTACCAAATTGTGTCGCCATTGCTCCAGCATTCCACATTGGATTATTTTTACCTTGTTCAATACTCATATCACAAGGTATACTACCTACTGAATCCCATAGAAAACATAAGTCATATGGTAAATTTCCTTTCTTTTGTTCATCTAAAATGTCAGCTATAAATGCGGCTACATCTTCAATTGAATTAAGAGTTGATCTATCAACATATAAAAAGAAACCTTTGTAATTCATTACTTCACCTGTTTCTTCATCAGGTATTGACTCACATTGAAAACCCATCTTTTGAGCATGAGCAAAATCCCATTTCATTTCAGTAATGATAAAAACAGGCAGAATGCCCATTTTTTGAGCATTTACTGCTGTTTCAATCATTAATG
>SXGQ01873124.1_pt1 | contig 10174 bp, 5 predicted proteins | sample 3178371 | NCBI WGS metagenome assembly SXGQ01 (sample SAMN11356859, study PRJNA531348) | freshwater metagenome | isolation source: freshwater sample F1-20 | place: China: Fuxian Lake, Yuxi | collected 2017-12-25 | reverse complement strand
GCAATGGAACGCCTTGAACCTGGATCCTTCTTCAAGATCACCTCGGTGAAACCATTCGGCTTACTTAAAAAAATGCTCAACTTCCCAACATGATTTCCAAATTGGCAGATCACATAATCCTTTTTGCCGTCTCCATTCCAATCTGCCACCTCCATATCCATGGGCCGCATCAGCTGATCAATGCGAGGCACTTCCTCCCAATTCCTACCCTTTAAGTTGAAAGTCGATAAAAGTCCAATCGAATCATTGGATGGGTCCATCTTTCCCATGGAAATCAAATCAAAGGAAGACGGGGAATTCCAAATGAGATCCACTGGAGCCACGCGGGTAGGCAAGGAATCGATTTGCTTAAACTTGTTCTTTGAGTCCAAGCGAAAAATAGATCTGAAACGATGCCCTACCCACAAATCCCCCGTTTGTGGATGAATACGAAGCAAGGTAGTCAGGCTAGATCGTATCGCTGAGAAGACAGGCACCTCTAGCGTGAAGCCAGGGATTCCTACCTGAGGACGCTCCTTCTTTGCTTGAGGCAATGGAGTGACCGGTGCATTTTCTAAGTAGTAGGCTTCTAGCTTTTTCCAGTTGTCATGCGTGATGTATGGTACTTTGGAGTAAATCCCTTCAGGCACCCCTTCATCTTCAGGCATAGCTGTACCGAAATCCTCCTCCAAATACAAACCCATTCGCTTGCGCATATCAGGTAGTAAGGTAGTCCAGGTTTTCTTATCCAAAACACTTGGATCAGGCATCAGGTGACAGGCAGCACAATATCCTTTGGCCAATTGCTCACCCGAAAGGTCCAAATCTGATTGGGATAGCTGGTAGAGGCTGGGAGGAGGTTGCTTCCGCTCAGTTAGGGGTTCACATCCCCAAACTATCGCCAAAAGAACAGTACAGAAAATACCAATCTGTCTCATAACCAATCTACAAGACTGATTTGAATTCTGCTACCACCGCAGGATCTATACCAAAAATAGTCGAATAGTCTACGGCTGTAGAAGAAAAGGAAAGTTCCGGCTTCGTAAATTGATTGCTACTCGCTTTCGGCAACTTGCAAGAGGCATGGATTTCTTTGAGGTAGCCCGTTGCTTTCAAGGTTGGGACATGGGAAGGCTTTAGCCCTCCTCCAGGCATGACAATCAGTTGGTCTTTTGCCAAATTCAGCAATTCAACCACCTGGTCTATCCCTTCGCTAAGGGAATTTTTACCTCCAGACGTAAGCACCCGTTGAAAACCCAGCTGCATAATTTTCTTTAGGGATTCTTGAAGATTTGCCGAAGCATCAATTGCTCTGTGGAAGGTGCAAGGCTTGGAAGCGGCTGCACGAAGCAGAAATTCGCAAGCAGATTCATTGACTGCCCCCTGAGGATCCAATACCCCAAAAACAAAGCCATCTGCACCAAGGTCAGCCAAGAGCTGTATGTCGTGCTTCATGACAAGTAGCTCCTTGGAAGAATAAACAAAATCACCGCCACGAGGACGAATCATGACAAAAATGGGGAGATCAAGCTCAGTCTTCAAAAAGCGAAGCATCCCTGCACTGGGGGTTTCTCCTCCTTCAGGGAAGTTGGCGCACAATTCCAGACGATCAATCCCTTGCTGAGCCGCTTCCATTGCAGCCTGCACATTAAAAACAGGAGCTTCTAAGAGAATGCTGCTCATGGCTTAAACTGACTACCTGCATCCACCAACACATTGCCAGATTCCGTAGCCAGGGCATAATTGAATCCAGGATGTACAGCAAAAGCACCTACTTCTCCCTCTTTGTTGATTGCAAGAAATCCTGCTTGGATGTCTTTGATGTTTTTATTTTTTGCAACCAACCTACGTACTGCTTCTTCGCAGGCTTCTTGAGGGCTTCTCCCTTGACGCATGAGTTCTACAATCAAAAAGCTGCCGCAAATGCGGATGATTGACTCTCCCAAACCCGTGGCTGTGGCAGCTCCAACTTCGTCGTCTACAAATAGACCTGCTCCAATAATAGGGCTATCTCCTACCCTACCATGCATTTTGTAGGCCAGCCCACTCGTCGTGCAGCTACCTGCCAATTTCCCAGTAGCATCTAAGCCAATCATGCCGATAGTATCGTGATTTTCAATATTGATGATGGGTTTGTATTGGCTAGTTACCTTCCACTTATCGTATTCTTTTTGGGCATTCGGGCTCAATTTTTCTTTTTCCATCGGGAAACCCTGAGCAATGGCAAACTGTCTTGCTCCCTCGCCTACTAGCATCACGTGTGGGGTTTTTTCCATAACTGCGCGAGCCAGGGAAATAGGGTGCTTTACCTGTCTGACAAAGGCCACCGTACCACAGGAGCCATCTCCGCACATGATGGAGGCATCCAAAGTGGTAATCCCTTCCCGATCCGGCAGTCCTTGGAGTCCTACAGAAAGGTTTTCCATATCCAACTCGGTATTCCGAACTCCCGCTTCCACTGCATCGAGGATACTGCCCGTTTGCTTCAATTTGGCCCAGGCATCCGCATTGGCAGGAATCCCATGATTCCAAGTAGAAAGGATTAGTGGCTTCGTTCCACTAGATTTTTTCAATGGGGAGGCATGGCTTTCTAGCGCAGCCATCCCAGGGAGTAGTAATGCTGATCCAAGCAAGGATTGCTTGATAAACTTTCTTCTTTGCGACATGGATTGTACTTTAGAATCTGAAATACAAATTATCACTTTTGATCCGAATTATCCTTTTCTTTTATCCAAATCTGAAAACAAATCCATGAGACCCTATATTTTAAAAGAAGCCAGCTGGAAATCCCTCAAAACCTATCGCTATGACCTAGCGGTCTTGCCATGGGGCGCCACCGAAGCACACAACTATCACCTACCTTATGGTACAGATGTCTATGAGGCCGATGCTATAGCCGAAGAGGGCGCTCGGAAAGCTTGGGAGAAAGGGACTAAAGTCGTGGTACTTCCTACCGTTCCCTTTGGGGTAAATACAGGGCAGGCCGACATCTATCTAGATCTTAACCTTAATCCGAGTACACAGCTACTGATTCTCCAAGATTTAATAGTTGTTTTGCAGCGTCAGGGGTTGAAAAAATTACTGATTCTCAACAGCCATGGAGGGAATAACTTTCAGCCCATGCTTCGGGAATTGGGACTTAAGTTTCCAGACATGCTGCTCTTCACTTGCAACTGGTTTCAGGCGCTGGACAAAAGCCAGTACTTTGAAGAAGGCGGAGACCATGCAGACGAAATGGAAACTTCCTTGATTCAATACCTGCATCCGGATTTAGTAGCTCCCTTAGCCGATGCTGGAGGTGGGACTGAGAAAAAGTCCGTTATCCGCGGCATTCGTGAAAAATGGGCCTGGGCAGAGCGCAAGTGGTCTGAAGTATCAGAAGACACCGGAATTGGAAATCCAAAAAAAGCCTCCCCAGAAAAAGGGAGGCGTTATTTCGAAGCAGTGACCAACAAAGTTGCCGAGCTAATGGAAGATATCAGCAAGGCAAAGCCTGGAGAATTGTACCGTTAATCGGCATCCGAAGGAAGCGTCAGCGTTTCCACATTTCCCTTGTAATCAATCTGGGAAGCAGATTTTACGCCTTTGGGCAAGTGAATGGTGCGGCTGGATTGCGAGCCAAAGCCTGCTCCATAGCTCGTATCGATTCGCTGTTTTTTGCCATTGGCAAGCACAAGCTCCACTGCCATCGCATCAGCTGGAACTTGCAAGACCCTAGTTTCCTGCTGCTTTACTGAAAAGGCTAGGAGTTTGGATCTGTTTTGAGAAGCAACATACAGGGCTTCACCTCCAGTTCGTGCAAGTTTGACCAAGGACTTGGCATCACCAGGAACTATGAAGCCGCTTTCCCTTGCAGAAACAGGGACAAAGCCCCTTTTGCCATCTCCTAGAAGCACCCAGCCCAGCGCCGCATCTAGCCTACCGATAAATACCTCGTTTCCATAGTCATTTCCCACCATTACAAGGTCTGTGTACCCATCGCCATTGATATCTTCAGCCACGATTCCATTCATCGGAGCAATTTGAGCTTGCCAAGGAAGCTCATGCAAGGTGAATTTGCCATTGCCTAGATTCTCTACCCAAACAGAGCGGTCACTATTTCCGATCAATCTCTTCGCATTCTTCTTCTCCTCTTCAGTAAAGAAGGTCTGTTCCGTACTCAAGGCAAAGTGCTTGTAGCGATCAAATTTTCGTCTGAACATGGGGCTTTGACCCATCAAATCATCCCAGAAATGGGTAGGAAAGGCTTGGTAGCCTCCACCAATTTTATCTTTGTAGAATGCAAAAGCCACCGGATCCACCGAGCCATTGGCATCAAAATCCTTGGCATAGAGGATGTATGGCCGGTCGGCAGAGGGAGCGAAGGCATTGTTGGCCCCCATGTTACCAACCACCCAGTCGGTATCTCCATCCTGATCCAAGTCGGCACTCAGGATGGAGTTCCACCAACCGCTAGATTCTTCCAATCCAGTGCCCTTGGCTAATTCAAGGCGCTTCCCTGTATTTAAGAATAGGGTAATCGGCATCAACTCTCCTACCACGACTAAATCCACCTTTCCATCTCGATTTACATCTGACCAAAGTGCATCGGTGAGCATGCCTAGATTTTCCAATTCAGGAATCCAGGTTTTGGTCACATCAGTCAACTTCCCTTTTTCATTTTTCAAAAGAAATGACCTCTCAGGAAGCGGATATTGCCCAATGGGAGCACGACCTCCTACAAATACATCTAAGAAACCATCTCCATCGAAATCCGCACCCCGCACGACCGATCCATTTCCTACGGCGATGGAGGAACTCGGGTCCAACTTAAAGTTTCCTTTTCCATCGTTGAAATACACCCGATCCTGGTATTCTGGAGCCCCAGGTACAAATTCAGCACTCCCCGACATCAAATACAAATCCAAGTCTGAATCGTTATCCAAATCTACAAGGAGCACTCCCGTTACTTCTTGGGTAATGCTTTCACCAGCAGGAAGCAGTGCTTTTTGAGTAAAAGATCCATCCTGGTTTTGGCTGTACCAAAGAGGTGAAAATCCAGACGAAGAACCCACTACCAGATCTTCTCTCCCATCTCCATTAAGATCCCCTACCGCGAGGGCTGGCCCAAACTGTGAAAGTTTGTGTGGGAGCGTGCGTTGTAAGTTGTAGTCGATTTTATCTTGTTCCTGGTGGATGTAATCCATCCCTAGAGTGGTAGAAACTTCCTCAAAAAGTTGATTTTCTGGTACTAACTCTTCTACTGCTACTGACTTGGTTCCTGGACTAGCAGTGCCATAGGCCAAGGAGAGCACTTGGTTGACTGGTACTTGTTTGAGGTTGTGCACTTTCCCGTCCGGCCACTTTACGGTAAGTTCCTCGACCATTGTTGCTGAATCCAAACCAAAATGGACAATGGGCTCCGTGGAAGACATGTATCCTCTAACCACCTGCAATTCTTGGAAAGCCATCTTTCCATTACCCCACTTTGCCCAGACTTTTGCTCCTAAGCCCTGCGGGTTATTTTTAGGGCCTTCAAGTTTAATTCTGAGGTAGCTAGGTGACTTTTCTTGTTCATTCAGCTTGTTTTCAAATACAAAGGCAGGGTCATTGATGTTGTTGACCACATAATCCAAGTCTCCATCCAAGTCCAGATCCAAAATTACCGCCCCATTAGAAAAGGAGGGTTGATTGAGGCCCCATGCTTCACCCACATCTTGGAAAGAAAGGTTGCCTTCATGCTTGTAAGCATAATTTGGAATTTTTACGATGGGAATGGAATCCAACAATTGCCGTGTAGAAGCGATATTGCCTACATCTGCACGATAATTAGCAAAATCTTTATCAGTAATGTCTCTTGGAAATCCATTGGTGATCAGGAGATCCCGATTGCCATCGTTGTCCATATCTGCAAATAAGGGTGCCCAACTCCAGTCGGTTTGGTATACTCCTGCCAGCATTCCCACCTCACTGAATGGAAGGCCAGGACCATTGTTGAGGTGCAGCATGTTGCGTACATACTGGTACTCGTAGCCAAACTCCTCGTTGTTGAGGTAGGTTTGGTAGACGTTTTTGCCAATGGTGGTTTTCTTTCGGTAGCTATCCTCACCAAGCATGTCTATGGTGATGAGGTCAGGAAGTCCGTCGTTATTCACATCGGCCATATCGGAGCCCATAGAAAACTGGCTCTGGTGCCGCAACAAATCCTTGGTTTGATTCGTGAAGGTTCCGTTTTGGTTGTTGATGTAAAGAATGTCATTGGTAATGTAATCGTTACTGACATGAATATCTGGCCAGCCATCATTGTTGACATCACCAATAGCTAGACCCAAACCAAAGCCCTCGTAGGTGATTCCCGCTTCAATTGTCACGTTGGTAAAGGTCCCGTCCCCATTATTTCGGTAAAAAGAATCGTTATTGATGGCAGAGCCATCGGTGACTTTAGCTCTGAAGTTGGTCGGTTTTGCTGCCAATTGCTCGTTGTTAAGGACATAGAGGTCTAGGTCACCATCTAGGTCATAATCGAGGAATGCGGCCCCCATGGAATTGCCTGAGTCAGCGATTCCGTATTGGCCAGCCATTTCCCTAAAACTTATTTTGCCTTGGGCATCTTTTCCTTGGTTTACAAAAAGCAAGTTGTTCCGTTCTCCAGGACCTTTTTTCATAGCGGTGGCCACATAGATATCGGGCCAACCGTCTTGGTTGATATCTACGACAACCGATCCCGTACACCACTTGTCTGCTGCAAGAATCCCTGCCTCCTCAGAGACATCGGTAAATGAAAATTCGCCTTGATTCAGGTAAAGTCGGTTGGCAACTTGATTGCCTGTAAAAAAGAGGTCTGGAAGGCCATTCTGATCAAAATCAGCAGTAGCCACACCCCCACCATTAAAAATATATTCGTCGGTGAGGATGTTGAAACTGTCTGATTCTACGATCTCATTGGCAAATGAAATACCCGTCTCATCCGAAGATTTGAGTTCAAAAAGGGTTTTTTCCTGTTGGCAAGATACTAAATGCGCTCCAAGTACTACAGCTAGAAGAAGGGATGGAATTCTCATCAAGAAAGGGGGAAATAAGAAGTAGAAAATTACATTTTCCCAACTGGAAAAAAAAGTATTGGATAGCAAACAAAAAAAAAGAGAAGGTCTATCGACCTTCTCTTTTTACTCGTATTGTATTGAGGGATTAGAATCCTGGGTTTTGCACCAAGATATCTTTTCCTACAAGGTCAATTTGATCTTGAGGGATTGGAACCCACTTAAACTTATCGGCATACTTAGATCCACCTAGGGCAGAAGCAAGTTTAGCTCCATCGTAAGCAAAGTAGAAATCCAATTCAGCCTGGGCAGTTCCCCAACGCTGAAGATCATAGAAACGGTGACCTTCCATACCCAATTCTAGAAGACGCTCGTGACGTACAGCTAGTCTAGCAGTATCTTTGCTTGTCCAAGCAGCAGTATACGTGCTGATCTTGTAGTTAGCAGCAGGAGTACCATTGCTTCTCTTAATTTCAGAATTGATTGCTCTAGTACGCACTCTGTTCACATACTCACGTGCTTTTTCCAAGCTACCTACTTCGATTTCAGCTTCAGCAGCTAGCAATAGCACGTCTGCAAAGCGGATAATCATGAAGTTGATGCCGGTATAACCCGGAGTCCAAGAAGAGTTGTCTTGGAAAGTTCCTGACTCAGACTTCGCATATACATACTTCTTAGGAGAGTAAGGACCTGCGTTTGGCTGGTTACGGATCCAAGCTTGACCTGGGTGATCCATCCAATCCAAGTAAGGGATACCTCTACGACCTACAGTATGGTCCAAACGAGGGTCAAGTTCACCAGCATCCGGAGTGAAGGCTGCACCAGAAGCTACATCCTGGTCGTTCTTCACTTGGTTTGCACCGGTGTTGTAGGACTTGTCCAAAAGTGGAAGACCATCCTTCGTTCTAAACGCATTCACAAAAGTGAAGCTTGGCTGGAAGAATCCGCAGCAGTTACCTGGACCAGCAGGTCCGGTGTTGTATGGAAAATTCAAGTCAAACTCAGGGTTGGCGTTGTTTACAGAGCCAGTGTTAGCAGCAGACTGATAGGCCCAGATAGATTCCTGGTGGTTATCGTTCTTGCCACGGAACATGTCATCGTAGTATGGCACTAAGCCGTACTTCAATCCATTTGAAGTCACACCATTTGCAATCACGTCATCAAATAACGCTTTTGCTTTGGTGTACTCCTTGGTGTACATGTATACTTTAGCTAAGTAAGTCTTCGCTGCCCATACGTTTACTCGACCTACCTGAGGCTGAGTAGCTGGAAGCTTAGAGATCGCAAATTCCAGATCCGCGATGATAAATGGCCAAAGCGATTTGTCATTCTTCACTTTTTCTAAACCGGAACCGTAATCAACAGTCTCGTCCACATAAGGAGTCTTGTCGTAATCACGAGCAAGCTCAAAGTAGAAATGCGCTCTCAAGAATCTAGCTTGCGCAGAAAGACGAGCCTGATCGTTAGCGGTAACAGTCGGACCAGCTTTGGTTAACAGTCTCAACACGTTATTTGCACGTGCGATACCTTCGTAACATACGTTGTACTTCGCTCCGATATCGCCACCAGCAGCATTGTTTTCAAAGCGCTGAATAGGGTTGATCGTTGTAAAGTCACCTGGGTCAGTACCTTTATTGGCCTCTCCCCCTCTAATACTACCCCACACCCAGTTGGATGGAGATCCTAATCTGTTGCCGCGTCCGTTTACTTGGGAGTATGCCGCAATCAATGATGCATCTAGACCAGCTAAAGTAGAAAGCTGGGCTTCAGCCAATTGACCAACCGGCGGGACTTCCAAAAACTCCTCGCTACAACTCACAGCTACTAGCATCACTCCGGATGCAAGTAGGGCACCGATTTTTAATTTGTAATTGTTCATTTGTTTAATCTATTATAGTTGCTATAACTCGATACGAAATTAATTGTTTAAGCTTAGAAGCTTAAGTTAAGACCGAAAGTCCAACCTCTAGTTATTGGGTAGTTACCTACGTCAATACCGAAAGTCAAGTCAGCGTCACCACCAACAGCCGGATCCAAACCTTCATAACCTGTGATGGTAAGTAGGTTATTCACAGAACCAAACACTCTCAATCTTTCCATTTTCAACTTTTGCAGTACACTTGCAGGAGCAGAATATCCAAGGGTCAAATTCTGGAATCTTAAGTAAGATCCATCCTCGATGTAATGAGAGTTGGCTACGTTGGAGTTTGAGAAGTTAGATACACGCTCTACGATTGGAATAGTTGCATCCAAGTTTTGCGGGGTCCATGCTTCAAGCAATCGCTTTGCCTTAGCAGCACCTTCGAAGGTCTGATTGAAATCAGTAAACCAACGAGACTGGTTCCAGATTTCGTTACCAATAGAAGTATACAAGTAAGCTGATATATCAAATCCTTTGTAACCTACAGTGAAGTTCATACCTCCTGTAAAATCAGGAACTGGATTTCCAAGGAACACCCGATCAGCAGGAGTGATGGAACCATCTTTATTTACGTCTTCAAACTTGAAACGACCTGGAGCAGCACCATCTTGTTTGGCATGCTTAGACACATCTTCTGCATTTCTAAACAATCCAAGCGTGTTGAATCCAAAGAAAGAGGAAAGTGGCTGGCCTACCGCGTTACGGATTGGCTGGATACCTCTGTAAGAAGGGTTCACAGAAGTGATGAAGCTCAAGCCAGGGGCTAGCGCAACGATCTCGTTCTTTAAAGTTGAACCTGTTACAGTCAATTCATAGGTCAAGTCAGAAGTAAAGTTACCACGAGTAGTTACCAAAAGGTCAAGACCTCTGTTCAACATCTCTCCAATGTTAACTGCTGGAGGTGCAGCATTGCTACCTGCAGTCAAAGGAATTGGAACAGTGAACAACAAGTCTTTGGTATCTTTTCTCCACCAGTCGAAGATCACATCCAATTTACCGTTGTAGAAGGTACCATCAAAACCGATATTCTGGGTAACAGCAGTTTCCCACTGTGCGTTCGGGTTACCGATACGAGATCTTCTGAAACCAATTACAGCACCTGAGTTAGAACCTGTGATATCGTAAGAAGCGGATCCCACGTCACCTCCGAACAGAGAGTACTGGTTGTTTGGATCAACGTTGTTGGAGTTACCCATCTCGCCATAGCCACCACGGATTTTCAAATCGTCGATCCAAGTAGCTCCTTGAAGGAAAG
>SXGQ01724237.1_pt1 | contig 10174 bp, 13 predicted proteins | sample 3178371 | NCBI WGS metagenome assembly SXGQ01 (sample SAMN11356859, study PRJNA531348) | freshwater metagenome | isolation source: freshwater sample F1-20 | place: China: Fuxian Lake, Yuxi | collected 2017-12-25 | reverse complement strand
TGATGGTTTATCTTTTTCTATTAAATTTAATGTTAAAAATTCAAACTCATTTGGTTCTTTTTTAATATTATCTATTATAATTTTTGAATCATATTTATAGATTAATTTAATTATATCATTTAATAAACTATTATTTTCTACAATTGAAATTCCTATATTTAATGTATAAGGGTATTTAATATATTCTTTTATTAAAGTAAGCTGTTCATTTATTATTTTATCCACGCCCTCTATTGCATATATGTGATAATATATTCGTATCATATTATTTAAATTATAGATTTGATTAATGACTCCGAATCGGCTGGTAAATAGTTTTTAAAATTATTGTAAATGTGTTTGTATAAAATGGTAGAATATATAAAATTATGATTTTTACCTGGATGTTTCCCCTCAGCACCAATATCAATAAAATAGTTATAATTGTTATGAAATCTATTAAATTCACTATAATCTTCAAGTTTTCCCATCCAATCTGTCCATATCCAATTACATCCCTTTGATAGTAAAAAATATTTAATTAGTTGATGGTTTTTATACCAATTTACAAAATCTTCATTATCATTTTGTAGTTCAGTTAAATATTTTTGTATTTTTTTACCATCTTCAGTTTCATTTGTGTAACCCCATTCATGGATTGGGGTGAATGGTTCTATTCCGCCATCTTTTGTATATATATCTCTTCTGTGGATGGGTGGATACATGATTAAAACTAAATCCGGTTTAATTAAATCATAATATGTAAGTAAACATCTGCTCACATAATCATTACTTCTACCTCCAAACCCAAAATTCAAATCGACTGCATTTGGAATAAGTTTTGAGAATTGATGCGGCCAAGTTTCATTATCATTTACACCTACTCCCTCTGTCATTGAATCACCGATAGACATTACCCTAAATCCTTTTTTTTGTATTGAATCTCCTCTGAATCCCAATTCATTATATGTATAATTACATAAACCAGTATTATCGCTTCCAGAAGTTGTATATGTTTTTCCTTTTCTTTCCTGCAATTGAAATTTATACGATGATATCTCAAAAGTTTCTGGTCTCCAATATTCTAATGGTTTCATATTAATATACTTTTAATTGGTTCTACACTATCTGGTAAATAGTTTTTAAAATTTTTATAAATGTGATTAAATAATACTTTAGAATATTGATAGTTGTGCTGTGAGCCAGGGTGGAAATTATCTATTCCTTTATCTATAAAATCGCCATACATTCCATCAAATCTATTAAACTCTCCATATTCTTTAGGTATCCCAAAGCAACCATTCCATAACCAGTTACATCCCTTTAATTCTAAAAAGTATTTAATTAATAAATGATTTTTATACCAATTTATAAAATCTTCATTGTCATTTTGTAATTCTACTTTTAATTTTTGAATTCTTTTACCATCTTCGGTTTCTTCCATATATCCCCAAGAGCATCCTGAGTGAAAGGGTTCTATACCACCATCTTTTGTATATACATCTCTTCTGTGAGGCCAAACGTACATAATTAAAACTAAATCAGGTTTTACTACATCATAAAATGTCATCAAACAACGGGTGATATAATCAGCACCTCTACCCGAACTTCCAAAATTTAAATCAACTGCATTTGGAATAAGTTTACATAATTGATGTGACCAAGTTTCATCATCATTTACTCCCATACCCTCTGTCATTGAATCACCGATAGACATTATTTTAAATCCACTTTTGTTTATAGAATCTCCTCTAAACCCGAATTCATTGTATGTGTAGGTACATACTTTTGTTTTATCAACTCCAGGTATTTTAAATGTTTTGTTTTTCCTTACTTTTAATTTAGATGTAAATGATGATATTTCAAAAGTTTCTGGTTTCCAATATTCTAATGGTTTCATATTGATATACTTTTAATTGGTTCTACACTATCTGGTAGAAAATATCTAAAATTTTTATATATGTAATTAAACAACACTTTAGAATATTGATAGTTGTGCTGTGAGCCAGGGTGGAAATTATCTATTCCTTTATCTATAAAATCGCCATACATTCCATCAAATCTATTATATTCTTTATATTCTTTAGGAATCCCAAACCAACCATTCCATAACCAATTACATCCCTTTGATTCTAAAAATAGTTTTATTAGTTGGTGGTTTTTGTACCAATTTATAAAATCTTCATTATCATTTTGTAATTCAATTAAATGGTTTTGTATTTTTCTACCATCTTCGGTTTCTTTCATATATCCCCATTGCATTCCAGGTCTATATGGTTCTATACCACCATCTTTTGTATATATTTCTCTTCGTAGTGGTGATGTATACATTATCAAAACCAAATCTGGTTTTAATAAATTATAAAAGGTTATTAGTACTCTAGTTATATAATCGTTACTTCTACCTGAAAGCCCTAAATTAAAATCAACTCCATTTTCAATTAGTTTTGTGAATTGATGTGACCAGGTTTCATTATCATTTACACCTGCACCCTCAGTCATTGAGCAACCTATTGATAGTATTTTAAATCCACTTTTATGTATTGAATCACCTCTATATCCCAATTCATTGTATGTATAAACACATTTTCCTGATTTATCGAATCCACAAGTATTAAATGATTTATTTATTTTATATTTTAAATTTAAACCTGGGGTTCGAAAAATATCACTATAAGGTGAATTATCACGTGTATAAGATACAACATCAAATGTATCTGGTGTCCAGTATTCTAATGGTTTCATATTTTAAAATTATATTAATTTATTTGTTTTTATTTTTATATGTTCATTTTGTAAAAACCATAATAAAGAATATCTTTCTCCATCTAAAATAGGTGTTATTTCGTGGTCTATTCTTACATCGAATAAATAGGTGTTTCCAACTACTTTATTTAAAATTATTTCGTTTGGGTTGTATAATTTAAAATCTCCACCACTAAAATCATCGTTTAACAAAACTCCCACAGCATATAATCTATTATTTCTAACATCATTATGTTTTCCGAACCAATCACCTTTTATAAATTTATGAAAATGTATTGTTTTTTTTATTGTTCTAATTTCAATTTCGGTTTCTGATTCCATAAAATCCTTCAATTTATCAAATAACCATTTAGTATCTAATGAATAATTAATTGGTTGTGAATTATATTTTCTATCGGGCCATTTCCAATTTGTGATATGTGTTTCGTTATATGATAATATAGATTCACACTCTTTTTTACTAAATAATATTTTTTCTTTTAAAATCATATGTTAAAGTGTATGTATCTTTTCTATATTTTTTATCATAATTAAGCCTATCCAAATATTTTGGGTTTTTAATATTTAAATAATTAATTACCCTATTAATATCTATTTTATTAATATAAATGTTTTCATATGTTATATGAAATAAATTTTTATTTTTTAAATAGTTTTTTAAGTGTTCATATTTGTGAGCGGTCTCTATTATTTTATTTTTATTATTATTAATCCACTCATTTGTTATTTCGTATATGTCGTGCCATATATCCCTATTATCCGCATTAATAAAACTAATCGCAGTATCAATATTATTTTCCCTACTCAAACAAATAACCTTATCAAATTTATTTATCTCTTCTTTTGTTGGGAAATATTCCTCTATAACTATTTTTCTTATTATGTTATTAGATTCAAAAACCAAATTAAATGTTTCAAAATTATATGGGGTTTCATCCAAATCAATATTTAATTCTTTACTTAACCACTTACATAAAGTAGTAGAACCACATCTTGTGTGTGATAAAATTAAAATTTTCATTACATTAATGTTTTATTTGTGGTGTCAACAAACTCATATAGATTATGAAATAAATTTGTGTTTTTACACATTTTATTAAATTCTTTTTTAAACAATTGGTGTTCGGGGTGTTCACTATCCCATACTTGTTTTAGTTTAAATTGACTTTCTGAAAATGTTCCCCAATTAGTTATCTTACCAAAAAACACATTTACCTTATTACCAAAAATAGAATACATTAAATTATAAAATGTTTCCATTTCGGTATAGTTTGTATCTTGTACAACAAAGGAAGTTTTAACTTTAATAGGTAATGTACTTATAAATTTTAAATTATTTAATAAATTCTCCCAATTACCGCCCAATCTTGTTTTATTTTCGTAAGTATCTTTTGTACCCGCATCAATACTAATTTCACAACTCTTTACATATTTGTGTATATTGGGCATTGAATCCCACATCTCTTTATTCCACATGGATGCGTTTGTGTGTAAGTGAATAGATTTTAATTTTGGGTATTTTTTTGGATTAAAATTTCTTAAATAATTTCGAAATCCAACTGATACAAATGGGTCGCCTGAACCTGTAATATATAATGTTTTTACATTTGCAGAATAGTAAGTATCAATTTCTTCTATTGTTTTTTCAATTCGTTTAATCCCCTTACTATCCTCGACAATTAAATCTACTCGACATGAAGGGCATTTATAATTACAAGTTCTATCAAAATTCATTACCACATTATCGGGCGTATTACTTTTTATAATAGGATTATTAATATTTGAATCAGATTTTAAAATAATGGGCCCTGATGTTACTCCATAGTTTACCAATTTACTTAAATAAGGGCAGAGTTCCTTACTACAATATTTAAATGAACCATCTAATATAGAATTTCTAATATCAATAATTGGTTCACTGTTATAAACATCTTTTAGTGGAATTTCGCTAATTTCTACTTTATTGGGTAACCAAGATGGACAACAAACAAAACATACGTTATTATGTATTTCTAATGAATTAAAAGGAACACTACAAAAATAGTTATTTAAATCTACTTTCATCTTTTTAGATTAAAATTTTTTTAGATTTAATTGATGCATAGTGTTTTACTGATTCAAATAATTTGGTAGATACAAATATAGGTAACCCTATATCCTTACAGGCAGAATACATTATACATCCTTCAACTGCACCATTTAAATTTAAATGTCTATCAGTAGGTTCAACATCACATACACTATTGTGAATATAACCCCAGCGTTCTATAAATTCTTTTCGGGTTTTAATATCTGTTATTTTTAAAAAAACACAAAACTCTGGTATAAACTGAACGGGATATTTGTGGTTATTAAGTTTTCTTAATCTATTGCAATATTCATCGTTGCCTATATTCAAAAGTTTTCCCCTATGTTTTAACCTAGATGCAATCCAATTTACATACATACCATCTGAATTAATATGTGTTTTTATCTGTTCGAATGATTTTATATCAATATCCGTATCTAACATTATGATTGTATCATATAATTCAAACGCCTCTGCAATAATATATCTTTTAAAATTAAAATTAAAATCTTCTTTTTTTTCAAATATATTTATTGAATCGTTGTGTATTTTAGATTTATCATTTGTTAAAACAAATATATTTAAATGTGGATAAGTTGATAATATTTTATCACATGTTTTATTAAACTCTTCGATGTGTTCATCACCATGTGCTAAAAAACATAATGCGAATTCTTTCATATTAATGAAGATTTTAAAAAATCTATGGGACTGTTTGACATACCGACTAGAGAATATCTATCACCGCTTTTTACTTTATTTATACTATGTAATTCGTTTCCTGTAAAATATATTAATTGACCTATTTTTGGTGTTATTTTTATATTTTTAAAAATTAGTTCTCCACCTTCAAATTCCTCATTCAAAAATACTACAAAATTGTACGGTATATCGTGCCCATGTGGGGTTTCTATTGAGGAAATTTTATTATTGAGTAGTTGTATCCTTACTTTTTTAATATATTTTTGCCCTGCAAATCGTTTTGTAAAACTAAAATAATCTAATGTGTTTATTATATTTATCGCATTAAAATGGTATATCAAATCACTATTTGTTTCTTGAACCAAATGTAAGTTGTTTTCATAATAATTTATAAATTTATCACATTCAAATTTAGAAATCATATCATCGTGAATAGTTATCATATTAGTAAAAATTTTAAATTAAGCTTTTGGTTGAATTATTTATAAATCTAAAAAATGCCACTAAACTGTATCTTACGCCATTGATAACAGGTAAAACTCTATGTTGTGGCTTATTGTCCATAAGAATTATTAAATTTTTTTTTGGTGTGATTTTAATTGTATTTAAAATATCATCTTTATATTCTAATTCGCCGCCAATATAATCATCGTTTAAATATAATATAAATGAATAGTCCGAATCATCTATATGAAATATATCATCTCTATTAGAGTTAACATCTATTTTATTAATCCACAATTTTTTTAATTCTAAATTAGTATGTGATTTATATTTAACATAAGATTCTAATTCTATAATAATATTGTGTACTAATGGGTCTTTTAAATCTATTAATTGTCTAAAATAAAAATTATTATTTTTATTATTATCCAATATTGGTGATTCTGACAATATAAAATTATTACATTTTTTGTTTAAAAATTCTATATCATCATCGTTTAATATTTTAGTATTTTCATCTATTAAAACCATTTCATATTAGATTTTTATTTTCAATATCGGCATCATCTATTCTATATTTTTCACCATGTGGAAAATTAATATTTTTAACTTCTGGTAAATCTATATAATCCACTATACGTTGAAATCCGTTATTATAATATAATTCTTCATATGATATTTTAAAATATTTCGAATTGGATAAATATCGTTTTCTAAATGAATTTTTTAGTTCCTTAAAAAAAGAGGCTTCCATTTCATCTAATTTAAACTTATCCTCAGAATATAACCAATTACTAACCCAATTATTTGAATTTCTCGCGTTTACCCAAGACTCTATTTGTTTGGTTTCATCTTCTCTATATAGAAGTATTACCTTGTCTACTATTTCGGTGAAAAATAAGTAATCTTTACTTTGAAAAAAATCTAATTTTATAAGTAAATGTTCGGTTTTTTCTCTATACTCTTTTGGAATGATACCATTTTCGGGCCACCTATCCATAATAAATCCTTCAGTATCGGGTTGCATACTTGGATTAAAAAACATAGTAAATTTCGTATTAAAAGAAAACCAATTTGCTAAATTAACAGAACCACTTCTAGGTTCTGCTAGAATTAAAATTTTCATATTTTTAAATTAACATTTTTGATGATGGGTTATAAAATTCATAATTAAATTTTTTCACATCAGAAATATATAGGTTTTCAAAATGAATACGTGTAGTTTCATCAAAATATTTTTGATATTTGTTATTTCTATTTGATTCCCCTGGTCTTGCATGTTGAAAATCAGATAATTTTATATTTATAAATTCTGATAGTTCTCCTAAATTTTCCTTTATTGATTCTAGTTTAAAATAATTTATGTCTGCTCCCACATCATTCCACCATTCTTGTTTAAACCAAAATCGTAACCCACCCCATTCGTTATTTTTAAAATTATTTTCTTTATGTGATGGTATTTCATAAAACTTCTCATAAAATAAATCTTGATTATTGGGTAGTGTATAAAAATATTTATTTAATTTCTCTAAATATTCTGATACTGTATAGTTTTTTTTTATTATTATATTTTGATGATAAACTGCAGATACGAATCTATCAAATGGATTTCTAATTATTTGTATAATTTTATATTGATTTAATTCTTCCAATTTTATATCATAAGCTTTCAAAATTTCAGATAATAATAAATGTTTTGTTGGGTGATTCTGTATATTAATAACTGGATCAACTGATATTTTTGATGACATCAAACACCATTTTAAAGATGTTGATCCAGTTTTTGGTGGTGATAAAAAAATTAATTTATGTTTTTTAGATATAAAACTCATATAATATATTTTGATAATGAAATATTAAATTTAGTATCTCCACTCAAATGAGAATATATATTTTTTTCAGATAAAAAGGAAATATTAATTTTTTTTTCGTTTACAAATAAACCCAATAGATATTGTCCAAATATAGGGGCAAATACTGCAGAAGTTGTTAAACCCAGTAAACTATTAGGTAATTCTAAATTATTATTAGAACCAACTTTAAATCCATTTATTGAATTTAAATTTATAATTAAATTAGAATTAATAAACCAATCTTTCATTTTCCAATAATGTTTTAAAAATTCCTTTTCAATAGTTTTATTCTTAAATTTTAATATACCAATATTTGGCGCATAGTTTATTTTTTTAAAAAATGGAATTACATCTTCAATTTTATTTTGTAAAAATAAATCTATTGTATATTTGTAATTTTCTTTATATTTTACCAATACCAATTTATCACATATCAATTCAAAATTAGTATCAATAAATAATTTTTGAGTTAAAAAAATATCACCGTCAAATAAAATATCATCATCATTTAAATATTTTAGCACGTTATATTTGTAATCATCTAATAATAAAATATTATCAAAATCTTTTAAAACAATCTTGTCAAATGTATCCTCAAAAAGATATGCAGATTCATTATCTGTATATAAAATGATATTATGAAATCTTATATTGTTTCTATAAGATACTTTATACACTTCAACGATTTTTTTAAGATTTGCCGGATTAGAAAGTTTTTTTGTAAAAGTGTAAATTAAGTTCATAAATAACGATTATAAACTCCGTATAGGTAGTTTAAATTTTAACTTTCAGGCTAGTTGCGGATATATTTTTATAAAATATATTAACTATGTTTTACTTTTATGGCATTAATTATACTTTGTATAATTAAAAGACATTTGGCTTTTTGGACTGCGGATAAAAGAATAAATTCTTTGTAAGGTATATTTGGCATATTATGTTTGTTTATTATGAACAATTATTGTATTATGCATTATTTCATTTGTATCTGTTCCCGCTATGAAAACATCAATAGGTTCAATATCTAATACAGTCATTGAACCACTATACCACTCACGAGAAATTTGAGTTATTTGAGAAAATTCTGTTGCTGAATTGAAAAGAGTATTACCAATTTCTAATTCAGATGCATTTTTGAAACTAACTGAACCAGAGTTTTCAACCAAAACTAATTTACTTGATGGTAATAAACTGCTTCCATTTGTATAATCTACTCTATGAAACCACGCATTAACATTAAGATTATTAATATTCATAACAGATGCTGTTGTGTATGTTATCAATTCACTTAAAGAACCAGTATATACCCATCTTTCCGTTTCAACACGAGAGAATTCGGCATCAAGTGTTGCTATTGATGCCGCCTCAACCACATCACCTATTTGAAGATTTGCAATTGATATATTTTGAAAAGTATTGTCATTTTGCTGTACTTTTACCAAATAAGTAGATGGTACACCATTTAAATTACCTTGCGATGGGTTCGAAAAAAACATAGACCTTGCTATGTTATCTAATTTATTATCAGTATATGTTATTAAATTTTCTTCTATTTGTACAGTATTGGCACCAACATATGCACCGCAATCTATAACGTCTGTTAACCCGTTAGATACCAAAAACCAACTTCTAACATGATTTACAATGGTGGAATCAATAATATTTTCGGTATTATAAACATATTCTTGTAAAAAAGCACCTTCACCTAAATTATTTTTTAGGATTTGCAATTCTCCTTCAGTTGATAATTTATAAAATGCTGGATAATGGTTTTTCTGAAAATCTGGCATTGTTCTTTTTACTATTAAATTTGGATTAATACCATTATCATTTAATGTATCTAAATTATCGTTTATAGTAAGTTCATCATTATATTTTGAATATGTTTTTGGAATGTATTGAGTCAATTGATTATCAAACATCAATTTTATTAACTCACTTTTATCTCTACAATATAAATCATCTAAAATAGCCTGTGAATTAAATGCCAATCTTATAACTAAAGTTTCATCGTCCGACGCAACTTCTGGTATTAAAATTGCAGTTAAGTCTGTTATCGTTTCATTATACGTTATATTATTATTTGTACAATATGTTTTTATTGTATCTATAAATTGATATGCGGTATAAAACTCTTTATAGATTAAGTGTAATTTTGTAAAATTATTAGTCGTTATGTAGTTAAACAACGCGGTAAAATCAAAATATTCTACCATTTGATTACTAATTCCAACATCTGTATTCATTTCTAAGAATGATACATCATCGCCATTTAATGTAAAATCAACACCTATTAATACTGAGTTCATAATATTTTTTTGTTATTTGTATATAAATACTCAATTTTTATCTTTTAGTCCAT
>SXGQ01017706.1_pt1 | contig 10174 bp, 7 predicted proteins | sample 3178371 | NCBI WGS metagenome assembly SXGQ01 (sample SAMN11356859, study PRJNA531348) | freshwater metagenome | isolation source: freshwater sample F1-20 | place: China: Fuxian Lake, Yuxi | collected 2017-12-25 | reverse complement strand
TGAAGCCCGCGGAGATGGCGCCGGTCAGCGCGTTCATGCTCGCCGAAGCCGCCCACGAAATCGGCCTTCCCGCCGGCGTCCTCAACATCGTCTCCGGCTCCGGCCGCGTCGTCGGCGAAGCCATCGTCGCGCATCCAGATGTCGACATGGTCAGCTTCACGGGCTCGCTGCAGGCGGGCCGCCGCATTGCCGCGGTGGCCGGCGACGGCATCAAGAAGGTGTGCCTCGAGCTCGGCGGCAAGTCGGCGTTCGTGGTCCTGGACGATGCGCCGTTTGACAAGGCGATTGCGGCGGGCGTGAACAACTGCATGCAGAACTCGGGGCAGACGTGCTCGGCCTGGACGCGCATGCTGGTGCCCCGCGCGCGTCACGACGAGGCGGTGGCGCTGGCGAAGGCGCAGCTGGCCAAGCTGACGCTGGGCGATCCGTTCGACAAGAACACGCGGCTTGGCCCGCTGGCGTCTGCGGGCCAGCGCGACAGCGTGCTGGGCTTCATCGAACAGGGCAAGAAGGAAGGCGCGACGCTGGTCGCCGGCGGCGGCCGCCCGGCGGAGCCCGCGAAGGGCTTTTATGTCGAGCCGACCATCTTCGCCAACGTCAACAACAGGATGGCGATCGCACAGGAAGAGATCTTCGGACCCGTGCTGGTGATCATTCCTTACGAGACCGAGGCGGAGGCCGTGGCCATTGCCAACGACTCGCCGTATGGCCTCGCCGGCGGCGTCTGGGCCGGCACGCCTGAGCGCGCGCTCGGCGTGGCGAAACAGCTGCGCACCGGCCAGGTGGATATCAACGGCGGCCGCTTCAACGTGCTGGCGCCGTTTGGCGGTTACAAGAAGTCGGGCATCGGCCGCGAGATTGGACCGCTGGCGCTCGAAGAGTTCTTCCAGCTGAAGTCCATTCAGCGTTAGTCTCGGACCGGCCCCAGATGTTTGCCTTCCTTGCGGGAATCGCTGCCGGCCTGCTGCACGTGGTGTCCGGGCCCGATCACCTCGCCGCCGTGGCGCCGCTGGCGTCGGACCGCGAGCGGGGGCCGTGGCTGACCGGCCTGCAGTGGGGCTTTGGCCACACGGCGGGCGTGGTGCTGATTGCGTCGCTGCTGCTCCTGCTCAAGGATCAGCTGCCGCTCGACGCCATCTCGGCCTACAGCGAGCGCGTCGTTGGTGCGACGCTGATCGCGATCGGGATGTGGGGCGTGTGGCGGGCCTACCAGCGGCATCGCCAACCACACGGTGAGGGACACACCCATGGGGGCACGTCGTTTGCGATGGGGACCGTTCACGGTCTTGCCGGCAGCTCCCATCTGTTTGGCGTCTTGCCGGCCCTCGCCTTTCCGTCTCGCACGGCCTCGGTGTTGTACCTGGCCGGGTTCGGCCTCGGCGCCATCGCCGGCATGACGGCGTTCTCCATCGCCGTCGGCCTGCTGTCGTCGAAACTCGGTCGTCGCTCGCGGGGTCAGCGTGGCCTGTTGTACGCCTCCTCGGCCGCGGCCCTGGTTATCGGCGGCGTATGGCTGGTCGGCCGGTGAAGGTCCTTCCCGGCGTCCTGGCGGCGTTAGTCGTGATGCTGGCGGGGTTCTGGCTGGCTGATCAGGTCGGCCAGGCGATCCTGGCCGCCCAGGGGTTGACGGGCAGCAGCCCCGTCTCCGGCGTCCCGGTTGCGATCGTCCTGGGCCTGCTCCTGCGCAACACTTTGCCGCTGCCGGCCTCTCTCGCGCCCGGCCTCAAGTTCGCCACCACCACCATTCTTCGCGCCGGCATCGTCTTGGTGGGTATCCGCCTGAGCCTGTTCGACGTGCTGAAGCTGGGCATTGCCGGCGTGCCCGTTGTGCTGGCGGCGATTGCGACGGGTCTGTTGTTCGTGACGTGGTTCAACAAGAAGCTCGGCTTGCCGCCGCGCCTGGGCACGCTGATCGCCGCCGGCACCAGCATTTGTGGCGTTACGGCGATTGTCTCGGTCGCCCCGGCCATCGAAGCTGACGAGCGCGAGGTGGCCTACGCCGTCGCCAACGTCGTCGCCTTCGGTCTCTTCGGGATGCTGGTCTATCCCTACCTCGCGCACTACCTGCTCACCTCGTCCGAGACGATTGGCTTGTTCCTGGGCACCGCCATTCACGACACGTCGCAGGTCGTCGGTGCGGCGCTGACCTACAAGCAGGTGTACGAAGACGATGTGGTGTTGCGAGTGGCGACGGTGACCAAGCTGACGCGCAACATCTTCCTGGCCGCGGTCATTCCGCTGCTGACGTGGATGCACATCCGCGAGTCTCGGGCGGCCGCCGGAGGGGTGAGGAAGAGGACGAAATGGACGGCGCTGATTCCCGGGTTCGTCGTTGGCTTCGTGGCGATGGCCGTGGTGCGATCGACGGGCGATGCCACACTCGGTTCAGGTGGTGCCGCGTTCGGCGTGTGGGATGCCGCTTCGTGGGCGTCGATCACGAAGCAGCTGGGCGACTACTGGGCGTCGCAGATCCTGCTGGGCACGGCGATGGCAGCCGTCGGGTTGAACACCAACTTCGCGGTGTTCAAGGGCGTTGGCATGAAGCCGTTTGCCGTCGGCATGGCCGGCGCGCTCGCGGTCGGATCGGTCGGCATGCTGATGGCCGTGATCTTCGGCCGCTTCGTCCATCTCTAAATCAGCCACAGAGGCACAGAGGTCGCGGAGAAGACGGCCAGTTCGCGGTGGCCGGATTTAGTTCGGCAGGACTGCGTAGATGCGTCCGTCGTCCTCTTGGTGGACGAGCCGGATCCCGGTGGACTGCGCGAGCCGCGGTTCGACGATCGCCCATTCCTCCGGGGAGTAAAGCTCCCTGTGCACGACCACGTAGGTGACGCCCACTTCACGCAACCGAGTGATGCTCGACTCGTCCGGGAAGTGCCGCATCTCCAGGTACAGCTGATCGTGAAACGGGGCGCGGAAACCGCTGTAGCCATGCACGGTCTTCTGCCAGTGCGCCATCGAGTGCAGCATGGTCATGGTCTGGAACCGCTCGAACCGGCCCGCATTTCGCGGGTCGGGCAGCGGCACCTCGGCGACCACGAACGGCGCCGGCTGCGAAGCCAGCCAGCGGTCCACCGCCGGCGAGGGAACGGTGTAGTCGGTGCCCTTGAACGGGTAGGCGCTGAACTCCGCCAGCAGCAGCACGGCCACGATCACGGTCGCCGCCCGTTGCGACAGCGGCGTCCAGTTGGCAGCGAGGCGCTCGAAGCCCGCGCCCGCCAGCACCGCGAGACACAGCGTCGTGAGGATCATGAACCGCGACGGGGCGCGGATGAAGTTCATGCCCGGCCATGAGTACACCCAGGGCCACAGTGCCAGTGGGCCGTCGATGAAGAGCAGCATGCTGACGACCGCCAGCGCGGCGTAAAAAATCACGTGGCGGTGCTGCAGGCCCTGGTCGCGCGGCATCAGCAACGCGGCGCCGGCCAGCAGCACCGGCAGGATGCCCGGGAACAGGTACGCGCTTGCCTGCTCGTGGAACTTCACGTCCGAGAACAGCGACAACACGAACTGGTGGACGTGGGACGGGGACGCCAGGTAGCTGGCGGGCGAGACGGTCCAGTTCTCGAGCGTCCGCCGCAGGCCCATTTCCTCCTGCACCCGCCGATACGGCCACACCGTCATCGCGACCGGCACCAGCAGCAGCGCGCCGGTGACGCCGACATCGCGGATGCGAGTAACGAGCGCCAGCGGCTCGCCGCGTACCAGTCGAGACGCGACGACGGCCACGCCTGCTACGCCAAGAAACACCGCGCCGTGGCCGCCACAGAGCACCTGCAACACCGCGAAGCCAATCGCAAAGTGCAGGTCGCGGGCCCGCTTCGAATCGAAATAGGAGTGCAGGTACGCCAGCGAGAACGGGATCCATTGCATGGCCACCAGGTGGATCTGGCTCATGCGGAAGAAACGCGCCGGCGCGAACGCGAACACGATTCCGGCCAGCACGGCGCCCCGTGCGCCGATGCCGAGCTTGCGGGCCAGCAGGTAGGCGCCGAGGCCGCTCAGGCAGGTCGCCGACAGCGCCACCAGGTTCATCGCCAGCATGGCATCGCCGGTCAGCCAGATGATCGGAGCGGCGACGAGCGCGCTGCCGATCAGGTTCTCCGAGTAGGCCAGCGTGTTGGGCAGCGGGTGGTAGATGTTCGCGTCGAAGATGCCGAACGGGTTGGTGACAAACGCGTGCGCATCCCACGCCAGGGTCCAGATGTAGAGATGCGTGTCGGGGGCGTCGAGCAGCACCCGCGAGGCGGGATCGAGCGACCAGGGCGCCGCCATGATCGCCGTCAGCGCCGCGAACAGCAGCGTGAGCAGCGTGGCGCGCTTCACGGCAGCAGGCTGGGGTGCTTGAAGGCCACCAGCCTCAGCAGGGCCTGGTCCATCGCCGCGTCGATCTCGCGCGCCGGGACCCGGAAGCCGTTGACCATGAACGCGAACACCAGCGGCTCGCCCTCTTCAGTGACGATGTAACCGGCCAGCGATCGCACCTGGGACATGGACCCGGTCTTGGCCCAGACGCGCGCTTCGCCGGCGGTCCCTTTCAGCCGTTGCGCCAGGCTGCCGCTCACGCCCGACACCGGCAGCGACGAGCGGAAGGTCTCGGCGAGATCCGGATTGAGCCACATGTAAGACAGTACGCCGATCAGCGCATCGGGCGTCAGGTAGTCGTAACGCGACAGGCCAGAGCCGTCACGGGCCAGGTAGTAGTCGGCCGAGACACCCCACCGGCCAAGCGTTTCGGCCAGGACGCTCAGTCCCGCTTCGGTGGTGGCGGGCCTCCCGGGCGGCGACAGTGATCGCAACAGGGTCTCGGCGTAGAGGTTGCGGCTCCACTTGTTGGTGGTGTCGACGATTTCGAACAGCGACGCCGAGCGGTCCTCGAGCAACAGCGTGGCCTTGGCCAGGTCGGGTGGCATGGCAACCGCATCGATATCGGCTACGTCGCCGGCGACCACGATGCCGTGCCGGAGCAGGGCTTCGCGCACCGCGTTCAGGTAGAACACCGTGGGATTGGGCACGGCCGCGGTGGCCGCCAGCGGGGCGGCGCCCAGGGCCACCTGCCCCCGTACCTTCAAAACGGGGGAGCCGGGGTCGCGCTCGAGGGAAACGCGGCTGGGCTCGCCGGCGGCCACCGTGACCACATCGCGGTCAAGGGTCAGACCGCTGCCGGGCGGCGACATCGTGATGATGGCGAGGCTGCCGGCCGCCAGGCCCGGACCGACGCCGAGTTCCACCTGGTTCTCGTTGAACTGGAGCGCGCTGACCGGGGCCCCGTAGCCAAGCGCGAGGTCGTCCCACGACCAGCCCAGGCCCCAGCCCGGTTCGGCAAACGCGTTGTCGTCGCCGATCAGCTGACCGGTGATGATCCGCACGCCACCCGCCGCGAGCTGCCGTGCCCAGTCATCAAACGCCCCCCAGCGATCCGGGTGACGCGGGTTGATGGTGGGGTCGCCGTTGGCGACGACCACCAGGTCACCCTCGAGCCGTCCGTCAGACACGGGGCCGGTGGCATAAAGTCGCGTGGTGTAGCGGTAGTCCCAGCCGAGCCGCTCGGCGGCCACGGCGGTGGTCAGCACCTTCTGGGTCGACGCCGGCACCTGGAGGCGGAACGAATTGGAGCTGTACAGGGTCTCGCCGCCCTTGAGCGAGTGGACGGCCACCGACCACAGGCCGTGGTCCACACTCCGCGCCGAGAAGATGGCCCGCAGGTCGCGGCGGAGCTGTTCGTGATGGTCGGGGTTGGCGAGGGCTTCGGCGAGCGTGGGCGCCTGCGCCCCGGCCGTTTGCCGGCTGGCGCAGGCCGTGGCGAGCACGAGCGCGGCCACGAGGGCCGCGGCCTTATGCCCGCCTCGCATGGTCACTGCTTCTCGGCCGGCTTATCCGTGGCCGGCGCGGCCGGCGGCTCCGGCGGGATCGTGACGACATCGAACGCCTGCATGGCGGCGGCCATCGAGGCCCGGTCGATCTTTGCGACCACGGCTTCGCCGTCGCGCGCACCGAACGCGTCCTCGCCGACCCGGCCGAAGCGCACGCGTTCGAACTTGCCCTTGTCGAAGCTGGCACTGACGACCAGCGCCGGCTGGTCGAGCCCGGTCCTGGTCCTGGCCTCGACGAACGATTCCGCCCTGAGCGCCACGAGCTTGGCCAGCAGGTCGTCCATGGCGGCATTGTCGGCGGTGTGCGAGGCGCCGCCGACGCGGGTCACCTTCCAGGAATCGGTGCCGGCCGGGTCAGTAGCCTTCACCTTTTCCAGTTCGTAGGTCTTGGGGCCACCCGGCGCATCGAGCACCGCGCGCAGCCGGTCGACGTAGAAGGCGCGCAGCTCGAACAGTTCCTTCTTCCGGTAGTCGTCAAAGGGCTTGGTGAAATCGCCCTGCAGCGTCGTGTCGACGGTGAACACCAGCGGCCGGGAGGCATCCCGGGCGTAGGTGTCGCCGCCTTCGGTCTTGCCCACTTCGAGGACCGTCTTCGCGCTGCCGGCGCCCACCGTGATGGTCATCACCGGTTTATCGAGCCCGTACTTCGCCAGATCCTTGCTCTCGCTGTCGACCAGCTTCGACATGTTGGAGCTCGCCAGCCGCGTGAGCATTCCCTCGATCGCGCTGTAATCGCTGCGCGAGGGCACCGGTCCGCCGACCGTCCACTCGCTGCCTTCGCGCGCCAGCGTCATGGTCTTGCCTTCGCGCGTCAGCGTGACGGCGTCGGCCTTTTCGCGATCGAACTTCAGGATCTTCTTGTCGCGCAGGTCGAACGGCGTGCGATTGAAGTTGGTTTCCTGGAATGACGACACCAGGAACACCTTCTTGTCGCCGTTCTTCATGGCGTACATCTCGCCTTGCGTCGCGTTCTTGTCGCCGAGCGCGAGCGTGCCGGTCACGCTGCCGGCCTTGAACTCGACCGCAATCGGCGGGGTCGCCAGGTTGTACTTCGCCAGGTCAGTGGCGTTCTCTTCAACGACGCGGACGAGCTCGAGATTGGCCAAGGCCTGTCCCAGGCTGGCGGCTTCGGCCGCGTCGGCGTCGGTCTCGACCGGCTCGATCATCTTCCAGCCGGTCTCGCTCTTGCGCAGCAGGCTGGTCTCGCCGTTGTAGGTCAGCTTGACCTCGTTCACCGCATCAACCGCGAGCGCGTAGACCTTTTCCTTGGCCGGCCCGCCGTCCATACCGGGCTCGGGCCGCTTCGAATCGACGAAGTAGATGTAGCCGCCAAGCCCGGCCAGGACGACGATCAGGATCAGAGTGGAGGTGATGCCGCGCATGGCTCGTTACCTTCTCCGCCACCACGTGTAAACGCCCGACGCGAACACGATGCCGGGGATGACGAACAGGCACAGCAGCATGATGCGCTGCTGCTGATCGGCCGTCAGCGTGAGGCGGCGGTCAGCGGGTTCACGGGGACGAATCGCAATCAGGTTTTCCTGCTGCGCCAGCCAGTTCACCGCGTTCATGAAGAAGTCGCGGTTGCCCTGGATGCCGAGGCCGTAGTTGGCGGCGAAGTCGGAGTCGCCGATGCCGACGACCCGCGATTCCGGCTTGCGCTCGGCGTCGGGGGAGGCCGGGGTGCCGTTGCCGGCTGGCGGGGCCGGTGCCGCGGTGGCCGGGGCCGAGACCGCCGCGCCGAGCGTGACCGGTCCCATCCGGTCGCCCTTGTCATCGTCGAAGGCAACCTGCGCGCCGCCGGTGCCCGACAGCGACGCGAGGTCCGCTTCGGCCCAGCTCTGGGCGCTCGTATTGACCAGCGGCTGCGCGGTGCGGCCGTTCGCGCCGCCTTCGATCGGCGTCATCGACCGCGCCATCGGGTAGGCCGTGACCAGGCGGAAGCCCTCGCTGATCGGGTGGGGCGGGTACTGGGCCGCGACCGGCACCGACGCGTCGGTGCCCAGCATCTGGCCCATGCCGCTCGCATCGAGCACCACGTCGTTGCCGGCGCGAATGCCCCAGTCGGCGAGGAACTGCGTGAGCAGCGGATGGGTGTTCGCGCCGGTCTTCGCTTCCGGATCGAGCATCACCAGCACCTTGCCGCCAGCGTTGACGTAGCGATTGAGCGCGTCGATCTCCGGCGGGAAGAAGTCCGTGCTCGGGCCGGGGATCACCACCACCGTGGCGTCGGCCGGCACCGTCTTCTGCTGCACCAGCACCAGCGTTTCCACGCCGTAGTTGTCGCTCGAGAGCGCCTGGACGATGGTGCTGAGGCCGGTGCGATCGGTGGCGGCGATGTCCTTCTCGCCGTGACCCTGGGTGAAGTACACCTTCCGCGTGGCGCCGGTCACCGCCTTGATCAGGCCGTTGGTGAGGGCCTGCTCGTCAGAGCTGGTCACGCGCTCGGAGCGGTCCTTGTACTGGATCAGGATGGTCCCGTACGACTGGATCGCGGCTTCCTTCGCGCGGGTCGGTTCGCGGTCCGGGTCCACGTACTCGGTCTTCACGTTGGTCGAGTGATACGTGAACTGGTCCAGCCGATCGCGGAAGGCGTCGAAACTCGTTTCGCGATCGAACACGACGAAGGTGACCGGCGCGTCGAGTGTCTGCAGCACCTTGATGGTCTGGTCGGACAGGCTGTAGACCTGGTTGGCGGTGAAGTCCCAGCGCTTGTTCTGCCGGATGCCCAAGTAGTTCACGGCGATCAGAATGCCGAGGAACACCACGATGCTGACGATCGACATGGTGCCGTACTGGGCGCCGCGGCCCTTGTAGAAGTTGGCCACGTCGCGCCACTGGCCGGCCATGTAGACCAGCACCGACACCAGGCCCGCCCACGCCATGTAGGTGGCGTACTGATCGCTCCACCAGCCCCAGGGCGGGGTGTAGAGGCGCGCGGCGACTGCCGCGAACACCAGGACCGTGCCAATCCAGCCGATGACTCCAAAGATCTTGTTCGCCATGGTTAGCCTCGCCACCTTTCGCTGTCGACCGACTTCATGGTGAGGAACAGGCCGAACGCGATGAAGCTCAGGTAGTAGATCACGTGCTTGGTATCGATGATGCCCTTGGCGAAGTCATCGAAGTGTTCCGTGATCGACAGGTGCGCCAGCACCGCCTGCGTCGTCGGGCCGACGAAGGTGCTGATCCAGTTGAGCACCCACAGCATCAGGAACACCGCGAAGGTCGCCATGGCGGCGACGATCTGGTTCTTGGTGAGGCTCGAGATGAACAGGCCGAGCGACAGGAAGCAGCCGCCCATCAGCAACAAGCCGAGGTAGCCGGTGGCAATCGGCTTCCACTCGGGATCGCCGAAGATGAACAGGATCGCCATGTGGATCAGCGTGATCGAGAGCATGGCGGTGTAGAGCGCCATCGCGCCGAGGAACTTGCCGAGAATGATCTCGACGTCGGTCAGCGGCGAGGTCAGCAGCAGCTCGATGGTGCCGGAGCGCTTCTCCTCGGAGTAGGTGCGCATGGTGATCAACGGGAACACCAGCAGCATGATCACCGTGGTGTTCATGAACGCGGGGCCGACCAGCATCTGGTTGATGTTCAGCGCCTGGCCGGGGTTCATGCCCGCCTGCATGCTCTGTTGCTCGAAGAACGCCAGCGGCACGTAGAAGAACCACCCGAACAGCAGGGCGAAGAAGCCGATCAGCACGTAGCCGATCGGCGACGAGAAATACGCGTTCAGCTCGCGCTGGGCGATGGCGGCGATATTACGCATTGGCCACCTCGCTGCCAGCGGCCGCGGCGGGAGCGTCGGCAGCTTCGGTAGTGGCGTTCTCCTCGGTAGTCAGGCTGAGGAAGATGTCCTCGAGGCTGACCCGCACCGGGCGCAACTCCAGCAATCCCCAACCGCCGCGGACAATGACCGTGGCCAGCTCGCGGCGCACGTCGGCGCCCTTTTCGGTATCCACTTCGAAGATGCCCGTGTCGTCTCTCTGGTCGGCGACGTGCACGCGGACGACGCCGGCGATGTTCTGCAGCGCGCGCTGCATGTCCTCCACCGGACCCTGCGCCTGCAGGTACATCGTGATGGCGCCGCGCAGCCGTTCGGTGAGCGCATCCGGCGTGTCGATGGCCACGACCTTGCCCTTGTTGATGATCACGACCTTCTGGCAGGTCTGCGACACCTCGGGGAGGATGTGGGTGCTGAGCACGATGGTGTGGTTGCCGGCCAGCTCGCGAATGAGCTGGCGCGTTTCGATGATCTGCTTGGGGTCGAGGCCCGCGGTCGGCTCGTCGAGCACCAG
>SXGQ01157628.1_pt1 | contig 10175 bp, 11 predicted proteins | sample 3178371 | NCBI WGS metagenome assembly SXGQ01 (sample SAMN11356859, study PRJNA531348) | freshwater metagenome | isolation source: freshwater sample F1-20 | place: China: Fuxian Lake, Yuxi | collected 2017-12-25 | reverse complement strand
CCCTCTGCGTTTGCAATAACGGTGGGCTCGCCACCTTCAAGTACGGATACGCAGCTATTGGTCGTACCCAGATCGATTCCGACTGCTCTTGTCATCTCTTAACGCTCCTTCAAGTATTCTTTGGCTTCCTAGGGGATTACCCTCCAACATTGAGCCCCCTACGGTCAAAAGATTGAGTCGAGGCGGCTCAATATTGCTCTATGCAGAACCCAGATAGCCACCTTTCTATTCCCTTACAGGAGGTTTATGAGGACCGAAGCGGCGCTTTGTAGGGCACAATGATGGGCATGGCAATCAGCCCGCTACCTTTGCAAAATAGCGCTCATTCACCAGCCGAAACCGTCCAACGCCTTGGCTCACGCCTTGGCAGCACATTCGTAGATGGCGGAGTCCACCCACGCTCTGGCACTCGCAACTTCACAATGCCTTTGCACAACGGTCAATACATTGAAGTTGTCTGCCCACTAGATCACCCAGCAACTGAGCAAACTCCATGGGGAAAAGCTGTTAGCAAGAAGGCACAAGAGGGCGGAGGCTGGCTCACTTGGGTATTTGCAACTGAAGATATTTCAAAGGTTGAAGAGAAGTTTGGACGCAATGCAGTCGAAGGTCACCGCACACGTCCAGATGGAAGCGATCTTAAGTGGAAGCAAATCGGAGTTAATGAAATCACCGACTCTCGCGAGCTTCCATTCTTCATTCAATGGCTAACCGCTGATCACCCATCACAAGATGGTAAAGCAGTTGCTGCGATTGAGAAGATTACGATCGCTGATACTGATCATCTTTCGGATTCGTGGTTCAAGACGGAAATCCTTAGTGGATTAAACGGCGCAGATGTTGAGTTTGTTGATCCGTCAGCAAATGATGGTGAGTATGGGATTGTTGCTGTGCATTTGACGACACCGACAGGCTCTGTGGTTCTCGACTAGTCATACCTGACTTTCACTCTTGAACTCAACACGAATCGGGATTACTTTTAGTTATGCCTAAGAAATGTGACGTCCTGATTATTGGTGCCGGTGTTGTCGGTCTTTCAACAGGCATAGCCCTTCTGCAAAACCGCCCAAGCCTCAAAGTGATAGTTGCCGATAAAGAAAAGGACATCGGCTTGCATGCAAGTGGGCGCAATTCAGGTGTAATTCATGCAGGTTTCTACTATTCACCGGATTCTCTAAAGGCTAAATTCTGCCGTGACGGTAATTTTGAACTCAGAAAACTAGCGAAGAAGTATGGAATCCCAGTCAAAGATGTGGGCAAAGTAGTCGTCACGCGAAATGAAGACGAAGACTCACGACTCAATACTCTTTTTGAACGTGGAATTGCCAATGGCGTAGAACTAGAAATTCATCCTGAAGAAAAGCTCAAGGATTATGAGCCGTTGGCGATTACACACAATAGATTTATGTGGTCACCCAACACAGGAATTTCAGACTCAATCTCAATCGTTAAAGCAATGCGTGATGAATTCATCGCCTTAGGTGGAGAAATCCAATTTGATTCAAAAGTGAATTTAATTGAGTCAAATGGCGAAATAGTTGATTTAAGTAATCAATTTAATTTTAAGCATGTAGTCAACGCTGCAGGAGCACAAGCCGACAGAATTTCAAGATCAGTTGGCGTTGGTACTGAGTATGCGATGTTGCCATTTATGGGTGTATATCGAGCAACTAGTGAAAAAAATCTTCCCTTGCAACGACTTGTATATCCTGTTCCGCACCCAATTAATCCATTCCTTGGCGTGCACTTCACTTTAACGATTGATGGAAAAGTTAAAATCGGTCCCACAGCTATTCCAATTGCAGGCCGTGAACAGTATTCATTTACAGAAGGTTGGTCTGGTTCAGACATCGCACAAGCACTAAAGGGAATGAAGTCCTTGATTACCGGCGACTCTCATGACTTTGGAGCAATTCTTAAGAGTGAATGGCCGAAAATCATTCAAAAACTATTGGTAAAGGAATCAACTGAGTTAGTCCCAAGCGCCATAGGGGTGAGGGATTGGCATAGAAAACCACCTGGTATCCGCGCACAGCTAGTTCATCTACCCACAGGAAAACTCGAACAAGATTTCATCGTGACTAGTCAGGCTAATGCAACTCACGTTTTGAATGCAGTCTCACCAGGGTGGACAAGTTCGATTCCATTTGGAAGGCATGTTGCTGAAATATCTGTGCTCCCGCTACTAGGATAAAGAATGGATGTAGAGGAGAGAACTGTGCGTAAAAAGGTAGTTGTTACAGGCGGTAGTGGGTATATCGGATCCGTTCTTTGCCAGAAGCTGGTCGAATCAGGTTACGATGTTCGAGTCCTAGACCGTTTCTTTTTCGGAAACACAATCCCAGATTCTCCGCACATCGAAAAAATTAAAATTGATTCTCGCCAAATATCACAAGCCCACTTAACTGATGTCTATGCTGTTCTTGATCTAGCAGCTCTTAGTAACGATCCAGCTGGTGAATTAGATCCAGTAAAAACTTTAGATATCAATTACCGTGCACGTCGTCGCCTGCAAGAGTTAGCAGCAGATGCCGGGGTGGAGCGCTACATCCTTGCCTCTTCCTGCAGTATTTATGGATTCCAAGATGGAATTCTGGATGAAAACTCACCGACCAATCCTCTGACAACTTACGCAGAAGCGAATCTACGGGCTGAGGAATCTGCATTGCAGCTTCATGCACAAGGCACAAACATGGCAGTGACGCTTTTTAGACAAGCAACGATGTACGGATTGAGCCCTCGTATGCGTTTTGATATTGCGATTAATGGAATGACTCTAGGACTGTGGCAAAACGGTACAATTCCGATGCTTAGAGATGGCACGCAATGGCGACCATTCATTCATATTCGCGATACTTCGAAGGCATTTATTCTTGCTTTAGATGCCAAAAGAGAATTAGTTGCTGGTGAAAGATTCAACGTCGGTTCTAATGAACAGAACTATCAAATCATGCAATTGGGAGAACTTGTTGCACAGGGAATCGGTAAGAAATTTGATTTCACTTGGTACGGCGATCCCGATCATCGTTCTTATCAGGTTAATTTCGACAAAGTTAAGGATGTGTTAGGGTTCACGCCTGACTGGACGCCACTTGAAGGCGCAAAAGAAATTGCAGACGCTTTAGAAAGTGGAGTGGTCAAGGCAGACATTTACACTAAAACCTTAGCTTGGTACACAGAATTAATTGAGTGGGAAAAGCGTATGAAAGAATTGGCGCCAGATGGAAACATCTTGTGACATCTGTATCTATTATTGGACCAAATGGACAGCTTGGTTCAGACTTAGTAAAAGTTTTTACAAAAGCCGGCTGGAGAGTAAATCCGATTACTCACGCTGAATTATCAGTCGAAAACATAGAATCTGTTTCAACCACGCTCAAGAGCGCCGCGACAGATTGGGTCATCAATACAGCTGCTTTTCATAAGGTTGATGATTGTGAAAAAGACTCTCAAAAAGCCTGGGAAATAAACGTACACGGGGCAAAGAATGTGGCTTTAACCGCCAAGGAATATGGAATGCGATCCATATTTATTAGTTCTGATTATGTTTATTCAGGAAATAAGGGAAGTTCCTACACGGAAACCGACCAAGTTTCGCCGATTAACGCCTATGGACACTCAAAAGCCGGTGGTGAGGCAGTCACCTTGGCAGCGAGCCCAAGTAATTTGGTAGTTCGCATCGCAAGTGTGTTTGGTTCGGCTGGTAGTAGCGGCAAAGGTGGTAATTTTGTTGAAACGATAATTAATAAAGCCAAAGCCGGGGATCCATTAACCGTGGTTGATGACATCTTGATGTCGCCAACCTACACAGTTGATGCAGCTAAAAAGATTCTGGAACTTGTTTCAAGAGATGAAAGCGGCATTTTTAATGCCTCAAATTCAGGAACAACCTCTTGGTTCGGTTTCGCAAATGAGATTCTTACCCAAACGGGACTAAAAACTAGCCTAAGTGCTACCAAGACAAATTTTGAATCAAGCCCCAAAAGACCCATGAATTCCGCATTAGACATAACGAAAGTACAGCAATTTCTATCAAGTTCACCCGCATGGACTGATGGACTTAGAGATTATCTTTTGGAAAAGGGTCACATTTAATGAAAGGCATAATTCTGGCGGGTGGCAGCGCGACCAGACTTCGACCCGCTTCTCTCGGAGTAAGTAAGCAATTAATGCCTGTTTATGACAAACCTTTGATTTACTATCCACTCACAACTCTCATGTTGAGCGGAATTCGAGAAATCTTATTGATTTCAACACCACATGATCTCCCACAATTCAAGAGGTTGTTTTCTAACGCTGATCAATGGGGAATAAAAATCTCCTACGCTGAACAAGCAACGCCTGGTGGATTGGCAGAGGCTCTCTTAATCGGTGAAAATTTCATAAATGGCGGTGAAGTAGCTCTTATTCTTGGAGATAATCTCTTCCATGGAACAGGGCTCGGCCGGCAGTTACATGATTCATTTGTTAATCCTGGTGCCTTGATTGCTGCCTATCATGTTTCTGATCCAAGAGCATTTGGAGTTGTGGAGTTTAATGCCGAGGGAATTGCAATGTCGCTGGAGGAGAAACCAGCGAATCCCAAGAGCTCATGGGCAGTCCCCGGAATCTACTTTTACGACGAGACCGCCGTCGCACGAACTAAGTCATTAGCGCGCTCCCCTCGAGGTGAACTTGAAATTACAGACTTGAACAGAAATTACATGTTCGATGGTCAGCTTCGTGTGAAAACTTTTGCTCGGGGAACAACATGGTTAGATATGGGAACTCCATCAACCTTATTAGAAGCCTCTGAGTACATTCGAGTAATCCAAGAGAGACAAGGTTTGTTGATTGGATCTCCAGAAGAGGCAGCCTGGCGTGCTGGTTGGATCGACGACTCCAAGCTGGTTGAACTTTCTGCAAGTTTTAAGAATACTACATACGGTGAAATACTAGGAAAGTTACTGGAGGAGGAAAAGTAAATGCCAATTCAAGTACAAGAAACGGCCATACCTGATGTAAAAATCATACGAGCTAATAGGTTTCACGATAACCGTGGATTTTTCACAGAAACATACAAAGAATCTGAATATCTGGATCTTGGAATACCTAAATTTGTCCAAGATAATATGTCTGAATCATCAAAAGGAGTGATCCGAGGGCTCCACTGGCAAGAATCACCTTTCGGACAAGGAAAGCTCGTCACTTGTTTGACAGGATCTATTCTCGATGTGGCTGTCGATGTGCGAAAGGACAGCAAAACGTACGGAAAACATGTAGCGGTAGAGCTAAATTCGAATGAGCAAATTGCTCTATGGGTACCAGAAGGCTTTGCTCATGGGTTTCAAGCTCTTGAAGATGGCACTCGGGTACACTACAAAGTAACTAATTATTGGAATAAGGAGAGTGAAAACTCTTTAAATCCACTTGATCAGGAATTAGAAATAAATTGGCCTCTCAGGAGTTTCTTGATGTCTGAGAAAGATACAACAGCTCCGAATTTATCAAAGCTAAACCTTTGAAAACGGCGCGCCCGCTCTAAATAGTTGATTTTTGAAATCCAGATATGTCGTTACATATTTGTATTGATTTGGCGAAAAAACCTTGGTTGGATAGAAACTTCCAAGTTTTAAACCTGACTTTTCAAGATATTTTGAAAGTTTTTTCTCGCCACGGAAAACAACCGTGCGCTTGTACCGCCAGTTTCGCACGTTTCTTGACGTAAAAAAATTCACAAAGGTATTTAAATAATTTGAATGAACGAGATAGAAAAAACTTTGAAGATGGTAACCACCACGCCAACTATCAGTCATGGAAACAACGGCTGCTGTACCATGAGACTCTTCATCTTTGATCATTTTTTGTAAATAGTTGGCATTCCAATTAGAAGATGAATTTAACCAGACTAAATTCATCTTCCTAGAAGAAATATCCAATATTGTAAGTGCGTCTCGTAACATACCAAAATCTCGACCCATATTGTTTCTGAGAATGTAGCTACAATTCAGTTGTGGTAATAATGGATCAATCACAGACCCATTTTGTACGACTACTAAATAATTTTGTCTAGATAGTTCTTTGATTAGAGATATCTCTTCACTCCGCAAAAACCCATTCTTGCTGTATGTACCATAAATAACTAAATCTTTTTGAAAAGTCTCAAAAGGGCGAAGCTTGAAGTCCAAAACGCATGAAGTCCCATTTGCAGTGATGTGGTCAAAGAACGTAAGTATATTTAGAAGGGTCCCAAGGTAGCTCTTTGAGACTCTCTTTAAAACTTCAAACTTCGTTAAACAATTAATGCTCACCCATTTTCCGTTTCAATCGGCTTTTGAAATCACCACGCATGAACTTAGTCATCGCGCTTGTCTGGTCAAACATGATGCTCTCATACATGTCAGGAGCTAATTGAGCAATCGAATTAGCTATAGGGGTTAGTGAAATGAATTTATACATGTCACGCTTCATAGGAAAATTAAACAATATTGATAAGTGCAATCCAATTCTGTGCGGGGGATCCGAGTAAACAAAGTTCTTGAGCCAATCGAAGTAGTCTAAACTGTTCTCATTTATTATAGATTCATGCCTCAAGTATTTATTATCCGTTTTTTCATCAAGAAAAAAACTCTTAAAAGTTCCTTGGGCAAAATTACTTGGCAATACAGGTACTGATCCAACAGGCTTGAGCCCTCCGAGAGGAATCCTTGCTAAAACTTCCACCGCCTGTGAGTTAACATCCATGTCAGCAGCATCCAGTAACTCGGGATTCACGATCGAATACACATTGAATCCAGCTGAAAGTAAATCTGTTGTAAGTGCAATTTCTCCACGATGAATTAAATGTCTTTTTGCATTTAATGGGAGGTACTCTCTCCAGAATTTTTGAAAAGCTCCCGACCTTACAAGTTTATTGTCAAATCGCAAAAGAAATGATTGGGCATGTGTATGTTTTTCTAGGTTGAGATATAGGCACGACCACTCATGTCTCCTTAGTCGTTGAATAACACTTTGAGAGCTTTCGAACCAATAGAGCGTGTCATTGACTAGAATTAGCTCAGAAAGTTGATCCAAAAGTTCCATGTTAATCAAATATTGAATCCCAGCCTGATAACAGGCGAAATCTCTTCCAGAGTTCTTTCTAACAAAAATGGAAATTTGCGGATTTGATAAAACGGCCAGAGTTTCATCTGAAGGTTTATTATTAAATACACAGATTATCGAAGAGCCAGATTCGAGTAAACCTTCGACAAGACGTTGCATTGAGACCTGATAAAATTTGCCACCAGTCGGATAGCCTGCAACAATTGCAACTTTACCATTTAGGGTCCCTAATTGGATGCAGTCTCCAATTGAGTTATTGATACGGAGGAACGTTTTTTTGAACCGAGCTTTTTGTCTGGCTAGTAACAAATATGTTCGAAAAACGAAGTGGTAAAAAAACGCCCAAGTCAAGCCTAGAAATTTACTGATCACTTCACTCCTTAACGTCGATTCCCACACATAACTTCATAACAATGGTACCTTTCACAAGTGAAGATTACAGGGCGGCTCATCAAATCAGTCATTACTACGAGACAAACTTCGTCAAATTTTTTTGGTGAAGAGAATCCCTACGAAAATCTTTACGAAACTTTAGCTCAATCATTGCCCCCTGAAAACGCTATCGGTGGCGGAGACTTTCAACAAATAGGAAAGATGCTTTTGAGTGTGTTGATTGATTCCGGTCTAAAGCCCAACCACTCACTTTTTGATTTAGGTTGTGGAACTGGACGATTAAGCATTCAAGCAATTGAATATTTAGAAAATGCAAAATACTACGGTAGTGATATTTCAGAAACGATGCTTATGCACGCAAGAAATCTGACTAGTCACTTGGGCAAGACTCCTAGATTCATTCACCAGACAGAACCAAATTTCACCACGTTTCCAACCTTTGACTTTATTTGCGCATTCAGTGTCTTTACACATATGGAGCCAGAGGACACCTTCAATTACTTGAAGTCGGCTTTGGCCATGAGTAATAAGAATACTAAGTTTGTATTGAGTGTAATTCCTCTTGGATCCACATTAGGGTTGAATATCTTTACAAATTCTGCGAGTTTAACTTTGAAAGAGCGTTGGCAACGTGTGAGAAATGCTCCAACCACATTGGATTTTTTTGAGGAAATGGCGAAATTAGCGGGCTGGAAGATAGTTTCGACATATGATGGTGAGACAGAATCTATACCAATAATGAATTCGAATTCATTTGGCCAACTTGGTCAGACAGTAATAGTTTTGGTGCCAGTAAGTTAACGCTTTATTGGGTCACGAGATTTATGGATTTACTCATACGGCGTAAAGTATGAGCACCTACTGTCTAAAAATTTTTAGTAAGAGTTTTTCTATATAGATTCTCCTTGAGAATTTGGGAAACTCACAACTCGAAAGTTTTAGATTTAATTCTTCAACTTCCTTTTCCAATTTCAAAATTTTTCTTAATTCAATTGGGTATTCTTGAAAGGTTTCCTCAATTAATTGACCATCAACAATCCAATTCTCTCCCATTAGCTTGCCACCGATTAGATTGTCTTTATGCAAGAATGGCATTTTTGAGAATATGGCAACGTAATCCGCCCAGAAGTCGTCCTCTGGGGCTGTCGTGAAAGATTCAAGCAAGTTCGTTTTTAAGCCGGAAAAGAGGGCCCATTTTTCTAGCGCCAAACTTGCGTCGGGGTAAAATCTAAATGCGTCTAATGGATACCGGTGATAGGCGCCTTGGCTTGGCATCAGTAGTAATGTAGCTCCATGGTTCTTGGTGACTCGCACCATCTCAACAAAAGTATTCCAAAATTGAATATCGTGTTCAAAAACACTTGAAGCAAGCACAAGGTCAAAAGTTTCTTCTGGAAAGGGTAGTTTTTCACCCACATTAATGACTTTGTCAACGCCAGGTCCCTCGATTAGATCAACTCCGAACCAACTCATATTGGTTCTTTTGAAATCTCGTAATCCGCCATTGATATTCTGAGATCCAATCTCCAAAACTTTAAGTGAAACATCATTTGGATAATAGGAATCTAGAAATAGTTTAAAAGTTCTGATGATTGATGAGTGCATTTAGTCACTTTTCTTTCGTGGCTAGTGAGAGCATCCTTCGAAGTGGGCGCGTGATAGTCCATGATTTTGATTTCAAAAGTCTATTCAAAGTCGATTCAACATCTTGAATTTGATTCTTGAGTTGGGAAATCTCAAATTGTGAGGACGAAAGCTTTTCTTGACTCAAACTTCTTTCATAACTAATAAATTGTTGTGTTGAGATATCACCTAATGAAGCAAAAGCCCCTTGTATATAGGAGATTTCAACGAGTTTGCCGGCCAAAAGAGAATCAAGATAGATTGAATTTGATTCTTCACCTAATAGCACCACACCAAGCCCATGGGAGTGCAAGAATTCGAAGGTTCTATATCTTGATTTAACTTCATTCCAAAATCTATAAACTCCGAAATCAGACCGATAAACATGGACATCGTGCATAAGAATGATTCCATTCGACTTCATTTTCGGCAGCCAAGTTTCAAAGTCCTCTTTGACGGCAGTGTATGTGTGAAATCCATCAATGTGAAGTAAGTCAATTGAATTATCATCGAACTTTGTTATTGCTTCAGAGAATCGCATTTTCATTAGCGAGGAAAAACTTCTGTAGTTTTCATTTTTTTCTTTCACATTAATGAATACAGAATGCTCAATTTCCCCAGCGTGAGGGTCACCTTCCCAATGGTCGATAGCGAACGCTTTCGTTGGTAGATCAAGTTCTTGTATTGTCTGACACCCAACGAAATAGCTGAAACCATTGTGGGTGCCGAGTTCAACAAAAATTTTTGGTTTTAACTCTCTAATTAGGAATCGCAGGAAAGGCGCATGTCCGAGCCAAGCTGATTGTGCGTAATATTTGACATCGGTCAATGTTGTATCTTCAGATAAATCTTTTAATCTAAAGTCCATGGCATCAAGTTACCGCATCACCTAATACCAGCAATAGAATGTGGTCTCAGATATTGAATCAACTGTGGCTTGGGCCGGGATCGAACCGGCGACCTAACGATTTTCAGTCGTTCGCTCGTACCAACTGAGCTACCAAGCCAAACAAGGTTTTAACATCGGCTACCTAAAGGCATACGACACCAAAACCTTTGCGACCCGGACGGGACTT
>SXGQ01605902.1_pt1 | contig 10176 bp, 1 predicted proteins | sample 3178371 | NCBI WGS metagenome assembly SXGQ01 (sample SAMN11356859, study PRJNA531348) | freshwater metagenome | isolation source: freshwater sample F1-20 | place: China: Fuxian Lake, Yuxi | collected 2017-12-25 | reverse complement strand
GTCCCCCAAGTCGGATTCGCCGCAGGCATCCGTCGCTCTAACAAAGCATGCGGAGCATCCCCACAGCGCGCCCGGTGATAGCTCGCCGGCTCATGCCAGTGCCGCACCTTCCGAAACGGCATCTCCGGCAGATCAATCCCATCGCCTCCTTCGGAATACCACTCGCGCCAACCCACCTTACAACCTAACAGATGAAGCCGCCCGAACGCCCGCATCATGCTCAGACTCTCATCCTCCTTCCGCTCGATCGAATGCAACGTCTCACCATGCGCCTGCTGCTCCTTCAAACAATCCGCCACCGATGCGCACAACACCGGATGCGCCGAAACCTCTAGGAAAACCCGGTGCCCAAGCCCAATCAACCCGCACACCGCCTTTGCAAACCAAACCGGCTGCCGCACATTCCGCCACCAGTAATCCGCATCAAACAACGCCGCATCTGCCGCATCACCCGTCACCGTCGAAAAAATCGGCAACACCGCCGACTTCCGCCGCACCTTGCCCAACCGCTCCATCAGCGGCTCCCGAGCCTCGGCCATGTGATGACTGTGAAACGCATATCCCACCTTCAGGAAGCGGTTGAAAACACCCTTGGCTGTTAAAGCATCCGCCAGCGACTCCAGCGGCGCGGCATCTCCCGACAACGTCACCGATCCCGGGCTGTTCACCGCCGCCAGATGCACCTTCCCGCGATGCGGCGCGATCGCCGCCTTCGCTTCCTCCGCCGTCAGCGCCGCCGCCAACATCCGCCCCCGCTTCCGCGTCGCGTCCATGCACGCACCCCGCCAGAAAATCACCCGGCACGCCTCATCCAGATCCAGAATCCCAGCCACATGCGCCGCAGCCACCTCACCCACACTGTGCCCCACCACCGCCGCAGGATGAACCCCGCGCGACCTCCACAACGCCGCCAACGCCGCCTGAACCGCGAAAATCGCTGGCTGCGCGATCGCCGTCTCCTGAATCCGCGACTCCACCTCATCACGCCCCAGCTCCTCTAACAAGGACCAGCCCCCCCACGGCCGCATGATCGCATCACACCGCTCGATCACCTCCCGAAACACCGGCTCTCGATCTAACAAATGCCTGCCCATCGCATGCCACTGCGGCCCCTGCCCGGAAAACACGAACACCGGCTGCGGATGCTCACCCTCCAGCGGATTCCCCTCCACCACCCGCGGATCGGAGTTCCCCGCCGCCAACACCTCCAGCGCCTCGCACAAATCCTCACGCGTCCGCCCGCACGCCGCCGCACGATGCAGGAAATGCGTCCGACGCGTCGCAGCCGTCAAACACACATCCGCCAACCGCGTCCGCCCATCACCTAACAGATCACGGAACTGACCCGCGATCTCACGCACCGCCTCCGGCGATCCACCCGAAATCGGCAACACATACCCCTGCGCCAGCAACTCCTCCTTCACCACCGCCACTCGCTGCTTCGCCGGCTTCACCTGCGGCACCGCCTGCAGGATCGCATGCGCGTTCGCCCCGCCGAACCCGAACGAATTCACCCCGACATAGGGCAACCGCGCCCCACCCGGCAGCTCCTCATCCTCCGTCACCACCCGCAACTTCAACCGCTCGAAGTCGATATTCGGATTCGGCTTCTTGAAATGCAGCGTCGCCGGCACTCGGCGATGATAGAGTGTTAGAGCCGCCTTGATGATCCCCGCCGCACCCGCGCCAGCCTCAAGGTGACCGATGTTCCCTTTCACCGAACCGATCGGACAAACCGTCTTCCGCCCAACCCCCAACGCCATACCCAACGCATGCGCCTCGATCGGATCGCCAATTGGCGTCCCCGTCCCGTGCGCCTCCATATACGCGATCATCGATGGCGAAATACCCGCCCGCTCCATCGCCTCCGTCGTCAACCGCTGCTGCGACAGCGCGTTCGGCACCGTGATCCCGTTCGTCTTCCCATCCTGATTCGCACTGGTCGCCGCGATCGTAGCATAAATCCGGTTCCCATCCCGCAGCGCCGCCGAAAGTGGCTTCAATAGCACCATCCCCGCACCCTCACCCCGCACAAACCCATCCGCCCGCGAATCGAACGGCTTGCATCGCCCAGTCGGCGAAAGCATCCCCATCTTGCAAAACGCCAAATACGGCAGCGGCCCCAAAATCGAATTCACCCCGCCAGCCAACGCCATCTCCGAGTCCCCGTTCCGCAAACTCTGGCAAGCCAGATGCACCGCCACCAACGCCGACGAACACGCCGTATCCACCGCCACACTCGGCCCCTTCAAATTCAAAACGTACGACACCCGGTTCGCCACAATGCTGTGCACCGACCCCGTCGCCATGTAAATGTCACTCTTCGTGTCCGACTCCAACGAAGACTGCATCAAGTGATAATCCAGCGTCGAAACACCCGTGAACACCCCTACCGACCGCCCGTGCTTCAAATCCACAACCTCCCTCGCATCCTCCAACGCCCGCCACGAAGTCTCCAAAATCAACCGCTGCTGCGGATCCACAAAATCCGCCTCACGCGGTGAAATCCCGAAAAACGACGCATCAAACAAATCGAAATCATCCACCATCGCACTCCACTTCGTATACGTCCGCCCCTCCACTCCCGCCTTCGGATGGAAATACGTCTTCAGGTTGAACCTCTCCTGCGGAATCACCCGCACCGTATCCTTTCGCTCGCACAGCGTGTTCCAGAACGCTTCAGGTGAGTTGGAATGTCCGGGAAATCGGCAGCCGATGCCGATGATGGCGATAGGTTCTGGGGGCATGGGAAAAAGAAAGCGCTGGTCGGGCCATCACGGCCTCGGATTCGCGGCCCTTGCTACCCAGCACACCGCATGCCTGCAAGCGGCAACCCCTCACACCCCACGGAAACTTCACCTCGATCCCAACGCCTCAATCCGATCACACGCCACCTCCAACGACCGATCCTCCGCAATTCTTGCTGCACAAGCCCGCGCCCCCTCCCTCAGCACCGGATCCTCGATCACCGCCGCCAACGCCTTCTTCAAAGCCCGATCCGTCGTCCACGCCGTATAACACCACCGACCAGCCCCAAGCCGCGCCACCCGCTCACCGTTGTCCGGATGATCCATCACCTGCCCGACGATCAATTGCGGCACGCCGAAACGCAACGCCATCGCCATCACCCCCACCCCGCCCCGGTGCACCAGCGCCACACACTTCGGCAACACAGGATCCAGCCACAGCGGCGCGGACACACAAACATCACCCTCCACCCGCGGCGGACCCTCATGGGTAAAATCCGCACACAACACCCGCCGCCCCAACTCCCGAGACAACCGCACCAACCGCTCCATCAACCCATCCTTCACCCGCACCGCCGACCCCATCGTCACCAGAACCGGCGGCGGCCCCACATCCAGAAACCAATCCACCACCGCATCCGCCTCACGCATCTGCGGCAAAAACAAAAACCCCGCATGCCTCATCTGCCCCGGCCAATACGACTCCCGCCCACCATACCACTCCGGATAGGTCAGCAAAATCTCCGCGCACTTCCGCACCTCCCCACGCATCAACCCGGCCATCGGAGCCAGTCCCGCCTCCTTCCGCAACACCTCCAACGCCGGAATCAAAACCGGTCCCGCAAACTGCTTCTCCAACCGCGCCACCCCATTCTTCCGCATCGACTCCGGCAACGCACGCACCAACCGGTTCACCAACGGACTACCCAAAGCCGGAGGACTCTCATACCCGCAAATCTCATACGGCATCAACCCCACCGCACAATCCCTCAAACCCAACTTCTCAGCCGCAACCCGCGCCGCCATCGCCGTCACCCGATACACCAACACCGAATCCGGCCGCGCCACCCGCAAAATCGCCCCATAAACATCCCGCAGCTCATTCGCCGCCACACCCGCCAGCACCCCAATGAACTTCCGCGGATGATTCAATGCCACATCATTCATCGCCTTCGCATACTCCGATGCCGGCCCCGTAATCTCCACCGCGAACCCCAACTTCGCCAACGTCGTCTCGTGATGCCCGTTCACCACAAACACACACTCATGCCCACGCCGCCGCAACTCCACACCCAGACAAATCAATGGCGCCAAATCCCCCAAACTCCCCGACGCATTGAAAACAAAGTGCATGAAAAATCTCTATGCCCCACGCCCGAACCAATCACGCCAAAAAATCAACACTGCCACCCTCTTCACTCTCCCCCGGCTCACCCCACCCTCACGGCCCGAAAGCGACCCGCACAAACAACCGCCCCGCCGGAACCGGAGCAGGAATCCGGAAAACCAATCGATCCCGTGCCGGACTCCCCGGCAACCTCGAAACACTCAAAAACTCCGTTCCACTTGGCACCGACCACAGCTCCAGATCCGTCGACGCCTCAGGCCCCGCCAACCCCACGCTGCCAGCCACACGATCAATCGATATCACCACCGATCCATCCGCCTGCAACACCGTCCCGGGCACTAAACCCGGCTCAGCCGTATTAGGATCACCACCCAGGAAATACTCGACCCTCGTCGTCAAACCATCCCCATCCAAATCCGCATCATCCGCATGCCCGCCATTCGCAGCCTTCCAACCCGCATAATCAATCGAATCATCCCCATCCGGACGACCACCCACACCCACACTCGCCCGCCAACTCCTCGGATCCGAATGATCCGGAAAACTAAACGGATTGATCAACGTCAGCGAATACCCATCACCATCCGCAGCCACCGGCCACGGCGGCAAATCACTGTATGAAAACGATAGAATCACCCCACCATCAGCCCGGTTCAACGTCACCAGCTCACCACTGTTGGACAAATTATCAGGAAATCCCCCAACCACATTCAACCCGCCACCATACGTCGCGGAAAACGCCCCCACATCCTTCGCCACCACAATCCGCTCACCCGGCAACAACCTCGTATCCGCTGGAAAACTGAACGTGATCCCGGCAGTGAAACCCACACCTGTTAGATCAAGCGTCGTCCCGGGAGTCACATTCATCAACTCCACAAACTCCGTAAGCTCCACCTGCCCCGGAGGATTGTAATACAACTCGGAAACCACCAACGTGCCCGCTCCCGGCGCCTGCACCGCCCCACTGTTCGTCACCGTGATGCTGTCGGACCCCACCATCTCCCCATCCAGATTCCACGCCTGCAACACAATCGCATTCGCCCCCGCCGCCAGCGGCACATCCACCTGCCACTGCGTCGCGGAAATCCATTGAACCGCAAGCGGCGTCGTGGAACCCGCAAGCCGGATCTCCCTCACATCCACCCAACCGTTCCCCGCCAAGGTCACCGGGCTCTCCGTCGTCGAAAAATTCAGCCCACCGTTCGTCGTGATCGAAAACGTCACCGGCGCAATGTCTGAACCGATCGCACCAAGGATGTAGTTCGACCGCGCGTTGATATAAGAAAGATGCGCCGCAAAATTCTGCCCCGGCAACAACCCGCCATAATGGCTCGCCCACGGAGCCATATCCGCCTGATTGAAAATCGTCGTGCAGACATGATGCAGATGTCCCAGATAAGCCCGCCGCCTCGCCGGCTGCGAAATGATCTTCTGCAATTCTGAATTCTGGAAAATCGACATCGTCGCGTTGAACGCGAAATCCATATCATGCGGGAAATACAAAACCCTCCCGTCCGAAGGCCGTGCATAAAACTGACCGTTGTGATTCGCATTGTCAAAAAACGAATCCCCGGCCCCGCTCGCACAAGAATGCGCCAACGCCTGCAACCATTGATCCACATCAATCACTTCTTCCAACCCGTCCTCAAACGCCGCACCCGAAAGCCCGAACCGCTTGCTCATCTCCATCACCCGCGAATACTCATCAGCATCCTCATTGTTCTTCGTCAGGAAAGTCCACCGATACCGCTCCTTGTCATTCCCCAAATCCACCAGATCCGTCCCCACCACGTTGTCAGGCTGTGGCAACTTGTATCCGCTCCCATCCGTCGTCGTCGGATAATAAATCAACTCATACTCATACACCGTCCCCTCCGAACCATTCTCAAACTGCGAATCCAAAAACGTATTCCCGAACCTCGCCATCTGAAGAATCGCCGCACTGGTATGCGCCGGATCCGGCGCGATCACCTTCACCAAATCATTATACTCCGCCGGCACTCCGCCCGCGGCATACATCATGTGATCATAGAGAATCTCCTGACACCCCGTGATCTGCCCCTCGGACCGGTCAATCGCGATCGTACTGTGAACCCCACGGAACAAATTACCCTCGTTGAATCCCAGATTGTATCCAACCCGCGCCGGTGCCGGCCGCCCGCGCTGGCTGCTCTTCAGCCGGACCCCGACGTCATGATAAACCTCACGCTCATTGTAAACCACCGTGCACCCGATCCTCCCGTTGCTCATCAGGTTCGTCGTCTGATAAAGCAAAGCCTTGTCGGCAGGAGCCATGATGATCCTCAGATTGTGCAATCCGTTTCCATCCGCCAACCCGTCATCCACCTGATAGAACGCATGCGAATTCGGCCCGTCCGCAGGAAAAAACGATTGCGCCGGTGCAACCGCCGCATCCGTCGCGGAAATATGAAACCTCACCACCGTCCCCGCAGCCTGCCCCGGCAAGGTCGCCGAATACTCCGAATCGCCAGGAGCAAGTGACATCGGAAGCTGAACATATGCCCCACCTCCCACCGAGTAATGCACCGTCAACCCACCCACACCATCAGGATCCCACGCCCGCGCGGAAATCGTCACCGCCTCCCCCGGCGCGGGAACCACCGGTTGATGCCTCAAATCCGTAACCCCAGGCCCAAGATTCCCCACTCCCGTCGAATTCGCCAATCCCGGCGTCCCCAAATCGGTCGGCCGACCCAACACCGTCGTTCTCGCCAACCGGTTGAAGTAAAGCCTCGTATTCAAAAGATTGCTCCCACGCACCCATCGCGAACGGAATGAAATCTCATACGTCCTCCCATTCACGACGGATCGCCCGCCCGTAAACGTCGTCTCCACATGATTGTGCATGTGCTCGGTCGCCCCGGTCGCACGCAACCTCAACACCTGATTCGATGGATTCGCCGGATCCGGCACCACCTGCGCATCCATATGATTCCCCAGAAACCTCCACGCGGCCGTCCCGGATTCGAAATTGCCACCCGCAAGCAATTGAATCGCCGCACCATCCGGATCTTCCGTCACCCGGATGTCATCCAATAACACCTCTCCCGAGTTGAGCATCCCTAACACAAACTCCCGCCACTGCCCGTCAGGACCCACCGAACTCGCGGACGCAACACCACGATACGTGTGCGTCTCCCAAAAATGCCTCGAACTCTCATCACTCGCCGCCCACGACTCCGGCAACGAGTTGTCCGCCCATGGATCCCTCAACTCGATCGTAGCACCTCCCCCATCCGCCGCCCCCGGCCATCGCCCACCATCAAGATAAGCCACCACATCCGCCGGATTGTTGAAAGCATCCCTCAAAACCAATGTCTCCCCACCCCTCGACAAACTCCCGGAATAAGGCCCCACCACAGGATAACCCGCATGCTGAGCGGGATCCTTCGCCACAATCAACCTCGCCCCCGCCGCCATCACCGTCCCCGGCGGAATCACATGGGAAATCCCGGATGAGAAATTCCACCCGCTCACATCCACCGGAACATCACCGCGATTGTACAACTCCACCCACTCAACTTCCGATGGCCGGGCCGGAATCCCCGGCGACCCGGGATCACTCTCGATGACCGCCGAAACATTCATCCCGAATGCGACATCACTGCTCGAAAGCGAAACCTGATGCACCTCCACCGACAATCGGTTCACCCCCTCCACCGCCAAACCGCTCGGCAGTGCAACCGTCACCGGCCCCACCACCGCTGCCGTCCCGATCGCGGAACTCGCCACCGTCGATGGACCAACCACACCCGCAGGCATGTTGTATCGGTGGATTTCGACCCCATTCAGATAGAAAACAGCACCATCATCAATCACCTGATTCCATTGCAACGAATCAAGACTCGCCGCCTGGCCGGCATTCAATACAAAATCAGACTCGAAATAATAGGTCACCACATACGGGGAATTCGAATTCGGATTCGCCAACACTGTCCCGGTCGCCACCGGAAGGGTGTTTTGTGAATAAGAATGAATCCCCGCACCGGACAACCACCCCCCACCCACCGGATGCGCGACCGCAGCCCACCCGCTCCCTAAACTCGCACCCGACGCATGATAACGCCAGGTCGCATTGTAAGGCAAAAGGGTAACCGTCGAACTCGTGGCAGGCACCGCTGGAACCTCAGCCAAATCCGGCGGATGATAACAAATCTCGCTGATCACCACATCATCCGTCAGCGAAAATACATTTTCCACCCCAGGAGTCGCAACCGACGGAAACATCCAACGCCCCGGAAAGGCATCACCTCGACCCCGCAAACGATTGGTCGCCACCCTCGCATCCAGCACACCACCCAACGGCGTCACCAAACCAATCCGATCTCCCGCTAGCGGACGATAGCCCAACTCCACTTCCCCGAAACTGATGAAATCACCCGCCCCTAACGAAACAGCCGGCAAAGGGAAAATCTCATCCGTCAACCCGGACAACTTCAGCTGATGCCCAGCCAAAGAAAGCGCCTCATCCCCGGCATTGTGAATCTCGATGAAAAACGACGGATCACCCGCACCTGCGATCTCATGAATCCTCAAATCCGGCTCCACCCCAGGCTCCGTAGGACTCTCCACCGCCTCCAAAGTCGCGGAAAAGTACCCGCTCGTGTTGGATACAGCGCTGTGAAGCGAAACCGCGATTACATTATCCCCCTGCACCAAAGCATCAGCAGGCATCGAAATCACACCACTCGAAACCGGATTACCCACATCACTCAATGCAGCCGTCCCATGCACTACCGCACCACCCGGCAAATTCTGCCGCGCGATCTCCAACCCGTTCAGATAAAACACCGCCCCATCCGCAACCGTATGCTCCAATCTCAATGCGCTCTTGGAAGCATCACCCGAAAAGCTGAAACCACGCCGCAAATACCGCGTCGGCGTCGCTGCGAACTCCGTTTCCAACTGACTGTCCGGAAAAGCCGTGCTCAATCCATATCTCGCCTCCAGATAAGAACCCACACGGCTGAAATCCTCATCCGAAAGCCCGCTCTGATAGATCAGCAATTCCGCGATATCTCCGTTGAATCCATTGTTCACATTCGTCGCATGCCGACCCACCACAATCGGCTGCGGCGTCAGCGCCCCCCCGCCATCCCCAACACTTCCCTCCATCACCCCGTTCACCCAAATCTCAAACCTCGATGCCGTCACATTCCGCCGCACCGCCACAATCTGAAACTGCGTCGTCGAGATCGTCGTGGTGGAAACCGGCCCTCCCAATCCCGATCCGTCATCATATCGCTTCTGAAACCCATATCTCCCGTTAACCGCCTTCAACGACACAAGCGGATTGCCACTCACCGAAACATCACGATCAAATAGATAGGCTCCGGAACCATCGTTCACTCCACCGTTGGCTTGCGGCCCATTCGCACGGCATACCATGAAATACACAAAACCCGATGTAGCCCCGATCCCCGGCCCGGTACTCGCACGGAACTCATCATTCCCATCAAACCGTACCACCGGCTGACCCGATGGCGTCACATTCGTCCGATACGTCGGATTCCCTCCCGCCGTCGCATGCTGCGTCGTCCCATCCCCCACATGCGTGTCCTGCCAGGTCGCAAACGTCGCTGCATTACCAACACCCGCAATCGCCCCTGCCCGATACCTCACCTTCAACGGATTCAAAACCGTTAGATTCCCTCCCTCCACTCCGCTACCGAGTGGCCCGCCCCCCTCATCCCACGCCGCATCATCGAAACCAACCTGCTTCCAATTTCCCGGCGGTGCCACACCATCATCCAAATATCGCCACAAATCGTCCGCAGCCACCAACTCATGAACCACCGGCACATCCGCCGTCGGATCATTCACCGCCCCCGGCGTCCCTCCAGCCACCTTCGATGCACCCCAACTCCCAGGCTGCTCGGACGCACTCCCATTCCGAAACTTCGCCAACGTCGCACCCAACCCATCCGCCGCCACCGGCCATGGATCATCCTCACCATAAGCTACCCGATCCATCAACCGCCCCGTCGGATTCAGCAAATCCAACCGCTCTCCGCTGTTGGAAAGGTTCCCCGCAAATGGCCCCAGCACCCCGGCACC
>SXGQ01571280.1_pt1 | contig 10176 bp, 7 predicted proteins | sample 3178371 | NCBI WGS metagenome assembly SXGQ01 (sample SAMN11356859, study PRJNA531348) | freshwater metagenome | isolation source: freshwater sample F1-20 | place: China: Fuxian Lake, Yuxi | collected 2017-12-25 | reverse complement strand
TGTTCACCCCGAAGATCGCGCAATCGAGGGCCTCGAATCGACTCCGTTCCGCGTCGAGGCGGCGGAACCACTCTGCGGTCGGGTCGTCGAGCTTCTGAAGAAAAACAAGCATTACATGCAGGTTTCCTTTGAAGTCGGCGAGCTTTATCCACGTGCCGTCATCGGCGGTGAGCGAGAGGCCGGTGGCGGGGCTACCGACGGCGAGGGGCTTCCATCGCACCAACGAAACGAGCATCGACATCGCCTGTCCCCTAAGTCACTGCCCAGACTCGCGCTGCTCGTCGCGCCGGCGCAGTGCTTCGAGCAGCAGGAATTCGGATTGTCCGTGGATGTTGTTCGTGCCGCTGTCTTCGAAGCGCACATCGAAACGGCCGTAGCTGAGAAGGGCCAGCGAGTAGAGGGCTTCCTCTCCCGTCCGCCGACCGTGCTGGGCCGCCACGATCTGGCCCTCGCGGACCTGTACCGCACCGGGCTCTCCGGCCTCGAGGATATGCACCAGTGCGGTCTTCCCGCCGAGGGTGAGGGTCTGGAGAAGGTCGATCAGGCCGAGATCGTGGAGCACGCCGCTGATGCCCGCCGACTCGGTCGGCCGGCGGGCTACGGCCCGGCGGAGCTTGGCCACGACGACGTCGGGATGGATGGGCTTCTCCAGCACGTCCTCCGCGCCGAGCTCCAGCCCTCGGGCAACGTCCTTGGCGCCACCGCCCTGGTCGGTGAGCAGGATCACGGGGATGTTCCGGAGGGTCTCGATGCGGCGCATCTCCAGCATCAGGGTGATGCCATCCTTGCGCGGCAACCGCTGGTTCGCGACTACCGCCGCGGGGATGAGGTTCCGGGCGAGCTGCAGGGCTTGCTCGCCGTCGGCGGCGACGAGCACATCGAAGCCGGCAGCGCTCAAGCGGGCCTCGAGAGCGGTCAGCACCGCTCCTTCCCGCTCGGCGACCACGATGGTTGCGCTGGAGCCGCCGCCCGCCGCGACCTGGTGCCGGAGCTCCTGGCGACGATGTACTTGGGCTAGGGCGCGAAGCACGCGAGCATCGTGGCGTGCGGCCTCGGGACCGAGGGCCTCGACCGGGTCGCCCCCGTCGACCACGACAACCCGAACGGCCGCGCGCGCGGTGTAGAGGATCTCGACGCGCAGGTCCCGACCGGGCCCTTCCTGCCCAGACAGCCGCCGCTCAACGGCGGCGAAGAGGTGGTCGACCTCCCACGGGGGCTCGAACTGGCGAAGGACGGTCATCGCGAGCGCGAAGCGCCTCCCCTCGTCCCGGGTGTCCAGCATGCCGCCGACGAGGCTGAGCTCATCGAGGTCGCAGAACAGCGCCGCAAGCTGCAGCGCGTCGCAGTCCTCGGGGCGCAGCTGGAGCTCCTCGGCCAGCGCGGTGGTCAGGCGGACCGTGCGGCGAACCCGACCGCGCGCGTCCATTTGCTTGGATTCGCCGGCGAGGAGAAGGAACTCGGTGAGATGGAGGAAGAATCGTCGGGCTCGGTCCTCCGGGACCGCGCTTCTCCCGCTGAGGCCGAAGCCGTCGACCGGGCAGAGGAGCAGGCCCGGACAGGCCCTTCGCCACCCGCCGACGTGCGCGTCGATCAGTCGGGCGTTGGCCCGGCGGAAGAAGAGCCGCACCACGCGATCCGGTCCGAGGAGGGCAGCGACCGCTTCAGGGTCGCTCACCACTTCCGCATCGCCGCCTTCGAGCGACTCGAGACGACGCAGCGCCGCCGCCATGCCCGCATCGGGCTCGACGAGCAGGGTGATCGGCTCATCGAGGTCCACCTCGTGCATTTCGGGGCGGGATGTGAACCGGTTGAAGGGGTCGGCCGGGGCGTGCGGCACCAACCGATCGAGGAGACGGAGCAGGGCCGAGCGCGAGGCCACGAACAAGCGCAGCCGTGCGGCGCTGGTGGCCGCCTGCACCTGCCGCAGGGCGGCAATGTCGGTCGGGTCGTGCGTGAGGAGCGAAAGGACACGCTTCTCCGGCTCGAGAAAGGTCGGGACGATGCATCGCTCCCGCATCAAGCCGGCCGGGATCAGGGCCAGCACGTCCGGGGTGATCTGCAGCTTGTCGACGCGATCGTCGGGAACAAGGTTCAAGCGGAATTGCTGCGCCAGTGCTCGGCTCACACCGGCGTCGTCCAGGAGCTTGAGCGAGATGGCCGCCTCGCCGAACCGCATGCCTCGGCCCTCGTCTTCGGACATGCGTTCGAGGACGCGCGCCACCTCGGCGGGCGTGAGCAGCCCAAGCGAGACGCAGATTTCGCCCAGCGGCGTGTGGCTCATTCCGTGCCGTGTATTCCGATGGGCAATAGCTTGCCCGGGATGGCGCAATCGGTTCCGCACGTGGGGGAGGGGGGAGGAACCCGGGCGCAAGCAGCGGCCGCCCAGCGCGTACGCGAGGCACTCACGGCGTTGGTCAAGGGAGGCCGTGTCGGGAGGATGTACGCGGGGGCGCAGTCTGGCGAGGCCCGGGGCGTCAGTGATCGTTTCCGCTGCGCGTTCCTGAGCGGGTTCCGGGATGCCCTCCAGGAAACTGCGATGCTGATTTTGGAGCTCACACCGGATGGTTTCTTCCTCGGTGACACGCTGGTCCTCGAGACCACGGAGCGCCGCGGCGACATCGCGGAGCAACTGTTCTCGGAGGGGCTGCGGGCGATCTCGATCGAGGCCGGCGCGACCGATGATGAGCTGACGGCACTCGGCGAGCTGCTCCTCACCCCGTGGGGGTCTCGGGCCGCAACGGATGAGGATCTCGCTGGGGCCGCCTGGACTGCGGACTTCGCGCACGTGTTCCTCGAGGTGGTGGAGTCACTCGCGGACCACACCCCCGAGGAGATCGGCGAGAGCCCCATCGTGCGGCAGCTGGCGGGACTTGTTGCGGAGCTCAATGCGCAGGCTGCCGGCGCCGACGCCGACCACCTCGCCCGCCTCCGACAGGATGAGCTTGCGGTCCTGCTCAAGGTGCGCGATCAGGTGGCCTTCGGCGAAGGCCGCGCGGTTGCAGAGGCGGTCCACATCGGTGGGCAGGTGAGCGCGGCTCTTCGAGAGGAAGCGCGGCATTGCGCCGTCGATCGGGACATGGCGCAGGCGGACGTCGCGGGGCTCCTTGCCGCCTGCCTCGAGGTGGTGGAGGACGAGGATCGGGCGCGGACGATCGGTGGCGCGCTGTACGCCTACGTGGTGAACGCGGTGATCGCCGAAGGGGAGACGAGCCGGCTGGTGCAACGCACGGCCGAGCTGCTCGACCCCGACCTCACTCCCCATCTGGCCCATCGCGATCGGGTGCGGGATGCTGCCGCCTCTCTCGCTCAGGAGCCCACCCTCGGGCGCCTCTCTCGGCTCTTCCATCAGCTCGATCCCAAGGACGCCCGCGGGATGGCCTTCTCATTGTTCCAGCTGGTGCCGGGGGAGGACGAGGCCGTCACCATCGCGCCGACGTTGCCCGGCTGGGCCGTCACCGTTTTGGCCGACTCGGTGCTGTTGCGCGCGGCACCCGAGCCGTTGGTGGCGGTCGACGTGCCGCGGCGCTTCCTCAGCGCACCGGAGCGCGGGGCACTCCTGATCGGTCTCGCCATGGCCGCACGTCAAGCCGATCCGCGTCTGATTGAACCTTCCCTCACGCACGTTGGGCACGACGCAGACGACGTTCGGGAGGCGGTCCTCGTCGCGCTTCGGCAGCACCAGACCCCACGCATCCGCGAGGTCGTGCGCCACGCCCTGAACGACGGCGCCGAGGGGGTGCGCATGGAGGCGCTTCGGTACTGCGTCGCCTATCGTGACCTCGAGGTTTCCACCTTGGTGAACGCCCGGCTCTGCTCGCCCGACGTGGTTCGACTCAGTTCGGCCGAGGTGCGCGCCCTCTGCATCGCCCTGGGTCGCCTGCAGGGTGCCAATGCCCAGCCCCTTCTCGTGGAGCTCGCGGACGGTTCCCGTGCCAGCCCTCATCCGGAAATGGCGGTCTTCGCCCTGCATGGTCTGCGCGCCATCGGCACCGATGCGAGCCGGGCCGCGCTCCAGCGCGTGGCGCGAGTCGCCCCCGCGCTCGCCTCCGAAGCCCTCATGCTGGCCGAGGCGTCGCGATGACCACCCCCCTCGCGTTCGACGTGCGACTCCTCGCACGTCACCTTGGTGCGTTGACACGTGCCGTGCGCGTCCATCAGGTGGCAAACCAGGCGGTGGGCCGACTCGTGAACTGGCTCGCCCGGGACCTGATGCGCCTGTGGGAATCGGGGCCCGACGCGCGCCTGGAGGTAGACGCGGCGGGCGTGCTCGTCGTGAGCGGCCAACCGCAACGCCTGCGCCGCGACGTCCGCGCGCAACTTCTCCCGCTCAGTGCACTTCTGCGGGATGTGGGCGCGGGAGGCTTCCGCCTCGTCGGTCCCCCGGGGAGCAGCGACGTCCGGGTGCTGATGCAGGCGCTCATCACGGCGCCGCGGGGGAACTCGCGCGAGGCCTTTCAGGCCTTGCTGGTTGCCGAAGGTTCGTCCTGCATCGAGATGCTCGCGCCGCGGGTGCTCGTTTCCGGCGTGAGCGGTGGGCCCGGTGCCGCCGTTCGAGTCGCCGCCGCCGAGACGCTCCAAGCCTACATCCGTGCACTGCTGGCCGTAGATGCCGCGCGAACGGACGGCACGCTGGTCCGCATTCCGTCGGCGGTGTTTCGCGCCACCCAGGGGCTCGCCGACCTCGCCGATAGCGACCTGCGCATGCACCTCGCCCTCGCCTCCTTGAAAGAGGAGGTCGACTACGAGACGCGCCATCCCGTACACAGCATGATCTTCGCCATGGCCCTCGGCGTGCGCGTCGGGCTGTCTCGGCCGTTGCTGGTCGAACTGGGGCTGGCGGCGATGTGCTGTGCCGCGCTCCCCGCCGAGGTCGGTGCGGACGAGATCATGGCGGCCACGCTGGACATGCTGCACAGCCATCGACTCTCGCTCTCCCGTGCGCGTCGAATGCTGGCGGTGTTCGAATTCCGCGGCGGCGTCGATCGGAGCGGTCCGCCGTACGTCCCGCTCGAGTCGCCTCCCCACCTGTTCGGGCGCATCTGCGCGATTGCCACCAGCTTCGACCGCCTCACCACCACAGGAGAGGGGCGCCGCGGCCTCTTGGCCGACGAGGCCTTGCGGGTCATGGCAGATGAAGAGACGGTGCGTTTCGATTCGGAGTTGCTGGCCCTCTTCGTCTCGGTCATCGGTCGGTACCCGCTGGGTTCGGCCGTGGTCCTCGACACGGGGGAGGTTGCCATCGTGGTTCACTCCTCCAGCGATCCGGCCCTCGCCGCGCGTCCGGTGGTCCGTCTCGTGCGAGACGAACGGGGCGCCTTGCTTCAACACGGCGCGATCGTGGACCTTGGCGACCCCGCGTCGACGCGACGGATCGTCAGCGCCGTCGATGCGGCTTCGGTGGGCATCGACCGGCGCCGCGCCCTGTTCGGCTGAGCAACGTGGGCACGTGTTAGCTCTCACGCGTGCGCCCGGAGCCCATCCACGAACCTGTCACCGCCGACGAGAAGGCGGCTGCCGAGCAGCTCGATGAGGTACTGCGCGGGATGGGTTCGGTGCTGGTCACCCTCTCTGGCGGTGTGGACTCATCCCTGCTGGCCCACCACGCTGCGCGGGTGCTCGGTGCACGGGCGGCCGCCTTCACCGCCACCAGCGCATCGATGACCGGGGAGGAACGTGAAGGCGCGCGGGCGATCGCCGCGCGCAGTGGCATTCGGCACATCGAGCAGGCTTCCGGCGAGCTGGACCGGCCGGGCTACCAGGCCAACGCCGGCGACCGCTGCTTTCATTGCAAGTCGGAGCTTTACCTCCTCGCTGACACGGCCGCGCGCGATGCCGGCATCGCCTGGGTGGCCGATGGTACCGTGCTCGACGATCTCGGCGAACACCGTCCAGGGCTTCGCGCCGCTTCCGCGCGCCGGGTCCGCCACCCCCTCGTGGAAGCCGGGATCAACAAGGCAACGGTGCGCTCTCTGGCGCGATCGGCCGGCCTGCCCGTTTGGGACAAGCCAGCCATGCCCTGCTTGGGGAGTCGAGTCGCCGTGGGAACGCGGGTCACGCTCGATCGTCTCCAGCGGGTTGGCGCGTTCGAGCGTTACCTCCGCTCGGTGGGTCTGTCGGACTTCCGCGTGCGCGTACACGAGGTCGAGGGGGGCGACTGGGCGCGGCTGGAGCTCCCCCTCGAGCAACTCGCGCGCCTCGTGGCCGACGATCTACGAGGGGGCGTGCTCGAGACCGGCATGGGGCTGGGATTTGCGCGGGTAACGGTCGATCTCGCTGGCTATCGACGCGGGAGCGTGGCGGTGGGACCTCCCTCGTGAGCATGGACAGCGGCGAGAGCTCCGACTCGCCGACGTCGGAGCCCGAACCCCTTTCGCTCTCCGCCCGGTGGGGTGTGGTAGGCGAACTGACCCTGCTCTGGTTGTGCACCCTCGGGGCGATCCGGTTGGTCGTCGAGGTCCAGCCGCTCGTGCCCAGTCTCGGCTTCGCGGGGATCACCCTCTCCGACGCGGTTTTGGCGCTGGTGCCCTTCCTCTTCATCTACGCGCCGGTCTGGTTGTGCGACTGGCGCCGGGTCGACAGCTACGCCTACCGTCTGTTCATCCCCGCCTTCTCCGACGTGCGAGCGTGGGGGCAGGCCAGCTGGGACGCCGGCCGGCTCGTGCTCCTCATTCTGGTCCCCTGGCTGGTGGGCTACCACCTGTACCAGAACGGAGTGGCCGCCTTCCTCGATGCGGCAGGCCCCATCCGCTCGATGGAGGACTTCGGGCGGGCGGTGCAGGCGGCGTTTTCCGGCGAGCTGCAGATCGCGGCGGGCAGGCCCTGGTGGGAGGTCCTGACGCTGACCCGCCTGCCGGTGGCGCGCCTCCCGGACGACGCCCTCCTGCTCGTGCCCTACCACGTCTTCTTCGTGGCGATTCCCGAGGAGTTTTTCTACCGGGGCTATTTCCAGACCCGGCTCAACCAGGTCTTCCCCAAGCGTTGGCGTGTGTTCGGCACCACGATTGGACCCGGACTGTTCATCGCTTGTGCCTTCTTCGCCTTCGGGCACTCGATCGTGACCCTGCGCTGGTGGCATTTCGCCACCTTCTTTCCAGGGGTGCTCTTCGGGTGGTTGCGCGAGCGGTCGGGCTCGACCCTCCCGGGAGCTCTCTTCCACGCCTGGTGCAACGTCACCGTCAGCCTGTTCGACGCGGCCTATCTAGTCCGGTGATCCGCCCGAATGGCGGAGCACCGGGGGTGGAGCGTCAGCGGGTCATGAGTCGGAGACCGCGGATGCGGGCCTCCACCTCGGCGGCGCGGTGGCTCGGCGCGAGGTCCCGGAGCTCCTCGAGAAGCCGAAGCGCCGACCGGTGCTTCTGGGTGGCCGTGTACAGCCCGGCCAACTCGTAGAGCGCCTCGGGGTAGGCGGGGTCGGCATCGGAAGCATCGTTGGTGGCCTCGCGCATCACCTCGAGCGCGGCCCCGATGTCGTTGCAAGCGCGGTGCGCCTGGGCTTCGACGACGCGAGCTTCAAGGCCCGGCTGGCCGTGGACGATGGCGAGCGCTGCCGCGCCTTCGCCGACGGCGACGAGCGCACGCGCCTCCTCCAGCGAGCCGGCCATTTCCGGCTCGTTATCCAGCATCTCGGGCTCCACCTCCGCGAAGGTGCCTTCGTCGGGAGGGGCGAAAACGGGGGACGGTTCGGGCTCGCGGGCGCGTGCGGCGGTGCGCAATGCCGAAATCTTCTGCAGCACCGAGTCGTTGAGGGGGTCCTCGGAGAGGGCCCGGCGCCAGGCAAGCATGGCTCCGGCGAGGTCGCCTGCCTTGGCGAGGCGATCCCCCTGAGCCTCGTCGGTCTCGGCTTCCGTACCCGCGCCCATGGGCGGCTCGGTGGCGGGGTCATCGATGACCTCGTCGTCCTCGATGGTGGCGCTCGCCTCGGATTCGGCAGGAATGCCCTTGAGCAGCGCCATGCGGTCGAGCACGATCCCACGTTCGGCACCCGCGTGGGGGAGCGTGCGCTCCATCCATGCGAGCGCCTCCTCCACCCGACCGGCGGCCACCAGGCACTCGGCCATCGCCGCTTGCAGCGGGAGCGTGGCGTCGGCGCCGGTGAGCGCGGCCTTGAGTTCGCTCTCGGCTCGATCCGCCAAGCCGAATCGAACGAAGGTCTCCGCCCGCACGACCGCTCGAAGTGTGGATTCGTCGCTCGGCTGGACGAAAGCCAGCTGGGTTAGCTTGCGTTCCAGCCGGCCCACCCGGTCTTCGGCGCGGGAGAGGCGGCGCGCCACCTCCGCGTCGTCCGGCGACAACTCCAGCGCCTGCCGGAGGGCTCCGGCCTCTCCTGCGTAGTCGGTTCGGTCCTGGTAGATCTGGCCGAGTTCGCAGAGGACCTTCAGGGCTCGCTCGGGCTGACCAACGCCCATGAAGGCCTGGGCGAGCAGATCGAGGGTGCGCGGCTCCCGCGGCGCGCTCATGAAGGCCACCTGGAGGGCCTGCAGGGCGCGCTTGTGTTCACCTTGCTGCACGCGAGCGGCTGCCGCGTCGAGCAGGAGCTGAACGTCCTCGGGGGCGGTCTTGAGCGCTTGCTCCGCGATGCGCCCCACCTCGTCGACTCGGCCGCGGCGGCGGAATTCCTCGATGACCTCGCGGTAGGTGGCCACGGCATTTGCTGCGTCGCCGCCAGCCTCGAGGAGCTCGGCGACGCGGAGGCGAAGGGTGATGTCGGCTGGGTTGGTTTCGGCGAGGCGGCGGGCTGCCTTCGCGGCTAGGAGCGGTTTTCCGAGGCTCGCCCAGCCACGAAGGGCCGAGTCGAAGGCCGCGCGGGCATCCTGCTGGTAGGAGCCGGCCAGGTAGCAGTCGCCGAGGTCGTACTGCAGCTGGGAGTCGTCCGGGCGCAGGGATGCGAGCTGTTTGAGCACTGAGACGGCCGCTCGAAAGCTCGACTCTTTGAGGAGCCCATCGGCCACTTCGCGCAAGTGGCGCTCCGCGTCCTGGGCCTTCCCCTGCTTCAGGTAGATTTCGCCCACCTTCTGGCGGATGCGACGATCCTTGGGATCGAGGCGCAGAATCGAGAGGTATGCGCGTAGCGCACCGTCCACGCTTCCCCGGTGGAGTTGCTGGAGAGCTTCCTGTTCAAGTTGCTGGCGCTCGTTGCTCACTCTTTCGACTCCCGGTTCATGGCGGTCCAGCCGGCGACTCGGTGGCCCATCAGGCCGGACGGCTCTTCAACCAATCGTCGATGTAACGGGTGTGGAAGCTCACGTTGGAAAAGACCGGGTCCGCCAACAGCAGCTTTTGCAGGGGCAGCGACGTTCGGATGCCCTCGACGACCACCTCGTCGAGTGCGGCGAGCAACTTCCGGATCGCCTCCTCCCGCGTGGGGGCATGGGCGATGATCTTGGCGGTGAGCGAATCGTAGTAGGGCTGGACCATGGCGCCCTCGTGCACTGCGCTGTCCACGCGAATGCCTGGTCCGCCGGGGGCGTGGTAGCCCGTGATGCGACCCGGCGATGGGGTGAACTTCCACGGATCCTCGGCGTTCACCCGGACCTCGATCGCATGGCCACGCATGCGAATCTCGCTCTGGGCGAAGGGCATGGGCTCGCCGGCCGCCAGCCGGATCTGCAGCTGCACGAGGTCGATCCCGGTGACCATCTCGGAGACCGGGTGCTCCACCTGGATTCGGGGGTTGACCTCGAGGAAGAAGAACTCTTCTCCTTCGACGAGGAATTCACACGTACCGACCGTGACGTAGCCGGTGGAAGCCACAAGCTTGGCGGCGGCTTGGCGAAGCCGGTCCCCAAGGCCCGGCGCGAGGTTGGGAGCGGGCGCTTCCTCGATGATCTTCTGGTGACGGCGCTGCATCGAGCAGTCCCGCTCTCCGATGTGGACCGCCGCGCCGAAACGATCACCGGCGAACTGGACTTCCACGTGCCGCGGCGTGCGCAAGAAGCGCTCGAGGAAGCAGGCGCCCGAGCCGAACGCCGCCATGGCTTCCGCCGAGGTGACCGCGAACACCTTGCGCAGCGTGTCTTCGTCTTCCACCACTCGCATGCCCTTGCCGCCTCCGCCCGCGGCCGCCTTCAGCATGAGCGGGTAGCCCACGAGGCGAGCGACCTCGACGGCTTCGTCCACCGACTCGACGGCGCCGTGACTTCCAGGTAGCAGCGGCAATCCCGCGGCGCGGGCCGCCGC
>SXGQ01197915.1_pt1 | contig 10176 bp, 8 predicted proteins | sample 3178371 | NCBI WGS metagenome assembly SXGQ01 (sample SAMN11356859, study PRJNA531348) | freshwater metagenome | isolation source: freshwater sample F1-20 | place: China: Fuxian Lake, Yuxi | collected 2017-12-25 | reverse complement strand
CCTCCGCGCCCGCGCCGGTCGCGATTGCCATTGGGACAAAGCCGAGCGAGGCCACGAGTGCGGTCATCAATTTCGGGCGCAGCCGCGTGAGCGTGCCTTCGACAACGGCATCGCGCAGGGCGCGGCCCTGCTCTCGCAGTTGGTTGATGAAGCTGATGAGCATGATGCCGTTCAGCACCGCGATGCCACTGAGCGCGATAAACCCGACGGCTGCGGAAATCGTGAAGGGCATCCCGCGCACCCATAGTGCGAAGATGCCGCCCGTGACCGCCAGCGGCACGCAGACGAAAATGAGCGCCGCCTGCCGGAACGAACCGAAGCTGAGGAAAATGAGGACGAAGATGAGCGCGAGCGCGAGGGGAACGACGATGGTGAGCCGCTGCTTCGCTTCGACGAGATTTTGAAACTGCCCGCCAAACTCGAAGTAGTAGCCGTCAGGAAATTTCACCTTCTCGTGCACCGCGCGCGTTGCCTCGGCGACGAACCCGGCGGTGTCGCGTCCGCGCACGTTGATGAGGATGCTCACGCGGCGCTGCGTGTCTTCGCGGGCGATTTGCACCGGCTGCTCGACGAGCTTCACCTTCGCGACTTGGCCAAGCGCGAGGAGGCCACCCTGCTCGGTGCGGAGCGGCAGGCGCTCCATCGCGGCGAGGTCGTTGCGGCGTTCCTCGGCGAGCCGCACGACGATGGGCGTGCGGCGGCTGCCTTCGATGAGCGTGCCGACTTCTTTGCCTGCGAGCGCGGTTTCCACGAGGCGGTTTAGGTCGTCGGCGTGGACGTTGAATTTCCGCAGCGCGTCGCGGTCGGGCTGGATTTCGACCATCGGATTCTTGCCGATGCTGTCGAACTCCGTCTCGCTGCCGCCGGGAATCGCGACGAGCACCTGCCGCACTTCACCCGCGAGCCGCTCCATTTCCTCGTAGGTGTCGCCGAAAATCTTGCACACGAGGTCGGCCCGCGCGCCCGCCATGATTTCGTTGAAGCGCATCTGAATCGGTTGCGTCACGAGCACGTTTTGCCCCGGCACTTGGTCGAGCAGCGCCTTCCGCATCATCGCGCCAAGGTGCTCCTTCGTGATGCCTTTGCGCCACTCCGCACGGGGCTTCAGCATGATGTAAGTGTCCGCGACGTTTGGGTTCATCGGGTCGGTGGCGACTTCGGCGGTGCCGATGCGCGAGAAGATTTCCTTTATCTCCGGGAACTCGCGCCGCAGCACGGCCTCGCTTTGCTTTTGCAAATCGAGCGACGACGAAAGCCCTGCGCTGCTGCTGCGGATGAGCTGGAATGCAAAGTCACCCTCGTCGAGCTGCGGGATGAACTCCGAGCCGAGCCGTGCGAAAACGAACAGCGATAAGCCAAACAGCGCGAACATCGGCAGCACCACGAGCCAGCGGAAGCGCAGGCCGAACGTGAGCAGCGGCGTGTAAATCCGCTTCGTGAGAGAGACGAGCCAGTTGTCTTTTTCCCGAATCTCGCCACTCAGCAGAAACGAGCAAAGCACCGGCATGAGCGTGAGCGCGAGGATGAGCGAGCCGCCGAGCGCGAGCATCACGACCACGGCCATCGGCTTGAACATTTTTCCCTCGATGCCCTGGAGCGCGAGGATGGGCGCATAGACGACCGTGATGATGAGCACGCCGAAGAACATCGGGTTCGCAACTTCCTTCGCGGAGCGGAGCACTTCCTTCGCACGCTCGGCGGCGGTGAGGCGGCGGCCAAGTGCGTGTTGCCGCTCGCCGAGGTGTCGCACGATGTTTTCCACCATCACGACCGCGCCGTCTATGATGAGGCCGAAATCAATCGCGCCGAGGCTCATCAAGTTTCCGCTCAACTTCCACTCGACCATCCCGGTCATCGCGAAAAGCATGGAAAGCGGGATGACGAGCGCGACGATGATGGCCGCGCGCCAGTTGCCGAGCAGCGCAAAGAGCACGACGACGACGAGCAGTGCGCCCTCGGCGAGATTCTTTTCGACCGTGTGAATCGTGCGGTTCACGAGGTCGCTGCGGTCGTAGAGCGCGCGGATGACGACGCCCTCCGGCAGTTTCTCCTGAACGTGCGCGAGCTTGTCGCGGACGGCCTGAGCGACGAGCCGCGAATTTTCCCCCGCGAGCATGATGGCCGCGCCGACCAGCGCCTCGCGTGCGTCGTCGGTGCTCGCGCCAGTGCGGTAGTTCGCGCCGATGCCCACGGTGGCGACTTCGCCGAGCAGGATGGGCTTCACACCGCCCGCGAATTTCAGCGGGAGCTTCGCGATTTCATCGAGCGATGCCACGCGGCTCGCGGCTCGCACGATGAGTTGTTCGCCGCCAATCTCGACGTAGCCGCCGCCCGCATTGTGGGTGTTCTGCTCGACGATTTCCGCGAGCGCATCGAGCGACAGGCCCGCCGCCGCAAGCCGCGCCGCGTCGGGCTGGATGACGACCTGCCGCTCGTAGCCGCCGCTCGTGTTCACCTCCGCGACGCCCGGCGTGCCGCGCAGAAGCGGCTTCACCTGGTATTCCTGAATCTGCCGCAGCGCCATGAGCTGCTCCTCGCGCGTCGCGGGTTTTCCTTTCGCCTCCGGCGAATAATCGAGCGCGTAGTAAAAAATCTCGCCGAGTCCCGTGGCGATGGGCGCGAGCTTCGGCGAAAGGCCGGGTGGCAGTTCGTCGAGCACGCCTTGCAGCCGCTCGGTCACGAGCTGGCGCACGCGGTAGATGTCCACGCCGTCACGGAAAGTCATCGTGATTTGCGAGAGGCCAAATTTCGACAGCGACCGCAGCTCGACCATATCGGGCAGCCCGGCCATTTCGCTCTCGATGGGGAATGTGACGAGCTTCTCGACTTCCTCCGGCGCGAGCGCGGGGACGCCGGTGTTGATTTGCACCTGCGGATTCGTGATGTCCGGCACGGCATCAATCGGCAGCCGCAGTGCTGCCCAAACGCCCACGCCGATGAGGATGAACGTGGCGAGCATCACGGCGGCGCGCTGCCGCATTACAAGGTCGAGAAGGCGGTGCAGCATGGGTCAGTGTCCGCAAGAACAGGCTTTGCCGCCGCGCAGGACTTGGAGTTCCGCGAGCCAGAGCGACATCACGGGCGATACGACAATCTGGTCGCCCGCGTAGAGGCCGTCGGTGATTTCCACATGCTCGCCGCTCTGCGCGCCGGTCTTCACCGGCGTCCGCACGTAGAACTCGCCATTCACGACATACACGAACGCGCCCTCCGCCGTCCGCAGCAGCGCCGCACCGGGAACCGCCGTGACGGCATCACCCGCTGCGCTGCGAAACGTCGCCGCGACGCGCGTGCCCGCATCGAGCGGCGTGGCGGGCGCGACCGCGACCTCGAAATCGCCGAGCGTCGCGTAAGGCGCTTTTTCCACGCGCACGACTTTGCCCGTTTGCGTGCCCGCGTCGGCGCGCAGCTCGACTTCCATGCCAGGCTTCACCAGCGCGGCCTGTTCCGCCGTGAGCCAGCCGCCGACTTCCGCACCACCGCTCGCGGAGAGCGTGGCGATGAACGACGGCGCAATTTTTTCCTCCGACACCTCGGCGACTTTCAGCGCGATGGCTTTCTTCATCGCGTCGGTGAGCGTGAGTCCGAAGTCCTTCTTGAACTGAGCGCCATTCTCAGGCGGGCGTTCGCTGGTCTTGGCTTCGGCGGGGCCGCAGCCGCTCAGTGCGAGCGCGGCGGCGAGGGCGATAGATGCGAGAATGAGTGTTTTCATTTGGTGAGTTGGGTTCCGGTGAGCAGTTCGATTTCGGCGAGTGCGGTCAGTGCGTCGGCCTGGGTTTTGAAAATGGCTTCGAGCGCTTCGAGGTAGCTCGATTGCACTTCGAGATACGTCGCCAGCGGCACCGCCCCGAGACGGTAGTGGCGGTCGGCGAGCGCGGCGGCCTCGCGCAATTGCTCGGCGATTTTCGGACTCCATCGCGCCATCTCCTTTCGGTGAAGTTCGTAGGCCGCTGCGTGCTCGCGCAGCTTCCGCTCGACTTCACGCTGCGAGAGCCGGAGCGCCGTCTGCGCCTGCGCTTCGCGTGCCTTCGCGGATTCGATGTTGCCCGTGTTGCGATTCCACAGCGGCAGCGGCACCGAGACGCCGATGCCTGCCGTCGTCTCCGTCTCACCCGCTTTTTCGCGGGAAAAACTCGGCCCGACCGTGATGCTCGGCCACGCCTCATTTTCCGAGAGTCGCGGTTTGAAGCCCTGCTGCGTGAGGTCGATTTCGCGCTGGCGCAGCTCGAAGTTTCCCCGCGCCGCGCGGCGGATGAGTTCGTCCACTTGCGGCAGCTCCGTGAAGGTCGGCGTGTATTCCGTGAGCGTGAGCGGCGCTGCGATGGCGCGTCCGCGCAGTTGATTCAGCTCGAAAAGCGATTCCTGCGCCTCACGCGCAGCAGCGGTGCTGGCTCGCCGGAGCTTGATGACCGCCGCCTCGATAGCCCGGGTTTCGAGCAACGGCGCGACGCCCGCCGGTTCACGCTGAACGAGCGTCGCTACGAGTTCCTCGCCGCGCACCGCGACCTCGCGCGCCGCCTCCGCCTCGCGCTGCGCCGCGAGCAACGCAAACCCACGCCGCCGCACCTCCGTCGCAAGCGCCGCGCGGAATTGCTCCAGCCCCGTCTGCGCAAGCTGCACCGAGCGGTCGGCAATGGCCTTTCGCAGCGACACGCGCCCCGGCCACTCGAACGTCTGCCCGACCGACACCGCCCACGCCGCGCCCTCGGCGGAAATGTCGCCGCGCACGCGCTTGCGTCCGGCTTCCGTGGAAAGCTCGGGATTTGCCCAAGCGCCCGCCGTTTTTCGCTCGCCCTTCGCGGCGGCGATTTCCGCTTCGTAGAATTTGAGTTCGGGATTCTCCGCGAGCGCCTGCGCGACGAGCGCATCAAGCGTGATGGACGGCGGAGATTTCTCGTCAGCGGCGTAAGCACCTGCGGCGAGTGTGATGATGAGCAGTAAAATGGATATGAGTTTCATAAAATATGTGCGGACGGAAAAAACGACAAGACGTGGGCACGCGAAAGCGTGCCGCAAGGGCAAGGCAGCCGACCCGAAAGGGTAGGCCGTTTACGCTACGAACGAAGGCCCACGCACCGGTTGGGCCTTGGTCACATCATGCCGCCAGACCGGCGGCGGAATCGGCGGGGGCAACGGGGGAGGCTCTGCGAGCGCCACCGCTTCGAGTCGCGCGAATTTTTCAAGCAAGGCCGTGAGCGTGTCCGTCAACGTCATCACCGGCTGCGGCACCGCTGGCTGCTGGAACACCGAGAGATTCACTCCATTTTCGAGCGTCGCGCACGGCAAGCAGTCTTTGGCCCCGCACGGCATTTCCTGCTTTTCCTCATGCTCCCCGCCGCACTCACAAGCTGGCTCCATCAGTTCCGGCAACACAGACGCGATGAGACAACTGTTGGTGACAGGCCACCACAGCAGCGCGAGCAGGATGCAAAGTATAGAGCGGAGAAGCCGCATGATTTCAGAAAGATTGAACGGAACGCAGGGCATTAGCAAGCAGGCGCACCGCACTTCCCAATACACCGTTAAGGGTAAAATCCCTCAAACTATGTGCAGTGAACGATAGCGATGGTCGCGGTCAACGCGACGAATGATTCCAATCTTTCCGAGTTTACCGGCAGTTTCGGACGACAATCTACGGTAGTTTTGCCAGATATTTTACCGGATTCTTTTTGAACTTTGCCACGCACGGTTCGCAGCAGAATTTCAGCACGCGACCCTCGTATGTGATGACTTGCTCGTCGCCCATCGAGTTGAGGTCGTTGCCGGTGACGAGGCAGGTTTTGAGCGGATACGGTTTCGCTCCGCCGATGGCAGCGGTTGCGCCACCGCCACCGCTTGCGCATGAGGCGAGTAGCGTGGTGAGGGCGGCGAGGATGATGGATGTTAGTTTTGTTTTCATGTGTGTTGTGTTGTTGTTTTTGGTGTCATGGGAGTGAGTGTTCAGAATCGGAATTGCAGGCCGCCCCCGAAGCCGTAGTCGGAGTCGTATTGGGTGATGAGCGAGACGCGCTGGCTGAGTGTCCACGTCGCTCCGGCTGTCCACATCCATTCGGTGTTGGTATCGTATTCGACCCGGCCAAAGGCTCCGAGCCGCGAGGTGAGTTGGAAGTTTTTCGCAAGCCCAAGGCGGGCGTCGCCCTCGGTGTCCACGGTGGCGGTGGCCATCACCATGCCGGGCAGCATGTGCATGACTCCGGCGAAGGCGCGGTCGCGGGATTCCATCATGTTCGTAAAGCGGTAGCCTACCATCGTGCTCCAGCGCGGGTTGAGGTAGCGTTGCCACATTACGTCCACTTCGTATTCCACATCGGGCATCATCTCGTGGGTGTGCATTGGGCCGCCGTTGTGGCTTTCCATCATGCCCATGCCTTCCTTGTCGTGGCCCCAGCCGATGTCCCACATGATGCCGAAGTTGTTCCGCGCATTTTGCGCCATCGCCATTCCCATGCTCATGTGGCTCTGGAGGGAAAAATCGGCCATGAGGCTGATGGGGTCGTGGTCGCGTTTATCGAGCACGGGGCGGTGGTTTTCGCCCTGCTCGGCGTAGCTCACCACGCGGGCCATGCCGGTGTGCATATGGTAGAGGACGTGGCAGTGGAAGAACCAGTCCTTCTCCTCGTTGGCGAGGAACTCGATGGTGCGGCGGCTCATCGGCGGCACGTCCACGGTGTGCTTGAGCGGTGCGTCGCGCAGCGGTTCCTGCGAGTCCATTATGAGCCGGAAGAAGTGGCCGTGCAGGTGCATGGGGTGGTGCATCATGGTGTTGTTGATGATTTCAAAGCGGACGACTTCGCCACGATGGATGAGGATTTTCGTCTCCTCGTTCACCGTCTTGTCGTTGATGCTCCAAATGTAGCGCATCATGTCGCCGGTGAGTTTGAGCGGGATGGTGCGCGGTGTTTTGTTGCCGGGGATGGTCGTGTCGCGTGTGGCGTGGAGGCGGCGGTAGGGCGGGAGCGGGCGGTCTTTTTCCTGCGCGAGTGCCTCGGAGTCGGAGAGCTTGCCGGTGTCGTCGAGCTGGTCGAGCACGGCGGCGAGGGCGACGCTCATGCTGTAGCCGTCGGGCCTCGGCAAATCGCGCGCGGGATGCGGCTCGCCTTTTCCAAAAAGCGCGGATGCAAAACCGCTGCCGTCGTTGGCGCTGGCGCGAAACTCCCACTCGCCGCTGGGCGGCACTTTCACGAGCACGTCGTAGGTTTCGCCGTTGCCGATGAGTAGGCGTTTTTGCCGGATGGGGCGAACGTCCATGCCGTCGTTCGCCACGATGGTGAGCGGGCCTGCGGAGCTTTCGACGTAGAAATACGTGGAGGCTCCCGCATTGATGAGGCGCAAGCGCAGCGTCTCGCCGGGCCGCCCGTCGAGGTGGATGCGGCGCTGGCCGTTGATGAGGAAGGCATCGTAGGCCACATCCGAGACATCCATCGGCGGCAGGCGCGACCACTCGCGTTTGAAGTATTGCTTGAGGTAGCCGCCCTGTGCTGCGCCGAGGATGTTCTGCGAGGTGCCCTTGCGAATCGCATACCAGTCGCTTCCGCGCATGAGCGTCTTCATCACCTCGCGCGGGCTTTCATTCGTCCAGTCCGAGAGCACGAGCACATGGTCGCGGGTCGCGCGCACTTTCTCGCCACCACGCGGGGAAATGACGATGCTCCCATACACGCCGCGCTGCTCTTGGAGGCCCGTATGCGAGTGATACCAGTAGGTGCCCGCGTGCCGCAGAGTGAACTCAAATACGCGCGAGCCGCCCGGCCCGATGCGCGGCGTGGTGAGGCCGGGCACGCCGTCTTCGATGTTCGGCAGCAGAATGCCGTGCCAGTGGATGCTGGTGTCTTCGCCCTTGAGCTGGTTGCGGACGGTAATACGCGCCGTATCGCCTTCGGTGAAGCGCAGCACCGGGCCGGGGATGCCGCCGTTGATGGTCAGCGCACGGCGCATTGTTCCCGCAGGCGCTTGCATGGTTTCGGCGATGTTGAGTTCGTATTCCACGACGCGGGCGTGGAGCGTGGCGGCTAGGAAGAGCAGAGCAGTGAGTAAGACGTGTATTTTCATGTAAAGAGAAGGGCAAGTAAGGCCATGCCGAGCATGGTTCCGTCTTCGACGACGGTGACGGTGGACATGGGGAGATTGAAGACCGTGCCGAGGCAGGCACAGCGGATGGCTTTTTTAGAAAGGACGGAGCGAAGCACGCCAACGAGACTGACGGCCATCACCAGCGCCGTGATTGCGTTGGTGAGTTGAGGCTGCAAATTCGCGAGATAAGCCAAGCCGAGGGAAAGCTCGATGAATGGATAAACAAACCCGTAGGACGGGAAGGCTTTCGCAACGATGTCGTAGCTCCGGTAAGCGTCTGCGAATCCGCGCAGGTCGAGCATTTTGAAAAACGAAAACGCGATGAAAAACCCGCCCATGAAAACACGCATAGCGAATGCAGAATCCCAATGTCCGAACGCCACGCTGACGGCTGCGACGACGAGAAGAAGATAGACCAGAAGAATAATCAGCGGGCGGTAAGTCGTTGTCGAGGGAGGGGAGAAATCTTGCGACACTCGGTAGCGTTCCAAAGGTTTCAGCCAGTCGTTCATGGCTGCGGCATTCATGGATTCGGAGCTGACGACGACTGCCTGCGGAGGCTTCAGTGTGACGCTCGCCTCGGAGATTGCAGGGTTCTCCAAAAGCCGCGCTTCAATTTTGGCGACACAAGAGCCGCACGACATTCCCGAGACGGAAAAAGTTTGTGATGCTTTCATAGGAAACTGATTTCGATGTCCGCAGTCAGCGCCGCCCGGCTTTATCAACACTACACCAAACGAAAGGCGTAGCCGGACGGCGCGACTCGGACGCGGGCGCTATTTCTTTTTAGCGGCGGCGTCCTTGACCATCTGGACGTATTTGGCGGGTTCCTTGTTGAACTTCTTCACGCACGACTTGCAGCAGAGATACACGTCCGTGCCTTCGTGGGTGATTTTGACGGGCTTGCCGTGCTCGAACGCCTCGTCCGAAACGGGGCACTTCGTTAGCGGGTAATCTTTCGGGATACCCGCGTGAGCCTTGTGGTCTTCCGCCGCAAAGGAATCCGTGGTGAAGCCGCTTCCGATGAAAGCTGCGGCGATGATGGTGATGATGAATTTGAGTTTCATGTGTTTTTGTTTGTTTGTTTGAAATGCCTGCGGTTCTGCGGAGAGCCGCCGCGTCGCGCGTGCAGGCGGGCACGCGGCGCGATGGTGCGTAGTGAGCGAAACACGCGGACGCACCGCGCCCGCACGGGCGAGGTGGAGCGTGGCAGCGCGATGAAGACTCCCGCCGATGGCGGAAAAACGCGCTGCTACGCGAGGACGGGCGGAGCGTGCGAAAGCAGGCTCCGATTCAAAATCAATTCAGCGAACGTCGGCGAATCCGGCGGCGGGCCGTTGTCGTGCGCGGAAGCGCTTTCCGCAATCTGTGCGTGGGCAAAGATTGCGAGCACCTCCGCGAAAACCGGCACAAAGGTCTCTACTGCCGCTTGGGGAATCTTCGCGTCATCGGGCACGGCGACCTTCAGCGCCTTGCAGCAGCCTTGCGGCATCTGAGGGCACGGCGCGTTGCCATCCGCTGGCTTCGGCTTGTTTTTGCAGCAACTCGACTCCGCATTGGCCGAGGGCGCGGGTTTGTGCGCGAGTGCTGCCGAAAGCGCACAGTGATTCGAGAGCACCACCCACGCGAAGAACGCCACGATGGTGGCGAAAGCGCGAACTGCGAAGCTGGTGCGGATGTTGTTCACTACTACTGTGCTTTTGTAGGTCTTATAAAATGAATGGCAAGTCGGGTGATTTCCGACTGTCACTTGCTCACACACCGCATGGCGCGGAATCCCTCGAACTTTTTTCCGTTTCACCGCAACCAGTGTGCGAGCTTTTCGCGGAGTGTCTGCCGGGCGCGGTAAAGGCGCGTTTCGACCGCCTTCGCGGTGCAGCCAAGAACGCCAGCGATGTCGGCGTGCGAGCGGTCTTCGTATTCACTCAGCAACACGATGGTGCGCTGGTCTTCCGGCAGCGATGCAATGGCCGCACGCACGGCGGCAGTGCGTTCACTTTGCTCCGCCGTTGCATCCGGCGCAAGCGAGGTGTCGGGCAAGAGCGCGCCGAGCGTGCCGCCGTTGTCGTCGGTCGGGGTTTCGAGTGACACCGCTGGGTGGCGTTG
>SXGQ01768403.1_pt1 | contig 10177 bp, 6 predicted proteins | sample 3178371 | NCBI WGS metagenome assembly SXGQ01 (sample SAMN11356859, study PRJNA531348) | freshwater metagenome | isolation source: freshwater sample F1-20 | place: China: Fuxian Lake, Yuxi | collected 2017-12-25 | reverse complement strand
CCCTCGGCGCTGCAGGACTGCCAGTCGGCCCAGATGAAGGCGACCGCCCCCGGGTCCTCGGGGGCGAGGTCGACATCGTCGGGAAGCAGGGCACGGACGCGCTCGACGTCGGTGCGGTATTCGACGGTGAGCAGGGTGCCCGAGTAGTGCCAGGGCATCTCCGGCACGAGGGCCGTGCCGCCGTCGGGGGTGTAGGGGGGAAGGAATCCGGCCACGGGGCGAGGCTATCGGACATTCGTTCGGGCCCGAACCAATCTCGCGAATGTGCTTGACCTACCCGTGGGTATGCGTCACCCTCGCGTTCATTCGGGGCCCAACGATCGCGGCCCCCTCGACCCGGAGGGCTGACATGGCCGATCTCCAGCCGGCTCCCGCCGAGACCCCCGAGACCTCCCTGCGCAAGGGCCGGATCGGCGTACTCGGCATCGTCTTCTTCGTCATCGCCGCGGCAGCGCCCCTGGTGGGCATGACTGGCGCCGTGCCCGTCGCCATCGTGCTGGGCAACGGTGCGGGCGTGCCCGGTGCCTACCTCGCGGTGGCGATCATCCTGCTGCTCTTCAGCGTCGGCTACTCGGCGATGAGCCAGCACGTCACCAACGCGGGTGCGTTCTTCGCCTACGTCGGTCGCGGGCTCGGCATCAACGTCGGTGTCGGCTCGGCGTTCGTCTCCCTGGTCGCCTACCTCGCGATCCAGCTGGCGATCTTCGGCTTCTTCGGCGCCGTGATGGCCGGCCAGATGAATGCGCAGTTCGGTCTCGACTGGGCCTGGTGGGTGTGGGTCTTCATCGCCTGGGCCCTCGTGCTCGCCCTGTCGGTTCTGTCGGTCGACGTGGGCGCCAAGGTCCTCGGTGTCCTGCTCACCCTCGAGCTGCTCTCCCTCGTCATCACCGCGATCGCGGTCTTCGTCAAGGGTGGCCCCGAGCCCATCGATGTGGCGGCGTCCTTCTCGCCGACCGCGGTCCTGGCCGGTGGCATCGCGGGCACGGCCGGCATCGCGCTCGCCTTCGCCTTCGCGTCCTATATCGGCTTCGAGGCGACGGCGATCTACGGCGAGGAGTCGCGCGAGCCCAAGAAGACCGTGCCGCGGGCGACCTACACCGCGATCATCCTCATCGGCGTCGTCTTCGCCTTCGTCACCTTCGCCATGGTCACCGCACTCGGGTCGCAAACGGTGATCGACCAGGTCCTCGCGCGCTCGACGGTCGATGACATCCCGCTGCTCGATCCGGCGGCCGTGCTCTTCTCCATCGCGGCGGAGTACGTCGGCGAGTGGATGGCCACGGTGATGAGCTGGCTCGTGCTGACCTCGCTCTTCGCCGGGCTCCTCGCCTTCCAGAACTCCCTGGCGCGCTACTTCTTCGCCATGGGACGCGCGGGGGTCTTCAGCCAGAAGCTCGACCACACGAATCGCTTCGGGGCTCCGGGCAACGGCTCCATCATCGCCTCGGTGATCACCGCGGTCATCATCGTCATCTTCATCGTCCGCGGATGGGATCCGGTCCTCAACCTCTTCTACTGGTCCTCCGCGGTGGCGGTCATCGCCATCGTCGTGGTCGAGATCCTCGTGAGCATCGCGGTGATCGCCTACTTCAGGAAGACCAAGGAGGACACGCGCGTGTGGCACACGCTCATCGCGCCGATCCTCGCGATCCTCGGCCTCGCCCTCGGCCTCTACCTGCTCATGAGCCGCTTCGCGATCTTTGCGGGCACGGCGGCCGAGGGATCTGACCCGACGGTGGAGGCCTGGGCCCTCAATCCGCTGGGCTGGTTCCTCGTGCTCATGCCCTTCGGTGTCTTCATCATCGGCGTCATCGTGGGCGCGCTGCGGCGCAAGAAGGAAAACATCGACGCCATCGCTGACCTCGTGAGCTAGTCCTTGAGTGGCGCCTCATGCGCCCGACACGCCGTGAAAGGTCCGCATATGTCGCCACTCAACGAATGGCTCGACCAGGCAGTCGTCTCCGACTCGGAGGATAGGCAGCGCCGGCAGGATTTCCCTGCCGGCGCTGCTGTCACCCTGGCCGACCTCGAGGAGGCTGGCCGCGAGCACGTGCTCGACGAACTCCGCGAGCGCGAGCCGGTGACGTGGCTTCCTGCATTGGGCGGCTGGCTCATCACGGCACGCGAGCCCGCACGCCAGATCCTGCTGCCGAAGTCGGGAGCGACGGTCGAGGCGGAGCAGAACATGGTCCGCGCCTCGCTCGGCCGCATGATGCTCACCGTCGACGGTGATGAGCACGAGCGCTACCGGGAGCCCTTCGAGGTGCCCTTCCGCGCACGGGAGACCGAGCGGCTCTTCGCGGAGTCGATCCGCGCGTACGCACGGGAGTTGATCTCGCGCATCGACTCGTCAGCCGACGGGGTGGAGCTCACGGAGGCATTCGCGGCCCCCTTCGCGGTGGGCGTCGCTGCTCAGGTGATCGGCCTTCCGCTGGACGACGTACGGCGTATCGACTCGTTCTATTCCGCGTTCGCCGCGGCGATGGAGTACACGGGCGATCCGGGGCCGCTGCAGCGGGCCGAGGCCGCGCGCGCTGAGCTCACGGCGCTGCTCCTCGAGGGCCTCGGGCGATCGAAGGTCGTCGAGGCGTCCGATCTCACGCCGGAGGAGGTCGCGGCGCAACTGCGTGTGGTGATGTTCGGCGCGATCGAGACGATCCAGGCCTCGGTGCTCACGACGCTCATGCTGCTGATCCAGCACCCGGAATCGATGGTCCAGGTGCGCACCGATCGATCACTGCTCGCGGGAGCGGTCGACGAGGCGATCCGCTGGATGCCGCCGGTGGCCTTCATGGAGCGCTGGACACGGGAGCCGGTGACGCTCGCGGGGGTGGACATCGGGGAGCGGGAGTTCGTCGGAGTTTCCGTGATCGCGGCTAACCGCGATCCGAGCGTCTTCGAGGACCCGCTGCGCTTCGACATTCATCGCGCGAATGCCCGCCACGGCTTGAGCTTTTCATCGGGCGAGCACCACTGCCTCGGCGTGCACCTCGCGCGCATGCAGACCGTGATCGCGCTGGAGGCGATGCTGGACGCGTGGCCGTCCATCGACCTCGTGTCGGTCACCCCGCCGAGCGGCTTCGCCTTCCGCCGCCCGGCGGACATGGTGGTGCGGGTCTAGGGGCCCTGCGGCCGGAGCTTTGCGAGAACTACCTTGGCTTCGCCGACACCTTTCGCGCCGGTCCCGGGCCAGCCGTGTTCACTGCTCGTACCTCAATTGTCAGAGCCCGTCCCTTCTTGCCCTGGACCAGGACGCCGAGACGCGTCGTACGCACCCATGGCCCACCAACTTTGCGCCACTGGTAGGCGAGGCCGAGAGCCCCGCCCTTGTCCTGTGGTGGGCTCCACGAGAAGAGGACTCCCCCGACCTGAGGAAGACCGGAGAGGGATGCAACGGCCCCGGGAACTTGGATGACCGGAGGTTCGATGCGCGCGAGAGTATTGATCTGCATCTGATTGGTTCCCGAGGCAAGGAGACCAACGGCTAGGACTTGGTTGGCGGCCGATACGTACGCGGGTCCTTGAGGTATGAACCATGGTCGTCTGGGTAGAGGCGCGGCCGACTTCTGGTCGAACCACCGATAGAGCCCTGAGTCAAGGCAACCAAGGTCGTTGGCGACGAGTTGACCGATGACCGATAGGCGTGTCCAGATCCCGACGGAGGGAACAGGAGCGAGCCAGCCGGTGCTGGTACCCGTGACACCCTCGAGGGTTGAGTAGTTGTCGGAGACGTAAGTCAGGCATCGCCGGCCCGTGTCCGACACGTCCATCTCGATTCGTGGCTGATTATTCACCCACGAAGGCCGGGCTAGTTCCTTCATCAAGGACTTCTTGACAGTCCCATCCTCGGATACCGTGGCGCTCCAGACTTGGTAGTCCTCCCTGTAGCGAGCGTCCATTTGCTGCCACGCGACCACGGCGTTCGTGGGATCGACTCCAAGTTGCAGCTGTCCACCTTGGCTGTCTGCCTCGACGGGAATGAATTCAGACGCCTCCTGCACTACGGCGAGTGGAGCCCACCGCTTGTTCTCGAGGCGTCGTACCTCAAGCCCGGAAATCGAATCCACGAACGCAAACACTCTCCCGTCCTGCGAAATCGCGAATTCCGTGACTTGGGCGCTACCCCGTTGAGCGGGAGTCCAGCCGGGCGCGAATTCGTAAGTGACCCCGGATGAACTGCCTGCAGGGCTCCACGTGAACACAACGGGAGACTCAGCGGAGGCCTGCGCAACCCCCCGCGTCTCACCTGAGGGCAGGGTGCGTACTTCGAGCCGCGAATCCCTTTGCCATCGCATGGATGTCGTCGTCGTGCCAAGGGGAATGCGAACCGAGTCCCAGACGCCGTTGGAGCTTCGTCGAACCACGACTATGTGCGTGACAGCGTCCCCTTCCTCAGCTGCCTCGCACGAGGAAGAACCACTGGTCCCGGACGATCCTTCAAGCCAAGTGAGAGTGAAGATCGAGGAATGCGGCCAGGAACGCACATCTGCGACACAGGGATGGACTGCCGCGATGCGAATGGGATTCGACCACTGTCCTTGAGTTAACTCAGCGACGACCAGATCGGCCTGGTCTTCGGTGAGTCGCTGTTGCCACACAGCACCCACCTCTCCGCGCTCGGACACCAAAGCGATGGGAGAGGACCAGCGCTCCGCCGTCTCCAGGACGGGAGACGTCAGCCACTTGAATTGTGTTGCCACGTTCTTGGGCGAGGCATTACTTGCGGGGTTACCGTGTGCGATTGCGGCACCTGTCATGGAGGCTTGACCGATGAGGGCCGTGGAAAAGACTCCGACCATGATGAGGTTTGGCACGAACAAGCGGCGCTTTCGTGCGACGTTGCTGTTGATCCGCATTCTTCCCCCACACGGAGCGCTATGCGATCGGTCGTATGGCAAATGACATCCGAAGCGTAGGTGAGTAGTGTTTTGTTGTCGAATCGAAACGTTCCATTCACCCTCATGTGCGGCGGGCCACGCATGTTTGCTCGGCCTGCTGAGATCCCGCGATCATCTGCTCCCGACAAGGAACCTCTTGCCAGCTGGGCTGCGACCCAGCTGGACTTCGCCTTGACTTCGACGACGACCCGTCCGCAACTGGCCGTCCATCACCGCTTCTGTGAAATCATCAAGCGCAAGCCGATGGCCTCATTCCCCTCGGGTCACCTCCTCAGTTGGTCTGACCACGAGATAGTTGGTCTGACCACGAGATCTCGCGACGGGTCCCGGATTAGCCAGGCTTTCAGCGCCAGGACGCCGCGCCCTAGCGGCAGGACGAGGGGGCGTAGAGCTCGCGCAGTCCCGCGATGTCACCGGCCTGCGGCGTCAGCGGGGACTGACCGACGGTGTGGATCGGATACATGAGCAGGCGCTTGTCCTTCACGTGGCCGAGGCCGAGGATGTGCCCGATCTCGTGATAGAGCAGCGCGCCGCGGCCGCGCACGCCGAAGCCGGGGGTGCGTGCCCACGCGCTGTCGGCGTACATCGTGAGGATGCCCGAGCCCAGCACGCCATCGAGTTCCGCAGCACCGCCTGATGCATCGGGCCCGTCGAAGGGCGCCTTGTCCCAGCCGATCTCGATGTCCGCACCGGGACCGGTGACCTGCCTGAAGCGCAATCCGGTGAGCACCTCGAAGCGATCGAAGACCGCGCCCAGGTCGCTCAGCAGCTCGGTGTCGCCGCCGCGGGGCGCCCCCTCGTCGTCGTAGGCCCAGGTGATGGCCGAGCAGCGGGGCCAACGCGCCACCGAGTCGACCAGGGGTGCCCAGCCGCGACTCACGCGGAAGGTGCGCCGCGTCGTGTCGCCGTCTGACATGACCGTGACCGTGTAGGTCCCTCCCTGCTGCGTGCGGGCCAGAGGGATCGCCGCGCGGTAGGACCCCTTCGGGGTGGTGGACTGCCACACGGTCTTGCCACCTTGCGTCACCACGACCCTGATCGGCCCGTTGAGCGAGGTGGCGCTCACGGTCACGGGACGCACGGCCCGCTCGTCGTCGTCGGGGAAGAGCCACGCGGTTGAGAGCGTGACGGATCCGGCCGCCGGCAGCAGGCGCCCGTCTGCGATGCGTTGCGTCACCGCGTCGAGGACGCTCCACGACCCGTCCTTGGCGACGGGCGAGCACTGCAGGTCGACGGCGACCGAGATCGCCCCGCTGCCGGGCACGTCGGTGCGATCGAGGTCGAGTGTCGCCGTGATCGTCTGGGTGTGGCGCTCGCCGGTGTCCTGCACTTCACGGTCGGTCGAGGCATACCTCGTCACGAGTGACGTCGTGCCGCGCATCGCGGCGAGCACGAGCGAGTGGCACACAACACCTCGCTGTGCCGTGGTCGTGAGCGCGCCAGAGACCACGATCGTCACCGCCTGCCCGGGTGTGTAGCGGGTAGGGGTGATGCGCAGATCGGCATCGATGCGTACGCCGATCCCGGTGCGCGGCTCGGGTTCATCGGCCCTGGTCGCCGCTGCGGTAGGCGAGGTGATGGATGTCGCCGCCAGTGCGCACGCGGCCAGGGTCAGAGCGCCAGCGCGACGTGTAGACCGGAGCACGTGGTCGAGGCTAGCGAAGCGATCGCGGGGATTCCTCCCGGTTGCCCTCGGCGGGGAGTGTCGTGCGGGGTGGCCGGTGCGCGTCTCGGCCCGGTTCCACCGGGGATGTCCCGGGGTATGTTGTGGCGCTCGGTACCTCCCGTTGTCGATGTCATTGGGGTTGCAGATGATGCACGGATCGCCGATTGCAGTGCCTGGAGTGCGCACGCTGGTGGGAGTGTTCGTGACTGCTCTTGCGGCCAGCGGGATGGTCGGTGTCGTCGTGGCCCCGCCAGCGGCGGCGGCGCCTCAGACCTACACGTATACGGGGGGCCCGCAGATCTACGTCGTGCCACCAGGGGTCACGTCAATCAACGTGACGCTCGACGGCGGCGCGGGGGCAAGCATCGCGGGCGGCGGCGCGGGGGGCCTGGGCGGACGCATCACCGGGGAGATCTCCGTGCAGCCCGGAGAAGTCCTGCAGGTCATGGTGGGCGGCAGTGGGACAAACGGGGGCTACAACGGCGGCAGTGGCGGTGGCGGCGGAGCCTCTGACATCAGGCGTCCGGCGTTCAGCACGACCTCCTCATGTGCCTACAACCTCACATGCGGGTTCTCTCAGCGCATCATCGTCGCGGGCGGCGGAGGGGGTGCAGCGCACGTCTACAACGCAAGCGGCGGCGGCAACGGTGGCGCAGGCGGTGCTGCTCCCACAGCGGGAACAAGCATGGACGACTCGGCCACACCCGGAGGAGCAGGCACATTGTCCGGCGGCGGCACGGGCGGCACGGGAGGCGGTTCCGGTGGTGGCTCGGGCGTGGGCGCTGCGGGCGGCACCGGCATCGGCGATGGCAATGGTGGAGCCCTCGGCTGGAAGCCGGGTGCCAACGGGGGCGGCGGCGGCGGTGGCTACTCCGGTGGGGGCGGCGGAGGAGCCTTCACGAATCTCTCGGCCGCTGGCGGTGGCGGCGGTTCCTCCTGGGGTGGAGGTGCAGGCGTCACGGTTGACGACTCGACCACAGGAACCCGCTCAGGCAATGGCGTCGTCACCATCGACCCACCGAGCGCAATCACAAACGCCGCATTCGGGCTTGCGGGAGTCCCGCAGTACTACTCCGTTCCTTCCGACGTGTCTCAGTTGGCCGTCCGCGTGTACGGAGGTGGAGCTGCAGGTCTGGGCGACATTGTCTACGGCCAATTGCCCGTGGCGCCGGGGTCAACGCTGCAGGTGAATATCGGCGGGGCCGGCCAATGGGTGAGGGAGGCGCCGGGGGGAGGCACGTCTGGCGGAGCAGGGGGCTACAACGGGGGTGGCTCGGCTGGAGCCGGCTCGGGACTCAGTGTCTCGGGAGGAGGGGGTGCCAGCGACATTCGCGTACAAGGATCGGATGACACTCTGTACGGGCTTGAGGACCGCGTTGTCGTTGCGGCCGGTGGCGGTGGGTGCAACAGCAGCGGAAGCGGCCCCTGCGGCAACTCATGGGTGCCGGGCCACGGAGGCTCCCGCTCCGGTGGGCTAGGTGGCAACGGCTACTTCGTGTGGAATCCGAGTCAGATCTCAGGGAACGGCGGCTCCTTGACTGCTGGAGGCACGAGCACTGAATCGAGTCCGCCCGTTTCCGCTGCCGGTCAGTTTGGAGTGGGCGGGAGCGGGACAACCTCTGTCAATTGGGGAGGAGGTGGCGGCGGCTAGTACGGAGGGGCTGCTTCGCCCGCGGCAGGAGGTGGATCGTCCTTCGCGTCAGTAACGGGGCCTGATCCCACTCGTCAGGGAGTGGGCAACGTGCTTGCTGCCGGAGGGGATCCCGTGAGTGCAACCAGGCCAATCACGCATGTGAGCAGTCCCAGCCAAGGGAACGTCGGCGATGGCATGGCGGTCATCACGGCGATGCCTATCGGCATGACGATCAGCGCGACTCAGGTTTCCTACGCGTCGGCCTTCATCCGCGGATCGGTCAATCCGAAGTACCTCGCTTCCACGCCCACCGTCTACTACAGCAGCGTCGACGAGACAACAGTTGCCAACGGAGGCGGCTCATCCACTGCAGTCACGGGACCTTCTTCGGCTCCGGTGTTGGCAGGTGACGCGGTTCAGTTGGTAAGCGGCTCCATCACGAGCCTGTCTGCCGGTACGACGTATTACTACCGAGTGTGCGCCCAGAGCGTGGCTGGCAACGGCTGTGGCATCGTCAAGTCGTTCACGACTCCGGCGCTTGGCACTCCCTACTTCACGGCTGACACGCCTGACGACACTGGTGTGGCGGGCACTCCCTACCCGCCGTACTCATTCGCCGCATCGAGCAGTCCCTCGTCTGCAATCACCTTCGGCGTCGGCAGCGGCGCTCTGCCGCCGGGATTGACCCTCGACGACTCCGGACTGCTCTCGGGCAATCCGTCGGCTTCGGGCACCTACACATTCACGGTGTCGGCCACGAACGGCAATGGCACCACGTCCACATCGGCGATCACCATCACGATCGGTGCGATCCCCACACCGCCCGTGCCACCGACTCCCGCTCCACCGGGTACTCCGACGAGCGTCGTCGCATCAGCGGGCAACGCTCAGGCCTCCATCACCTGGAGCCCTCCCGCGAGTTCCGGATCCTTCCCCGTCACCAGTTATCGGGTCACGGCATCACCGGGTGGGCAGTCGTGTCTGACGGTGTCGACGTCATGCACGATCTCGGGATTGACCAACGGCACGACGTACACCTTCAGCGTGGCCGCACTCAACGGTGCGGGCTGGGGTACGGCGGGCACGTCGGATCCAGTGACCCCGAGTGCCAATCCGGAGCCGACTCCCGCGCCTGGGCCGCAGCCACTGCCCGCACCCCTGCCACCGGGCGGCTCTTCGCTCACGGTCAATGGCGTTGCCCAGCAGATGACAGTGCAGCCCAACACTGGCTCCAACGGCCTCCAGATCGCCAGCGACGACTTCGACATGACGCTCGATGGCCTGGGCCCTGATGGGCGGCCGATGGATCTCGGGTCCGATGGCGTGCTCGTGCTCGATCAGGAGCGCGAGGCGCAGTCCTCGGGGCGCGGCTTCCTCGGTCGATCCGACGTGGACTTCTACATCGACCCGCCTGTCACCACCTCCGCGAGGAGTCGGAGCGCGGGACTATTCGTCGGCACGCTGGTCACCTCTCCCGACGGCACCTTCTCCGGTCGTGTCACGCTGCCGGACACCATCTCCGCGGGTGACCACGTCCTCCAGGCAGTGGGCCTGACCGCGCAGGGCCAGCCACGGGCAATCTCCATCGGCGTCCGAGTGAGCGCGTGGATTCAACTGGACCGGGGCGCTCGGTCCGGTGACGCGCGCCACGACCGCATCCGCACTTCCGGCGACAGCGCGGGTATCCCTGCCGGCACGCGCCTGACACCGTGGATCCGATACTCGGGGCAGGACACCTTCCGTCAAGGCACGGCGACCATTGCCGTGCAGGCCGACGGCACGTTCAGGTGGACGCGCCAGATCCGCAAGGACAAGGCCGTCACTGGGTACATCACCTACACCGACATCGAGTCCAATCGCGTGACCTGGGCCAGGGTGCGCTAGCGACCTCGCTGCGAGCCGCTAGCGCGGCACGGGGATCTCGCCGGAGCCTCGCTCGACGAGCTGCGTCGGCACGAGGTGTACGCCGCTGCCCACGGG
>SXGQ01256033.1_pt1 | contig 10179 bp, 11 predicted proteins | sample 3178371 | NCBI WGS metagenome assembly SXGQ01 (sample SAMN11356859, study PRJNA531348) | freshwater metagenome | isolation source: freshwater sample F1-20 | place: China: Fuxian Lake, Yuxi | collected 2017-12-25 | reverse complement strand
GTTTTACGGGTCGGGCAATGTGGCGAGCCGTTCCGCAGTCGACAACATCGAGCACCTCTACATCCGCAACCTTGCCGCGGGCGACTACATCATCCAGATGACCCGCGGAGGAACGAGCACCGCCGCCGCTCCGTTTGCGCTCGCTTGGTTCGTCTCGCCGCGCGAAGCGGACCTCAACCGAGACGGCACGGTCGGTGGGCTGGACCTTGCAGTGCTGCTTGGCACTTGGGGTGAGGCAGGGGCAGGGGACATTGACCGCGACGGCACCACGGGCGGCACCGACTTGGCGCGCCTGCTGTCCGATTGGGGTTGAACGCGCCACTGCGGGTGGGGCGCTGCACTAACCTCCCCGCGCAATGCGATCAAGGCGCACCGACGCGCTCATCATGGCTGCGCTGTTCGCGCTGCTCGCCTGCTTCTTGCTCGTGCCGATCGGGCCTGCCGTCTCGGGCGCGCTCTACGACGAACGCGGCTGGACGCTCTTTCACCTGCAGGATGTATTCCGCGATCCGCAGTTGGTGGCGGGGCTTCGCAACGCGCTCATCATCGCCGTCTGCACCACGCTGCTCGCGGCCGCCATCGCGCTGCCGCTCGCGCTCGTCAGCGCGCGATGTGCATTTCGCGGCAAAGGGTTCCTGAACGCACTGCTGCTTGCGCCGCTGATCCTGCCGCCATTCGTCGGCGCCATCGGCATGGAGGCGATCCTCGGTCACGAAGGCAGCCTGAACGCACTGCTGCGGCACCTCGGACGAAGCGGTCCGCCGCTCGACCTCCTCAGCGGCGGCGGCTTCGGCATCATCGTGCTGCTCGAGGCACTGCACCTCTATCCGATTCTCTACCTCAATGTGCTTGCGGCGCTCGCGAACATCGACCCCGCTATGGAGGAAGCCGCACGCAACTGCGGCGCAGGTCCGTGGCGGCGATTTCGGCGCATCACGCTGCCGCTGCTGCGACCAGGCTTCTTCGCTGGGGCGACGATCGTGTTCGTCTGGAGTTTCACGGAACTCGGCACGCCGCTCATGCTTGGCTTCCGCACCCTCACGAGCGTGCAGATCTTCGATGGATTGAAGGAGATCGAGACCTCGCGGCAACCGTATGCGCTCACGCTGCTGATGTTCGCTGTGGCGACCGCGATCTACCTGCTCGGGCGCGCCACGCTCGGCCGCTCGCGCGGCGGCGCATCGACGAAGGCATCCGTGCGGCGCACCGAGCGTCCACTCGGCCCGCTCGGCACGCTCGGCGCATGGGCGCTCATCGGCGGCGTCTGCGCGGTTGCATGTCTGCCGCACATCGGTGTTGTGCTGAGTGCGCTGAGCGTTCCAGGCAGTTGGTATGGAACGGTGCTGCCGCAAGCATGGACACTCGACAACTTCGCGGCCGCACTGCAGCATCCGCTCGCGGCAGGCGCGGTGCGCAACTCACTCTTCCTCGCTGGATTCGCAGTCCTGATCGATCTCGTCCTTGGCGTCGCGGCCGCGCGCATCCTCGTGCGGACGCGCCTGCCGCTGCGCTGGCTGCTCGATGCGCTCATCATGCTGCCCATCGCCGTGCCGGGACTCGTGATGGCGTTCGGCTATGTGTCGATGAGCCTCGCCTGGCCGTTCGCGGGACGCGCTCCCGAGTGGCTCGGATGGCTTTCGTGGGTGATGCCGGGCGCAGTCTGGGAATGGCTGTCGAACGCGCCCCTCGCGGCGGTGGGGAACATCGTCGGCGCGACGCCCAACCCCGTGCCGTTCCTGGTGATCGCCTATGCGATCCGACGGTTGCCCTACGTGGTGCGTTCCACCGTGGCTGGACTTGAGCAAACGCCCGTGGATCTCGAAGAGGCTGCCGCAAGCGTCGGGTCGGGACCCGCGCGCACGCTGCGGCGCGTGGTCATCCCGCTCGTGGCGGCAAACATGGTGGCGGGCGGGCTGTTGGCGTTCAGCCTGTCGATGCTGGAAGTCTCCGATTCGCTGCTGCTTGCGCAGCGGGAGGCGAACTATCCAGTGACCAAGGCGATCTACACGCTCTTCGATCGGCTCGGTGATGGACCCGCGATCGCGAGTGCGATGGGGACTTGGGCGATGCTGCTGCTTGCCGCCACGCTCGCGGCAGCGAGTTCGCTGCTTGGGACGCGTTTGGGCGCCGTGTTCCGAGGGTAGTTCCTATACTTCGGCTCCCATGCCGTTCACTTTGCAGCCCGACGAGGGCTACGGGCTCGACATCGAGAGCACCGAGTACCTGAAGGACCACTTCCAGTCGCCCGACCGCTGGGTGCTGAACTTCGGTCCGCAGCATCCCGCGACGCACACCACGCTGCGGCTTGTGCTCGAACTCGACGGCGAGCGCGTCGCGCGCGCCACCCCGCACATCGGCTACCTGCACTCGGGATTCGAGAAGCTCGGCGAGCATCACGATTACAACCAGTATGTCTGCACGATCAGCCGCATGGACTATGCATCGCCGATCTGCAACGATGTCGCCTGGCACGAAGCGTGCGAGCGGCTGATGGCCGTCAACCTGACGCCGCGCTGCAAGGTCATCCGCACCATCATGGCGGAACTCGGGCGCATCCAGAACCACCTGTTGTGCGTGGGCGCGGCGGGACTCGACTTGGGCGCGTTCACCAGCTTTCTGTATGGCTTCAATGAACGCGAGTTCATCTACGACATCCTCGAATATGTCTCGGGGCAACGCTTCCATCCAGACTGGACGCGCGTGGGCGGTGCGTGGCGCGACCTTCCCGACGATGATGTGTTCGTGCGCATGGTGCGCGAGTTCATCGATGTCCGCATGGCGAAGGCGCTGCGCGATGTCGAGACGCTTCTGAACCGCAACCGCATCTTCACCGAGCGCCTCGAAGGCGTTGGCGCGCTGCCAGAAGCGGAGGCGATTGCGTGGGGCGCGACGGGTCCTTGCGCGCGCGCGTCGGGCGTTCGACGCGATGTGCGCAAGGACGATCCGTATCTGTGCTTCGCCGACAACTGGGATGGAGAGGGCGCGAGCGCCGTGCAGTTCTCGGTGCCCGTGGCGACCACGGGCGATTGCCTTGCGCGCTACCACGTTCGGCTCGAAGAGATGAAGCAGTCGGTCACGATCATCCGCCAACTGATCGATCGGATTCCCAAGGGACCGATCGATGCGGGCGGCAACAACAAGGTCCGCATGGCGGACAAGGGCGATGTGTACGGATCGATCGAGGCGACGATCCAGCAGTTCGAACTCGTGATGCACAACCGCGGCTTCGAGACCCCCGTGGGCGAGGCATACGGCGCGATCGAAGGTCCCAACGGCGAACTCGGCTATCTCATCGTTGCCGATGGCGGCCGCTGCCCGTTCCGCGTGCGTGTTCGACCGCCGATCTTCTACAACTTCCAGCTGTTTCCGCGGCTGATCGAAGGGCATCAGCTCGCGGATGCGGTCGCCGTGCTCGGATCGCTGAACATCATCGCGGCTGAACTGGACCGCTGAACGAGGGAGACCACCAACCATGTCCTGGAAGACGAAACCATCCGCCACGATGAAGGTGCCGACGCGCGCGCAGCCGTGGTGCACGCCGCAGATGCTCGAGCGCTGGACGGCAACGATCCTGCCGAAGTACGCGGTCAAGCACGGCGCGCTCATGCCGATCCTGCACGATGTGCAGCACACCTACCGCCACATCCCGCAGCAGGCGATGCTCGAGATCGCATCGTTCCTCGGCATTGCGCCGAGCGAAGTGCTCGACACCGTGTCGTTCTACGAGGAGTTCACCACCGAACCTGTCGGGCAGTGCGTGATCGGTGTCTGCCACACATTCGCGTGCGAAGTCTGCGGACACAAGGAGATCCTCGACCGCGTTCGCGAGCGTCTGGGCATCGAGCCGCACGAGACCACCGAGGATGGCCGCTTCACGCTGCTGACGCTCGAGTGCCTCGGGTCGTGCGACACCGCGCCCGTGGCGCTGTTCAACGACACGCTGCATGAACGCCTGACCGTCGAGCGCGTCGATGCGCTCATCGACGAAGCCATGAAGGCGCCCGCGAAGGATTCGCACGGATGAGCGGCGCTGCGCCTGAGCAGCAGCCGTCGCTCGCGCACAACTGCGGTGCGTTCGTCGGTCATGTCCTCAAGGCGATCCAAACGCCCGTGACCGCTGCGACCAAAGTGCCTGACGCGCATACCGTTCAAGCGGTCATGCAGGAGCGCCAGGTTGGCGATGTGACGCTCCGCCGCATCGTCATCGATCAGATCGTCACCGCACCGCAGTCAAACGCGCACCACAGCGCAGCACCAGACAGGAACAGCCCATGAGACTTGCCGAGCCGATCCTGACCCGCCGCATCCCATCCGTCCCGCACGGCGATCCCAAGGATCGACGCACGGTCGACTACGACGCGTTCGTGCGCACCGACGGATACAAGGGACTCGAGAAGGCGCTCGACATGGATTCTGCGGCGGTCGTCGCGCTGGTGAAGGATGCGGTGCTCCGCGGGCGCGGCGGTGCAGGTTTCTCGGCGGGATTGAAGTGGTCGTTCGTTGCGCCCGACGATGGCAAGGGGCACCGCTACCTCTGCATCAACTGCGACGAGGCGGAGCCGGGCACATTCAAGGATCGCCTGCTCGTGGATTTCGATCCGCACCTCGTGCTCGAAGGGATCGCCATTGCGTGCTGGGCGTGCAAGCTGGATGTGGCGTACTTCTTCATTCGCGGCGAGTACCACCACCAGGCGCGCGTGATGCAGCGCGCGATCGATGAGGCGTATTCGAACGGCATCTTCGGCAAGCAGGGCTTGCTGCGCGGCAAGGTCAAGCACACCGTCGACTGCTATCTGCACCGAGGTGCAGGCGCGTACATCTGCGGTGAAGAGACGGCGCTGCTCGAAGCGGTCGAAGGCAAGCGCGGTTGGCCGCGCGTGAAGCCGCCGTTCCCCGCCGTGAAGGGGCTGTTCGGTCGCCCAACGATCATCAACAATGTGGAAACGCTCGCGGCGGTGCCAGACATCATTCGCCGCGGCCTCGACTGGTGGAAGTCCATCGGCACGAACGGCATGCCAGGCGGACAGCCCTCGTGGGGCACGAAACTGATGGGCGTGTCTGGTCATGTGGCGCGTCCTGGGTGCTTTGAAGCGCCGCTGGGAATCCCGCTGCGCGCGCTCATCGATGACTACTGCGGTGGCATGCGCGGCGGCAAGCGGTTCAAGGGTGCGATCGCGGGCGGCGTGTCGATGGGCGTTCTCGGCACTGACCAGTTGGATGCGCCGATGGACTTCGACATCGGCCGCAACTACGGCGTGCTCGGGCTCGGTACCGCGTGCCCAACGGTGTTCGACGAAGACACGGACATGGTCGCCGTCACGCGCAACTGTGCGCGCTTCTTCATGAACGAATCCTGCGGACAGTGCACGCCATGCCGCGAAGGTTCCGGCTGGATGTTCAAGATGCTGCTGCGCATCGAGCGCGGCGATGCAACCACGGCGGACCTCGACCTGCTCGAAGAAGTGGCTGGGTCGATGGGGCTCAGCGAGGGCACCACCATCTGCGGACTCGCCGATGGCAACAACTGGCTCGTTCGCACGATGCTGAAGAAGTTCCGCGGCGAGTTCGAGCGGCGCGTGAAGCCGAAGTTCGTTCCGCTGCATCTCGCCGCACGGTGAACGCGCCCACAACGCTGGTTGAAGTGGTCTGCGAAGCGCCGGTCGACGCGGCGCGTTGGCAGCGGCTCGCGACTGCCGCGGTCGATGCGGTGGCGCAGCGCGAAGGAGTCCGCTTCGCCCGCGTGTCGGTGCGCGTTCTTCGCGATGCGGCGATGGCGATCCTGCACGAGCGGCACGCGAACGAGGCAGGCACGACCGATGTTCTCGCATTCGTGGATCAGGGAGCGGGGGGGCTCGAGGTCGATGTGGCGATCTGCCACGATGAGGCGCACCGCCGCGCGGCGCAACTGGGGCACGCGGGCGAGGATGAACTGGCGCTCTATCTCGTGCATGGGCTGCTGCACGCCGCTGGACACACGGACGACGACGACGACGGCTGCGTGCGCATGCGCGCGGCGGAGGCGCAGCTGCTGCAGGCGCTCGGCGTCGGGCGTGTCTACCCTGCAGGCACCTGATGGAAACGGCCTACGCATCCATTCTCGTTGTGGTGGTGCTGGCGACCACGCTGCTCTCTGCGCTCAGTCTCGCGCTTGGGCAAGTGAGCATCAGCGAACTGCACCGGCGCTTCGCGCGGTCGGGCCGCGAACGCGCCGCCGATTGGATCGCCGACAACACAACGGAACTCGAACACTCGGTGGCGTTCTTCCGAACCTTCGGGCGACTGACGGCGCTGCTGGTGATCCTGGAGATGCTGCACCAGGATGATGTGACGAAACTGCCGCTGCCCGATGTGATCGTGGCACTGATCGTCGCGGGCACCATGCTGTGGGCGACGGGCACGGTGGCGGCCGGTGCGATCGCGCGCTACGCGGGCGTGCAACTCATCACCGTGTGCCATCCGCTGCTGGTGGTGATCTTCTGGTCGGTCTGGCCGATCCTCTGGGTTGGCCGCGGCATCGATGAGGCGGTTCGGCGGCTCTTCGGTGCGGTGCCGATCGACGAACGCGGCGAGCAGGAACTGATGCACACGATCACCGACACCGCGCGCGCAGGTGGGATCGATCCGCTCGCAGCGACCATCATCCGCAACGCGGTCGAGTTCCGAAACACCGTCGTGTCCGATGTGATGACGCCGCGAACGCAGATCGAAGGCATCGCCTACACCGACGACATCAGCGCCATTCGCGCCTTCATCGCCACGGCGGGGCATTCGCGCATTCCTGTGTACGAGGGAACGCTCGACAATGTCGTCGGCATCCTCTATGTGAAGGATCTCGTGCGGCTGCTCGGTGCGCTGCCCGATGGGTTCGTGCTTCGCCCACTGCTGCGGCTGCCGCCGCGCGTTCCAGAGGGCAAGCCCGTCAGCGACCTGCTGATCGAGTTCCAGCGAACCGAAGTGCACCTTGCGCTGGTGGTGGATGAGTTCGGCGGCACTGCGGGACTTGTCACGATCGAGGATGTGCTCGAGGAAATCGTCGGCGAGATCTACGACGAACACGAACCGCAATCGGAGGTCGAGCCCATCATCATGGGCAGCGCCGCTGCGGGCTGGGAAGTGGATGGTCGCATCCCCGTGGAAACCGTCGCATCGGAAACGGGGCTGACGCTGCCGCCGGACGATGGGTACTCGACCATCGCGGGGCTGATGCTTGCGCACTTCGGTCGCATCCCGCAAGTGGGGGACACCTTCGCCGCGCACGGCGGGCGGTTCACCGTGATGTCATCCACGCCCACGCGCGTTGTGAAGGTGCGCGTCGCACGCGCCGTCGACGCGGCTGTGTGAGGCGGATCAGCCGAACTCGTCGCCGCGGAAGGTCGACGCGAGGTACGCCTCGCGCACGAGCGGATCGTTGATGATGTCGCGCGGCGCGCCATCGCGCAGGTTCCGTCCCTCATGGATGATGTAGGCGCGGTGGCAGATGCGCAGCGTCTGCTGCACATTGTGATCGGTCACCAGGATCGAAATGCCCGCGTCCGCCAGCCGCCGCACCTCGCCCTGCAGTTCCTCGACGGTGTGCGGATCGACCGCCGCGAATGGCTCATCGAGCAGGATCAGCCGCGGCTTGGTGATCAGCGAACGCGCGATCTCCAACCGCCGCCGTTCACCGCCTGAACAGGTGCGCGCCTGCTCGCGCCGCTTATGCTGCAATCCGAACTGCGCCAGCAAGTCGTCGCATGCCTTGCGCCGCTGCGTGCGCGTCAGCGGCCGCGTCTCCAGGATCGCCAGCAGGTTGTCCTCGACCGACAACCGCTGGAACACGCTCGGCTCCTGCGACAGATAGCCCATGCCCGCTGCCGCGTGGCGGTACATCGGTTCGTTCGTGACATCCTTGCCGTCGAAGGTCACGCGTCCCGCCTCGGGCGTGATCATCCCAATCGCCATGCGGAAACTCGTCGTCTTCCCCGCGCCGTTGCGCCCGAGCAGCCCCACGATCTCGCCCGCATCGACATGGAACGACACCTGATCGACCACGCGGCGGCCGTTGTAACTCTTCACCAACCCTTGCGCTTCCAGAAGTGGCACGACCGCAGGAGTGTAAGCGCGCCGCAGCGATAGCATCGCGCGCGTGCGGACAATCGCCCTCAGCCTCGGACTCTCGCTGCTCATGCTCGCCGCGGCAGGATGCGTTCGCCGCACCATCTCGATCACCTCCACGCCCTCCGAAGCACTGGTCTTCGTGAACGAACGCGAAATCGGCCGCACGCCCTGCGAAGTCGATTTCCTCTTCTACGGCGAGTACGACGTTCGCCTGAAACTCGACGGCTACGAGTCGATCGTCGGTTCGGGCACCGCATCCGCACCGTTCTGGGATTTCATCGGTGCCGATCTCGTCAGCGAAATGGCGCCGCTCGATCTCGAGAGCCGCGTCGAATGGCATTTCACTTTCGTGCCCGCGGACGATGACTTCCTGAGCCTCTTTGAACGCGCCCGCTCGATGCGGACCGCCGTCCTCGAAGACAGAGCGCTCGCCGAGGTCGCACCAAGCGGCGCGGCACAATCGGGACAGTCCGCTGCGCAACCACCTGCGCCGAAGGTCAAGCCGGCCGAGATGGGTTCAGACGGCGCACAAGGCGCGCTCCCCTCGCAGGGCTCACCCGATCAGCCCGTTCCACCGACGGAACTCGAGCGGCCAGTTCCCTGATCGCCGTCGACCCCGCACGCACCTTCGCGCGTGATTCTCGCGTGCGCCGCGATCACTGCATCGATCGCGGGGCGAGTCGTGTCTGGCCAGTCAACGCTCGCGAGCGATTCGATGTCCACCCACGCGATGCACCTCGCCGCCATCGCCTTCGGCACCGCACCGTCAGGCAGCTGCACCGCCTGCAGATGGAGTCGCGGCGCAGGTCGACCCTCTGGCGGCGCCGGCTCCACCACCCCGAAATCGTGCCACTTGAACGCATCCTCCATGCAGTCGACCGCAACCTCCTCCACCAACTCGCGCGCCGCCGCATCGCGCGCGCGCTCGCCCGGCGCGATCTTCCCGCCAGGCAATTCCCACGCGCCTGGCAAGACCGCGGTGTCGAGCGCGCGCCTCGCCACCAACACCTGCACGCGACCCTCCACCGTGCGCATCAGCACGCACAGCACCACATCGATTCGCCCCGCCGCCGGGGGGGTCTGCGAAGGTGAAATGGGTGCCTGTGTCATCTGCAAAAACCCTGGAAAACTGCGGGAAAATGGTCAGGTGTTGACTACCCGCCTCGCCAGAGGATACCGTTGACGGTCCGAAACCTCATGCCTTCTATGCAGCCTCCTTGCGAGGCTGATCGAAACGCCGTTCGGTCGTGTCGGAGCGACCGAGCGGCTTTTTCATGCGATACCTTCCCGCCACGATGCATCTCCCACTCGCGCTCGCCTCCTGCATCGCCGCCAACACCACCGCATCCACCTACACCTTCGACCCCCAGGTGAACGCCGGCACGCAACTCGCACCCGCCGCTCCCTCTGCGAAACCTTCCTTCGGCACCAAAGACACCTGGCGCTGGCAACTCCTCCTCGGCGGCATGAGCGACTTCGAAGCCGCTGAACAAGTTGAGTTCGGCGTCAGCGCCTCCTACTTCATCATCGACAACCTCTCCGTCGACTTCCAGATCGAAGGCGACTACATCGCGCAACCCGTTGCGAACGCATGGGGCGGCGGCGCGACCATCCTCTTCCGCTGGCACTTCCTCGCCTACGACACATGGTCGCTGTACGCCGACGCAGGCTCGGGCGTGCTTGCGACGACCGTGAATACTCCATCTGGCGGCACCTCGTTCAACTTCACGCCGCAGGCGGGTGGGGGCGTGTCGTTTGATGTTGCGCAGGACTTGCGGCTGATGGTCGGCGCGCGCTGGTACCACATCTCGAACGCCAACACGGGTGAGACGAATCCTGGGAGGAACAGTGTGATGGCGTATGTGATGCTGAGCGTGCCGTTCTGATTGAACGCCGCCGCGGCGCGCGCTGCGCGCGCGCGCGGCGCAGCGCAGCCCCGTCGCGTCGAGCAGCATCCCCCGCCATGGGCGGCGGCACGGCCCTGCTGGGGCTCAGACAGCTCTCGCCAGCGCGCACACCCTGCGCGGTGCGTTCGTGCGAAGTTTGTTGGCGCAGCGACGGCAGGTCGCGCGCGCAGGCTCG
>SXGQ01117301.1_pt1 | contig 10179 bp, 10 predicted proteins | sample 3178371 | NCBI WGS metagenome assembly SXGQ01 (sample SAMN11356859, study PRJNA531348) | freshwater metagenome | isolation source: freshwater sample F1-20 | place: China: Fuxian Lake, Yuxi | collected 2017-12-25 | reverse complement strand
TACCGCTCGCCACTACCGCTCATCGGAAGAACATGATGCTCGACGAAACGCTCCAGTCCCAGTTACGGGCTTATCTCACGAAGATAGTCCAACCCGTCGAGCTCATCGCGTCTCTTGATGAGTCACAGGGCGCGCAGGACATGCGCACCCTGCTCGAGACGATCGCCAGCCTGACCGACAAGGTGTCGGTCAGGCTGGACGGTCAACAAACCCGTCGCCCCTCGTTCCAGATTCGGCGAGTGGGCGCTGCGACGTCACTGCACTTTGCGTCCGTGCCGCTCGGCCACGAGTTCACCTCGCTCGTGCTAGCACTGCTATGGAGCGGCGGTCATCCACCCAAAGTGGACGAAGCGAACATCGAGGCGATTCGCAATCTGTCGTCATCGTTGCGCTTCGAAGTGTTCATGTCGCTGTCGTGCCATAACTGCCCGGATGTGGTTCAGGCACTGACCTTGATGTCGGTGATGAACCCGAATGTCGAAACCATCGTCATCGATGGCGCGCTGTACCAGGATGAAGTCACGGCTCGCCAGATCATGGCCGTGCCGATGGTGTTCTTGAACGGCGAGCTCTTCGGTTCGGGCCGCATGAGCCTCGAAGAAATCCTCGCCAAGCTCGATACCAACAGCGCGGAAAAAGAGCGCGCGAAAATCGACGCCAAGGCGCCCTATGACGTGCTCATCGTAGGCGGTGGCCCGGCTGGTGCTGCTGCTGCGGTCTACGCGGCACGCAAGGGACTGCGAACGGGCATTGCCGCCGAACGCTTTGGCGGCCAAACGAACGATACGCTCGGCATCGAGAACTATATTTCCGTGCTCGAAACCAACGGACCCAAATTCGCAGCCGATCTCGAAGCGCACGTGCGTCACTACGATGTCGACATCATGAACCTGCAGCGCGTCGAGAAACTCGTCCCCGCGGCCAAGCCCGGTGATCTCGTCGAAGTCGTCATGAGTCATGGCGGCACGCTGCGTTCGCGCTCAGTGATCCTCGCAACCGGTGCGCGTTGGCGTAACGTCAATGTGCCCGGCGAGTCCGAGTATCGAAATCGCGGTGTTGCTTATTGCCCGCATTGCGACGGCCCGCTCTTCAAAGGGAAGCGTGTCGCCGTCATCGGCGGCGGTAACTCAGGCGTCGAGGCCGCGATCGACCTTGCCGGTGTCGTCGGACACGTGACCGTGGTCGAATTCATGGATCAGCTCAAAGCGGATGCCGTGCTCGTCTCTAAGCTGAAGAGCTTGTCCAACGTCTCGATCATCGTGAACGCGCAGACCACCGAGATCCACGGTGATGGCAAGACGGTGAATGCGCTCTCGTACAAGGACCGTGCGAGCGGCCAAGCGCAACGACTCGCGCTTGAGGGCGTGTTCGTCCAGATCGGTCTCGTGCCGAATACCGAGTTCCTCAAAGGCACGATCGAACTGTCGCGCTTCGGCGAGATCGTGGTGGACCACCACGGTGCCACGAATGTCCATGGCGTTTTCGCTGCCGGTGATGCAACCACAGTGCCCTACAAGCAAATCGTCATCGCCGCAGGCGATGGGGCGAAAGCCGCTCTAGGCGCCTTCGATTATTTGATCCGAAGCTCAGCACCACCGATCGAAGCGGTCGCCGCCTGATCGGCAGCATCGGACGTTGCGGCGGGCGGTCGTTCTGCATAATCTCAGAGCGGCTCGAGATCGAACCATCCGTCGGGGGACTCTGTGTCAACAACTGCCGATTTTGATTCAATTGCCCGCGCTCGAGCGAGGTTGCTCGCTGCCGCGGTCTGCGTCAGTGCGCTGAGTCTCAGCGCATGCGGTGGTGGTGGCGGTGGTGGCGGTACGACCCCAGCGCCGCCGACCGTCGTCGGTCCGCCCCCCGCTCCTCCCCCACCACCCCCTCCGCCTGCACCCCCGCCACCGAGTGGTCCGAGTTGGTCGTCCGGCGTCTTCGCCGCAGCCAGCACCTTCAAAGATCGCTGTGAGACGCCGCGCACCGGGGTGGATCTCAATAACCGCGCCTTTCCCGATAGGGCCGGAACCGCCGTCGAAGAGCGCTTCTGGCTGCGTTCATGGACGCGCGAGACCTACCTTTGGAATACCGAAGTGACCGATCAGAATCCGGCCAACTTCACGAGTCGTACCGCCTATTTTGCCGTGCTCAAAACGAATGCGGTCACCCCATCGGGCAAAGAAAAAGACGACTTTCATTTCAGCGAGTCGACCGTCGCCTACCAACAGCGACAAAACTCGGCGCCGCGCGCGACGTTCGGTGCGGATTTGATTGCGCTCTCGACACGGCCGCCGCGCGACTATCGCGTTGGATACACTGAACCACAGTCGCCAGCGGCCGCCGTCACGGGCGGCCAAGCGAATTTCGTGCGCGGAACGCGTCTGCTGCGAGTCAATGGGATTGATCTCGTCAATGGCAACACCCAATCGGACATCGATCAGCTGAACGCTGGCCTGTTCCCCGCCACCGCCGGCGTGAGTACGACCTTCGTGGTTCGAGACCCGGGCGCGACCGCAGATCGCACCGTGACGATGACATCGATCTCGCTGTCACCGAGCCCGGTGAATCGCACCCGCATCATCAACACGCCGACCGGCAAAGTTGGCTATATCCTCTTCAATACGTTCAGCCCTTTCGAGAGCGAACGCGCGATCGTGCAGGCCATCACCGAGCTTCGTATCAACAGCGTGACGGATCTCGTGCTCGATCTGCGTTACAACGGCGGCGGTCTGTTAGCCGTCTCGTCACAGCTCGCCTACATGATTGCCGGTGCCAATCGCACCGCCGGCAAGTCGTTCTCGAAGCTGCGTTTCAATCAGGTTGCGGGATCGCTAAATCCGGTGACCGGCAGTGCGAACAATCCAACCCCGTTTTACTCGCAGACCCTCGGCTTCACGCTCACGAGCGGCACCGATTTGCCTGCACTCAATCTCGCGCGTGTGTTCGTCCTCTCCACCGGAGAGACCTGCAGCGCGAGCGAGGCGGTGATCAATGGACTACGGGGCGCGGATATCGAAGTCAATTTGATCGGTACGAAAACCTGTGGAAAGCCTTATGGCTTTTATCCGCAGGATAACTGTGGCGAGACCTACTACACGATCCAGTTCCAGACGACCAACGACAAGTCTTTCGGCGATTACGCCGATGGCTTTTTGCCGAACAACTCGTCGACGCAGTTCGGGGTGCGCATGCCCGGCTGTGAAGTCGCGGATGATTTGACGCGCGAGCTTGGCGATTCGAACGAGGCGTTGCTCGCCGCAGCGCTCCAGTTCCGCGTCAATGGGACTTGCCCCGTGCAACCCTCGGGCGAAGCATCGTCAAAGATGATTCGACAGAGTGTCTCGGGGCTGCCACTCGAGCTGCCGGCGCGCGGCTTGATGGAAACCAACTACGATATGACGATGCCATCGAATCGCACGGGAAGCCGTTGAGATGCGCTTGCGCTCGGACAAGATCGCGTTGATCTTGGGCCTTGCCGCAAGTGCCGGCGCCTGTCAGACGACGGGCGGTGCCCCTTTAAGAACCGCGATCTTGCTCGAATCAGACGAGCAGACTCGTGCGCTGCTGGTTAAGACGATCGAGGATCTGGTCGGATCGGGGCGGATCACGCTCGGCCCCGTCGATCTGACACGTGATTCTTTGATCTCGGTATTACCGCCCCAACCGGGGCCGTACGAGGGCAACAGCCCGGCGATGCCGCGTTATTTCGAACTCATCACAGACGGTAAGAACTGCTTTCTGCGCGAACGTGGCAAGGACGAATTGCGCGCACTGCCGAGCACCACTTGCCGGGCGCAGTGAGGCCGATCGCTCATTTCATCGGCGTCAAACGGAACAACTTGCCCATCGATTCCGACAAGACATAGAGCGCTCCATCGGTCCCTTCGCGCACATCGCGCACCCGACCAAAACCGCTGATGCGCTCCTCGCCCGTAACGCTATCGCCATTTAAAGTCAGACGAATCAGCATTTGCTCGCGCAGTGAGCCCAAAAAAAGACTGCTCTGCCACTGCGGAAACAACTTTCCGGTGTAGAAGGTGAGACCCGACGGCGCGATCGACTGCGGCAACCAGATCTTCAACGCTTTGGGGATGTCATCGCGCTCGGTGCCCTCACCTATCGTTCGCCCAAGTCCGTAAGTGCGCCCGTGGGTAATCACCGGCCAACCGTAATTACGACCCGCGCGCAGGATGTTGAGTTCGTCGCCTCCTTGCGGCCCATGCTCGTGCGCCCAGAGCTCCCCCGTACGCGGGTGAATCGCGGCGCCCTGCACATTACGATTGCCGTAGGTGAAGATCTGCGGCATCGCCCCCTCGCGCTTGGCGAGCGGGTTATCTGCCGGGACGGTCCCGGTTTCGGTGAGTCGCAAAACGGTGCCAAGGTGATTACCGATATTTTGAGCTTCGTCCTGACGACCGCGATCACCGAGCGTGACGAAGAGGTTGCCGTCGCGATCCCAGATGAGCCGTGACCCGAAGTGGTGACCCGTATTCACCTTAGGCTGCTGAACGAAGATCACCTGTACGTCAGTGACACTGCACTGATCGGCCTCACAGACGAGTCGACCGCGCGCGACCTCGGTGCCCACGGCCTCCGCATCGCCCGCCGAGTAGGTCCAATAGATCAACTGGTTCTGGCGATACCCCGGATGCGCCACGACATCGAGCAATCCGCCCTGACCGCGCGGCGTAACCTTGGGCAAACCGGCCACCGGTGGTGCGAGCAACCTGCCCTCGCGCATCACGCGAAGATTGCCGGGCTTTTCGGTGATGAGGATCAAGCCATCGGGCAGCAGAGCCACGCTCCACGGCATCGTCAGGTCGCTGGCAACCGTCTCCACTTTGAGCGTGTAACGCTCGGTTTTGAGGGGAGACTCCTGCGCGAACGTCATCGGCGCGGCGATGGAAACGAGCATCGTCAAAATAAGTCCGTGCAGCTGTCTGATCGAATTCACCGTGAAGAACATCGCTTCTGCCTCGAAGTTAACGCTTGAAGTCAGTCATGCAGCGAGAATTGTCATGGCAGTCTCGCGAGCCACGCCGCTGCAGTCTCGACGGCAACGAGACCGCGCTGTTCTCGCTGACGCGCATGCCGAAGCAATAATATAGCCTTGGCGTTGGGAAAACGCCCTGCAGTGGCAGCAAGATAGGCAGGAACCTGCGAATCGGCCCACTTACTCTCGATCAACCGGATCGGATCCCCCTGCTCACATACGACGAAATCGATCTCACGACGTTCTTTATCGCGGATGTAGTGCAGGCTAGTGTCGACACCTTCTGCATCGCGTCGCTGCTGCACGCTGGCGTAAAGCATCACTGCACAAGCGTTCTCGAACCGCGCACCATCATCACCTTGAACGAGCCCCGTATCGTAGAAATAGATTTTGGGCTCCCTGAGCAAGGCACGCGCGATATTTCGATGGTACGGTCTCACCGCAAAAACCACGTGCAAGGACTCGAGAATCTCCAAATAGCGCGTGAGTGTTGTTGGCGAAATCTGTAAGTCACGAGCAATCGAGGCCAGAGACAGCGGCGAGCCAACACGCGTTCGCAGCATCTCGACGAACATCCTCATCGCACGCACTTCAGCGATCCGCGAGAATTCCAAGATGTCATCGCGGATCAGGCCGTCAAGATATAACTGCCGCCAACGCTGTGCGTCTGTATCCGTCTCGGCAAGTAACGGTTCGGGGAAACCCCCTCGCACCAACAGTCGGCTGAGCGCATCATCGGGCGACACTCCCGCGCTCTCGACAAGCTCCTTGACCGTGATCGGCATCAGGTGCCAGGAAAAATAACGACCGACAAGTGATTCACCGGCCTGACGGAAGGCATCCAGCCGCGCGCTGCCAGTCACTAAAATACTCTGATTCGGCAGGCGTGCGTCATACACGCCTTTGAGCCACTGACGCCAATCCTTCATCTTATGAAGCTCGTCGAACACCAGCAGCGGCGCATCAGTCACCCATGACTGAGCGAGTATCACCCGCTGATCTGCGAGCACATCCCAGTTGAGCACCTGAGCACCCGGACGGCGGCTCGCGATGGATTTGGCCAACGTCGTTTTGCCGGCTTGCCTAGGCCCGGTCAGAAAAACCATCTTGCGCGCGAGATCGCGCTCGATGAGCAGCTCAATAAAACGTTGCATCTGACTATTTTCTATTTGACTGGAAAATAGTCAAGACTAATTCACCAAACACTGGAAAAAAGTCGTTTACAGCGCTGCGCTTCGGTGTCTGCAGCCCCTCCTATTCGGGGCGCTGGCGGGTCATTGTCGTCTCCGTGGCCTAAGGCTGTCGTTTCCTTGGCCAAGGCCACGGCCTGTAATTGGCTCTACGCATTGGGCGTAACACCTTCGGTATCCACGATGAATCAGAATACGCAACGTAAAACGGGAACAGCCCGTACCAGCAACTCAGCACACGGAGACACCCGCATCAAAGTAAACATGACAAACGGCATCGAGGCTTGGTTCGATGTCGATGACATCACCCTTCACGTCTGGTGCTCGAACTGGACTGGTCGCGAGGTCGTCACGGTTTGCCAAGGTGACGACAAGCGCGTGGTGTCGGATAAGCGCAGTTGGCGTTTCAAGACGCCTCACGCCTTCGAGCACAACGGCCAGCACTACCTGGTCGCATTTAGCGTGGGTTTCGGCGGGGCGGGCGTCGAGCTGTACCGTAATGGCGTGCTGATCGACTCCGACCAGATCAATACCACTGGCATCCGCATTGATCCGGCGACGGGCAAACTGGATTGGCGGCATGCGCTCAAGAACCTGGCGCTGCCTTTGATACTAGGCCTCGCCGTTGGTATCGGCTTCGGTTACCTCGCTGGACTCACATTCAAATGACCGTCCAAGTCGAATCGCCTGCGGGGCGCGCCTGATGGAGATCTCAAGCGAGAAGGTACGCGAGGCACGCATGGCACGCGGCTGGACCCAACAGCAACTTGCTGAGATTGCGAACTTGAGTTTGCGCACCGTGCAGCGGGTTGAGAACCAGTCAGTCGCCTCCAACGAGACGGTCTCGGCGCTGAGCGCCGTACTCGAAATTCCGCGTACCGAGCTCATGACTCTAAACGCGAATCAGCTAGGGCAGACCGAGGCCGAGCGAAGCATGGGACGACTGCTGGCGGCAATGGTGCTACTCGGTGCCGCGCTGGGCTCCGGCATCACGGTGTTTTTCATGGTCTGGCTTGGCGGCAGCTAACGTGCAGTAAGTCGCATCGGCTTCGTGCATTCGTCCAACAGGGTTGCATGAGCTCGGTATCGACGTCATGCGCAGATGAAATCAGACGCTGCTCAAACCCATCCACGTCGCCACTGCAATGCATTCTTGAGCTCGCGCCAAGCAATGACTTGTACGCGCTTAGAATGAACCGTCTCGATTTCGATCGACACGACGGGCGACCCGGGCGGCAACGGCTCAATCACCTTGGTGACGAGAAAATGCTTTTCCTTGTTGCACGGTGTGACCGCCGTCCACTTCGTATGCAACAGTTTCTTCGGACTCAAGGCGTTGATGGGCGAGTTCTTCATTAGAGTCCGCCGCGTTTCAAAACCTGCAGCCTCTCTCGACCCAGTCGCTGAAGCGTCAGGAGGTTGGTTGCGGGGATGCTGCTAGTATCACCGAAAGAGTCAACTGCCCGCGCGATGCTGTCCTCCCGCAACAAATGCAGCGTCGGATACGGCGATCGATTGGTCTCATTGCCAATGTCATCCGATTCAGTCTCGGCGAACTGGTAATCGGGGTGGAAGCTCGCGATCTGGATCTCACCCTCAAGCCCCAACATCCGCAGCAACTCATCGGCCACGTCTAGAAAATCATTAAACTCGCGAAAATCCTGCAAAACCTGCGGATGGATCAACAGTGTCGTCTCGAGCTCCTCCGGTGGCGCCGCAACAAGATGCTGCAACTCTCTCGCGAGATCTTCCAGCAAAGCCTCTGGCTTCTCGGCATCGCTCGTTACGTAGCGGATCAATCCTTTGATTGCAGGCGCCGGTGCGAAAGGGCATAGCTTGAGGCCGATGACGACCCGCTCGACCCAATCACGTGTCTCGCTGATGCAATGCAAAGTCACTCCCATTCAATCGTCGCGCGCGGCTTGCAGTGAATGTCGGAGATCAGGCGGCTCACGCCCTTTACTTCGTTGACGACGCGGCGCGAGCGACAACACCGAAGCGTATCCGCGAGGGCAGAGGCCCACACATGAGCAAGCGTCGTCGGAAGAGCCGGCGGGAGTCTCGCGTCGATGAGGCCTGGGTCATATTCCGTCTGAGCTGCTTGCCAACGCCCGCGACCGAGGTCTCGCCGCACACGCCCTCGTCATGCCAGAAAGCGCGTCATCAGCGACGGGCGCCGAACATGCCGCCACCCTTGGAATGATAGCCGGGCGGGCGGCGGACGAAGAGTTGGACGGCGTACTCGAAGAGGCGCGCTCGGTCTTCGCCGATCGCCTCGGCGATCGACTAGCCAGCACGAAGTTGACACCCCTTGCGCTCGACACCAAAATGCAACCATTACGGTTGGAGGTGGCCATGCCCACTACATTGACCCTGAAAAACATCCCCGACGAAGTGTACGAACGCCTTCGAGCGCAGGCGACACTGAACCGTCGCAGCCTCAACAGCGAGGCCATACTTTGCCTTGAGACCATCCTGAACCTGCGCCCCGCCGACACCCGCGAAAGACTCGCTCGGCTCAGAGGGATGCGCGCCGCGCTGGGCGAAGCCCGATTCGGAACTGGCGACATTGATGGATTCAAGCGCGACGGCCGGGAATGATTGTTGTTGATACCAACGTCATCGCCTACCTGATGCTGCCCGGTGACCTGACAGCGGCAGCCGAGGCCCTGTTGGAGAGCGAGCCCGATTGGGTGGCGCCGCCACTCTGGAAGAGTGAATTCAGAAGCATATTGGCGGGCTACATGCGCAGAGGAACGCTCTCGCTGCAGCAAGCAACGGAGATCCAAACTGCGGCCGAGGACCTGTTGGCCGGCAACGAAATCAACCCTGAATCCAAGGCAATCCTCCAACGGGTGGCTGAGAGCCCCTGCTCCGCCTACGACTGCGAGTTCGTCGCTCTGGCGCAGCAACTCGAATGCGCGCTCTACACCATGGACACTAAGGTATTAAACGCATTCCCTAAAACAGCGAAGTCCTTGCGAAAGCCCTAACGCCTGAATGAGGCTGCCCCGCCCATCACGTCACCGGATAAAGCTTCGGGAACCAGCGCTCGACGACGTCGATGGGAAAGCCCAGCCGCAACGGCGCTTTGTGTGAGCCTGAAACCAGCAGTCGCTTGTCGATCAGCGCGGAAATCACGCGACGCGCCGTGCGTTCGCTCGTGTCAATCAGCTGAGGGATGCGACCACGCTCCAGTTCTCCCGCGAGCAGCGCTTCGCGTAGTACCGCGTAGCTGCGCTTCGGCAATCGCTCCGCGCTTTCCTCATCGCGCACGTAGAGCTCCATCCGGCGCTGGAGTTCCGACGGATCGAGCAACTCGCGCATGTAGCGGACTTGATCGAGACAGGTCTCCAAGAAGAACCGGCAGAAGTCGATCAGCGCATCGTGGGACAGCGCCCCTCGCCCGTCGAAATCGTGCCGGCGAGGCTCATCCGCCGCCATGAGGAGACGCTTGTATTCGCCCGAGTTGCGCGCCAGTCCGCGCGACACGGACCAGAGCGCTGAGCCAATTCCGATATCGAGCAGCAGGGCGTGGGACATCAAGCGCGCAACGCGACCGTTGCCATCCAGGAAGGGATGGATCCAAAGGAACCGATGATGAGCCGCGGCAACGGCGATCACCTGCCGCGGCTTCGTCAGCCGTGCCGCTTCGTACGCCTCCTCGAACCGGCCAAGAAATGCGGACAGATCATCAGCAGCCGGTGCGACATGCCGTCCGACTGCGACGCCACGTGCACGCAGCTGCCCCGGGACAAAAGGAATGCGCTCTCTGGTGTCGGGGTTTTCAACGACCAGCAGACTCTCGGGCAACCGCTTGCAGAATTCCCGATGCGTCCACTCGATGAAGGCACGCGAAGCGGGCGGCCGCGGCATGTCGCCCACACGCTCGTCGATCATCTGCTGCACCTCGATGTGCGCCCGCGCCTCGAGCTGCAGGTCGCGGCGATGCGGGTCGCTGGAATAATCCGCCGACAAGGCACGATCGATATAGCGAGGATG
>SXGQ01846381.1_pt1 | contig 10180 bp, 7 predicted proteins | sample 3178371 | NCBI WGS metagenome assembly SXGQ01 (sample SAMN11356859, study PRJNA531348) | freshwater metagenome | isolation source: freshwater sample F1-20 | place: China: Fuxian Lake, Yuxi | collected 2017-12-25 | reverse complement strand
GCAGGCTAGCAAGCGCATGATGGCACCGAGAGCTTCATCCATCATGGGGCGTTGGCGCTCTGCCTGAATACCCATCATGTAGGCATCCGATACAAGTGCTCCCGGTCCGCAACCCAACATGACTCGTCCACGGGTCATGTGATCAAGCTGAACGAATCTCTGAGCTACCAAGAATGGATGGTGATAAGGGAGACTTGTCACGCCCGAACCCAACATGATTCGACGCGTGCGATCAGCCGCAACGCCGATAAAGATTTCTGGTGACGCAATCGTCTCCCACCCGGCTGAGTGATGTTCTCCGATCCAGGCCTCGTCATACCCCAAGTGATCGAGCCATTCGATAAGCTCCAGGTCCCGCGCGAGCGCCAGCGTTGGATTGTCACCCAAACGATGGAACGGAGCCAAAAAGATTCCGAACCTTAAACCCGCATGCGCCATCAATACCCCTTCGTCTTAGTCTTATCTTCTAGTTTTATAGCACAGGGTTACACGCGCAGTGAGTAGGTTTTCTATGATGCCTGCGGCTCATCGCCTATCCAGGCGATTCGTAACAAGTTCGTCGATCCTGGAACCCCAAAAGGCGTTCCAGCAATGATCAACAGCGCCTGTCCTGGCTTGCCAAAACCATGCTTATCTGCCGCCTGTGTCGCGCGCATCACAATTTCTTCAGCACTGTCGACATCGGCGGCCTGTATTGAGTGCACCCCCCAAACCAAAGAGAGTCTCCGCGCAGCTGCCGCGACCGGAGTCATGCTCAGAATAGGCGCGCGGGGTCGCTCATGCGCCACACGTAAGGTCGTTGCACCCGAGGAGGTGTAGGCTACAGTGGCCGCAACGGGCAGGGTTTCTGCCACCGTGCGAATCGCGGCAGAAATCGCATCGCGTGCGTCATTCTTTCTGTGCGAATGCACGGCATCCATCATGATCCGCTGAAGAGGGTCCAATTCCGTACTCTTCAGGATGCGATCCATCATGTTGACCGCTTCGATCGGATAGGAGCCCGAGGCAGATTCTGCCGAAAGCATCACTGCATCCACGCCGTCGTAAACAGCAGTGGCAACGTCGCTGACCTCTGCCCGAGTCGGAACAGGCGAAGAGATCATGGACTCAAGCATTTGGGTCGCGACGATCACTGGTTTACCGGCCTGTCGACATGCGCGCACAATGCGCTTCTGAATAACGGGAACATCTTCAGGCGGCAACTCAACACCAAGGTCACCCCGCGCAACCATCACACCATCGGCTGCTGCAACAATCGCTTCTAACGACTCAATCGCGGAGGGCTTCTCTAGCTTAGCCATCACCCATGCGCGATTGCCCACGATGGCTTTTAGCTCTGCTATATCTTCAGGACGCTGCACGAAAGACAATGCAACCCAATCGATTCCAATACTTAAACCAAAATCTAGATCCTCTCGATCCTTCGTCGTCAGTGCCGATAGGGGCAAAATTGCGCCTGGAACGTTAACGCCTTTGCGGTCTGAAATAACGCCGGCATTCAGTGCCTCCACATCTGCAAACGTAGGACTACAGGAAAGCACGCGCAACCGCACCTTGCCATCGTCAATCAACAAGTCGTCTCCGGCCTTGATCGCGGCAAAAATTTCTGGGTGCAATAACGGCACTCGTGTTAAGGACCCTGGCGTCGGGTCTAAGTCCAGTCGCAGTTTTTGTCCGATAGCCAGAGAGAGCTTGCCATCGACAATCTTGCCTAAGCGCAGTTTTGGCCCCTGCAAGTCCATCAAAATGCCTACAGGACGGCCGACGTCACCCTCGATTTGGCGAATCGCGTTGTACCGCGCCTGATGGTCAGCATGGGTGCCATGACTAAAATTCAGGCGAAAGACATCGACACCTGCGTCAAACAGCTTTCGAATCATTGCTGGCTCACTACTTGCAGGCCCAAGAGTGGCTACAATTTTGGTGTTGCGGTCGCGGTGCGAGATCGCATCGAGTTTCATGTATCAGGGCCTTTAACATATCGGTTTATTTCGCTGAATTCATTCGGTCAAGGAAGTGATTTCAGGCATACTGTTGCCACCATATTACCTTTCCCCAAAGATAAACACTATTGGAGTCTTACTATGTCTGCTGTCGCCGAGAAATCATCAACCACTTTGCGTGTAAACGGCACCCGCCTCTGGGACTCTTTAATGGAACTCGCCAAGATTGGTGCCACGCCCAAAGGTGGGGTGTGCCGCCTTGCACTGACGGATCTAGATCGGCAGGGGCGAGACTTTTTTGTAGCGCAGGCAAAAGCCGCAGGCTGTACGATTCGTATTGATGCCGTTGGCAATATATTTGCTCGACGAGCAGGCCTAAATAACGCTCTGCCCGCGATTTCAACCGGTAGTCACATTGACACGCAGCCAACCGGTGGACGATTCGACGGAAACTACGGCGTCTTGGCGGGCATAGAAGTCATACAAACACTGAATGATGCGGGTATCGATACGGAAGCACCTCTGGAGGTGATTGTCTGGACCAATGAGGAAGGATCTCGCTTTGTCCCGGTCATGATGGGATCGGGTGCCTTTATCGGCGAATTTAAAACCGCTGACATCTTGGCGCAAAAAGACAAGGCAGGCATCACCGTCGGTGAGGCCCTCTCTGCGATAGGCTACGCAGGAAAGGACGTCCTTGACCCAAAGACGTTTGGAGCGTATTTCGAGGCGCATATCGAGCAAGGGCCTGTATTAGAGGCCAATGACATCACGATTGGTGTAGTCACCGGTGCGCTCGGCCAACGTTGGTTTGACGTCGTGGTCACAGGCTCGGAGGCACACGCTGGCCCGACTCCAATGGCCTTACGTCAAGATGCACTGCTCGCAGCTTCACGCATGATTCAGGCCGTCAACAGCATTGCACTAGATCATGCACCTAATGCCCGCGGGACCGTCGGCATGTTAGACAACTACCCGAATTCGCGTAATGTGATCCCCGGGACAGTAAAGTTTTCAGTCGACTTCCGTGCAGATACTGATTCGACACTGATAAAGATGGTCGAAGAACTACATACACAAGCAAACACTATCGCTACGCAGGGAAAAGTTAGCGTCGACATTAAACAAGTGGTGTACTTTCCGCCACAAGCATTCGCAACTGAGCTCGTCGGCGCTGTGCGCAGTGGCGCCAAAACGATTGGCTTAAGCGAAATGGATGTGGTCAGCGGTGCGGGACATGACGCGGTCTATATGGCCCGTGTAGCACCGACTGCGATGATATTTGTCCCGTGCAAGGACGGTATCAGCCACAACGAAATTGAAGATGCTCGACCCGAGCACCTTGAGGCGGGCTGCAACGTACTGTTGCATGCGATGCTGGATCGCGCCCGCCGCTAAAACTTAGCTAAGTCGTGACTCGAACGCAGCTCTGATTTTCAAGAGATGCGCGGGGAGCCCATGCGCTAATTTTTCAAAGAGTTCATCGTGTAGTTTGAATTCTTGCTTCCAGGCGCTGATATCGATCGAGGTAATTTTCTTGAACTTGTCGGCTGAGAAATCCATGCCAGACCAGTCGATATCTTCATAGCGTGGGGTGATACCAAATACATGCTCGTCACCTTTGGCATCGCCCTCGATGCGCCCGAGCATCCACTTGAGAACGCGGGTATTGTCGCTAAAGCCAGGCCACACAAACTTACCGTTCTCATCGGTGCGGAACCAGTTGACACAGAAAATCTTTGGCAGTTTTGTGCCTGAGCTTTGTAGACGGTTACCAAGCGATAACCAATGCTCGAAATACTCGGCCATGTTGTAGCCACAGAACGGCAGCATCGCAAACGGATCACGACGCACAACGCCTTGCTGACCCACCGCAGCCGCTGTGGTCTCCGACCCCATCGTCGCCGCCATGTAGACACCCTCAGCCCAATCACGCGCCTCAGTGACCAGGGGCACCGTCGTTGAACGACGACCACCAAAAATGAACGCATCAATTACAACACCCGCGGGGTTATCCCAGTCCGAATCCAACACTGGGTTTTGCGTGGCTGAAACGGTAAACCGTGCGTTGGGATGCGCTGCTTTGACACCCCTCTCTTTCGCGGACTCCGGTGTCCAATCACGCCCCTGCCAATCAATGCAATGCGCGGGCGGCACCTTCGTCATGCCTTCCCACCACACATCGCCATCATCGGTCAGCGCAACGTTTGTAAAGATTGTGTCTTTCTTGAGCGTGGCCATGCAATTGAAGTTTGACTGCTCGTTCGTACCTGGCGCCACACCAAAATAGCCAGCCTCAGGATTGATCGCGCGCAGGTTGCCTCGTGCGTCAGGCTTAATCCAAGCAATGTCATCACCGATCGTCGTAATTTTCCAGCCCTGCTGGGCAAGCCCAGCAGGTGGAATCAACATAGCAAAGTTTGTTTTTCCGCACGCGGACGGGAAAGCCGCAGCGACATGGTATTTTTTACCCCAAGGGGCTTGCACACCCAAGATCAACATATGCTCAGCCAGCCAGCCCACAGATTTTTCGTTGGCCTCACTACGACCCATGGTCGAAGCAATACGCAAGGCGAAACATTTCTTGCCCAGCAAGGCGTTTCCGCCATACCCTGAACCATACGACCAGATTTCGCGGGTCTCAGGGAAGTGCACGATGTACTTGGTCTCGTTACAAGGCCAAACCACATCCTTCTGACCAGCGGCCAGAGGCGCACCAACAGTGTGCACGCAAGGGACGTACTCCCCGTCAGTGCCAAGAATGTCATACACCGTCTTGCCCATGCGCGTCATCATGCGCATGTTGACGACGACATAGGGAGAGTCGGACAACTCGATACCAATCTGCGCAATCGGGGAGCCGAGGGGGCCCATGGAAAATGGAATCACGTATAGCGTGCGGCCCTGCATCGCGCCTTCAAAAAGTTCGTCCAGCTTGGCGCGCATCTCTGCTGGCGCTATCCAGTTATTGGTTGGCCCCGCGGCATTCTTATCTTGGCTGCAAATGAACGTCCGGTCTTCAACACGCGCCACATCATCGGGGGAAGAACGCGCCAAGAAAGAATTGGGACGCTTTGCCGAGTTGAGCTTGAGCAGCATCCCCATTTGCACCATCTCCGCACACAAGCGGTCATATTCCTCTTGGGATCCGTCACACCAGACAACTTTTGCGGGTTTAACTTTGGCCGCGACTGCGGCCACCCAATCTTTCAGACCTTGATGACGGACGTACTCAGGGGCGTTCAATGAGAGATTCATGTCAATGTTTCAGTATTACGATAGGGTTAAAACTCGGTAACCAATCATGTTAGCATCGTAGACAACCCGAACAAACCGATTCCCCGCCGAAATATGCGTATTTCTGCGACGCAATATAAAATCAGTGGTTAACGACTTTTAATGATGTTTTATTTGCAATATAAAAGAACATAGCCGAATAAAATTCATTTTCCAGTAACTAAGCAAATCTTTCTAGAGCGACGTCATGACCCACACCTCTGCACCTAGTTTCGCTGCCCTCTTCTTGATCGCCTCCGCACTAACCCTAGCCTGCGCAATTGCGCAAGCGCAACAACCATTAATCAAAAACGGGGCTTGCCCGAGCGGCTACCACGCAAGCGGAAACTACTGTTCACCCTCTTCGGGCTCCGCTAAGCCTGCGATCGCTAAAGTTGGAGCTTGCCCCTCCGGCTACCACACCAGCGGCAACTATTGCTTGGCCAGCAGCGCCTCGAGCAAACCGGCAGTGATTAAGTCCGGCAGCTGCCCGAGTGGCTTCCACACGAGTGGCGCTTACTGCCTACGAAACTAAGCCAGTATACCCACCCGAGCTCGAAGCGGCAGCCTCGCCAACGGCTGCCGCAGCGGAGTATATTTATTCCGAAGCTTTAGATGATAAATACAAAGACAACTCCGCTCGCCCGTACCTACCGAAGAGTTTTAGGGACAACGACATGACACTACGCTTTAAAAAACTACACCCCAGCTTTATGGCCGAGGTAAGCCGAGTAGACTTACGAACGGTTCATGACGAGCCCACGCTCCAAGCGCTGCGCACAGCCATGACAGACTTCGGTGTTCTAGTTTTTCATGATCAGCACTTTAGTTACGACGAGCAAATTGAGTTCGCGCAGCGCATGGATGGCACCCTACACAGCAAAACGTCCTCTTCAGTTCTAAGTAAGAACCGCTTTGGAAACGAGGCATTGACCGACATTTCAAACGTCGGGCAGGACGGCAACATCCTCGAAGCAGCCGATCGTCGAAGAATGAATGGCATTAGTAACCGCATCTGGCACACCGACGCCTCGTTTGAAGAACCGGCCGGGCGCTATTCGATGCTCTACGCCCGAAACATTCCACCCGTACGTGCCGACACAGAGTTTGCCGATATGCGTGCAGCCTACGATGCGCTAGGTGCGGACACGAAGGCGATAATCGAAGATCTGCATGCCTATCATTCGATTGTTTACTCCCGCCACACGATGGGTTTTGATTTTTCGCCCGAAGAAAGCGCGAAGCTTCCGGGTGCGACCCATCCGCTCGTCAGAAAGTTTGCGGACTCAAATAGAAAGTCTCTGTACCTCGCGTCACATGCGGCACACATCACGGAATGGCCCGTCCCAGAGGGACGCTTACTGCTCAAGGATCTGATCGAGCACGCGACGCGCAGAGAATTTTTGTATAGCCACGAATGGTCCCTCGGTGATCTAGTGATCTGGGATAACAGAACCACCATGCATCGCGCTCGACCCTTCGATGACAAGGCTTACAAGCGTGAACTCACACGAGTCACCACGCTCGATCTACCTCTTGCTATGTCCCAACCTTAAAGCCAGACTGCATCTTGCGCAGCAGAGCAATCACGCTCTGCGCAACAATGCGACCGGTCTTAGGGTTTTCAGAGGGGATGTTCTCCATCGTCATGGTGAATTTCGCTGAATCGGAATTCACCACAATCGTATGCGTATTGCGTACAACACCTGGGTCAGCCCAGATTTCTAGCAAGGTCTTTTCCGGTCCCACTCCGGCTAACGCCAACGCCACCACCACGTTCAGGTTGGCAGGAAAACCCTTTGCTGCATCGCGAGCATTCCCCTCGAACACTTTCTTTGCTTCAGTCAAGCCTTCGATACTGATGTTGTTTTCGATAAGGTGAGGCGCGCCCGCCAGGCCGTTCGGGGGTTTGCGCGTGACCATGCGTACGGTGTGAATCGTACCCTCAGCCGCCGCAATCATGGCGTCTAAGCCGATCAATGCGCCCGTCGGAACATGAATCACACCGCCCTGCGTCTTGGCTGCCTCGATGAGCTCTGGATGAAACAGAAGCGCACCCACAGACAACACCACTACTTGCTTCTTTGCCTTTAGGAATGGCGTGACGATCTCAGACAACAGGGCCGCGGGTGCGCACTCGATCACCAAATCGGCCTCGGGTTCTAGCTGCGTAATAGTCAATACCTTCACGGGATGCGCGAGTGTGGAGACAAAGCTAGACGCCTTGACATGATCCTTTGCTGAGACCGCAGTCAAGATCACACCAGGCACTTTGCCGGTCGCTAGACTTTTGGCGATCGACTTACCGATAGCGCCCAGACCTGCGATGGCAACACGCAAGGGCTTCGGGGCTTGTGTTTGAGACATAGTTTTACAACCTAAAGAAAAAAATGAAACAAGAAATTTTTATCCAACAAATTTAATCAATCTTCATATTTGAAGACTTCACGATCTGCGCATATTTTGCCACCTCTGCACGGATGTGCGCACCAAACGCAGCCGGAGTGCCTCCGATAATCTCAATGCCGCGTTCGGCCAGATTTTTCTTGATGGCAGGATCCTGCAACACTTTGTTGAGTGCCGCATTCATGGTGGAAATCGCAAGCGGTGAGGTCGCAATTGGGGCAATGATTCCATACCAAGAGTCCGTCTCAAACTTCGGCAGACCTTGCTCCGCAATGGTTGGGATTTCTGGCGCGAGGGGTGCTCGGGTCAAATAGGTGGTCCCAAGCGCCTTTAGTTTGCCGCTGCGAATGTGAGCGATGAAATCCGGCAGATTACCGAACATCAGATCGATATTGCCCGCCAACAAGTCAGTCAGCGCAGGGCCCTGCGCCTTGTAAGGCACATGCACCATATCGATTCCTGCCATTGTTTTGAGCATCTCGCCCGCAAAGTGCGGAGTCGTACCGTTACCGAAAGATCCGTAGGAAAGTTTGCCTGGATTCTTTTTGGCGTACGCAATCAACTCTTGCAGAGTATTAATGCCCAAGCTGGGCTTGATTGCGAGCACGTTGGCTGTCTTCGCCAGCAAAATCACTGGCGCTAAATCATCAAGAGTTTTGTAGGGCAAAGACTTCACCAGTGTTTGGTTAACGGTAAAACTATTGGCGACGCCACCAAACGTATGCTGGTCGGTAGCCTTAGCAACAGCATCAACGCCAATCACCGTTCCAGCACCCGGTTTGTTTTCGACAATTACCGGATTAGCCAAATCGCGTCCGACTTCAACCGCCAACAATCGCACGACTGCATCCAGGGTACTAGCACCGCCGGGGAACGGAACAATTATCCGAAGCGGCTGGGTTGGCCAAGTTTTGGGCTGCGCCGTCTGCGCCTGTGCAACACCGCAAGTTGCTAACAGTAACGAAAACACCATGACAAAAAAATTATTTTTCATTAAAAATCCTTTTAAATTTTTCTAACAACAAACGACATTAATGCGCCAGCATCGGGCGCACGATCAAGAGACCAAACAGCATCGATCAAGGGTTCCACCTGCGCACCGGAACCGCCATAAGCACAAAGCGTACGCAATTTATCTTCAAGCTGCTGGTCTGTCAGCGGTTTACCTGTTGAGCCCTCCGGCACTTCCACTGTGCGGCTTAAGGCAAACCCATCCGCCCAGTGCACTTTAACGGTTGCGGCCTCAACACCATATTGACTATCTTCAACAAAGCGCACCTTGTTGCCTAAAGCACGAAGAGTCAGATCAGCAACTGCCTCATCACTAAATTCCGCTAAACCAGCCCGTCCGCGCAGTAAGGAAACCGGAACCGCATGCTGTGCACTAACCTGAGACTCTCGACCCGTTTGAATTCCAGGACGATCCGTACGCTGCTTGAGCAACGGGCGGCCAATCAATTCAATCTGGGTAATCCCTTGAACACCACGCTCGATGAATTGGGAATCGAGCGTCAAATCTAAACAAGCGTCAATGACAGGATTTAGCACTACTCCACAAGGATAGGGCTTATACGTATTCTGCAACAATTCCCATCGAGTGCCTAGGCCCGAGATTACCGTATCAAAGTCCGGCACATCACAAGTAACTTGCATGAACCCACGCACGCCCTCAACCGGACACTTCGGACCATCAAAATTCTGCTCGGCGAGGAGTGCAGCAATCATTCCATTACGTGCAGCATTACCCATGCTGACGCTCTTGGTCATCGTACCGAGCGACTCCACTAAGCCACCAGCTTGCACTGAAGCCGAGCCCAATGCCCAAACGCATTGTTCAACACTAAGGCCAAGCAAGCGGGCCGATGCGACCGCTGAGCCGAACACACCGCACGTAGAGGTAATGTGCCACCCGCGAGCGTAGTGTCCAGGAGAAACGCCGTTGCCGATTCGACATTCAACCTCTGCACCAAGAATAAAACTCATCAAGGCTTGCGCGCCGGTCACAGCGCGCGCTTGTGACCAGGCAAACACCGGCGATGCAACGGGCGCAGTTGGGTGAATAATCGTTGGAATATGCGTATCGTCAAAATCAAATACATTTGCAGCCATCGTGTTAATCGCTGCCGTCGTCAGCACATCCATCCGCTCGGAACGACCAATCAGCGTCGCGTGCTTCGCGCTAGAAAACGCACCGTACACTTGAACTGCTTTGTTAATTGTCGGGTCATCACAAGCAGAGAGCGCCGTTGCAAAGTAGTTTAGTAGGGAGCGCTTTGCCTCGTGTCGTACATGATCGGGCACGTCATCCCATTGAAACTCTGTGGTGAATCTAGCCAATTTGCACGAGACTTCCGGAATAGCTTTCGATGAGAAACTCATGAGTATTTTTGTTTATTCAATTTCTTGAGGGAAACAATTTAAAGGATTCGCAAACGCGGAGTCGGCCCTGGGAATTCAGATGTCGAGCATGTTGGTGCGCTTTATTACCAGACATCGTTGGCGCATCAGATTCTATTGTTCTGTTCATTATTAAGGAACAATAAAAAATGCTATGT
>SXGQ01713276.1_pt1 | contig 10180 bp, 6 predicted proteins | sample 3178371 | NCBI WGS metagenome assembly SXGQ01 (sample SAMN11356859, study PRJNA531348) | freshwater metagenome | isolation source: freshwater sample F1-20 | place: China: Fuxian Lake, Yuxi | collected 2017-12-25 | reverse complement strand
GGCGCAGGCTCGTGTGCCCATGGGTAGGGGCGCGATTCATCGCGCCCGGCCCTCGGCGCAGGCTCGTGTGCCCATGGGTAGGGGCGCGATTCATCGCGCCCGGTGGTCGGGATGGGGTCGAACAGGAACATGCTCGGAGGACACATGGTAGACAATCCGACAAGACTGGGCTCCTTGCGAATTCGAGGCTACGATTACCGCCTGCCGGGCGCGTATTTCGTAACCATCTGCGCGCACCGCCGAAAATGCATGTTCGGGGATGTCGTCCGCGGTGAAATGCAGCTGAATGCCGCGGGGTGCGTCGTGCAGGCCGCATGGTTTGATTTGCCACGGCAATATCCGGGGGTGGCGTGTGACGTCTTCGTCGTCATGCCGAATCATGTCCATGGGGTCCTCGTGTTCGCCGCCGGCGAGACGATTGCGTCCGAACTGGCCCTGTCACGTCACATCGCCGAGGCCACCCAACCCGACCGTAACTTGCGCATCGCACCCACCCTCGGTGATGTCGTGCGCGGCTTCAAGGCCCGGGTCGCACGCGCAATACAGCGCTCGAGCCAGACCCCCGGCGCTCCGGTCTGGCAACGCAACTACCACGAACACGTCATTCGTGACGAGCACGCCTTGAACCGCATCCGCCAATACATCGATGACAACCCGCGCAACTGGGACGCCGACAGCGAGCATCCCCTGGCGAGCCCTCATTTGGGCCCAGGGGATCGCAACCCGTGAACCGAAGGGACCTTCTGCGTGACGTGCGTCCCCGGGCACGCCCTGCGTTGGCCGCCACGGACCTCGTCAAGGGCGAGTTGGCGCACCCGCCGCGCGGCAGCCCCTTGGGGTGCGACAGGCCGCTTGACGCGCGGCGCGGCGCCCCGTATCGCCCTCGAGGGGGGCGCGGAGGGGGGCGGGTGGCGGCGAAGGCGGCGTGGGAGGCAGCGGTGACCATCGGGCAGACGGTCATCCGGTACGCGGTGCGGGTGTCGCCGAAGGCGCGGGCGCTGCGGCTCGTCGTGACGCCAGACGGGGTCGAGGTCGTGGCGCCCGAGGCGGAGGCGACGCAAGAGGCGGTCGAGGCGTTCCTCGGGGCGCGGCGGCGCTGGCTCTTCGACGCGGTCCGCAAGGTGGCGGCGCAACGGGCGGCGCTGCTCGCGCAGCGCTACGAGTCGGGCGCGCGGCTGCAGTACCGCGGGCGCTGGCTGATGCTCGAGGTGACGGCGGGCGACGTCGAGGCGGTCGGGATCGCGTGCCGCTCGAAGCTGCACGTCACGGTGCCGCGGGGCCTCGTCGGGACGGCGCGGAGCGACGCGGTGGAGGCGGCCTTCGGGGCGTGGCTCAGAGGGCGGGCGGCGGACGACCTTGGACTGCTCGGGAAGCGCCTGGCGGCGCGCCTCTGCGTGAGCCCGGCCGGCTACCGGCTGTCGGAGGCGCGTCACCGCTGGGGGTCGTGCGGGCGGGACGGCGTCATCCGGGTCCACTGGCAGCTAGCTCAGGCACCCATGTGCGCATTTGAATACGTGGTCGCCCATGAGCTGGCACATCTGGTCCATCGCAATCATGGCGAGGCCTTCTGGCAGACCCTCGCGACCGCGCTGCCCGACTGGCGGGCGGGCAAGGCCGCCCTCGAGCGCTGGGAGACCGGGCGGCGCGCGCTCTAGCGGGCCGTGTCCGAGCACGAAACACCCGTTGTTGCCATGGCGCGGAGGCGGCAGCCGGCGGCAGCCGGGGCCACGGCGCAAGCTTGCCTCGGGGCGGCGCCTGACGCATGCTGCGCCGCATGGCGGTGCTGGGAAAACAGGGCGGCGCGTTCCCGAAAGGCGTCTCGGAGTAGCGGCTGATTCGGCGCGAGGGCTACGCCTTCGTCGACAAGACGGCCTTCATCGCGGACGTCCTCGACAGCGGCGCCAGCACGACGCTGTTCACGCGGCCGAGGCGCTTCGGCAAGACGCTGAACATGCTGATGTTGAAGGACTTCCTCGAGCGGGGCGACGAGGACGTGACCGACGTCTTCGAGGACACGGAGATCTGGCGGTTGCCGGGCGAATATCGCCAGCATTTCATGCGCTACCCGGTCATCTGGCTATCGCTGAAGCAGCTCGGAGGCAGTAACTGGCACGCGATGGAGCAGGTCCTGGCGGGTCTCCTCGAGGCCGAGCTCGACCGTCTCGTGGCGCTGCACCCGGAGCTCGAGGCGCAGCGCGAGAAGCTGCTCGCGCCCGACAGGCGGCCGCTGTTCCTGCTGAACCTCAGCGACGCCCTCAAGCGGCTGACGAAGCAGCGGGGCGTCATCCTCATCGACGAGTACGACAGCCCGCTGCATCGGGCGTGGCTCGGGGGCTACTGGACGAAGGCGGTCGACTTCTTCCGGACGCTGCTGTCGGGCGGCCTGAAGGACAACGAACACCTGTGGAAGGGCGTCCTGACCGGCATCCTGAGGGTCGCCAAGGAGAGCCTCTTCAGCGGGCTCAACAACTTTGACGCCATCGGACTGACCGAGGACCGCTCGGCGAGCCGCTTCGGCTTCCTCGAGCCCGAGGTCGAGGCGCTCGCTGTCCGCGCGGGCCTGCCCGACGCGATGCCCGAGCTGCGCCGCTGGTACAACGGCTATCGTTTCGGCGGGTTGAACGCCGTCACGGTCTACAACCCGTGGTCCATCATCGCGCGCATGACCTCGCCGACACAGCCGTGCGCCGCGCACTGGCTCGGCACGAGCGGCAACGACCTCGCGCGCGACCTGATGCGGCGGACCGCGGCGAAGAACGGCGAAGCCCTGCGCAAGCTGCTCGCGGGCGAGTCGGTTGCAGTACAGCTCTTCGACAACCTGTCACTGCAGGACCTCTACACGGACCATGGCATGCTTTGGCCACTTTTGACCGCATCGGGCTACCTGACGCCCTCCGGTTTGACCCCGTCGCGGGGCGCGTGGATGGCGGCGTTGAAGGTCCCGAACGAGGAGGTGATGGAGGCCTTCACCTCGACCTTCCTGTCGGTCCTCGGCTCGCTCTCTCAGGTCGCGATCGGGGGTCCGCTCGCGTCGGTCTCGCGCGCCCTGATTGCAGGCGACGCCGAGGTGCTGCAGGCCGAGCTGACCGACGTGATGGTCCGCGCGCTGAGCTACCACGATCTGGTACCCGGCTCGCCCGCGGTGCCGGTCGAGAGCATCTACCACGCCTTCATCCTCGGGCTGCTGCTGCACCTCGGTCCTGACTGGCACGTCAAGCGCAACCCCGAGTCCGGGCTCGGCAGACCGGACGTCATGATCTGGCCGAGGCAGGGCCCGGGCACAGGCGTCGTCATGGAGTTCAAGGTCCTCGGCCGCGGCGAGACCGTCGAGACCGCGCTTGGCCGGGCGATGGCGCAGATGCGCAAGAAGGCCTACGCCACGCAGCTGCGAGAGGCTGGCTGCGACCCCATCCACGAGCTCGGCGTCGTCTACGACGGCAAGCTCGCCTGGGTCGCGAGCACCGCCGAGCCCGACGACACCTAGGCCGGCCCCGCTCGGCCGGGCGCCGCCTCAGCTCGCCGCGACGCCCTGGACGGTGACGGTCACGCGCCGCTTGTGGGGCGCGAGGCGGTGCTCGGCGAGGAAGACGCCCTGCCACGAGCCGAGCGCGAGGCGCCCGCGCGAGACCGGGATGACGAGGGACGAGGTGGTCATGACCGCCCGGACGTGGGCGGGCATGTCGTCGGGCCCCTCGGCCGTGTGTCGGAAGAGCGGGTCGCCGTCGGGCACGAGGCGCGCGAGGAAGGCCCCGAGGTCGCGCAGGACGGCGTTGTCGGCGTTCTCCGCGATGAGCAGCGAGGCGCTCGTGTGGTGGATGAAGACGTGCGCGAGCCCCGTCGCGACGCCCGATTTCGTGACCGAGACGCGGACCTCCGAGCTGATGTCGGTGAAGCCGCGGCCCGGTGTCTGAATGTCGAACGCGCGCTGGTGCGTCAGCATCGCCTCAGGCCTCGCGAATCATCGCGTCGAGGCGCAGGAGCCCCTCGCGCACCGAGTCGATCCCCGGGCCGAAGGAAAGGCGGACGTGGTTGCGGAGGCGCGACGGGATATGGCGGCGACGCTTGCCGGGGTCGATGTCGAAGAATTCGCCTGGCACCGTGATGACCTTGCGCTCGAGGGCCGCCCGGAAGAAGTCCATGCCGTTGCGCAGGCGCTCGGGCAGGCGCGACAGGTTGCAGAAGCAGTAAAAGGCCCCCTGCGGGTTGAAGGCGAGCTCCATCCCCATCGCCTGCACGCTCTCGGTCATCAGGCGGCGCTTGGCGTCGAAGGTGCGCTGGATGGCGCGGGCCTCCTGATCGGCGATCTCGGGGTTGAGCAGCGGCAGGGCAGCCGTCTGCAGCGGATGCGGCGCGCCGCCGTCGAGGTAGGACCCCGCCGATGTGACGCGCTGGATGAGCGCCTTCGGGCCAACCGTCCAGCTGAGGCGCCAGCCCGGGTAGCGCCAGTTCTTCGTCAGGCCGTCGATGATGACGACCGGGTCCTCCTCGATGTCCTCGACATAGCGGCAAGCCGAGTTGGACGGCCCCTCGGCGAGGGTCATCGGGTCGTAGAGGTAGTGGGCGTAGAACTCGTCGAAGATCAGCTGGCAGCCGAGCTCGCGCGCGATGTCGAGCCACGCGCGCAGCTCGCCGCCCCGCACGACGCGCCCGGTCGGGTTGCAGGGATTCGACAGCAGGACCGCGCCGAGCCCGCGGCCGACGATCTCTTCTCGAAGGTGCTGGGGTGACAGGTGAAAGCCACCCTCTTCGGAGAGGACGATCGGGATCGGGATCATGCGGTGGAAGGTGTCGAGCAGCTCGGCGTAGGCCGTGTAATCGGGCAGGATGTGGCCGAGGTTGACCTGGTCGAGGGCCGCGCCGACGCGGGTCAGCGCGGTGCGTCCGCCCGACGCGATAGCGACGTTCTCGGCCGAGTAGCGGGTGGGCATCCCGCGCCGGTAACGCGCATTGTAGAGCTCGGCGACCGCCTCGCGGAGCTCCCACATGCCAGCGACCGGGCCGTACTCGTGGGCCGCGGGGTCGATGACGAAGCTCTCGATGCGCTCCGAGCCGCCCTCGATGGCCCCGGTCTCGGGCGCGCCCTGACCGAGGTTGACCCACTCGGGGTGGCCGTAGTGGAAGCCGCGGCGGGCGGCCTCGGCCATGACGAAGCTGACCCCGGTGCGAGGAACGGAGCGGAAGGCGGCGTGGGTGTTGGCGGCGTCTGCTGAGCTCATCGGGTGCTTTTACGGAGGCCACCGCGGGGTGTCAACGGGCTGTCGAGGCGGTTCGGCGCACCGCACGTCGCGTCCTGGCGGCGGAGGCCGCCCAAAACGAGCGAGAAATTCGACGCGGTGCGCACGCACGCTAAACACCCATCGGATCGGGCGTCGGCGACACGCGCCCTCTCGGGGGAACCATGCAGAACCTTCAGATTCTTATGGGATTTTCCACCATGCAACGCAGCGCGCGATCGCGGGCCGCCGCGGCGCTGGCCAGCCTGCTGTTCGGTCTCGCTGCGGGCGGCTGCGAGTCCCCCTCCGAGGTCGTGGCCTCCGACACGGCCACGGGCGTGGCGGACGCGGGGCCGGATGCGGAGTCGGCCGACGATGCTGTGTCCCTGCTCGATTCCGGGTCCCCCGCCGATACGGCGTCCGCCGCCGATGTCGAAGCCCCAGCCGACGCGGCGTCCGCCGCCGATGCCGAAGCACCCGCCGATGCGGCGTCCGCCGCCGATGCCGAGACCCCCGCCGACGCGGCGTCACTGACCGATGCCGAAGCGCCCGCCGACGCTTCATCCCCGGGCGACGCCGGCACCGAAGACGACAGCAGCGCGCCCAGTGACGCGTCGGGCCCGGGTGACACCAGTGCCCACGACGACATCGCGACCGACACCACCCCCGAGCCAGCAGGCTGCGAGGCCGACCCGCGCCCCGCTGGCTGCGCCTGCGACGACGACCTGGCGTGCGCCTCAGGCCTCTGCGCCCCGACGCGCGAGGGCGCTGGGCGCTGCGCAGGCCCCTGCGAGGACGGCTGCCCCGACGGTCTGACCTGCGCCGACGTGACGACCGCCGACGGCACGCGCCCGTTGTGCATCGTGCGCGACCTCGACCTCTGCCGGCCTTGCCTCGCCGACGCCGACTGCCGCGGCGGGCCGCACGTGGCCGACGGTGACCACTGCGTCCGCCACCCGACGGGCGAGGGCAGCTTCTGCGGCCTCGGCTGCGAGACCGACAGCGACTGCCCGGACAGCTACGCCTGCCGCTCGGTGACGCTCGTGGATGAGCGTGACGCACGCCAATGCGTTCCATCCGGCATGAATGCCCGATGCGGCTGCTCGCCGCGCGCGGTCGGAGAGGAGGCGGTCACGACGTGTGCCGTCGAGGGGCGCTGCGAAGGGGAGCGCCGCTGCGAGACTGGGGATGCCGCGGGCGAGACGCGCCTCGGCCTGTGCCGCGACGACACGGGGGCCGTCTGCGAGCCGCCGACGCTCGTCGAGGTGAGCTTCGACGCGACTGGCGGCACCGTCATCGACCCGGTCACCGTCGTCCTCGGCGACCCATACGGCCACCTGCCTGTCCCGGCGCGCCCGAACTGGGTCTTTCTCGGGTGGTGGCTCGGCGAGCACCGGATCGAGCCGACGTCTGTCGTCGAGCGACGCGAGGCCCACCGGCTCGTCGCGCGCTGGGAGGGCGTCGCGATGGCGCTGAGCTTCCGCAACCCGGGAGACACGAACTGCGAGGATATGGTCGTCCGCTTCGGGGCCCCGTACGGCCCGCTGTGTGCGGCGACGCGCACGGGCTACGGCCTCCTCGGCTGGTGGCTCGGCGAGACCCCTGTGACGGCGGAGACGGTCGTCACCGAGACCGCCCCGCACGACGTCGTCGCCCGCTGGCGCGCCCGGAGCTATGCCGTGGGCTTCGCTGGCGAGGGCACGGCGGCCTGCACCGCGACCGCCGCGACCTTCGACGAGACCTATGGCCCGCTCTGCGAGCCGACCCGCGAGGGCTACACGTTCACCGGGTGGCGACTCGACGGCCAACGCGTGGCCGAGGGCTCGCCCATGCGGACCGCGCGCGACCACACGCTGCTGGCCTCATGGACGGCCGACCGCATCTACGTCGCCTTCGAGGCGGGTGAGGGCACGGATCCGGTCCCACCAGCCATCACCGTGACCTACGGCGAGCCCTACGGCGAGCTCGCGACCACCGCCCGCGCGGGGTACACGTTTGGCGGCTGGTGGACCGGCCCGGACGGCGTCGGCGTCGAGGTGACGCCAACCACCCCCATGACGCGGACGGCCTACCATCAGCTCTTCGCCGCCTGGGAGGCGAACATCTACCGCGTCACGTACGACCCGCGCGGGGGCACCGCCTGTGCCGCGGGTCACGTGCGCTATGCGGCCGCGTACGGCGCGATCGCCCCGCTCTGCGCCTCGAGGCGCTACGGCTACACGCTCGGCGGGTGGGAGATCGACGACACGCGCTTCATCGTGACCGACGTGTCCCCCGTGACGACCGCGGGTGACCACGTGCTGCGCGGCTGGTGGCAGCCGCTGTCGGTCGACCTGGCCTACGACGCGGTGGGCGGCGTGGGGTGCGAGTCCGCCACGCGCGTCCTGTTCGGAGACCCCTACGGTCTGCAGAACCCGCTCTGTCGGCCGAGCCGGTCTGGTTATGACTTCGTCGGCTGGTTCAAGGGCGATGGCGCCGACGCAACCCTTGTGACGGACACGACCCCGGTCGCGGACGCCGCGCCGCACACGCTCGCCGCGCGCTGGACGGGGGTCCCCTTCAACGTGACCCTCGATCTCGGCGCAGGGAGCGGCTGTACCGCCACGACCTTCGGCGTGGTCTTCGGGCAGCCCTACGGCGAGGCCGCTGCGTGTGTGCCGACGCGCACCGGGCACGACTTCACCGGCTGGTTCCTCGACTCGGGAGCGCGGGTCGAGACCACGACCCCCATCACGTCCTTCGCGGGCGTGCTGCGGGCCCGCTGGGTGCCGTCCACCTGGACCCTGACCTACGACGCGGCCGGCGGCGAAGGCTGCACGACGACGACCGTCACGTGGGGCGGCACCTACGCAGCCGCTGTCGCCTGTGTCCCTGTGCGCCCGGGCTACACGTTCGGGGGCTGGTCCTTCACCGCGGTCGGCATCAGCCCCGTCAACGCGACGACCTCTGTGACGCGCCTCGGACCGCACACCGTCTACGCGCTCTGGACCGCCAACCGGTACACCGTCTCGTACGACAGCGCTGGCGGCACGGCCTGCACCGCGTTCATGGTGACCTTCGACACGGCCTACCGGACTGGCAGCCAGCTGTGCTTTCCGGGGCGCACGGGCTACAGTTTCAACGGCTGGCAGATCGAGGACGACGCGACGGGCCCGGCCGTGACCGCCGCGAGCGTCGTCGCGACGCCGCGCAACCATGTCCTGCGGGCGCGCTGGGTCGCGAGGCGCGTGCTGCTGAACTTCGGCAACCTCTCCGGATGGCCCTGCGCGCAGGGCGTCACGGAAGTGACGTTCGACCAGCCCTACGGCGCGGCCCTCGACGCGTGTCGCCCCGAGCGCGCCGGCTACACATTCCTTGGGTGGGTCCTGAGCGGAACCGATACCTATCTCACGTCGAACGACCTCGTGAAGCAGGCGAACGAGCACTTCCTCTACGCGCGCTGGCGAGCGAACACCTACCGCGTCAGCTTCGCCTCGGGCGAGGGCTCGCTGTGCCCACCGATCGACGTCATCTTCGACACGGCCTACGGCCCGCTGTGTGAGCCGACCCGCTACGGCCACACGTTTACGGGCTGGTACCCGAGCCCGGAGGCCGTGTCGGCGATGACCGCCACGACCACGGTCAAGATTGATACCGACCACACGCTGCAGGCCCGCTGGACCCCCAACCGCTACGGAGTCGAATACGATCACTGGAGCTGCCCGGGCGGGAGCTGGGTCTTCGGGGCCCCGCTCGGCCCCCTCTGCACGCCCTCCGACCCGGGCTACGCCTTCGAGGGCTGGTACCTCGACGCGACCGCGACGTTCGACCTGGCGACGGCCGACACGACCATCCCGTTGGCGGGCGACATCGCGCTCTACGGGCGCTGGTCGGCCCGGAGCTTCCTCGTGACCTTCGACGCGGCCGGGGGGACCCCGTGCGAGTCGCGCACCCTCGTCTACGAACAACCTTACGGTCAATCTGGCCCGTTGTGCCAACCGACCCGCGCGGGTTACGCCTTCGGCGGCTGGGTGCGCCGCGGCTCCCCCGTCGACGACGAGACCCTCGTGTGGACCGCCGAGGACCACACCCTGATCGCGGTCTGGACCGGCAACCCGTACGTTGTGACCTTTAACTCGAACGGTGGCTCGGCCTGCCCGACGAGCTCCCTCAACGTGATCTTCGGGGCGGCCTATGCCCCGAGCAACGACCTCTGTCGGCCCACCCGGACAGGCTATACCTTCCGGGGCTGGCAGACAGAGCTCGGCGGCGGCGCGTGGGTCAGCGCGGCGACGAAGGTCGCGATTGCCGCCGACCACACCCTTCACGCTGCGTGGACGGCCTCGATCGTGCTCGTCGACCTGTTCTCCGACGGCGGATCCGCGTGCGTGCCATCCCGGTATCAGATGACGTACGAACAACCCTATGGCGTGTCCGTGTCGTGCGTGCCGACCAAGGCGGGCTTCGTCTTCTCTGGCTGGTACACCGCTTCAGCCGGGCGCGGGCGGCTCATCGTGCCAGAGACGCCGGTCACGACCCTGACGCAGATCCTGCTCTACGCCTACTGGACGGTACCGGCCCCGTGAACGGCAGCGTCGCGGGCCTTGCAGGCACCTGCGGGATGCGCCAAGGTCCGTCGCGATGATCCAGCTCTCCTTCGTGCTGCGAGACCGGTCGCCCGCGAGCGTCCCGCCCCCGTCCGAGCCGCTGCGCGTCGGTGACCACCCGGACGGGCTGCGCGTGACCGGCGTCTGGCCGCATCGGGACCTCGGCGCGGCGCGGGCCGAGGTCGCGGCGTGGCTTGTGCGGGCCGACGCGACCGAGGCCGTCGACCTCTTCACCGGACGCCCGATGACGATCGCCGAAATCGCGGCCCCTCCGACGCTGGCGAGCACCTTCCAGGCCCGCCACACGGTCCTCGAGGGACGCATCTGGGCGCGCCTCTTTGGGTGTTATGCGCTCGGCGAGTCGGACGTCGTGGCCTCGGT
>SXGQ01842306.1_pt1 | contig 10181 bp, 9 predicted proteins | sample 3178371 | NCBI WGS metagenome assembly SXGQ01 (sample SAMN11356859, study PRJNA531348) | freshwater metagenome | isolation source: freshwater sample F1-20 | place: China: Fuxian Lake, Yuxi | collected 2017-12-25 | reverse complement strand
CATGCCGAAATAGATTTCGTGATCGCTCTCCACATCGAGGTGGCGCACCAGTTCGCAGTCGAACCAGCCGATCGCCCGCGCGGGCACGGGACAACCGCTGGGAGTGTGGATGCAAGCCAAGCCCAGGAACGGATCGCCGACTGAGTTGCTGGGCGAGAAGTGTCGCCGCAGCGCGGTGTCAGTTCGATCCAGCACACACACCGCAAACGCCCGACTGTCGCGCACGATCGGGCTGATCGGCTGACCCTTCTCAACCGCCACAGCCAGCATCGGTGGGGTCACGCCGCAGCGCTGCACGAACCGCACCACGATCCCAGCGCGGGCTTCGGCAAAACAACTTGTCAGCAGGTGGAACTCCGAGGGGACGAGTTCCATGATCTGCTTGACGGCCGCGTGATCTGCCGGGGTCCAATCGGTCTGCATCGGGGACTCTTGCGGTGGGGCTCCGGCCCAATGGTGGAAATCAGGGGCCCTTCAGGAAAACAATGCCTCAAGAAAATGTTGTCGTCCATAACTTCTTGTTGCCATTCATGTTGCAGCCTTGCATTCGGTTATCAGGCCTGATTCAGGTGTCGCAAAAAGGACTTGTAGTGAATCGTTGTGTTGCATTGTGTGGCAAAGTGGGTATGTTGACCGATGACCTCCAACCGAAGGTGATGAGTGCTATTTCTTGGCGAGTACGAACATGCCCTGGACCCCAAGCGCAGGCTGGCAGTCCCAGCCGAAGTGCGCTCGGGTCTGAACCCAGCGATTCACGGCGCGGGATTTGTGGGGATGCCGGGACCCAACGGCTCGCTGTGGCTGTGGCCGGAGAAGACCTTTGCAACGCTGGCGGAGAAACTGGGTGGGTCGCTCTTGGCCGACGAATCATTGACGGACTTCGAACGGCATGTCTTCAGCAAGGCCGCAGCGTTGCCCCTCGATGGCGCCGGTCGAATCCGAATCCCAGAACGCCTGCTCAGTCAGCATGGACTGACGGACAAGGTGATGATTCTGGGAGTACGCGATCATCTGGAACTCTGCAGTCCACAGCATTGGCAGCAGGAACAGGCTCGGCTCGCTCCAGCAGCGGGGGATATCTGGCGCAAGGCGCGGGCCGCAATGAGCAACAAGGATCAGCGGGCATGAAGTCTGCGATCCGACTCGGTACAGGGCGAAGCAGGGCAATGGACTGCCCGGTCAGCCCAGAGCTCAAGGTCGCGCCAAGGACGGCGCGGCCGACAATCGATGGTCATGCGCAGGCTGGATGCCTGCTCATGGCCCGGGACCAGGACGGTTCCGTCTAACAGTTCGGGCCATGGACGGCCCGATTTGACACGCGCACCGCGGCAAGGATCGCCGCCCTGCGTAGGCCCTGCAAAGGGCACGGGCTTGGAGGCCCGTTCTTGAGAAATGCCCCCGTAGGCTGAATAGGCCTACGGGGGCTTTTTATTGCCAACTCAGCGATATCGGACCGCCTCTCGAGGCTTCGCGCTTCCATTTCTGCATGCTGAGGCAGGGGGCCTCCGAAATACAGCGAGCCCCCCTCAACCCTCGTCCAGATTTGGCCGAAGGATCAGGAGCAAGACTTGCATGGACTGGGCCAATGGCGGCCCGGGCAAGTTGAAGCGGGCAGGAGGTCCCTCGATGCTTGTGATCACGCGACGCGAGGGGGAGGAAGTCATAATCGGGAACCCGGCGTCCCCGTTGGGAATCGTCCGGGTTGCTTCGATCAAGGGGGACCGAGTTCGCTTGGCGTTTGAGTTCCCGCGTGAGGTTGACGTGCATCGGCGCGAAGTGGCCGATCAGATTGTCGCTGGCGAACAGACCAAGCAAAACATCATCGGGCAGATTCGCCCAGCCGAGGGCGGCACTGGCGCCTGAGGCGCTGAGTCAGTTCTCAGCGCGTACCGCGCGCACTTCCGGAACATGCTCGCGAATCGTCTTTTCCAGGCCGTGGGTCATGGTCATTGATTTCGATGGGCAGCCGATGCAGGCACCGCTGAAACGCACCACTACCACGCCGTCTTCGAACGACGCCAACTGAACATCGCCGCCGTCGCCCTGCACTGCGGGGCGAATCAACTCCAGCACGGAGCGGATCCTCTCCAGTGTTGGGTTGTCCTCAGTATCTCGGGGCAATCGGGCCACGAGACGATGGTAGCCGTCGGTGGCGTGCGAATCACCTGCGCAGCCTCACCCGTACACTTGGCGAGGATGTCAACGCTATGCGCGCGAGTCTCCCTCCGGATCCTGTTGGCGGGAGCGGCTATGGCCTGTGGCGCCTGTGCGGTACGGCCGCCGAGCGACCCAATCAGCTCGCTGAATGACCCCGCGGCCATGCCGTACGACCACGAAGCGGCCATGAATCTGCTGGATGCCACGCCGAACAATCCGGCCTACCAGCGCGCCCTGCGGCGCATAGTGGTTCAGCCGGGCTATCCGATCGCCACCCGCCGCATGGCGTTTGAGCGGGAGTTGTTGCACGATCGGGTCGAGTTGGGGCACGCGCTGGAACTCGGGCTGGCAAAGATGGACTCTCTGCAGTGGCGGGAGGAACTGTGTCAGCGCATCGGTGAACTGGACTGGAAGGAGATGACCCCGACGCTGATTCGGGCCTGGGCCCGGCCGATGCCCTCATGGGAGGCTGACCTGAACAAGCGAGCTGAGGCGCGGGCGCTGGCGGACATGTGGGGACAGGACCGGATTTCAGATGTGCTGATGGAGACATTCATCGCCGCCGATCAGATTCGCGAGGCCAATCTCCGGGCGCGCTGCTGGGAGATGCTGGTGCTGACTGGTCACACCCGGCGGTTGACTGAATTGCTGGCTGCCGAAGTTGGCGCTGGCGCGGGGGGGGCGAACGATCCGATGCTGCATGACCTGCGGCGCGCCTCGCGTGAACTCGGCGTGCTGCCGCGCAACCGCGAGGAGGTTCTGTGGGTGCAGATGTTGGCTGGCGAGAGGCATGAGGCGCTCTGGCAGGCGGCCGCGGCGGGACTGGCGGCCATGGGTCCGTCGGAGCGCGCCGAGGTTTCACTCAAAGATGTCCCGGTGATTGGTGCCGCGCAGCGTTGTCGGCCCGAGTTGCTGGGCAAGTCAAAGGGCGAGTTGTTTGCTCTGGCGGCGGCGGGCGTGGAAGATGGCGACTCGCGGCGCTACTCCGCCAACTTCGAGGGCTACGGAGGAACGCACTCGGAGCGCCTGCAGGCCCACGAGAAGGAACTCACCTGGGGCGATCTGCTGGCCATCGTCATGATTCGAGAGGCGCTGGCGATTGCCCCGGTGCGGGCGCACATCTTCGAGATAGCCGACCGCGACCTGCGTGACATCTCCACTGAGTACGGCGGGATCATCCGGCTGGACACGCTGGGGCGACTCGAGGTGGTTGAATTCGCGCCGCGCATCCGTGGCGGGGATGTGCGCTTCGAGGCCTCCAACGACATGTTCGAGGCCGGATACGCGGCGCTTTCTCACTTCCACTTGCACTGCCAGGCCCACGACAACAGTCAGTATGCCGGGCCGCACTATGGTGACTTCCAGTATGCGGACGCCACCGGGGTCAATGGAGTCGTCTTCACATTCATCGACTCGCGCACCCTGAACGCCGACTACTACCGGCGCGGCCAGGTGGTGGTGGACATGGGAACCATCAAGCGGCCAGCGGCACCATGATGCGCTTCGCCAAGTATCACGGGATCGGCAACGACTATGTGCTGGTGGATTGCACTAGGGGGGATGAGGCGGCGGTCGCGGCGCTTCCCGTGGCCGAGCTGGCGGAACTGACTCGGCGGGTGAGTCACCGCCACACCGGGGTTGGCAGCGATGGGCTGATTCTGCTGTGTTGTCCGGCGGCGGGAGTGGACGCCGAGGTGCGCATGCGCATGTTCAACTCCGACGGCAGCGAAGGGGAGATGTGCGGCAATGGACTGCGCTGCTTGTGCAAGTTGGCAGTGGATTCGGGTGTGGCCGACGCCAATCCGCTGCGAGTGCAGACCGGGCGCGGGGTGCTTGCGGTGCAGTGGCGCCGGGGCGCGGATGGCGGGGTGAGCGAGGTCACCGTCGACATGGACGCGCCGATTCTGGAAATGGCCCGCATTCCGGCGGCGATTCCCGGTGTGCGCGGCGAAGAAGAAGTGTTCGGCCGTGAGTTGAGTGGCGAGTGGTGGAGTGCGCTGGGTGGTGATGATGGCTGGCGGAATGCGGCTGGCGTCGAGTCGGCCATCAGCGTGGTTTCCATGGGCAATCCGCACGCAGTGTTTTTCTGCAGTGAAGTTGCGGCGGTGCCCCTGGAACGGCTCGGACCGTTGATCGAGCGCCATCCGTGGTTCCCGCGGCGAGTCAATGTGCACTTTGTTGCCCGCGTTGGCGATGGTCTGCGCATGCGCACTTGGGAACGCGGCGCGGGAATCACGCAGGCCTGTGGCACGGGAGCCTGCGCGGTGGTGGTCGCTGCGGTTCGGCAGGGTCGCTGCGCCCGGCGCGTGCGGGTTGAACTGCCCGGCGGCGCGCTGCGGTTGGAGTGGCGCGAGAGTGATTCGCATGTGATCCAGGCTGGCCCAGCGGTCGAGGTTTGCCGCGGCGAGTGGCCAGCGACTGTTGCGGCGGGGGCCCCATGCCGCTGAACGAACTCGAATCACGCTTGGTCGCGGCGTCGCGCGCGCGGGCGGCGCGGATGGAGCAAGACCTTGAGGCGATCGTCGCCATTGAAAGTGGTTGGGGGGAGGCCAGCGGCATTGCGCGAATGCAGGCGTTCTTCCAGTCGCGGCTGGAGCAGCTGGGGGCTTCGATCACCCGCCATTCCTGCGACGAAGTGCCCGGCTGGCTGGCCCCCGGCGGCAAGATCGCGCGGCCACCTGAAGTGCTGGTGGCCACTCATGGTGCCCGCAGTGGAGTCCTGCTCAGCGGCCACTTGGACACAGTGCACACAGTCGGCGGGGGATTCACCGGTTTCAATCGCAAATCAGATGGCACAGTGGTCGGCCCCGGCGTGGTCGACATGAAGGGCGGGCTGATCATCATGCTGCACGCCCTGGAATCACTCAGCGAGTGCGGCATCGACAGTCCCTGGACCGTGGCGCTGGTGGCCGACGAAGAGTCGGGCTCGTTCGGATCGCGCCGCGCATTGCAGGCGGTGGCCGCTGGGCACGCCGCCGCGCTGGTTTACGAACCGCCTACGGCCGAAGGCTGCCTCGTGCAGCAGCGGCCCGGCTCGGGCACATTCCGCATCGAGGTCTTCGGGCGCAGCGCACACTCCGGGCGCGACCCTGAGAAGGGGGTCAGTGCGGTGAAGGCGCTGATGGAGGCGTCGTTGCCGCTCTTGAATGCCTCGCGGCCCCGAGAGGGGCTGGCTATCAACATCGGACCGCTCGAGGGCGGCTCGGCCACCAACATCGTGCCCGACCACGCCGTGGCCATGGGCAACTGGCGATTCCGCGATGCCGCGCGCCAAGCGGAAGCCGAGGCGTTGTTTCTTGCTGCAGAGCGTGGCTCGAAGGACGATCTGCCTCATGTGCAAGTGCAGCGGGCCTGCGCCCGGCCGCCACTGGTGCCCGATGCATCCGGCGCGCGACTGCGCGAGGTTGCGCAGGCCACCATGACCGACTTGGGGTTGAACTCGACGCTCGGTTCCACCGGCGGAGTGAGCGATTCCAACACGATCGCTGGCGCTGGTGTGCCGGTGCTCGATGGTTTCGGCGCGCGCGGTGGAAACATGCACCGCACCGATGAGTTTGCGGTGCTGGCCAGCCTCAGCGAGCGCGCTGCTCTGAGCGCCATCATGCTGTGGCGACTGAGCGGGAAGTAGGCGGCGGCCCATTACCATGCAGAGATGGCGACCGTGACCACCGGTTCAACAGGTCAGACTGCGGCGACGAAGACCGGCTCTTCCTCGGGCGTTGCGGCAGCGACTGGTTCGCCCGCAGCGCAGGCGGCGATCGAGGCAATCCTCGCCGACTTGGCCGCCCGGCAGGCCGCTCTGACGGGCGTCCGGCCGGCTCGCGACGGCGGCGCGGCGACGATGGAATCCTGGCTCAAGCGAGTGGCTGATTCGCGCGGGCGCGGCGCCTACTACCCGTATATCGGCAGCGGGCTCGGCCGCGGCGCACTGGTCGAACTGGTCGATGGCAGCGTGAAGTGGGACATGATCTGCGGCATCGGTGTGCATGCCTTCGGCCACGGTGACGCCGCGATTGTGCGCGCTGGGCTGGAAGCGGCCACCAGTGATCTTTGCATGCAGGGCAATCTGCAGTTCAACGGTGATTCGATTCAGTTCGCCGAGCTGCTGCTGGCCGAAGCTGGCCGCACCAGCCGATTGCGCCACTGTTTCCTTTCCAACTCTGGCTGCATGGTGAACGAATCGGCGTTGAAGATCTGCCAGCAGAAGACCGGCGGCGCGCCGCGCGTGCTGGCATTCGACGATTGCTTCATGGGCCGCTCGACTGCCATGACCCAGATCGGTGATGGGCCTGATTACCGGCAGGGCGTGGCCCTGAATGCCTTGGTCGACTACCTGCCGTTTTATGACGCCGCGCTGGGCGAGGCTTCAACGCAGGCCACGCTGCGCTCCTTGCGCAAATTCCTAGCGCGCTACCCCAAGCAGCACGGGGCGCTGGTGATGGAACTCATTCAAGGCGAGGGCGGCTTCAACATGGCGCCGCGGTCTTTCTTCACTGCCATCTGCGAGACTGCCCGCAGCGCCGGTGTGCCAGTGTGGCTAGACGAGGTGCAGACCTTCGGTCGCACCGAGCGCATGTTCCACTACGAAGCGCTGGGGCTGGGTGAACTGGTCGATGTGGTCACGATCGGCAAGTTGCCACAGGCCTGCGCGCTCTTGTTCACCGAGGCGATGAACCCCCGGGCGGGATTGCTCAGCGGCACGTTCACCGCGTCGACCAGCGCGTTTCGCGCGGGGCTCGCCGCGCTCACCCGCCTGCGCGATGGCGGGTTTTACGGCCCCGACGGTTCGAATGCTCGGCTGCACGCCGCATTCCGCACTCATGTTGATGCACTGATGAAGCGCCACGGCGCTTGGTTCCCCCCGGCGCTCGATGGCGAGGGGCGGGCCATTGCCAGTCTGGTGGGCGGCACCGGCGGAATGATGCGCTTCACTCCATTCGGCGGCAACAAGGAGAAGGTGCAGAAGGCGCTGCACACCATGTTCGCCAACGGCGTCATCGCCTTCTCCTGCGGACACGGTCCGTACCACATCCGCTTCCTGCCGCCCATCGGAGTGATGAAGCCGCAAGAGTTCGATCCGGTGTTTGAGATCGTCGAGCGGTCCTTGGCTGAAGTCGCCTGAGCTGCACATGTTTGTCATTCGCCAGGCCACACCCGACGACCTGCCCGCGCTCTACAAGCTGGCGCGGATGGTGCACTTCATCAACCTGCCAGCCGACCGCGACGCGCTGGGGGAGAAGATCGCCACCAGCCGCGGCAGTTTCGCCGCGCAGATTCGCGAGCCGAGAGAGCAGGAGTTTCTGTTTGTGCTCGAGGAGATTCAGTCGCGCGAGGTGATCGGCACAGCGGGGCTGATCCCGCGCGTCTCCTGGCCGGGCCACCCCAACCTGCACTTCCAGGTGCGGCGGCGGCAGCACTTCAGTGAGCACCTCGGCACCGGTCAGGTGCACGAGACGATTCAACTCTGCGCCGACCAGACCGGCCCGAGCGAGGTGGGCGGGCTGATCCTCCAGCCGGGATTCCGCGGCCACAAGCAGAAACTCGGCCTGTTCCTGAGCCTGATCCGTTTCCACTTCATCGGCCTGCACCTAGGGCTCTTCTCCAAGCGCATCATGGCCGAGATGATGGGGGCCCTCAGCGCCGACGGCCGATCCACGCTGTGGGAGTTCCTCGGGCGGCGCTTCATCAATCTCTCCTACACCGAGGCCGACCTGTTCAGCACGCGCAGCAAGGAGTTCATCCAGTCGCTGTTTCCCAGCGTGGAGATTTACACATCGCTCTTGCCGCCCGAGGCGCGGCGGCTGATTGCTGAGGTCGGCGAGGAGACCCGCCCGGCGGTGCACTTGTTGGAGTCGCAAGGATTTGTTTACCGCGATCAATGTGATCCGTTCGATGGCGGGCCGTACTTGGAAGCGGAATGCGCGGCGATTCCCGTGGTGCGAGCTACGCGCCGAATGCGACTGCTGGGGGTGAAGGCTGGCGGCAAGGAAGAAGTGTTTGTGAGTCACTCGATTGGCGGCGCGTTTAGGGCAATGCGATGCCGGGCGGTGGTGAGCCGCGCGGGTGTGTCCTTGCCGCGCGCCGTGGCCGAGGAGATTGGTGCCGAGGTCGGCTCGCTCTTGGGTGTGACGGTGCTGCGCGGGGCGCGGACCAAGCCTGCTGCTGGGATGAGCCTCTTGGCGGACAATCGCGGTGATGCTGCGCCGATTGAGCCGGGGGAGATTGCGGGTGGCGGTGGCGGTGGTGCCAAGAGGCGGAAGGCGGCGCCGCGGAGGCGGAAGTCGAAGTGAGCCAGACGGTTCTTGAGAGCCGCAATCCGGCTCGGCCAGATGAGGTGGTGTTTCGCGGGGAGATTGATGGTGCGGCGGTGGGGCGGGCGGTAGCGGCGGCTCGCCGCGCATTGCCCCATTGGTCGGCGTTGTCCCTAGACCAGCGGCGGCCGTTCCTAGAGAAGTGGCGCGAGGCGGCGTTGGCGCGCGGAGAAGAACTGGCGCGGCTGATCACTAGGGAGATGGGCAAGACGCTGGCGGAGAGTCGGTTGGAGGCCAAGTCGGTTGCGGAGAAGGTAAGCATCACTCTTGAGGATGGTGTGCTGGCGCGCACTCGTGACTTCGCCCTTGATCTGGGTCCGGGCAAGACCGGGCGCTGCGTGTTTCGGCCACACGGGGTGATGGCGGTGATCGGACCATTCAACTTTCCGGCGCATCTGCCCAACGGGCACATCATCCCGGCGTTGGCCATGGGCAACTCGGTGGTGTTCAAACCCAGCGAGAAGACGCCGGCGGTGGGGGCGTTGCTGGCTGCGATCGCGCGAGATGCCGGGCTGCCCGATGGTGTGTTCAGCGTGGTGCAGGGTGGTGGCGCGACTGCGGCGCAGTTGGTGTCGCATGATGGGATCGACGGCGTCTTGTTCACGGGCTCGTGGCCGGTTGGCCGGAGCATTACTCAGGCGAACCTTGAGCGGCCGGGCAGGATGCTGGCTCTCGAGATGGGCGGCATGAGCGCGGCGATCATCTGTGAAGATGCCCACCTGAAGCAGGCGGTGCTGGAGTGTGTGCGGTCGGCGTTTGCCACCACTGGGCAGCGTTGCACCTGTACGCGGCGGGTGATTGTGCATCGGAGTGTGGCGCCGCGAGTGATTCGGGCGATCGGCACCATGGCCAGCACGCTGCTGGCTGGCGATGGTGATTCGACGGACCCGGTGTTCATGGGGCCGCTGGTGTCGGAGGAAGCGCGCGAGCAGGTGTTGCAAACGCAGGCCGCGTTAGCCAAGGCTGGCGCGCAGATTCTGGTGCCCGCCATGAAGCTCGACCGACCGGGATTCTTTCTCACCGCGGGTGTGGTGCAGGTTGAGCGGTTTCAATCAGGGCCACAGGAGGAAGCCGAGGTCTTCGGGCCGCTCTTGCAGGTTGCCGTGGCGGATGATGACGATGACGCGCTTGAGCAGGCCAACGCCACGCAGTTCGGCTTGGCGGCGAGTGTTTTCACTCAGAGCGAGCAACGGTTCCGCCAGCTCGCCGCGCGCCTCCGAGCTGGGTGCGTGAACTGGAACACTGGCACGGCGGGGGCCAGCAGCAGATTGCCATTTGGCGGCGTGGGCAGGAGCGGAAACCACCGGCCTGCCGCTGCATTCGCCGCGGACTACTGCGCGTACCCAGTGGCTCAAATGGAAGTGCAAGACGACTCAGCGGCGGTGCCCCCGGGGGCCAGGTTCGACGACCGCTGGTTGGGGTGAGTGGGCGGGACTTCGGCAGGCACATGCCAGTTTCCGGACTCGCAGAATGGTCCGGATCCGGGGCGCGTCCGATTCTCTCGGGAGAAGGGCTACCGAGTGCAGCCGTCCGCGGACATGCACTACACTGCGGATGCTCAGCGTTTGTAGGACTTTCCGGCCCGGGTCTCCCAACAGAGAGTAGAGGCAATCCAATAAGCAAAGCCTTCTCCGCGAGGATAGAATTGAACCTTCGAGTCTCCATTGGCCAGCCAGCGCTTTCGGAGATTCCGGAGGGCAGTTTCTACTTGCT
>SXGQ01450472.1_pt1 | contig 10181 bp, 12 predicted proteins | sample 3178371 | NCBI WGS metagenome assembly SXGQ01 (sample SAMN11356859, study PRJNA531348) | freshwater metagenome | isolation source: freshwater sample F1-20 | place: China: Fuxian Lake, Yuxi | collected 2017-12-25 | reverse complement strand
CTCGAGGCCCCCGAGGAGGAGCTCGGCCCGGTGCTGAAGCGCTTCTTCCGGAAGCGGGTCTGAGGATCCGGCTGGAAATCGACGTGCATCGCCGTCCGTTCCGTTAACGGACCCCCGAACGGCGGCATGAAGCACACGTGAACGATGGAACTCCCGAGTTGGTCTCCCTTGAAGCGCGCCTCGTGGCGCAGGCCCGCGCTGGCGACGGTGAGGCCTTCGCGCGCCTCGTGCGGCCGCATCTCGTGGCGATGCATCGCGTGGCGGGACGCCTCGCGGGAGCGACCGTGGCCGAGGACGCCGTCCAGGAGGCCCTGACGCTCGGCTGGGAGCGGTTGGGGGGGGTGCGTACCGGCACCCCGATCGCGGCGTTCCTGATGGGCTTCGTCGTCCGACGCGCCGCGACGCTCGCGCGCGGGGAGCGCCGTCGCGGCGGGCGGGAGGAGGCCCACGGCGCCGCCCTGTCCGAGGAACGCCCGGCCCGGCCGGACGAGCTCCTCGAGGCCCGCCGCCTGAAGGCCACCATCGAAGCCGGCCTCGCGGCGATGCCCGAGAAGCGGCGTCAGGCGCTCGTCCTGCGGCTCGACGGCGGTCTGTCCGACCGGGACATCGCCGCCGCCATTGACTCGACCGAGGGTTCGGTACGCGTCCTCGTTCACCAGGGCCTCGCCGAGCTCGACGCCCGCCTCGCACGTGAGCCAGCGGGTCTGCAGCCCGTCGGCGGCGTGACACCGACCCTCCACCGCGGTGCGATCCTTGGCGCGCCCCGCCCGAGTCCGGGAGCGATACCATGAGCCACGACCCGTTCGACCTCGACGAGGGCCGCGAGGCGCGCGCCAAAGCCGCCTTCGACGCGACAGCCAGCGAGCCCGACGCGGCGGCGCTTGACCGCCTCCTCTCCCAGGCAAGGGCCGTTCCGCGTCAGCGTCGCCTCGCGGTGCGCCCCCGCTGGCTCGTGCCTGGCGGGCTCCTCGCGGCGGCCGCGCTGATGTTTGCCGCGCTCTCCTCGAGCGACGCGTCCTTGCCCGGGCGCAGCCCCGAGCCCCTGACTGCGGGCGAGCCCGTCTTCGAGGTCCTCGCCGCGGCGGCCCCCGAGGCGGCCTTCGAGGACGGCCTCGTTCCGGACCTCGCGGCCGCCCTCGAGGACGGCCTCGCCGCCGACGACCTCGAGTCCCTTGAAGACGACGAGCTCGAGGCGCTGCAAGCCGCCTACGAGGCCGCGCTTGGCGACAGCTGACCCTGTGTCCCCGGTGTTCGACACGGTGCCTGCGTGGCATCTTAATCAAAGGAGTGAAACATGAGCGTATTTTCCTGCTTCAAGGCGGTCGTGATGACCGCTGTGCTCGGCGCGACCTTGGCCGGAGCCGCCCGCGATGCGGCGGCCCGTCCGCCCTGTGACGGCTCCGGCCCGTGTGCCGACGGCTCCCGCCGGGAGGCCCGCCAGCAGGAGATCGCGGCGCTGCACGCCCGTGTCCTGAAGGAGCGTGTGGGGCTCACGGACGCCCGCGTGGCCGAGGTCGAGAAGGTCCGCGCGAGCTTCAAGCCGCAGCGCCAGACGCTTCGGCAGGAGATGCGGGCTGCGCGGGAGGCCATCGTGGCGCTCGTGAAGGCTGACGGTTCCGACGACGTGGCCTACATGAGGGCGCTCGCCACGGCCGACCGGCTGCGGGAGCAGGGGCACGCCCTCCACAAGGCGCAGCGCGAGGCGGTCGGCAAGCTGCTCTCGGCCCGCGAGCGCGCCCGCCTCATGGTCGCGATGCAGGAGGTCCGCAGGCACAAGCGCGGCCATGGTCCCGGTCCCGACGCGGACGGGCCTGAACTCGACGACTGACGTGACGTCGACGGGGCGGTCGCCTTTCGCGACCCGCCCGCGCTCGCCGCTGCCAGGTCCATTGCCGACGTCCGCGCCCGTGGCCTCGAGTTGTCGCGCATCTCGCCCTGCTCGGGACACAGCCTGATTTCCTTCGTCCGTCTCCACCGGCACTTGCCGTGCTCCGGAGCCTTGGGTAGCCTGCGCCTCCCACGTTGCAGGAGCATCCCGATGCGTCGAATCCCCGCCGCGGCCATCTCGGCCGTCACCCTGCTTGCGTGCGGGGACCGGAATCCCCGTCAGCCTGACGCGGACGTGACGCCAGTCCTCTCGGACACCGCGTCCGACGGGACCACCTCAACGATCGACGCCGCCGTCGCCCCGGGAGCCGACACCGCCCCGGCGGGGTCGGACACCAGCAGCGGCCTCCCGGTCTGGATCGCGGGCTGCAACAGCCTCTTTGCGCTCCGCGTCGCCGAGCTGGGCGGCGCCACCGACTGCACGGCGGCCCTCGCGGCGCCTGTCGGCAAGCTGCGCCGTACGACCGGGCCCGGCCTGTGCGCGGCTGGCGAGAGCCCGAACGCCTGCCGCGACCGCCTCTACGACACCCCGCCAGACCTGGCCGATCTCGACCCGGCCTGCGGGACGACGCCTGCCAACCCGAGCTGCCTCCGCGGCGCCTTCCTGCCGCGCTGCGCCGACGGTGGTGACGCATGCGCCGAGGATGAGGCCGTCTGCGTCGACGGCACACGTCCGCTGATCTACGCGCGACCCGCGACGACAGGCGGCCCCTCGACCGTCTGGTGGTTCCACCTCGGGGGCGAGGGTGGCCCCTGCGAAGGCGCGTCCTGCTGGGCCGATTACCGCTTCGGCGACAACGCCTTCAAGCTCGCCATGAGCACGCTCCACCCCGAGGGCCCGGCCTCCGCCTTCAACAACCCCGGCGGCGTCATGAGCGGCGACGCGGCGCGGCCCTACGCCGCTGTCAACCGCGTCCGCTTCGAGCGCTGCACCGACGCCGCCAGCGACGCGACGGAGGTCGTTTCAGCGCCCAACGGCGTCCCGCCCGAGTTTGCCGAGCGCTACCCCGGGGTCCCCGTCGCGACCGCCGAGTCGCGGGTCCCCGTCTGGTATCGTGGTCTTGCGACCTGGAGCGCGGCCTTCCACGCGATGGCCACGAACGCCGGTCGCGACCTCGACGGAGATGGCACGCCGGACATGCCGTCACTAGCCGACGCGACGACCGTCGTGATTTCAGGTTCCTCGGACGCATCGATGTGGGTCGTCATGGCCGGTGACCGTCTCGCTGAGGAGCTGCGCAGCATCGCGGGGCCCGACCTCGACGTGCGTATCGCGGTCGATGGCAACTTCCCGGTAATGCTCGACAATGAGGCGCGCTACCAGGCTGGCGCACCCGAGGGCTTCAACATCTTCGCGCACCCCTACCATGTCACCGGGCTCTGCGGCCTGCCCGAGAACGGGGACGGCGTCGCGAACGAGGCGTGCTCCGACGCGGCCTACAAGCCCGGCGGTCGCGGGCACACGAGCTTCAGCACGCGCGGGGTCTTCCGCGACGTCTCCTGCGAGGCCGAACACGGCGTCGGCGCGCCCCAGTGCTTTGATCGCAACCACATCCTGATGCACCACCTCGAGACGCCCGTCCTCGTCCTCGCGGACCAGGAAGACGTGACCATCTCGTCGAACCCCGTCGCTTACGCGGACGTTCCGGGCTACGTGCTTGGTGATATTACGCATTTCCGGCAGCGCGTGGTGGACCAGGGCTGGGACATCGTAGACCACTGGGGGACGACCGCCCGGGAAGAGGGCCCGGGCGAGGCTGGCGGCTTCGTGATCATTCAGCCCAAGACGCGCCGGGAGGGCCAGCCGCGAGGCCGCGCGACGCACGTCCGCTTCGCCAACGATGACGCGATGGCCGAGACCATGACGCTCTGCGCCGCGAACGGCACGAAGATCGCCACGGCCAGCTACAACGCCATGATCGCGGCGTGGCTCGACAACAACCTGCCGCAGGCCTTCGCTATCGAGGACAAGCGTCGCACGTTGCCGAGCGGCAGCTTCTGGGTGACCGGCGCCTCGTGCCGCGACCCGGAGTGACGCCGGGCCTTCATGGACCTGGCGAGCACGTTCCGCGGCAGCGCGCCAGGTCCAACAGCTGATAGGTGTTGTCGCCGTGATTGCGCACGTGGAAGTGGATCGGGGTGCCCGCCGGCGTCGGCGGGACTGGCACGGTGACCGCCACGAGCGCGCTGCGGGCGGGGATCGGCACCACCTGCTCCCAAACGACCGCGTCCCCGAGCGCCACGGCCATCGTCGCTTCGGCCCCCTCGGGCCCAGTCAGCTGGAAGCGCCAGAGCCAGATGTAGAGCGACTCGCCTTCACAGATCGCGCTTCCGGTCCGCTGCGTGACGGTCGTGTACGGGCAGAGGCCTGTGTCGACGCCGAAGGACGGCATCTCGGCGAAGTCCTCCGAGCTCCGTGATCCTTCCGGGCAGCTGATGTCGGCTGGCCGGAAGGTCCGCCACGGGTCCTCCTCCGGTTCGGCGAGGCGCCAGAGCTCAGGGTCGACGACCGGGATGAGCACCCCTGCGGGGGAAGGCTCGCAGGTTGGCCCTGCATCACAGGCCGGCGCCAAGACGAGCAACGACGACAGGGCGAGGGCGGCGGCAGCCTGGCTGAAGCGTCGGGTCGAAAGTGCAGACATCGTGGCCTCGCGTCGATTTCAGCGTGTCATGACAGCAATGGCGTTCGCAATGGTCACGCCGAACGCCTGATGGGCGGCCTGCCGCATCGCGTCCGGATCGCCGGTCGTGAAGAAGCGGAGATCGGCCGGTGCGCCCAGTGTTTGCGAGGTCAACTGCAGTGTCAGGCCGTCGAGCGGGTCGCACAGCGGCACCCCGGGCATCAGCCTCTCGAAGACGGGCGCGAGCGCTGGGTAGTGGGTGCAGGCGAGCAGCAGCGCGTCGACCGGACCCTCGGCCGTGACCTCCGCAACCACGCGGGAGACGTCCTCCGAGACCGCCTCGCCGTCGAGGCGACCCGCCTCCACGTGGGCCGACAGCGGCTGGGCCACGACCGCCACGACCTCACGGCCGGCCGCGCGCAGGGCGTCGGCGTGAAGGCCCGCCGCGATGGTCCGGGCCCCGCCGATGACACCGACGCGGGACGCCCCCGACGCGAGCGCCACCCGGACTCCCGCCGAGATGATTCCCCAGGCCGGCAGCGGCAGCGTCTCCGGGCCAGCACGCCAGACGCCTTCGCCGTCACCCTCGAGCACCGTGCTCATCGCGTTGCACGCCACGACGAGGCGCGCGTGCTTGCGAGGCACCTCGGCCATGACGGCCTGCACGAGCGTCACGAGCCGCGTTGCGAGCACCTCGGGCGCCACCTTGCCCCACGGCGTGAAGCCAGCGTCCGAGACGTAGGACAGGGTCCCCCCCTGCTGCGCCGCATGCAAGCGTCGCCAGGCGCCGAAGCCGCCGATGCCCCAGTCGATGACAATCGTATGAACTGCATGCAGTTCGAGGCTCATGGCCACGTCTGCGGCGCGATCCGGCCTTGCGGGATCGGCCCCGAGTCGAACGCGAGCACGCGCGCGCTCCAGCCGACGTTCAGCCGCTCGACCCTCCGCCCCGGGAATCGGCTCTCGAAGTACCAGACATACTCGTGCTGGGCGCGGATCGGGTTGTACTTCAGCATCGTCTGCCAGCCCGGATCGCGCGACAGCTGGGCGAGCGCATCCCGGAAGCGCGGGTCCTGCTGGCGCTGCAGGGCGGACCTCGCGCTGTCCCGCAGGAAATCGGAAAGCTCGCGCGGCGCGACAGGGGCCGTCACCATGTCGACGACGAGCAGGCGCCCGCCTGGCCGCAGAACCCGCTGCAACTCGGCCATCACCGGGTCCCAGTCGAGGTAGCGCCAGGACAGGAAGCTCACCGCGACGTCGAAGGACGCGTCCGGAAAGGGCAGGGCGGGGCCACCGATCTGCGTGAAGTGCAGGTTATGGGCGGGGTGGCGGCGCCGCGCCTCGGCCACCATGCCCGCCGAGACGTCGACGCCGTGTCCCGTCCGGACCCGCGGTCCCAGGGCGGCGAGCAGCGCCCCGGTCCCGCAGCCGAGGTCCAGCACGTCACAGGGGCCACCGTTTGGCCAGTGCGCCTCGAGCCAGCGCCACTCGTCGCGTCGCACCCGGATGTCGGCGAAGACCTCGCCATAGAGCGTGGCGACCCCATCGTAGCTCGCCTCGCCGCCGACGGGCTCGGGGTCGAAGGCGCGCATCGGCTCGACGGGCATCAGTCCGGCATATTTCAGGACCGAGCCAAGCAGGCCGTCGCTCTTCCGTCCGCGGCAGCCGACCAGATACAGCGGCGCCGACGGCCGCGGGCCAGGCCACGCGAAGGTGTTCGGCTGGCGCGAGAACGTCGTGTACCAGTGAAACCCCCAGGTCCGCACCCCGAAGGTCCGCGCGAAGAAGGGCGCAAACCAGCGCGCTGTCCGACAGGCGTGGAAGAAGGCCTCGGCGCCGTCCGCGAACGGGATCTGCAGGGTGCGCCACTCGTGCGGGCTGAACTGCTCCGGCACCGCCGTCGTCCGGAACATCGGCCCGTACATGCCTGAATGCCCTAGGAAATGAAGCTCATGCAGCAGCCGCCCGGTCGCGCGCACCCGGTCGAGCGCCGCGACGAACTCGGCCTTCGACTCGACCCGCATAGGCCACACCTCTGCACCCGTCGCCCCCCGCTCGGCCGCGAGCGTCTCGGCCGCCAGGGTCAGCTCGCGCCCACCGTCTCGGTAGCGCGTCGTCCACGTCACGAGGATGAGCGGCCGCCTGTCAGGCATGCTGTCCCCCTGGCTCGTCCCAGCCCACGCTGGCTACGACGCCCGCGCCGTCGCGCGGCACCCACGCGCCGCAATCGTCCCCGACCGTGAGCGTCCGACGCCCCGCCACGTCCCAGATCCGCATGGCGTGGACCCTTGGCGCGTAGTGATGGATCGTCAGCGCCTCGTCGAGCGCGGTCATGTCGTGGATGCATCCCGCGGGCACGGTCAGCACCGCGGGAGCGCGATGGATGGCGGTCGCGACGATCTCGAGCCCGTGACCCGTCGAGCGGTAGACGCGCTCACGGATCGCCCCCGACACGAGGTGGATCGTGCCACGGGCGGCGCCGTGGTCGTGGGGCGCGCAGGTCGCGTCCGGCCGCCACGTCATCGCAAGGGTCTCCGCCTCGGGCGAGTCCGCGAGGAGCGTGCGCCCGTAAGGCTCGCCTGGGGCTGGGGCTCGGAGGGGCAAGGGCACCTCGACGTCATGGGCCACGTGGAGACCCGTTCAGTTGAGCCCCATGTCCTCGAGCTGGAACTCGTCGAAGCCGAAATAATGCCCGAGCTCGTGCAGCACCGTCAGCGCGATCTGGTGCTCCGCGTCCTCACGGTCGTGGCAGTGGCGCTCGATGTTGCGGCGGAACAGGTAGATGCGCGCGGGCCCTTCGATCATCGCGTCCAGACTCGTCTCGAAGCCGTGTGTCGGTCCGTCGAAGAGCCCAAGGACGCGCGGATCCGCACCCGCGTCCGTCACGACCCACTCGTCGGGGTAATCCTCGACGATGACCGCGACGTTGCCGACAGCCCCGCGGACTGGCGGGGGCAGGCGCTCGACGGCCGCCTCGGCCACCGCCACGGCCTCGTCGTCCGTCAGCAGGCGGGGCTCCGCCGGGTCGAAGCGGTGCTCGATCTGCCAGACCCGCCGAAAGGCGTCGTGGCGCAGGTCCCACTGCTCCGTGAATTCCGCCGCGATTCCGAGCTCGAACCACATGTCGGCGTCGTCAGGCGCGAGCCGCGTACCAGCCTCGAAGACCGGGATCGACTCCTGGTGACGCCCCATGTCGAGCAGCAGGCGCCCATACTCGAGCACCGTGTCCACGTCTGTCGGGAACATCAGCATGCCGAGCCGCGCCGTCTCCATCGCAGCCTGCTGCTCACCGTCGAGCCACTTGAGCCGCCAGCTGAGCGCGAGGTACTCGAGGCACCCCGTCCCGCCCTCGGGCAGCATCGCGACGGCCTCCATGTGGCGCACCAGCTCGTCGCGGTTGCGCCGCTCGTATCCGGCAAGCGCCAGCTCGAAATGCGTCTCGAGGGCCTTCACCCGCGCCAGGCGCCGCCAGAGGTTGTGCGAGTTCTCGAGGTACATCCCGCTCACCCGGCCTGATTCGGTCGAGGGCCGCCGCGCGCGCCAAGGGTCTCGGCCGGCTTGACGTCGTCGCCCTTCGGCGCCTCGCCCGGCGGCTTCTCGGGGACCTTCTCATCGCCGGGCTTGTCGCTGGCCGGGGCCTGCTCCTCGGGCTTGACCTCGATGTAGGTCTCGGGCGTGCCGTCGCCGTCGTTGTCGCGGCCGATGCGTGTCAGGCGACCGCGATCGTAATATTCGAAGGTATCCATCCGCCCGCTGCCGGTCGTGTCGCGCTCCTTGCGGATCAGCACATTGTTGTCATAGTACTTCACGATCGAGGGTTTTCCCTCGAAATTCAGTGCCATGTCACGACGGTACAGGATCCCGCCCGCGTAGTGGTCGACGGCGTCGAAGCGCCCATCGAAGTCGAGGTCCATCTCCTCGCGCAGCACGAGCCCCTGCTCGTTGAAGTGGCGGCGCACGTCGATCTGGTCGTCGAAGTTCAGATCGATCTCCTGCCGCGCGAGCAGTCGCTCCTTGCGCGCAGGGTCGTTCGGCGCGGGGCGCAGCACATAGACGCGCAGGAGATCGGCCTTGCCGTCGCCGTTCAGATCGAAGCGCTCCGTCTCGGTCTCGCCCGACAGCTCGGTGCCGAGCAGCTGAGCCTCGGGGGCGACCTCCGGGCCCTTGCCCTTCGACGCGCAGCCGCTCGCGATGGCGCCAGGAGCGAGGAGGACGAGGGCAGCGCGTGTGGCGAAGCGGTGACGGGCGGTCGTGCACATGGCGGCAGCATCCTCGGGGGCGGGCCACAGGTCAAGGGCCACGGGCGTCGTCAGGGGACCGCGACGACCGTCACGAGGTAGCCCGAGTCCGACTGGAAGCGCTTCTGGAAGGCGGCGGCTTCGGCGGGCGTCTCAAAGCGCCCGACCTCAATCCGCCAGGCGGGTCCACCGGGTCCCTGCAACGCCCGGACGCGCACCGGAACCCCGTCGGGGGTCACCTTGGCGAGCGCGCCCTTCATCGCCACGGCGGAGGCCTCGCTGCTCACGGTCGCGATCGCGAGCGCGTGCGCCTTCGGAGGCGCCTCGGCCAGAGCGGGCGGCGCCGCAGCCTGCGCCGGGACCTGCCCGGGTGCGTTTGGCGCCGTCTCGGGAACCTGGTCCACGGGAAGGTGCCCGACGCCCGTCTCGCGCGCTTCCTGCAGCGCGCGGTGCGTCGCCATGCGCGCCAGCTCGGCCGGGGTTGAGCCGGCATCGCCCGCGGCGGCCACGGGGCGTCGACCCTCGAGTTGAAGGCGGGCCATGCTCGGAGCTGCTTCGGCGAGCGAGAGCTGGCGGTCGCGGGCGGCTGGCGTGACGGTCGGCTCGAGCGTCAGCTGAGGCGCGGCGGCCGTGTTCGCGGCGCTGTCCTTGCCGACCGCGAGGCCGATGGCGAACGCGAGGGCGCAGAAGACGAACATCGCGAGCAACAGCCCGGTGAGCTGCCAACGGTCGAGTTCCACCACCACGTCCGACGGGTCGTCAGGATCACGGCGCGACAGCAGTCCCAGGGAGCGCAGGCTTCGCATGGACAACCTCCCCGGACTGTGGTTGATGGGTTCCTCCGAGTTGCGGCCGCGGGTGGGTGTCGGGGAGGAAATACACGCGCGGCCGCAACTCGTCGGACTGGGCCCGCCCTTCGGGCCAGCGGCGTCGTCAGCTCAGCTGGCGGAAGGGCACCACCTCGGCAGGCCGAGGCGCGGGGGCTGGTTCGGACGGGGTACCATCGGGCCGGACTGACGGGCGACCGGCGCGATAGGCGCCCGCCCACGACTCGGCTCGGGCGAGGCGGTAGGGGTCGGCGCGGCGGGTCGTTGCGTCAGGTGGCATGGAGGGCTCCGTGCGGGGTGCGCAGGAGGCATCTCCCCTCGCGCCGCCCGACGTTATGCAGGCCTTTGGCGACCGTCAAAAAATGTGCCATGTCCCGCTGCGCACGATCTCCCGGCGTGGCTGGGGGGATCCGCGTGAAGTGTTGCAACGACAACGATTCCGGGAGTTTCATCATGCCGCACACCATCATCGCCACCGCCGAGGCCCCCGCCGCGATCGGCCCCTACGTCCAGGCCGTCCAGGTCGCGCGCCCGGGCGCCATGACCTTCTGCTCGGGTCAGATCCCGCTCGACCCCGCGACGGGCGAGCTCGTGGGGACTGGCGACGT
>SXGQ01195998.1_pt1 | contig 10181 bp, 10 predicted proteins | sample 3178371 | NCBI WGS metagenome assembly SXGQ01 (sample SAMN11356859, study PRJNA531348) | freshwater metagenome | isolation source: freshwater sample F1-20 | place: China: Fuxian Lake, Yuxi | collected 2017-12-25 | reverse complement strand
GGCTGCGCTGTAATGCGGAGCGCCGGCTGCAGGACGTAACCCCATGATTGAAGAAATATTGACGATTGATCCCGAACGTTGCGGTGTCATGTGTCGAAGCGCAGCGCGTGTTCCATAAAACGTTCCATACAAATGAATCTTGATCATGCGATCCCATTGTTCGTCGCTCAAGTCGACGGTGTAGTTACCAGGCTCTAGTTCGTCATATCGGCCCTCCATACGCTTCATCTGGTTGGCCATGTTGATGTCGGTCTTCAACTCATTACGTGGTGGAGCGATGCCAGCATTATTAATGAGCACATCGATACGACCGTGGTGAGCCACAATGCGGTCGATCGCAGCATCAAATGACTTCGAGTCAGCAACATCAAAGATTGCCGCTTCACCCGAAACCTCATCGGCGACCGATCCTGCGGCAGCTTCATTCACATCGTTTACCACCACGTGAGCACCATCGGCCGCTAAACGTCGCGAAAATGCAGCCCCCATACCCGAGCCACCACCCGTCACGACAACGATCTTTCCTTCGAGAGTACCTACGTCCATATGGCGACACTATTTCACAACTGCGCCCACTCGAGACACGAGACCGGACAGCCGCTCTTCCAGAAGAACTAGTGTGGATGCAATGCAGACGCCTTCAGAGCCCGACGCCAGCCTGCCCGAGAACTCAAATGGTCTCACTGGCCAGAGTCTCACCAGCCAGCGTGAATGGGGGATATGGACCTGGCCAAACCTCATCACCTTGATTCGGCTTGGCTGTCTTCCGATCTTTTTGTGGCTTCTTCTCGGTCGCGACGATCGAGCCGCCGCGGCGTGGATACTGCTCGGCCTTGGAGCCACCGACTGGGTTGATGGGTGGGTAGCCCGCCGATTCAATCAAGTCAGCGAATTCGGCAAGATGTTTGATCCCACCGCTGACCGTTTGCTCTTCATTGTCGGCTTGGTCGCCATCATGATTGATGGTTCGGCTCCGCTGTGGTTCTGCCTATTGGTGATCGCCCGCGAGGTGTTGTTTGGTGGAACTGTGGCCATCCTCACTCTTTTCTTCAAAATGGAGCGCTTTGACGTGACCTACCTTGGCAAGTGGGCCACCTTTCTTCTCATGGGTGTTTTCCCGGCTTTTGTCATGAACGCCAGCGAGATCCGCTTCCACGAGTTTTTTGGGGTAGCAGCATGGATCGCGGGGCCGATCGGATTGGCTTTGAGTTACTACACGGCGTGGCTCTATCTCCCGACAATCCGTGCCAGCCTCAAGAAAAACCGTTGAGAATTTTGCGGGGCGATCGCCTCTAGAATGCGGGTATGAATGTGCCTGGCGACCTGATGTACTCCAAAGACCATGAGTGGGTGCAACTCACTGGGACTGTCGCTCGAATCGGAATTACCGACTTTGCCCAAGACGCGTTGGGTGATGTTGTTTTTGTTCAGGCACCAACAGTCGGAGCCAATGTCAATTCGGGCGACTCGATCAGCGAAGTCGAATCAACCAAATCAGTTTCAGATATCTATGCGCCAATCACCGGAGTCGTCAGCAAGGCGAATGAACAACTTGATGCCGACCCCAGTTTGATTAACTCCGATCCATACGGCAACGGCTGGATTTGCGAAATTGAAGTGGCGGCCAATGTCGACTCGTCACACCTGTTAACTGCTTCTGAGTACTCAGAATTTGTGGCAGGCTGACGACATGCCGGTTTTTTGTCAAAAGTGTGGTCATCGCAACGCGAGTGATTCTTTCTTTTGTAGTTCATGTGGCTCAGCGCTAGAAGTAGATGGCGACAAGACTGTTGTCATCGCCAAAGTTGATCCTTTGCAAGATGCACTCGGACCAGAAGACAATGCCACGATTGATCTGCGCACGTTGCCCAAAACTTCGGCGACTCTGATGGTTCGCTCGGGTCCACAAGCCGGAGACCGTTTCGTTCTTGATACAGCGATGACCCGCCTGGGTCGCCATCCAGACAGTGAAATTTCGTTGGACGACATTTCTGTGTCACGACGTCATGCCGAAATTGAACGTCATGGCCAAGAGTACGTACTGCGTGATTCAGGGTCTCTCAATGGCACCTACGTCAATCAGCAACGCGTCGATTCAGTCGTGCTTCAGCAAGGTGACGAAATTTTGGTTGGCCGCTTCCGTTTAATCTTTCTCGGACCGGTTGAGGCATCGTGACTCAGCGGACTTCTGCTGAACGTCCCTACCTGTCAATTGGTGAGGTGCTCGGACTTCTTCTCGAAGAGTTCCCAGAGATCACTATTTCCAAAATTCGATTTCTCGAAAGCCAAGGACTTATCGTCCCCGAAAGAACTGCGTCGGGATACCGTAAGTTTTATGACGAAGATGTCGAACGTTTACGTTTCATCTTGGCTGAACAAAAAGACAAGTTCCTTCCGTTGCGTGTCATCAAGGATCGTCTTGACACACCTCCCACCGGAGTTGAGCGCCCAGAACCAAAACGTCCAGAAACAAAACGTCCAGAACCTCGCGGCATCAAGAACGTATTGTCGGCCAGCGAAGTTGCCGCGAACGAAGACGAACCTAGAGACGTACCTAAAGACGAACCTGAAGAAGTTGAAACAGACGACATTCCCGACACCAAGACGCATCCCGCATCGCGCGTCCCTAAGGCTGTTCCCGCACCAACTGATCGTTCAAACCAATCGGATAATCGCCGTCCAGCATTACCCGATCCATCTGATGCCGTCGGTCGGCCTGCGACCTACAGTCGCGCCGAACTTCTAGAACTTTCCGGACTCGATGAAGGAACCTTAAAAGACCTTGAAGATTTCCATCTGGTGGTCGCGCGCCAAGTTGGTCTGCAAAGTCTCTTTGACGAACACGATCTAGCCGTGGCTGAAGTCGCCCGCGGTTTTGCTGAAGCTGGTTTTGACGTGCGTCATTTGAAGTCGTGGAAGATCTCAGCAGAACGCGAGGCTGGTTTGTTTGAACAGCGCGTCTTGCCGGTCCTTCGCCGTCGTTCACCCGAGTCACGGCAAGAGTCCAACGATCTTTTGGACGATCTCAGCGACCTCGGAAGTCGATTGCGAGCAATTTTGATTGCCCGCGCCGTCGCTCCACTCCGTGATTCTCGCTAATCCGAATTCACAGGTTCTCTCTGGGGGAGTACGCTCGCCCTATGGCCTCAACCGATCTTGCCCCCATGGAACTCGTCGGTGTTCGACGCGATATCGCCGGCAATATTCCTGTCTTGTTTCTCCGTGAACGCAACGGCGAACGACGTCTCTTGCCGATCTATATCGGTCAGCCCGAAGGCGCAAGTATTCAATGGGCTCTTGATGGACGCGAAACCACCCGTCCGCTCTCACACGATCTCATTGTCAATCTTCTCGGAGCTCTCGGGGCGATTTTGGACAAAGTGGTGATCACCGAAGTGAACGAAGGAATATTCTTTGCCGAGTTACATTTGCAATCGCGCACTGGGGCCGTCGTCGTTTCAAGTCGACCGTCTGATGCCATTGCAGTGGCGGTCCGCGCTGGATGCACTATTTTTTGCGAAAGTGATGTCCTCGATATTGCCGGCAAGATCGTGCCGATGGGCGATGAGTTCGACGACGCCGATGAGCTCGACGATTCGGACGAACTCGAGGACAGCCTTGCTACCGACGACCTCGTTGACGAGTTCCGTGACTTCATCGACAGCATCAACCCCGAGGATTTCCAGCCCTAAGCAGGAAAGACGTTAATTCCTGGGGTAGCCATCAAGCCGAAGTTGATGGTTGGCAATCTGCGCCGTACCCTGCGGTTCATGAACACACAGGTCTCAACCTTTAGTGGAACCCAAGCCTGTGACATCGTCGGCATCACATATCGGCAACTTGATTATTGGGCTCGCACACAATTAGTGCGTCCAGCAATCCATGAAGCAACGGGAAGCGGAAGCCGTCGGCACTACAGCTATCGCAATTTACTTGAACTGCGCGTGGTGAAGAGTTTGCTTGATGCCGGCATCAAACTTGAATCTGTTCGTGAAGTTTTCAATTATCTCGGTCAAAACGAACAGGCCGATATCACTTCGGCCCATCTCGTCATCAACGGTTCTTCAGTCGTGTTGTGCGCAGGCGAAGATCTCATTGATGTCGTTCGACGCGGTCAGGGTGTCTTAAACCTTCTTCCTCTCGCTCAGGTCAAGGATCAAGTAGACGGCCAGTTGATCGCCTTGTACCCGCAATTAATTGATCGCGAAGTGCTTGGCCTTCGTAAGATCAGTTGATGTTGAAATACTCTCCACTCGACGCCGAACATCGGGCCCTAGATGCTCGAATGACTCCCTTCGGTGGTTGGGATATGCCGTTGCAATACGCCGGCGGAACACTGTCCGAACATTTGGCGTGTCGTCACGACGCAGTGGTGTTCGATGTGTCCCATCTAGGTACTGTTCGAGTTGAAGGCCCCGAGGCATTTGAACAACTACAGAAGTCACTCACCAACGACCTCCACAAGATCGCTCCCGGTCGAGCGCAGTACACGCACCTACTTGATCCCAAAGATGCTTCGGTGCTTGATGACATCATCATTTGGTGGATCTCCGATGAAGTTTTTGATGTCATGCCGAATGCTTCAAATACCGATGATGTGATAGCCGCAATTGGAGGAGTAGATACAACAGCTACTCGAGCAGTGCTCGCTATCCAAGGACCTCAGGCTCGCGCGAAAGTGGCGACATTTTTCCCAGAGGCTGCAGCAGTCGGCAAATTCAAAGTTGCCCAATGCTCCTGGAATGGGATTGCGTGCACTGTTGCCGGAACCGGATACACCGGCGAACAAGGAATTGAAATCGCTATTCCGAATGCACATGCCGCCGCTTTATGGAATGCCCTGTTGCAGGCTGGTGTTGAACCATCCGGACTGGGCGCACGAGACACCTTGCGCCTTGAAGCGGGGTTGCCTTTACATGGTCACGAACTCGGGCACGGAATTACAACGCTTCAGGCAAATCTTGAGTGGGTGGTGTCGTGGACCAAAGGTGACTTCATTGGTCGTTCGGTACTTGCACAAGAAAAGCAAAACGGAGTCACACGCGTGCTTCGCGGCATCGCCACCGACGGACGCCGACCACCCCGTGCCGAATGCAACGTTGTGTCACACGGCAAAATCATTGGTGTCGTGACGAGTGGTAACTTCTCGCCGATTCTTGAACACGGAATCGCATTGGCGCTTATTGATCCTTCATACAAAGTAGGAGACCTAGTCGCCATCGATGTACGTGGTAGCGAACTTCCTGGACGAATTGTCGAACTACCGTTTGTTGCAAAGAAGTAGATCTCTGCGACAACACCAGAATCAGTTGCTCGCGGGCTTCATCCCAAACATGCCACCGGCGACTTCGGCAAATTGTGCCAATGGGCCGAGACGACCAGCAAGGTCGCCAAGCGTTGCAACTGCTTGAGAGATATCTGCCGGCAGAGTACCCACCTGGTCAATGACTCCATCAACTTTTTTCAAAGTTGATTTTGCTTGTTTGACTGAGGCCTGCACGAGCGGAACAATTTCGGCAACCGGACCTTCGATCTCGTCCAAGAGCGCATTGACGCGATGAGCAACTTTGTTCAGTTCACTGAGAGTGTCATTGAACGTGCTGATTGACTGCACGATGTCACCAGTGACCTGCATAACAGTTTCAACCATCCGACCAACAGCCATGAGGGGATTCGCCCCACCGATGAGACCCAAAAGATCGTTGATTCCGGCAGACGAAGAGCTTGATGCGGATTGCGAAGAGGTTTCGGCTGCTGGCTCAGTTTTCGGTGCAGTTTTCGGTGCAGTTTTCGGTGCAGTTTTCGGTGCAGTTTTCGGTGCAGTTTTCTTGGTTGCCATAACCGTCAAACTATCTACACAACGTCACGTTGACGCATAGGCCTCGAGCGGAGCACAGGTACACACTAAGTTTCGGTCGCCGTATGCCGCATCAATCCGACTCACCGGCGTGTGATAGCCGTACGACCCCGACAGTGAAGGAGTTCCTGCCGATCGGGGATAGGAGCGATTCCAATCACCGACAAGATCGGCGACGGTGTGGGGAGCATGTCGCAAGGGGCTGTCTTCTACTGAAATCGTTCCCGATGCAATCTGATCAATCTCAACGCGAATCGCCACCATGGCGTCACAGAATCGATCAAGCTCAGCCTTCGTTTCGCTCTCAGTGGGTTCAATCATCAATGTCCCAGCGACGGGGAAACTCATCGTTGGCGCGTGGAACCCATGATCCATCAAACGCTTGGCAACGTCATCCACGGTCACGCCAAAATCCTTGGTGATTCCGCGCACATCGATAATGCATTCATGAGCGATAAATCCATGGGTGCCCGTGTACAAAACAGGGAAGTGCGCATCAAGTCGACGAGCAACATAGTTCGCATTCACAATGGCCATTTCGGTCGCAAGACGAACTCCGGTAGCGCCCATCAATCGGATGTACGCCCACGAAATTGGCAAGATGCTGGCCGAACCAAAGTTCGCTGCCGACACTGGTCCGACAGGTTGCGAACCGAGTGGTGCCAACGGGTTTCCTGGCAAGAAGTCGGCCAAGTGCTGACGTACTGCAACAGGTCCGACGCCTGGTCCACCACCACCGTGAGGAATACAGAAAGTCTTATGCAAATTCAGGTGGCTGACATCGGCTCCAAACACTCCGGGTTGCGCTAACCCAACGAGTGCATTCAGATTTGCTCCGTCGACGTATACCTGCCCGCCACCATCATGAATGATTCGACAGATTTCGGTGATGCCATCTTCAAAGACACCGTGAGTTGATGGGTACGTCACCATGATCGCGGCAAGGTTGTCACCAGCAGTAGTGACCTTGGCTTGCAGATCAGCCAAGTCAACGTTTCCACGGTCGTCGCAGGCCACGACAACTACTGACATTCCGGCCATCACTGCACTCGCGGCATTTGTTCCATGCGCGCTCGACGGGATGAGACACACTGTTCGACCGATGTCGCCTCGACTGCGGTGGTAAGCACGAATGGCTAAAAGCCCCGCAAGCTCACCTTGACTACCGGCATTGGGCTGCAAGCTCACTGCGGCATAACCCGTCACTGCCACCAACATGTCTTCAAGCTGCTTAATGAGATGCAAGTACCCCTGAATCTCATCATGGGGCGCATACGGATGCACATTGGCGAACTCGGGCCACGTAACCGGTTCCATCTCGGTTGTCGCGTTGAGTTTCATCGTGCATGAACCTAGGGGGATCATGGTGCGGTCGAGTGCGAGGTCTTTGTCAGCGAGGCGTCGCAGGTAACGCAACATCTCATGTTCGGTCTGGCACGACTGAAAAACTTTGGCGGTCAAGATCGCGTCGGTTCGCAGTAGCGCCAATGGGATTCCTAAATCGGGAGCGTCAAATTTCTCAGGTGATGCCGAATCACTCACTCCGAATGCCCGCAGGACATCTGAAATAACTTCAAGAGTTGTGGTCTCATCAAAAGTCAGGCCAACTGTCCTGTCATCGATGATGCGAAAATCCAAATTGAGCGACTGTGCCGTAGCGACAACACTTTGAGCGCCTGAAGGAACACGAACGGCGATTGTGTCAAACCAGGTGTCGTGCAATAGTTCGTACCCATTTGCTTTGAGACCTCGTGCGGTCATCGTTGTCAATCGTTGAACACGCTCAGCAATTCGGTGCAAGCCCACTGGTCCGTGCCAGGTCGCGTAAAAACCAGCAATGTTGGCTAACAATGCTTGAGCAGTGCAGATATTGCTCGTTGCTTTTTCGCGACGAATGTGTTGTTCGCGAGTTTGCAAGGCCAAACGCAATGCGGGCCGGCCTTCGGTATCAGTACTGACTCCGACTAATCGTCCAGGCAGACTCCGCGCATACGCCTCGGTTGTCGCCATGAATGCAGCATGGGGTCCACCAAAGCCCATCGGAACACCAAATCGTTGAGCCGAACCAACAGCAATGTCGGCACCAAGTTGGGCTGGTGACGCCAACAGCACACACGCGAGCGGATCAGTCACGACGACGGCAACCGCGCCAGTGGCTTTCACAGCAGCAATCTGAGCGGACCAGTCACTGACTGAGCCAGTTGACGTCGGATAGGAGAACAGGGCGCCAAAAATATCGTCGGGGCGAAGAGCATCAGTTCCACCAATTATCAGTTCGATGTCAAGTGGCTCAGCGCGAGTTGCCATCACCGAAATCGTTTGCGGATGCGTATCTTCATGAACGAAGAACTTCGGCGATTTCGACTTGCTAGCGCGGCGAGCCATTGTCATCGCTTCGGCGGCCGCCGTTGCTTCATCAAGAAGCGAGGCATTAGCAATTGGTAATCCGGTCAGGTCCGAGATCACCGTTTGAAAATTCAAAAGGGATTCGAGGCGACCCTGACTAATTTCAGGTTGGTACGGCGTGTATGACGTGTACCAGGCAGGATTCTCAAGCACATTGCGGCGAATGACCGGGGGAGTGATCGTCCCGGTATAACCCATTCCAATCAAACTGCGGCGAGGGCGATTCATCGATGCAATCTGTCGCAATTCGGCAGTGACTTCAGCTTCGGTTAATGCGCTAGGAAGTTCCAAGTCGGCACGCAGACGGATTGCTTCGGGGACCGTCTTGTCAATGAGAGCAGCGACCGATTCAACGCCGATGACTTGCAACATTTCATCTAGATCAGCCGAATCAAGAGTTCCGATATGGCGGCGAGAAAAACCATCGCGATCAAAAAGTTCATCAAGTGAATGCGTCGACATGGAAGCTCCAAACAGGTCATGACAAAAGTCGTGTTGCGCTTCCCCCGCTGTCTCTCCACCACAGTGGACCTGAGAGCTTCATTCAACACAAGGTTGAACTTTCCCCTTCGGTATGCCGTGCGAACACGACAATTTTCCAGCGTTGTCTCACCCGTCCGGTCCGTTTGCCTGAGAGATTCCGGGGAGGTTGCTCCTTCGGCGTTGCGATGCTGGCGGCACCGTAACTCTCCCGGTCGGGGTTAACGACAACTCGACCATAGTTCGTGTGGAGCAACAGCAACGACAGGGCACGAGGTTTTTGCTGTGCCGAGCATCACCTATTCACGAACGCTGGGCTTTTTCCTCTTCGTAGTCAGCGATTGCGGTGAGTTGAGCGCCCAAAGTTGCATCGACCCAACGGCTACCGGCACCAATGATCTTGTCGTAGCTTGCCTGCGGACCAGCGAGTTGTCCAGTGAAGTGCGGAATCACCTGTTCGGCAAAGAGTTCGTAACTGCACAATGTTTGATGCCAATCAGCCATGTCGGCGCCCATGAAAAGGTAACAACCAAATCCACCGGTCTTTTCTTGCAATCGCTCGATCTGCGCAATCGCCATTTCGGGAGTGCCAATCACCATGCGACCTGATTCATTGGCTTGATCAATGAAGTCATCAATGTCGGTGGGTGGAGGAGGGCCGTTGGGGTCGCCTAACGGAATGATGTGTCCGAGATAATCCCAAATCCATTGCAAGCCGTAACGGCAGTTCTCGCGTGCCTTCTCCATGGTTTCAGCAATGTGCATCGGACCCATGAGTCGAGCCTTCGAGCGATCAACCACATGGCCGTGACGGTTGGCTTCGTCTTCCCATACCTTGAGGTTGTAGTCAAGCATCTGAAATGCCGCGGGCTCGGTCGCAGCGATTGAAATCAATCCGATGCCGTATTTGCCCGCCAACTTAGAACCTGATGGTGACACTGACGACGCAACAGCAATATCAAAATTACTGTATGGCTTCACTTGCAACACTGCTTCATTGCACGTGTACCAGTCGGTCTGTTCGGTGACAGTCTCTCCACGGAACAAACGCATGATCACATCAAGCGACTGTTCCATACGCGGACGTTGCGTCATCGGGTCAATGCCCAACATGTGAGCATCAGAAGTTAATTGTCCTGGACCAGCACCGAACATCATGCGTCCCCTTGTGAGGTGATCAAGCATCACAATGCGATCGGCCAACATAAATGGGTGGTGATAGGGGAGCGAATTTACGCCCGTCCCCAATTTGATGTATTTGGTTCGCTCGGCAGCAGCCGCAATCATGACTTCGGGAGAAGCGATCAATTCAGACCCAGCCGAATGGTGTTCGCCGATCCAGGCTTCGTGATATCCGAGCTCATCGAGATGCTCAAGGAGTTTGAGGTCACGTTGTAAAGCAAGAGTGGGGTTGACGCCCGTCTTGTGCATGGGCGGC
>SXGQ01716401.1_pt1 | contig 10182 bp, 9 predicted proteins | sample 3178371 | NCBI WGS metagenome assembly SXGQ01 (sample SAMN11356859, study PRJNA531348) | freshwater metagenome | isolation source: freshwater sample F1-20 | place: China: Fuxian Lake, Yuxi | collected 2017-12-25 | reverse complement strand
CAAGACCAACGGTATTCACGTCTGGGCGGCTCTCGCCACGCTCTTTCTTGTCGCGTTCTTTTCCGTCGGCAAGGCCGTGCTTCGCCTCTATGCCGTCCGGCTCGCCCTGCCGCAGTTCGGGCCCGAGCTTCGCCGCCAGCGATTCTCGCAGTACACGCTCTGGCTCTTTACGCCCGCGATCTTTTTCGCAAATTGTGTCGCCGCCTTGCTCTCGCGTGAGATAGTTTGGCGCGGAACTCGCTACCGGCTTGTTTCGCCCGAGCGAACATCCGTTTTGCCCGAACATCAATAATAACAACCTTTTGAACACGGTTCGCACCAAAGAGTGGTATATTTCTGTGGTAATTGAAGACGCACGTGCGTAATGACCGTTGTGACTGTAATGAATACTGCCCTGTCCGTTTTTCGCTTATTTCTGGTTTTGGTGCTCTTCGCGGCTCCGGCGGCCCTGGCTCAAAACAAACCGGCTGAATCCGCACCCACATCGCCGCCCACGCCGCCGACCGGCAAAGCACCGATAATCATAATTCCCGGCATAACAGGTTCCGAGCTAAAAAGCTCCAGAACCGACAAGACCGTTTGGTTCACCCGCGGACGAAACAAGGAGGAGGACATTCGTTTGCCAATATCGCCGGACCTCAAAGCGAACCGTGATTCGCTCGTTCCCGGCGACATAATTCGCGGCGTCCGCCTGCTTCGTTTCCTGCCCGAGGTCGAGATCTATAACCAACTCATCGTTTCATTAGAGCAGCGTGGAGGATACCGCGAAGCCAAGTGGGACGACCCGAAGCCCGGTGATGATCAGGACACATTCTACGTTTTTCCCTACGACTGGCGGATCGACAACGTAGAGACCGCCCGCAGACTTATCCGCGATGTCGAACAGCTCAAGGGAAAGCTCGGCAAACCGGACCTTAAGTTCAACATTATCGCTCACTCGATGGGCGGCCTCGTTGCCCGCTATGCCGCGATGTACGGCGATGCCGAACTCCGCAGCGGAACCGTCCGCCCGACATGGGCCGGTGCAAAGCACCTCGATAAGATATTTATGCTCGGCACACCGAACGAAGGCTCGGTCCGGGCTCTCGATGCATTGATCAACGGGCTTTCGATCATCAACGGCATCAACATCCCGTTCTTTCGCGACATCGACCGCTTTGATGTTTTTACGACGCAGTCGATCTATCAGCTCCTGCCGCACGAAGGGAGCCTGATAGCATATGACGAGGAACTCAAGCCGATCGAGCTTGATATCTTTGACCCCGCAACCTGGGAAGAATACGACTGGGTCGTTTGGAAGGATAAGAAGTTCGAAAAGAAATTCAGCGCCGAGGAGCAAAAGAACGCAAGGCTTTATTTTCGTGCGGCCCTCAAGAGGGCAAAGGACTTTCAGGCCGCCATCTCACGGCCCGGCAGGGACAACACCCCGGTGTCATTTTACCTGCTCGGAGCCGACTGCAAGGAAACACCGAACGCCTTCATCCTTCGCCAAAATAACAAGAAAGACCGCTGGATAACGCAGTTTCAGCCCAAGTCCTTCAAGCGTGGCGACGGAACGAAGATCACCTCCGAGGAGATAAAGACATTGCTGCTTGCGGTCGGCGATGGCGTTGTAACAAAACGCTCGCTCGCCGGCGAGAGCACCCTGAAACGCGGCGGCGAACCGATAGTACCGATCGCGGCGGAGATCTTTCAGTGCGAGTCGCACACGCGATTGGTGACTAATCTTCAGATTCAGGATAGACTCTTCGGATATATGTGGCCCGCGCTTACGAATTAGCCGAGCCTCGATCCGGCGATGATCAAGAATTTTCTCGATAGCGATATTCCCGAACCGGTGGAAGAGAAAAAGGCACGCGGCCGCGAACCCGAAGTGCTCGGCATTTTCGGCATGGAACCGGAACTCGGCGAACCGCGGCCGACCGAGCCTGCCATCGAACTCCCGAAGGAAGAAGAACCGGCCTACGAACGCCGCGAGCCCGCCGAACCGCCGGCACCGACCATCCTTTTGCCCTATGAGCCGCCGACCGCGGGCGAGAGCATCCGGATGGCAGGCCTCGCATGGTCGGTCGGCATCACGCTTTTTGGCTCGATTGTCTTTATGCTCGTGATCGGCTGGTTGGCCGATACGCTGCTCGGAAGTGCTCCGTGGGGGATAGTGGCGGGCGTCGTGATCGGGTCGATCATCGGGTTCGTACAGCTTTTCCGCATTAATCGCGAGATCTTTCGCAAAAACGCGGCACCGCCCGAGACGACGACGCTCTTTTCGGCCACCGAAGCCGCCGAACCGCCGAAAGAACCCTCGCCGATCCTTCTTCCGCCCGCCGAAGCCCCAGCCGATGATCCCCCTCGCCCGGACTATCTGCCCCGCGAGGATTGAACTTTCAACAAAGGCGAAGTAAAATTGAGGGTTTGAATGAGCGAACCGGACGATCTCCGTACGCCGGACGCGGCTGAACTGATACCGAGCCAGCATCGGCGGCTTCTTGTGCTGATGGCCGTGCTTGGTGCTTTAGCAACGATAGCCGGGGCGGTGTTTAGCTCCGTAAGGTTCGGGGCGGGAATTGCGGTCGGAGTTGTGCTAGCGTTCGTCAGCTATTTCTGGCTTCGCTATTCGCTCAGGAAGGTTTTTGAAAATACGCCCGAAGGCGAGCGGCCGCGCATCTCGGCACTCAGATATCTCGGCCGCTACTTTGCTCTAGGCGGAGTTATCGCGGTCATTTATTTGAGCGAAATTCTGCCGATCGTCCCTGTAATTCTCGGGATGGCATCGTTCGGTTTTGCCGTCGTCGCCGAAGGGCTGATACAGATATTTTTAAGCTTCTCTAACAGGAAGGAAATTTAATAATGCTTTTATTTGCAGGTGAGCACCCGACACCGCTGATCGTCGAGTTCGTCAATTATTACATCGGCGAGCCGCTCCACAACATTCAGATGGAGACCACGTACAAGTTTTGGACGTGGTTCTTCGAAAAATTCGGGACGACTCCCGAAGCGATGTTCGGCGAATACACTGCCGAGAACGCCGTCCCTTGGTACACGATCATGTTCGTCATCGCCTGTATTCTTGCGGTGGCGGTCATCGGCCTGCTGAAGGGCAAGCTCTCAGACGATGATCCGCAGCCGGGGCAGATGACGCTCGAGGCTGGCTATCTTGCGGTCGGGAACCTGGTCGAAAACGTCATCGGGCCGCACGGGATGAAATATTTCCCGGTCATCGCGACCTTTGCCGTGCTGGTGCTCATCTCGAACCTCATGGGAACGTTCCCGCTGTTCATGTCGCCGACGGCCTCGGTCAATGTCACCTTTGCTCTTGGTATCGCGTCGTTCGTTTATTACAACTACGTCGGTATAAGCGAGAATGGCTTTTTGAAGCATATCGGCCACCTTGCCGGCCCGAAGCTGCCGCTGCTGATGGCGATCTTTATCACGCCGCTGATCTTTTCGATCGAGCTTATCTCGAACATGATCCGGCCGCTGACGCTCGGCGTTCGGCTTTTCGCGAACCTTTACGCCGACGAACAGATCTATTTCCAGATATCAAATCTTTATCCGCCTTATACGCAGATCTTGCTTCCGGCATTGCTTCTCGTACTGGCGGTCTTCGTCGCCTTTGTCCAGACGCTGGTCTTCACATTGCTTTCGTCCATTTACGTTAGTGAGGTGACGCACCATCACGACGACCATGGCGACCACGGCGAACATGCCGAAGCCCACGGCGAAGCGGCCGCGGCGCATGCATAAGGTTTTTGCGGGGCGTTATTTGCTCCGCAAGGAACGCCTTAGGGCGTAAAACAATGGAAGAAACCCGACCGGGGAACCTGCGTTTTATAGCAGATATGCCCGCACGCGACAGGCGGCCTGACTCCAACGAGAGTAGAAATCAGGCAATACCGGAAGCGAGGCGAACTTATACCGGCAAGGCAGGCCGCGGGCGGTTCTTCCTGATCGAACACAAATAGAACAGGAGACTTATTAGAATGAACAAGATCAAACAGATCGCATATGCGGTGCTTACCATCGCTCTCGTCGCCCTGCCGGCAATGGCACAGGGGGCCGCTGACAACGACTCGACCGTTGCGTCATACAAGGCAATCGCAGCCGGACTCGGCTTCGGCCTCGCCGCCGGACTCGCCGCTATCGGCCAGGGACTCGTCGGTTCGCGTGCGGCCGAAGGCGCTGCCCGCAACCCGGGTGCAGCTTCGACCGTTCAGACCCTCATGATCATCTCGCTCGCTCTTATCGAGTCGCTCGTGCTCTTCGCACTGCTCATCGTCTTCGTTAAGCTTTAATCGAAGGCGGCAGAAAGTGCCGAAAAGATGGATGCGGACCCGGGCGTTAAGGCCTTGGGTCCGCATTTTCTTTCGCATCTTGCCACATCGGCGGGCTGCCTTTGCGTGTTAAATGCAACCCGCATAGGATATTATCGTTCTAATAGGAAATGGCTTACGACCTTACAGGGCAGATGGTTGCCGAGAAATTCAAGCTGATCGGGCTGGTTAAGAGCGGCCCGGAGGGCGACCTTTACCGCGCCGAGAACACTCTGATCGAAAAGCCGGTGACGCTCCTCGTCTTGCCGGCCGATGCGGACGCGAAGGCACGCGAGCGGTTTCGCAAGAATGCAAAGGCCGCCTCGGCGGCCGAGCACCCGAACTTGCTCAACGTGCTCGATTTCGGCATCGATGCATCGGGCGTTTCCTATGCCGTTTGCGACGCGACCAACCCCGAAACGCTCGCCCAAGCGATTGCCCGCGGCGGTAAGTTGCCGGCCGAGAATGCGGTCGAGATCGGCAAGCAGATCGCCGCCGCACTTGAGACGCTCCACGCTGCCGGCCGTGTACATGGCAACCTGACCTCCGACAACGTTCTGCTCTCCGAGGTGGCCGAATCCGCCGCCATCGCCAAGGTCGCCGGCATCGGTTCGCTCGGGCCGCTTGAGCGGACCGGCGATGTGCTTGAGGCCGCCCCATCTGAGCTTGCCTATCTTGCACCGGAGCTTTGCTCGGGAACCGATTCGCCCGACGCACTTTCTGATATCTATTCCGCCGGCGTGATCGTTTATGAGATGCTGGCCGGCACGGTTCCCTTTTCGGGCGAGAAGCCGACCGACGTTCTGCTCAAGCATATCGAGGAACCGCCGCCGCCGCTATCGGCCTTTCGGTCAGACCTGCCGCCGACCGTTGAACCGGTGATACTGAAAGCACTTTCGAAAAGCCCCGAGATGCGGCAGCAATCCGGAGCGGAACTAATGGGCGAGCTTGCCGCGGCTTTCGGCGCCGCACCGGACGCAGCAGCGGCGGGCGAGCCTGTAAAAAAGAACAATTTCTGGGCGACCGCGGCGATGGTCCTGATCGGAACGGCCGCTCTCGGCGGTGCCTTGATCTACGCGACCTGGAGCAAAAAGACTGACCCGGCGACCGTTCTGCAGCCGGACGCCAATGGCATGCCCGTCCAGCCGATCAATCCGGCGACCGGCACCGAAGAGCAGCAGCTCGCCGTGATGCCGGCGTACTCGATCGACGGCAATTCGAACACGCCCCTGACCGCTCCGGACACGCTTCCGGGCGGCGATGGCTACAACCCCTGGGCGACAGGCGTTCCACCGCCTGGAGCACCGAGCTACGTGCCGCCGGGCGGCGAGATGTACAACATCGACCCGCGGACCGGCAGCCCCTTTATGCCTCCGGATGGCGGCGTAATACTCGTGCCGGTTCCGGTCAACACGAATACGAATTCGCGGCCGACAGCCACACCAAGCCCCGGCCGAGATGCGAACGCGAATACGAACACTCGTCCGAACCCGAGAGCGAACACAGCACCGGGCAACACCGATCCAGTGGGCACCCCGCGTCCTGCCGCAACGCCGACACCGAGTCGAACCCCGACACCAACCCGCGATGACGGCCCTTCAAGCGACCAACCGGGTTCGTAACTATTGCCTAAATATGGAAGGCGGATCAAGCGACACTAACCGGATAAGGTCCGGTCAATCCGCTTTATCCGCCTGATCCGCGTTCAAGAAGTCAACTACGCTATCGCGGGACTTCTATCGTTTTCAGAATATCGGAGATTACGGCGTCGGTCGTCGCACCTTCGAGCTCGGCCTCGGCCCTGAGGGCGAGCCTGTGGCGAAGCACCGGCCGGGCGATGTCGCGGACGTCGTCGGGCGTCGGGAAATCGCGGCCGCGAATGGCGGCGAGCGCTTTTGAGCAAAGCAGCAAGGCGATCGAAGCACGCGGGCTTGCGCCGTAGAGTATGGTCGGGTGGCTTCGCGTCCGCCTTACGATATCGACGATGTATTTCTGCACGCCCGGCTCCATCCGCATGTTTCGGACTTCGTGCCGCGAGTGCGAGATGGCCGCGGCATCCTCAAGCGGGCGAAGGTCGAGCCGTTCGAGGTGATGCGAGTTGAATCCCGCGTCCCAGCGGGCAACGATCTCGCGTTCCTCCGTTTCCTGCGGATAATCGATGATGATCTTAAGCAGAAAACGGTCGAGCTGTGCCTCGGGTAGCGGATACGTCCCCTCATATTCGATCGGGTTCTCGGTCGCGAGCACCGTGAAAAGCGGCGAGAGCTGATACCTGTCGCCGTCGATCGTCGTCTGCCGTTCCTCCATTGCCTCAAGCAATGCGGCCTGTGTCTTCGGCGGAGTTCGGTTTATCTCGTCCGCGAGCAATATATCGGTAAAGATCGGCCCGTGGCGGAGCGTGAACTCGGACGACTGCATATTGAAGACGTTCGTGCCGGTGATGTCCGAAGGCATCAGGTCCGGCGTGAACTGAATACGCGAGAACCGCGCACCGATTATCTCGGCCAGTGTTTTGACCATCAGCGTTTTCGCCGTCCCGGGAACGCCCTCAAGCAACGCGTGGCCTTCGGCGAGGATGGCCACGAGCACCTGCTCGATGACCTCGTCTTGCCCGACGATGGTCTTCCGAAGTTCGTTCAGAATATGTGCGATAGTATTGGGTGTATGTTGCAGTGTCATCTTTTTCAGATCAGATCAGCGATCAGCTTGACCGCTAGCAAAAGCACGGTCGCGAGAAAAATGCCTCTCAGCCACGCTTCGTTCATCTTTGTCACAATATGGGCACCGGCGTATGCTCCAACGAACATCGTTACGCCGAGCACGGCCCCGAGCTTGTAATCCACTAGACCTTGCCACATAAAAACGAGCGTGGCAATGCCGGAGGAAAACACATTTACGAGCTTCGTCGCGGCGATCGCACCGCCGTAGCTCATCCCGAAAAACGCAATGAATGCGGCCGTCAGCACCGTTACATAACCGCCGCTATATAGCCCGCCATAGATGGCGAGCAGGAACGTCGCCCCGAGCCCAACTGCCGAAAGCGACCATTCGCCGCCACGGCCTTCATCGGCCTTATGCCGCGGCCCGAGCAGCGTAAAGAGCACGATCGCGATCATCGCCACCGAGACGATCAGCTTCAGCCCGCTTCCGGTAATGACCCCGACGAGTGCTGCACCCAGTGCCGAACCCACGAGCGTTACCGCGATCAATGGCGAGAGCCGCTTTACCTCAAGCTTTCCCGAGCGCAGGAACGGGATGGTCGCCCCGATCGCCATAAAGGTCAGCCCGAACATATTGGTCGCGACCGCGACCCGCTCATCAATGCCGAACTGGAACATCACCGGCACCGTGATCAGCGAATTGCTCCCGGTCACGACCCCAACGGCGCTCGTTACAAAGAACAATGCGACGAGAGCGATGAGCGCCTGCATTCCCACGCGGCTAAACCCTCCGCCTGCCGGTCCGCGAGAGCCGCAGGGCATCTTCAAGCTCGCGAAGCTCCGCCGTAAGCTTCAGCACCTCGCGCTTATCGGTCGGGTCGCCGTGGACGATGTCTTCGCATCGCTCCATCAACTTCGCAACCTCTCCCGCGTCACGGCCGGTGCGTTCGCCGATCATTGCTGCGAGTTCCTTCCTCGAGGTCGCCGTGTTATCTACTCCGAAATGCCTCGCAGCCCGCCGGCGGAAATCGGCATAGATATTCTCCATCGCGAGGTCGAAGGCCCGCGTCCGCTGCTGCAGCTCGGCCATCGCCCCGACGTATTCCAGCTTCGAAAGCCGGTCAGGGTCAGGCGCCGGGACCGGCCGGGCAAAGCGGCGGCTTTGCGAATAAATGACAAAGAGCCCGAGCATAACGACCTGCAAGAGGATCGCAACGACCGGCGTTCCGGCAAAATATTCGAAGACGCGGTTGTTCCCCGAGCCGTAGCCGTGATGATATTCGTTAAAGGCGATCAGGCCTTGCCGGGCGGTCGCAAGGTTAACCGCAAACTGCGCATTGTCCGCGGCGGTTATTCCGCCATTTGCCACGATGTAAGGGTCGCCGACATAGACTATCTCGCCCTCGCCGTAGGGAAAATCGACGACGAACGCCCGGCCCGACGCCGTAACGTGAACGAAAGGTGCAGTGAACCAGGTCTTTGCATCATCTGGCGGTTGCTCGTCGGCCTGCTCGGGTGATTCGGCGGCGACGGGCGGTGGTGGCGGTTCCTGTCGTGCGGGTGGTGGCGGTGCTGTGTTTGTTCCGTTGTCCGGTTCTGCGGTATAGAAATCGAAGGGTGTCGGCTCGGGCGTCGGCCCCGAGTAAGAATCCGAACCGGTACCGGTGTTGGCCGGTGCCTCGTAGTTTTCGCCCTCGTAGGTTTCGTCCGTCTCTGCATCGATCGCGGCAACCGGTGCCCGTGTGACCTCAGCCGCAGAAGCAAAACGCGAGGGCTGAATGGCATTGACCCCGCGAGTCAAAAGGCTCGGAAGGTTAGGCCGGTATGCCGGAGTTGCGGCCGTCATTTGCGCCGGATTTGCCGGATCGACCGAGAGAATGCCCGCGTCAGCACCAGGTTTTGCCTCGAGCGTCCAGCCAAGCGATGTCGTCAGCAGCCGCTGCGGCGGATATCGGTCGATGATGACAAGCCGGCCGCCGGTTGCGACCCAGCCAAGTATCGTCGACGCGTCCTCTTCACTAACCTCGCGGCGGAAGGGGCCGATCATGACAAGCGTGGACGGCGGGTTGCGGTATTCGGTTATCAGCTCGGCCGGCGGCCGCTGCCACCGCGTTACATCGCGGCCGGTCTCGGCTAGAAGCGTATAAAAAGCCTTTGTGCCGGTCGCTCCCGGATGATAGGTCGAGCGGATCGGGTTCATTTCCTGATCGGGCTCGCGGACCTTCTGAACGTAAGAAACGGCGTTGAGCCCGACCATCAGCAGGCCGAGCACAAGAAGAGCAAGCACGATGAAAAGCCTTTGCTTCATTACGCTAGGTCTGCCGAATCGCCTCCCGTGCTTCGGTGCTGAATGCGGCCCAGGCACCGCCATCGGCGCCGCCTGCTCCATACCACGCCCGTTCAAAAATGCCGGTCAGGCCCTGCATTCGCCGGTGAAGCTCCGCCTCGCGGCGAAGATCGCGAAGGTAGTCTCGGTTCGTCTTGTGGCGGGCAAGCCCGATCAATTTTCGTTCGCTTAGTTCGCACAAAAGGGCGATGTAGCCTTTGCGGATCGCACCGCGATGGTCGCCCTTCGCAGCCAGGGCCTCGGCCTCAGCGAGCAGGTCTTTCGCCGTCATGTCCTCAGCTATGGTTTCGCCGAGAATGACGCGTTCGCCATCATTCTTCCGCCGCCGACGACGGAACTGCGGGAAGATCACCGGGGCAAGCCGATAGAGCCCATACGCGATAGCCGCGACCGCCGCACCGATAACGACGATCTGAAGCAGCATGGCAAGCACCGGCGAGCCCGTAACGCTCGGCCGCGGCCCGCCGCTCGGCAGCAGTCCCATAAGCCATTCTATGACCTCACGGATCAGCCGCTGCAGCCAGCTCTCCTCGTCGCCCGAAGGCTTTTGAAACTCCTCGCGGTTGAGTATCTCAGCGAGCTTTCGCTTCTCTTCGTCCTTTGACCGCTCGGTCTCGGCGGCCTTTTCGATCTCTTTCAGCTTCCAGACAGCGGCCGAAAGTGTCTCCTCGATCTCCTCGGCGATGACCGCACGCGAGCGGCGGTCGGCCGCGGATTCGTATTGCTTTAGGAGCTCGTGAAGACGTGTGTGCGAGAACTTCTCTTTGCCGAAGCCTGTATCAACGTCAAGCTCGGGCGGCAGGAGCCGCCGCATCTCGGCAATGCACTCTTGTTCATATTCTGAGTAACCATCTTCGCCGTCGTT
>SXGQ01459001.1_pt1 | contig 10182 bp, 8 predicted proteins | sample 3178371 | NCBI WGS metagenome assembly SXGQ01 (sample SAMN11356859, study PRJNA531348) | freshwater metagenome | isolation source: freshwater sample F1-20 | place: China: Fuxian Lake, Yuxi | collected 2017-12-25 | reverse complement strand
CGACTGCATGTCGTTGGCGTAGGTGGCCCGGGAATGAGTGCGATTGCTACTTGTCTGGCTCAAATGGGTCACGAGGTTTCGGGGAGCGATATCAAGAGTTCGGAACTGATTGAACGGCTTGTTGATTTGGGCATTCGAGTCAACATCGGTCACGACAGTTCAGTCGTACGTGATTGCGATGCGGTCACGGCCTCAACTGCGATTCCCTACACAAATATCGAGTTAGTTGAAGCCGAACAGAGTCTGGTCCCCGTACTCAATCGCGCCGCGATGCTGGCGTCAATTTGCTCGGTGAGTCCATCAATCGGAGTGGCAGGAACGCATGGAAAGACAACGACGACATCGCTACTCGTCCGCATTTTCACCGAAGCGGGTTTAGATCCGAATTTTATCGTCGGAGGAGAATTGCTCGACGAAGGGGTGGGCGCTCGTTGGACTGGTGCAGAGTGGACAATCGTTGAGGCAGATGAGAGCGATGGAACTCATCTTGAGTTACCCCTTTCGGCGACAATTCTCACCAACATTGATTCCGATCACCTTGATCACTACGGAGATATTCAGGGAATCGCCGACAGTTTTCAGAAGTATGTACTCGGAATTGATGGCCCAGTCGTGATGTGTGTTGATGATCCGACTATTGCCGGTTTGGTTAAACCACAACAGTGCGTGACATATGGTTTTTCAGGTGATGCTCAATTCCGTTGCCACTCTGTTGAATCAAATAATGGTCTGACAAGTTTCGTTATTTCTACAAATAATGAAACGTCCGTAGTAGTTGACGTTTCGGTTCAGATGTCATTACGTGGCCGACACAATGTCTTGAACGTGACGGCCGCAATTGCGATGGCAGTGAGTTGTGGTGTTGATCTTCATGTGGCTGTTTCGGCGGTGGCTAGGTTTGGGGGAGTCAGGCGCCGGTTTGAAATTATTGGCAATGTAGATGGCATCACTTTTGTTGATGACTATGCGCACTTGCCGCGTGAAATCGCAGCCGTGATGTCGGCTGCAAAGTCAAGCGATGATCATTGGGAGAGAGTTGTTGCTGTCTTTCAACCGAATCGTTATAACCGTATGGCAGTGATGTCTCACGAATATGCCGATGCATTTGTCGATGCTGATGTAGTTGTCATCACCGATATTTACGCTTCGGGTACACAAAAGATTGAGGGAATCACTGGACGACTAGTCTTCGAGGCGGTGTTGCAAGCGCACCCGCACGCTCAGGTGTTTTGGCATGCCGAGCGCGACTCGCTTGCTGAATTCGTGAATCAACTTGTTCAGCCTCGAGATGTTTGTATTTCAATGGGATGTGGCGATATTGAGTATTTGCCACGGGAATTGGTTTCGTTGCGGTCCGATGAGGCCGCGAAATGAAATCGACTATTGAAGAAGTCGCCGAAGTGCTTGGCGAATTGGGTCAACGCCATTTTCCAGTGGCCTCACTAACTACCTACAAAGTGGGCGGAACGGCAGCCTTATTTTGTCGGGTTGATGATGTTGAGACCCTGATCAGGGTCACTCAAATTGCTCGCGATTCGTCAACGCAATTGGTGGTTCTTGGTCGGGGGAGCAACAGCCTTTTTGCCGATTCAGAATTTGCCGGAATAGTCCTGCAACTCGGTGATTTTGCGCAACAACTTGTACTGCCAGAACAAAATCAAAACAGCGTTGTTGCTGGTTCAGCGGTAGCGCTTCCGGTGATGGCCCGCCGTACGGCGGGCGCTGGTTTGCGTGGATTTGAATGGGCGGTCGGCGTACCCGGAACTGTCGGCGGGGCAATCAAGATGAATGCTGGGGGTCACGGTTCAGATATCGCCGAGTCTTTGGTAAGTGCGCGAGTCTTCTCGTGCCAATCTGGAGAAGTTCGTGACATTGAGAAAGCCGATTTCGGCTTGCGTTTTCGTGGGTCGGCAATTCCGGATGATGATGTGATCATCGATGCAACTTTCCAATTGACGTGGGGTGACAGCAGTGAGGCGCTCGGTGTGATTGATGACATCGTGAAGTGGCGTCGCGAAAATCAACCCGGCGGGCAAAATGCGGGTTCAGTATTTGTGAATCCCGTCCCTGGTGAAATCGCTGCCGGTGAGTTGATTGATCAATGTGGGCTGCGGGGTTTTCGTATTGGTTCAGCTGAGGTGTCCGTGAAACACGCAAACTTTATTCAGGCCGACCCAGGTGGTCGCGCAAGTGACGTCGTAGCTGTTATGAATCATGTTCAAGCAGTCGTACAACAAAAATTTGGATTCAATCTTCGTTCCGAAGTTCGTTTGATCGGTTGGACGCATGAGATAAGTGCCAGGGGTTCTGATGAGTGACAAATTTTCAATTCTAAGGAGACTCAGCCAAAAGATTCGGCCCCAAGATTTTGACGCAACCGAAGATTTAGCGAGCGTGAAGAAGACTCCGCAAACCAAAGTTGACAGCTCGGGAAAGAAAAGAGTCGTTATCTCGGATGACTCAGAAGTGATTGACCGGAAAATTCCGCGTCAATCCGATAACGGTGCCTCACGGTTTCGGTTGCGCCGAATCGCAGTTCAACGACAAGAAGGTCGGCGACGTTTGCGCTGGTTTACAGTTATGGGACTTGTTGTGGCTGCGGTCATCGTGATTTTGTTGTTGTTGACAAGTCCCATTCTGTCGGTCCGGCGAGTCGATGTTGAAGGCGTCGTCTATGCCGACCCGCAACAGATTGCGGCAATCGTTGACAGTATTGATGGCGAGCCCATCTTGACTGTTGACCTCGACGTGGCTGAGACAAAACTTTTGGCAATTCCTTGGGTCCGACTGGCCCGAGTTTCAATGCATCTGCCGGCGCGAGTCTCAATCGAAGTCGTCGAACGTACCCCCATTGCCTTCTTTCGCGGGGTAGACGGCTTCAATCGCGTGATTGACCGTGATGGGCGAGTGCTTGATGTCATTGAGGGCGATCCGACTGATTACATCCGGATTATCGGCACTGGACCAAATCTTTCCGCTGGGCAAATGACCGAACAGCCGCTACTTGGTTCTGCCGAGTTGGTCAACGCTCTGCCGAGCGACCTTCGTATCCGACTGTTGTCGGTCACGGTCAGCCCCGACGGCGAGGTATCGCTTTCACTTACTAATGACGTAGAGGTCATTTTTGGTCGCCCCGATGATTTTCAGGTGAAACTTGTCGCTGTCGTTAATGAAATTAAGCGGCAAGGGACCAATCGCTACGCCGTGATTGACGTATCTAGCGGCGAACCGAGCGTTCGCTGACGGGGGTATCCCCCCTTTGGTGATTCCAAAGTGCGAGACTAATTAGTGAATTGCTGGTTATTTTCAACTCAACGTCGGCTTGCCGACACCTGAAAAGAGGAGTCTCCCGACATGGTTGGTGGACAAAACAACTACATCTGCCAGATCAAAGTTGTTGGCGTCGGCGGCGGTGGCGTCAACGCAATTAACCGTATGATCGAGCGAAATCTGCGTGGGGTCGAATTTATAGCGATCAACACCGACATCCAGGCTTTGATGACCAGTGACGCTGAACTCAAACTTGACGTGGGTCGCGAGTTGACTCGTGGTCTTGGAGCGGGTAGCGATCCGGAAGTTGGTCGTCAGGCCGCTGAAGCGCATCGCGATGAAATCGAAGATGCTCTCAAGGGTGCAGACATGGTTTTCATTGCTGCTGGCGAAGGCGGAGGTACCGGAACGGGCGCTGCGCCAGTTGTGGCAGAAATTGCCAAAGCCGCTGGTGCGCTCACGATCGGCATTGTCACCCGCCCCTTCTCTTTTGAAGGTCGTCGTCGTGCCGTACAAGCCGACGCTGGTATCGCCAAGCTCAAAGAAAAAGTGGACACCTTAATTGTTGTCCCGAACGATCGCCTCTTGTCAGTTGTTGACGCTCGAGACACCGTCATGGAGGCTTTCGCTCGAGCCGATGAGGTTCTGTACAATGGAGTGTCTGGAATTTCAGAATTGATCACAAATCCTGGTCTGATCAACACCGACTTTGCTGACGTCAAGATGACGTTGCAGAATGCTGGTTCGGCATTGATGGGTATTGGTTCAGCAAGTGGTGATAGTCGTGCCCGTGACGCTGCTTTGAAGGCGCTTTCGAGCAATTTGCTTGAAGCCTCGATCGAAGGCGCTCGCGGTGTGCTTCTGAATGTCACCGGCCCATCAACGATGACGTTGATGGAAATGAACGAGGCCGCCGAGATTATTCATGGCATCGCTCACCAAGACGCCAACATCATCGTCGGTACGGTCATCAATGACGACATGGGTGATGAAGTGCGCGTCACTGTTATTGCTGCAGGTTTTGATCGTTGGGAAGGTGCTCCGCAAGTTCGTCCAACGGGACGTCCTGCGACTCGGTCCAATCAAACAGGTGGCACTGCTCGTACCCCAGCACCAGCGAAGGACATTTTTGCGTCTGATCCCGTGTCAACCGACGACGGTGATGACGACTTCGATGTCCCGTCGTTCCTAAAGTGAGACGGCGGGCCTGATGCCCGCCACTTTTCAACTCCCCAAGAATTCGGCGGTCAACTTTGTGATATCTCATCGTGCCGACGGCGATTTCAACAGTGACGTGGTTGATCGGACATTGCTGAATTCACGTCGACAAGAGTTAGTTGCCTTGCCGTGGACGCAATTAAGCGAGGTACACGGATCGGACTCGCAGTGGGTTGAAACTCCGGGGGCACTCGACGGTGAGATTGGTGATGTCATCGGAACCGATGTGAATAACGCAGTCCTGGGGATTTGGGTTGGTGATTGCGCCCCAGTTTTTCTGATTGGTGAACATTCACTGGTTGCCGTGCATGCCGGTTGGAAAGGTCTTCGTAAGGGGGTGTTGGCGCATGCTCATGCACTTTTACGCTCACGTGATGATGTCGCCATTCACGGTTTCGTCGGCCCGCATATTGGCCAATGTTGTTATGAATTTAGTGAATCTGACTTAGGCGTGATGGCTGACCTGTTCGGATCGAGTGCGCGAGGTGTTGACCGATTCGGTCGCCCGGCGTTGAACGTGGCCGCCTGCATTCGCAGTTTTTTCACGTCTCATGACATTCCTCTCACTGAACTCGGAGAGTGCACGGGCTGCCGAGCAGAACAGTATTTTTCACACCGTGTCCGTGGCGAAAGAGAACGACAGATTGTCGGAGTATGGAGAGCACGATGAATAGTCATGGTGAGACTCTTGCTGCTCGGCGAATCAAAGAAAATTATGAATTGATCGTGAACCGTGTGCATGAAAATGGTGGTGAGCGAGTTCGAGTTGTTGCAGTGACTAAATCATTTCCCGCTAGTGCTGTGAACGCAGTGATGGCCGCGGGTTGTTTAATGATTGGCGAAAATTACGCGCAAGATTTAGTTGAGAAATGGCCGGGAGTCAATCCGGTCCATCGGCCTGAAGTTCATTTCATCGGTCGTTTACAGTCAAATAAGGTGCGTTTATTGAGTCCTATCGTCGACGTTTGGCAATCAGTTGATCGAGTTGCAATTGTTGATGAAATTGCGCGTCGGTCCCCGCGATCACGAATCATGTTGCAGGTCAATGCGACTGGAGAAGCAGATAAAGGTGGTTGCGAAGTCGGCGGGCTAAACGAGCTTTTTACCCGTGCGGTAGACCTTGGTCTTGAAGTAGTCGGGTTGATGACAGTTGGACCAACGAGTGGAGATATCGCGATCACTCGACGGGCTTTTGAGACAACAGCTCGGCTAGCCCAGGAACTGAGTGTTCCCGAAGTGTCGATGGGCATGACCGCCGACCTTGAACTGGCCATTGAGTGTGGCTCGACTATGGTTCGAATCGGGTCGGCTATCTTTGGTGACCGTCCACCCATGTCCCATCGATAGTGACTATTCTGTCCATGATGTCAATTTTTAGACGAGCAATGGACTACCTCGGTCTAGGCGAGGACGATGCGTACGACGATTACGACGACCATGATGCGGTTGATCGTTCGGGCGGCGTTTCGCGCACGGGCGACCCCCGCGGTGGCTTTGATGATTCGCGTCCAATGACACGTCAGGTCTCACAGCGCGATACCGATCCGGTGCCGACACCACGCCGTCCTCAGTTTGACGATTCTTCGGTGCAGCCTCGTCCGATCTCGGCTCGGCAGGGCTCGTCAGTTCGCACACTAGGCGGCCCAACCCAAGGTGAAACCCACACCGTTAAAGCCATCCGATTTAATGACATTCAAGAAGTTGCTAATCGTTTTCGCGACGGTCATGCCGTCATTTTGAATACCGAAGGTTGCGATGATGAAGTTGCCCGTCGCATGATTGATTTTTCAAGCGGTCTCTGTTATGCCTTGCAAGGCAAGATTGAAAAAGTTGCGCGTGGGGTGTATCTGCTTAAGCCTGATACTCGGCCCGCGAATCCTGAGTACTGAGTCGCATGAATATTCTTGGTTTTTTGATCACGCTATATACCGTCGTACTTTTGCTGCGTGTTGTCATGTCTTGGTTTCCACCGTCCTCGTCACGGAGCCCGATGGCCTCTGTACAAATGTGGTTGTACAAGTTGACCGAGCCAGTGTTGGCACCCATTCGTCGTACATTGCCACCCATGGGTGGCCTTGATTTGTCGCCAATGCTCCTCCTGATTGCGTTGCAGATACTTGGTAGAGCATTGGCGTAGTGCCGATATCCTTGGTCAATCGTTGATTTGCTGATTGAGACTGACCTAACATGATTGAGCGCCGCTACCCACCCGTTGAATCTCAGCCGTCTTTTCCAGCGATTGAAGCGGTGGTCCTCGAACATTGGAAGAACGACCATGCTTTTGAAGAGTCGGTAAATCAACGCTCTGCTGGTTCAGATGGGTCAAATGAATTCGTCTTCTACGACGGTCCACCGTTTGCCAATGGTCTGCCGCATTACGGACACTTGTTAACCGGTTTTGTGAAAGACGCGATTCCGCGTTATCGCACAATGAGGGGTCAACGTGTTGATCGACGTTTTGGTTGGGATTGCCATGGTTTGCCCGCAGAAGTAGAAGCTGAAAAGCAATTAGGTATTTCTGGTCACCCTGAAGTCACTGAATTCGGTATTGAAAAATTCAACGACTATTGCCGCACGAGTGTGTTGCGTTACACCAACGAATGGGAACGCTATGTCAATCGACAAGCGCGTTGGGTTGACTTTGAAAATGATTACAAGACACTCGACCTGCCCTACATGGAAAGTGTCATGTGGGCCTTCAAGACTTTACATGACAAGGGTTTGATCTACGAAGGCTTCCGAGTCTTGGCGTATTGCTGGCGTTGTGAAACTCCGTTGAGTAATACCGAAACCCGAATGGATGATGTCTATCGCGATCGTCAAGATCCAGCTTTAACCGTGAAGTTCACATTGGCGACGGGCGAAAAGATTTTGGCTTGGACGACAACGCCATGGACATTGCCTTCAAACTTGGCGTTGGCAGTAAACCCCGAGATCGATTACGCGGTCGTCGAGTTGAATGGAGAAAAGCTCATCCTCGCCGAAGCACGATTGGCTTCTTACGAACGCGAATTCGGTGAAGCAGTACAAGTCGGAACCTTGAAGGGTTCAGAATTAATCGGTCGAACGTACACACCTCTCTTTGATTACTTCTCTGATACGCCGTCGGCCTTCAAGGTTCTCGGTGCAGAATTTGTAACCACAGAAGACGGAACGGGCGTCGTGCACATGGCTCCCGGTTTTGGCGAAGATGACCAGATCGCCTGCCTCGCCGCCGGAATCGAAACAATTTGTCCGATGGACAGCCATGGTTGTTACACGATGGAAGTTTCCGATTGGGCAGGTATTCACGTCTTTGAAGCGAACCCACTCATCATAAAATACTTGAAGCAAACTGGTGCGGTTCTTCGACACGACAGTTACGACCACTCGTATCCGCACTGCTGGCGCTGTGCCGAACCGTTGGTGTATCGAGCGGTTTCTTCATGGTTTGTTGAAGTGACTGCGATTAAAGACCGCATGCTCGAATTGAATCAACAAATCACTTGGGTTCCCGAACATCTTAAGGAAGGGTCGTTCGGTAAATGGTTAGCCAATGCCCGCGACTGGTCAATTAGTCGCAATCGATTTTGGGGATCGCCCATTCCGGTTTGGAAGAGTGACGACCCGACGTATCCACGTCTTGATGTGTACGGCAGTCTTGCCGAAATTGAACGCGACTTCGGTGTTGTTGTCATTGATCTGCATCGTCCTGCTGTTGATAATTTAGTGCGCCCGAACCCTGATGATCCGACCGGCCTATCAATGATGCGCCGAGTACCTGAAGTTCTCGACTGTTGGTTTGAGAGCGGATCAATGCCGTTCGCCCAAGTGCACTATCCATTTGAGAATACGACGTGGTTTGAACAGCATTACCCCGGTGACTTTATCGTTGAGTACATTGGTCAAACTCGCGGCTGGTTCTACACATTGCACGTTTTGGCGACCGCACTATTTGATCGCCCGGCCTTTTCAACATGTGTAAGTCACGGAATTGTGCTCGGCGATGACGGACAGAAAATGTCCAAGAGTCTGCGAAACTATCCAGACCCGATGGTCGTCTTTGACACGTATGGTGCAGACGCGATGCGCTGGTATTTGTTGTCATCAGCTATTTTGAGGGGCTCGGACTTCTCGGTTACCGAATCAGGAATCCGTGAAACTGTTCGACAAGTTCTTTTACCAATGTGGAACTCTTGGTATTTCTTGAGTTTGTACGCCAATGCTGAGGGTGTATCAGGGACATTCCGCACTGATTCAACGAATATTCTTGACCGTTATATTCTGGCCAAGTCGGCGCAGATGGTTGAACGTGCTACGCGCGACCTTGATGCCTACGATCTTTTCTCGGCATGTTCGGGAGTCCGCGACTTCTTAGATGTTTTGACGAATTGGTACATCCGTCGTTCGCGCGATCGTTTCTGGCAAGGCGATCAGTATGCGATTGATACGTTGCATACGGTTCTTGAAATTTTGTGTCGCGTATCTGCTCCTATGTTGCCGCTTCTGTCGGACACCGTTTATTCCGGTCTAACCGGTAATCGTTCTGTACATCTGACCGATTGGCCGGCTGCTGATGATCTACCCAACGACGTCGAGTTGGTTCGTGCGATGGATCGCGTCCGCGAAGTTTGTTCTGTCGCGTTGTCCATTCGTAAAGCTCATAGTCGTCGCGTCCGTCTACCGTTGTCCGAGTTGGCAGTCTCGCATCCTGATTCGTCCGAACTGGAATCATTTGTAGACATCATCGCTGACGAAGTCAATGTGAAAAAAGTAAACTTGGTAACCGAAATTTCGGGAGCGGCCTCTGCTGTTTTGCAAGTTCTTCCCGGCGCTCTTGGTCCCCGTCTTGGTGGACGCACGCAAGATGTGATCAAGGCTGTGAAGGCAGGTAACTGGCGGCAAGATGGCGAACAAGTTTTTGCTGGAGATATCGAGCTGTTTGCCGGGGAATACAACCTCAAGATGGTTGCGGCTGAAGGAACAGCAAGTAGTGCTTTAAGCGATGGTTTTGGGATGGTGACACTCGATATTGAGGTCACTCCAGAACTGGCAGCCGAAGGCACTGCCCGTGACCTCATTCGTTTGGTTCAGCAGGCTCGGCGTGAGGCCGGCCTGGAAGTGAGCGATCGTATTGAACTGACGTTAGGGGTTTCCGAGTCGGTTCGACGCCAGATTCAGCCGTTTATAGATGAACTCGCCCGTGAAACTCTGGCCCAGTCGGTGCATTTTGGAACAGGGTCGACGAATGCGACTTTGGATGACGAGGACATGCATATCGGTGTCATTCGCGTTGATATGCCCCCGAGATAGTCCATTTTGAGGGTATCCTGCCCAACCACACGAGTGAAAAGGACTGACGCAATGGCCAGCAAAACGGTAAAAAAGCCTGTTCCTGCCAAAAAGCCAACTGCCCAAAAAGCTTCGGTTAAGAAGGCTGTTCCTGCGAAGAAGGCTGTTCCTGCGAAGAAGGCTGTTCCTGCGAAGAAGGCTGTTCCTGCCAAAAAGCCAACTGCCCAAAAAGCTTCGGTTAAGAAGGGTGTTCCTGCGAAGAAGGCTGTTCCTGCAAAGAAGGCTGTTCCTGCCAAAAAGCCAACTGCCCAAAAAGCTTCGGTTAAGAAGGGTGTTCCTGCGAAGAAGGGTGTTCCTGCGAAGAAGGCTGTTCCTGCGAAAAAGCCAACTGCCCAAAAAGCTTCGGTTAAGAAGGGTGTTCCT
>SXGQ01456948.1_pt1 | contig 10183 bp, 9 predicted proteins | sample 3178371 | NCBI WGS metagenome assembly SXGQ01 (sample SAMN11356859, study PRJNA531348) | freshwater metagenome | isolation source: freshwater sample F1-20 | place: China: Fuxian Lake, Yuxi | collected 2017-12-25 | reverse complement strand
GCATCATTCATCACCACATTCATGTCGGTGTCGCAGCCAGAGTCTTCGACATAATCCAGATCGAGTACCGGCGAACCTTGATACACCCCCACCGAGATCGCAGCGACAAAATGCTTTAACGGAATAGCGCTGATCGCACCCCGCTGCAGTAGCGTACTGAACGCATCGTAGGCAGCTACCATCGCACCGGTGATTGCGGCCGTGCGCGTGCCACCATCGGCTTGAATGACATCGCAATCGAGTTGCAGAGTGCGCTCACCGAAGGCCTCGAGGTCAAACGCCGCGCGTAGCGATCGACCAATCAGCCGCTGTATCTCTTGTGTGCGCCCCGACTGCTTGCCTTTGGCGGCCTCGCGATCCATACGCGTATGCGTTGATCGCGGCAGCATGCCGTATTCGGCGGTCAACCAACCTTTGCCCTGACCGCGCAAGAACGGTGGTACTTTTTCATCGATGCTGGCAGTGGATAGCACCCGCGTATCGCCGAATGCCACCAGTACCGAGCCCTCGGCGTGGCGGGTGTAGTGGCGCGTGATGGTTACCTCGCGTAGTGCATTGAAGGCGCGGCCGCTGGGACGCGTCGTTGGGAGTGTTGACACAGGTTCCTCGACAAAACTGAAAATACTTACAGAAACAAAAGCTACATCGCCGGTGGGTGGATGCTGGTGATCACCCTGTCATGCGGTAGCGCGTCGGTCATTAGCGGGTTTTCGCTGGGATCGTGCAGGTTGTCTAACCAGGTCACGGCCAGCGCAGTGACATTATCGCCGTTTTTGCCACCCGCCTGCGCGGCCTGACTCACCAGCTCAGGTACCGACTGATCGAGGGGCGCCACTGACAAACGATAGGCTAGCTCATGCTCGCGAATGCTCGACCATAGCCCGTCCGAGCACAGTAGCAGCTGATCACCCGATTGCAGGCTCACCGGGGCGGCTTTGTCGATCTGCGGTAGCGTTGGGGCGCCAACGCAGTTGTAGAGTTTGTTGCGCTCGGGATGGTTGGCGCGCATGTGCGGCGACACTCTGCCGAGCGCAATCAAGCGCTCGATATGCGAGTGATCGACAGTGCGCGACAGTATGCGGCCACCACGGAGCCAGTACAGACGAGAGTCACCACAATGCGCCCACCACGCCCGGCCATGCTGCACTACGCAGGCCACAATGGTGGTACGCGGGGTCTCGGCCAGCCGGTGCATGGCGCGGTAGCGGAGCAAAGACTGATGCGCGGCATAAATCAAGTCGTCAAGCAAACTTGAAGGGTCGCTAATATCCGGCGTTGCGCGCTCTTTGAATAAGGCGCCCATGGTCTGCAGCGATAGCGCGGCGGCGATCTCGCCATTTTGATGACCGCCCATGCCATCTGCCAGCAGCAATAGCAGCGCCTCGCGCGTGAAACAGTAACCCATGCGGTCTTGGTTACTTGCTCTGCCACCAACATGGCTATCTTGATACACAGCGAACCGCATCGCTAGCGCCCCGGCCGCCGAAAGCGAGACAGCAAACTCGATGGGCTATTGTTCTCTTTTACTTGGGCCACACTTGATTCTTTTGCCGGCTCCACGCTTGTGTGGGGAGAGGCATCTTTGGGTCGCATCATCTTTTGTAATGCGTAGACACTTTGCGGCCGCTTCAATGGGTCGAGCGTGAGGCTCCAACGCACCAATGCGATCAGCTCTTTTGAGTAAAGTCGCTCTAACTCCCGAAAATAAGTCTCCATATGATCATCGCGCTTGCGCTCGATTGCCGACTGTGGCGGCAGACCCAGCATGCAGCAAAAAATGGAAGCGCCGATACTGTACACATCAGTCCAAGGACCCAGCTCTCGCTTGGCGTGCAGCTCAGGCGCGGCATAGCCCGGTGTGTACATGGGGTGCAGCTTGGAGAGGTCTGCGTGCAAGGTTTGCCGTGCCGCACCGAAATCCAGCAGGATCGGTGTGCCGTCACCGCGCAGATAAATGTTGGCCGGCTTCAGGTCAAGATGCAGCAGCTTGTGCGTATGAACCTCGCGTAATGCATCCATCACTTGCGCGAAGGCGATGCGAATCGAGCGCTCGGACACCAATGGTTTGACGCCCTTTTGCTTGCGACGCTCAATATGCTCTTGTAGCGATCGGCCGCGCTCATAGCCCATGACCATGTACACCGTTTCGTGCGCTCGAAAGAAATTCAGAACCCGCACCACGTTCGGGTGCGTAAGGGCCGCCAGCGCGCGCCCCTCATCGAAGAAAAATTTCATGCCGAGCCGGAACAGATCATTATGCTCGGGCATTACTGTCGGTATCAGCTGGCCCTCGCCACGCTTGGCGAGCGCAATCGGCAGGTACTCCTTGATGGCAACGTCCTGACCGTTCTGATCAGTGGCGTGATACACAATGCTGAAGCCACCGACCGCAATCTTCTTTACAATTCGGTATCCGCCGAATTCCAAACCTTCGGGCAGAGCTGCGTTGTTTTGAGTGGCCATCCGATGTAGTTACCGTGCGCTATTTCCCGGGGCGCGATTGTGTGGATGAATTGCCTTTTTGTAAAGACAGGGGTTGGATTTGACAATCAGCAGTATGACCGGTTACGCGGTCAGCAACCGTGACAGCGAGGCCGGCAGCATCACGCTGGAAATCAGAAGCGTGAATTCCCGCTTCCTTGATCTGCAGTTTCGCATCAACGATGATCTGCGCATGCTCGAGCCGATGCTGCGTGAAACGATCACCGCGCGCGTCTCACGTGGCAAGGTCGAGTGCCGGCTATCGTTCGGACGCAAAGAGCGGGTCGCGAGCTTGGCGGCGAACCAGGAGTTACTCTCTGCACTGCACAGTGCGCAGCAATCGGTGCTGGGCATGTTTCCTGAGGCGCGCCCGCTGTCCGTGAATGAGTTGCTGCGCTGGCCGGGCGTGCTGCATGAATCAGAGCTTAGCCAGGATACTTTGCAAGCAGACGTGCTGGCGACGCTGAAGATCGCTTTAACAGCATTTATCGAATCGCGTCAGCGTGAAGGTGCGGCGCTAATGAGCATGCTGCTGTCGCGCATTGATGAAATTGAAGCAATCGTCGCGCGCATCACACCGCTGGTGCCCGCTGCGGTAGAGCAGTTTCAGCAAAAAGCTATTGATCGTTTGCGTGAGGCCTTGGGCTTAGCAGTGTCTGACGGCAAGCCAGCGATTACTACCGAAGAGATGCATGAGCGTATACGTCAAGACGTGACGCTATACGGCATACGGATTGATGTAGCTGAAGAGCTGACGCGCCTGTCTGGGCACCTCGCCGAGACCCGCGAGATTTTGAAAAAAGGCGGTCAGGTCGGCAAGCGTCTGGACTTCATGATGCAAGAGCTTAATCGGGAAGCCAATACCTTGGGCTCAAAGGCGGCTGTCAAAGCACTGTCAGATGCGTCAATGCAAATGAAACTGCTGATAGAACAAATGCGCGAGCAAGTTCAAAACCTCGAGTAATTTGCATGAGCTCAAGCAAACCCAGTGCAGGTAGTGTCTTGATCGTGGCCGCGCCCTCTGGCGCCGGCAAATCCTCTTTGGTGAATGCGCTGCTGAAACAAGAGACCGATATTGTGCTGTCGGTGTCTTTCACGACCCGTGCCCCACGCCCGGGCGAGCAGCATGGTAGAGAATATTTTTTTGTGAGCGAGGCCGAGTTCCGCGAACGGGAAGCGAAAGCCGAGTTTCTTGAATCGGCGCAGGTGCACGGTAATTTCTACGGCACATCGAAGCGGCTGATCGAAGAACACACACACGCGGGGCGCGATGTGCTGCTGGAAATCGACTGGCAAGGCGCGCAACAGGTGCGCCGGCAATTTCCGGATGCGGTGGGTATTTTTATCTTGCCGCCCTCAATCGAAGCGCTCGAGCAACGCTTGAAGCAACGTGGGCAAGACAGCGACGCGGTGATTGCACGGCGATTAGATAACGCCGCCGGAGAGATCGCCCATGCGCATGAATTCGACTATGTTATTATCAATGAAAATTTTGATGCCGCGCTGCTACAACTGGTCGGTATCGCTCGCGCAAGTCGCTGCCGTTTCGGGCAGCAGGCAGCAAGGTTCGGCGATCTCTTTGCCGGATTCGGCATCCAAACCTGAAAACGTTGTTTTACTACCGGAGAACCCATGGCACGTATCACCGTTGAAGACTGCCTGAAAAGAATTCCCAACCGGTTTCAGCTCTGTCTCGCTGCTACTTATCGCGCCCGCATGCTGGCCCAGGGCCACACGCCGAAGGTTGATAGTGATGACAAGGCCACCGTCACCGCGCTGCGCGAAATTGCGGCGGGTCATGTTGGCCTGGAGATGCTGAAGAAAGTTCCTACCTAACACGGCGCACTGCCCCGGGCCGGAACAGCAATGCCTCCGACCACCGTTGACCCGGGCGCGACGCCTTCCCGCAAGGCACCTGGCGCCGCGCGTACTGAAGTACCCCCCACGACAGACACTAACGCACCCCTGATGGTGCGGGTGGCCTCTGTCTCACAATTGAATAACCGTCTGGCAGAGTATCTGACGCCGGCCGAGTTGAAATCCATCAAGGACGCCTACCGGTTCGCCGACGAGATGCATCTCGGACAGGTGCGGCGCTCTGGTGACCCTTACATCTCGCACCCTATCGCTGTCGCCGAGATCTGCGCCGAGTGGAAACTTGACGCGCAAGCCATCATGGCCGCCTTGCTGCACGATGTGATGGAAGATCAGGATGTTCTCAAAGATGAGCTGATCCAGCGCTTTGGTGCGCCGGTGGCATCGCTGGTCGATGGGCTCTCCAAACTCGACAAGCTTGAATTCCAGAGCCAGGCAGAGCATCAGGCCGAGAACTTCCGCAAGATGCTGTTGGCGATGGCGCGTGATGTGCGCGTGATTCTGGTTAAGCTGGCCGATCGCTTGCACAACATGCGCACGCTAGGCGCAATGAGTGCCGACAAGCGCCGGCGTATTGCACGCGAGACGATGGAAGTGTACGTGCCGATTGCGCACCGACTCGGTCTGAATAATCTTTATCGTGAGCTGCAAGATCTGTCGTTCGCGCATCTTTATCCGCTACGTCAGCGCACCATTGCAAAAGCAATTCGCGCGGCGCGTGGTAATCGGCGTGAGCTGGTTGGCAAGATTTTAGAATCGGTGAAATCGACCTTGGCGAAAGCCGGCATCGAGGCATCGATTGCCGGCCGCGAGAAAACTCTGTACGGCATCTATCGCAAGATGCGTAATAAACACCTGAGTTTTTCAGAGGTGCTGGATGTGTATGGTTTTCGAGTGGTCGTCGACAGCTTTGAAAAATGCTACGTCGCACTCGGCGTACTGCACGCGCTGTTCAAACCGATGCCGGGTAAGTTCAAGGACTATATCGCTATCCCTAAAGTCAACGGCTATCAGTCCTTGCACACGACACTGATTGGCCCGTATGGCACCCCGGTCGAGTTCCAGATTCGTACTGCCGAAATGAATCATGTGGCAGAGTCTGGTGTTGCCGCGCACTGGCTGTACAAGAATCAGGATGCCACCTTCACCGATCTTCAGCAACGCACCCATGCATGGCTACAGTCGCTGCTGGATATTCAGCATCAAACCGGTGATTCATCGGAGTTTCTCGAGCACGTCAAGGTGGACTTGTTCCCGGACTCGGTGTATGTGTTCACGCCCAAGTCCACTATCATTGCTTTGCCGCGTGGCGCTACTGCGCTTGATTTTGCCTACACCATTCATACGGATATTGGCGACCACGCCGTATCGGCCAAGATCAATCATGAGCCGGCGCCGCTGAAAACCGAACTCCATAACGGCGACATTGTTGCTATCGATGTCTCTGATGATGCACAGCCTACCCCCAACTGGCTGTCATTTGTGCGTACCGGTCGGGCGCGCTCGGCGATTCGTCATCATTTACGCTCGATGAACCGCGAGCAGGCAATTGAGGTGGGTGAGCTGTTGCTGGAGCAGGCACTAGTTTCGCTCGAGCTACCCAGTAGCGTACCCGCTGCAGTATGCGACAAACTGGTGGGTGATACCGGCGCTAAATCCATGGCAGATATCAAGGCAGATATCGGCACAGGACGGCGCCTTGCGACACTCGTGGCCCGTCATATTCAGAGCCTGATGGAGGCGCCTTCAACGGTCGCAGTGTCAGACCCTGGCACAGTGGCCGAGCAGAAAATTAAACCCGTCACAATCAGTGGCAAAGAGCCTGCCTCCTCGGTCCAGTTCGCCCACTGCTGCTCGCCGATACCGGGTGATCCGCTCGCGGGTAACTTGCGACGAGATCAGGTACTGGTGGTGCATACCAGCGACTGCGAGCAGGCGCGCCGCTCGCGCGCAAAAGACCCCGGCAGGTGGATTGATGTCTCGTGGGCCCAAGAATATGCGAGCCGATTCAACTGCCGTATTAGCGTACTGGTCAATGATGAGAAAGGTTTGCTTGCCAGGCTGGCGGCACAGATCAATGAATCTGACTCCAACATCGTGTTGGTAGGCATGGACGAAGGTCGGCGCGAGGGTCCGCTAACCGAGCTGCGCTTCACCGTACAGGTTGAAGACCGCATACATTTGGCGCGTTTGATGCGCAACGTGCGACAAGTGCGCGGTGTGGCAAGAATTTTGCGCGATAAGGGCTAAGTGAACTAAAACACTTGCCCACGCTTCCTACCGCACCGGGCTCTGAAATTTTTTGCGCAGTGCGCGTAGGCCCATCCACACCACTAGCGCCAACAGCGGCACCGCAACACCGGTTGCAATGTCAGGATTCACCGGCAAGCCTGCCGCCTTGGCACCTTTCAGCACATAGCCAAGCAAGCCAACCAGATAATAAGACACCGCCGCAACCGACAAACCCTCCACTGCTTGCTGCAAGCGCAGCTGCTGCGCCGCGCGGGTATTCATCGACTCTAAAATCTGACTATTCTGCCGCTCTTGCCGAATGCCGACGCGCGTACGCAAAAGCGAGTTGGTATTCGCGATACGCTCGGCGAGCACTTCCTGTCGGCGCGCAGTGGCGGTACAGGTATTCATCGCAGGCGTGAGCCGTCGTTGCATGAATTCTTCAATTGTTGGCACACCTTCAACGCGGCGCTCGCGCAGTTCATGGATACGCGCCATCACCAAGCCGAAATAAGCCTGCGATGCTGAGAACCGGTAGCTATCATCCACCGATAACTGCTCGAGGCGCGACGCCAGCAAGGTGATTTGCTGCAGCAGGTCTTGCTCGTCCTGCATGCCCTCTTCCTCGCTACGGCCGAGCTTCTGGCTGGCGACCATTTCTCGGGTCACCGAGGCCAACTCAGCCTCGATATCGTTCAGCACCGGCGCCGCCTGCTGCGCCACCGGCAGGCCCAGCAACGCCATAACGCGGTAGGTTTCAATTTCCAATAGCCGTTGCACCAAGCGCCCTGCTTGCAAGCTCTTGAGACCAGCATCCAGCACGACAAAGCGTGCAAAGCCATCAGCATGAATACGAAAATCTGTCCAGACCTGTGCGGCTTGCGAAGCACCACAACCAACAATCGCGTTAGTGTCAAACAGCTGACGCATTTGTGGTGCCATCTCTTCTGCCTCTGCGTTGGCATGATCGAGCAGGATATGGGTCGCGACAATCAATCGCCCTTTGAGCGACAACAGCCAATCTTCAGGTAGCTCGCTTGATGGCATGCGGGCAAACCGGTTGGTACCTGAAAGCGCAGATACGGTCTTGGTCGCAACCGTAAAGCTGGCGAACTCGGTGTGGCACTCCCACTTCAAACGAAAACGCCCAAAGTCATGAAAGAAATACTTGGCATTACCGGCGGGCGGTGGCACGCCAAAACGCGCACAAAAATCAGCCAGCAGCGCGGATTGCATGCCAAGCCTGTCGCCGGCTGCGAGCGGTTCGTTACGACCATGAACAGCGAGATGGGTAATCGCCTCAGGCGCCTCCAGGCGCACCGGTGGGCGTGAGTGAATTTCAGCCGCGAGTGCTATGCGCTGCGGGTGGTTTAACGTAGAAAATACGATAGACATGCGCGGATTGTACGTTAGCCTGATGACGGGTATGCGACTCGAATAATCTCGAGCTCATCCTCTCCGGCGGGTGTAAGCAGCGTGACGGTATCGCCTTCACGTGCTTTGGTAAGTGCCCGCGCTACAGGTGAAACCCAGCTGATCTTGCCATGCAGCGGATCGAGTTCATCGATACCAACAATACTCACCGTGTGCTCTTCGCCTGCCGCGTTCAAGTACGTGACTGTGGCACCAAAAAACACCTGATCACTACCATGATGCACACTGGGGTCAACCACCTCGGCCAGATCAAGCCGCTTGGTGAGAAAACGAATGCGACGGTCTATCTCACGTAATCGTCGTTTACCGTAGATGTAGTCGCCGTTTTCAGAGCGATCGCCATTCGACGCAGCCCAGTGCACCACCCGCACCACCTCCGGGCGCTCGACATCGATCAGCTGCAACAATTCCTCACGAATACGCTGATAGCCTTGTGGCGTAATGTAATTCTTTGCGCCCGGCGGAATCGGCGGCAGGCCCGCGATGTCGTCATCTTCATCGGCGTCGGATTCTTTGACAAAAGCTTTGTTCATGCCTTGATCTTCAGAGCGAAACGGGTGGCCCGGGGAGCACGCGGGTTGATGTGAGGCTTGGGTTTACAAGAATATGGTTCATTGATCGGGCTTGGGTATCTTGGGTACCTTGGCCGCACTGCCGCTCGCCAGCGTGTATTGCGCAGTGTGGTCGCGCGCGAGGGTTTCTGTCAGCCATGGCAGGCATTCACGCAGCCTATTCTCCAAGGTCCAGGGCGGGTTGAGAATGAACATGCCACTGGCATTCAAACCGCGACCGTCAGCGTCTACCGCCGCGCCTACTGAGAGCGTGACCTGCAACCAATCAGACTGCGCACCACGCTTCAAGCGCTCGGGTAGCTGCTGCGATTCTGAACGTGACAGCACCGGGTACCACACCGCATAGGTGCCCGACACGAAGCGCTTTTGTGCGTCTTCGAGTGCGACCTTCACCTTGCGATAATCATCTTTATTTTCATAGGGCGGATCGATCAGTACGAGTGCACGCCGTGAAGGTGGCGGCAGCAAAGCCTTCAGCGCTGCAAAGCCATCACTACGCTCGGCTATGATCCGTTTACCCCGATGCTTGATACCGTTCGCTGCTGCATGCGCCTCGAGTTTGCGCACGTTTTCAAGGAGTAGCTTGGCATCGGTGCTGTGCAGTTCAAACAAACGCAATCTGTCTTCACTACGCATACATCGCTCGGCAATAAATGGCGAGCCGGGGTAATGACGCAACTTACCGGCAGGGTTCAAACTTCGAATGAGCGCCACATACTCAGCGATGGGGGGTGGCAGGTCCTTACGCTCCCACAGCTTGGCGACACCGTCGCTGGATTCACCGCTCTTGGTCGCGTAGTCACTATCCAGCTGATACATACCCGCACCGGCATGGGTATCGATCACCATGTAGGGTGTGGGCTTCTGGTTTAGATACTCCAGCAGCTGTATCAGCACCGTGTGCTTGAGCACGTCGGCGTGATTCCCAGCGTGAAAACCATGACGGTAACTAAACATGAGCGGGTATCTTCGGTTGGCGTGGCGGCTAATGGCGTTGTGTTTGGAATAAGCCTTGGACTAAACGCACCCTGCAATGAAACTCGGGAAGCGAGGCGTGTACCCGCTTGTGGAGATTAGAGGGTACTGGCGGATTTTAGCGGAAGAGGTATGGTGACTCTCGTTTTCGTCAGTACAAAAAAAAGACCAGTCAGTACGACTGGTCTTTGGTCACTGGGACGCCGCCTTGTGAGAAGCGCCCGTTAGTGTGATGGGTAACCGCCAACATTGCTGGCGGCCTGCGCAGTAGCTTATCAGGCCACTTTACGCTCGAAGAACTGTTCATCTTCTGTCGAGCCATGCAGTGCCGTCGTCGATGACTGACCCTGCTGAATCGTCTGTGTCACCGCATCGAAGTAACCGGTACCTACTTCACGCTGGTGCTTGACTGCGGTGAAGCCACGATCAGCAGCGGCAAACTCAGCTTCCTGCAACTCAACGAATGCAGACATCTGGTTACGCGCGTAGCCATGCGCAAGGTTAAACATCGAGTAGTTCAGTGCGTGGAAGCCAGCCAGCGTGATGAACTGGAATTTGTAACCCATGGCGCCGAGCTCTTTCTGGAACTTGCCGATGGTGGCATCGTCCAGATT
>SXGQ01120136.1_pt1 | contig 10184 bp, 10 predicted proteins | sample 3178371 | NCBI WGS metagenome assembly SXGQ01 (sample SAMN11356859, study PRJNA531348) | freshwater metagenome | isolation source: freshwater sample F1-20 | place: China: Fuxian Lake, Yuxi | collected 2017-12-25 | reverse complement strand
GCGGGAGGTAAGAAGTAATGAAGCATATTCAAGAAATTACAAACCGCTATATTCTTCCAACAATTGAAGAGAAGACTGTCTACGGTTACAAGCGCCTTGATCCATATACAAAGCTCTTCGAAGAGCGCATCATCTTCTTGGGTCAGGCTATCGATGACACAGTTGCAAACGATGTTATGGCGCAGCTCCTTACCCTCGAGTCCATGGATCCAGATCGCGATATCTCGATCTACATCAACTCACCAGGTGGCTCATTTACGGCGCTCACCGCGATTTATGACACCATGCAATTTGTTCGCCCAGACATCACCACAATCTGTCTTGGCCAAGCAGCATCAGCTGCAGCGATCATCCTTGCTGGTGGAACAAAAGGTAAGCGCTATGGACTAGAACATTCACGTATCTTGATTCACCAACCATCTTCTGAAGGTGGCGGTCAGGCATCAGATATCGAAATCCAAGCGCGCGAAATCATGCGTATGCGTGGACTCCTCGAAACTATGTTGGCCAAGCACTCCAACCGCACAATTGAGCAGATCGCTGCCGAAATTGAGCGCGATAAAATTCTTACCGCTGCTGAAGCAGTTGAGTACGGATTAATCGATAAGGTTATGGCTTCACGTAAGGCTAAACCTTCCGCGTAAAAAATTAGAAAGCGAGCCCGGCGAGAAATGTTGAAGAAATATTTCGAACCGGGCTCTCTCTTTGCCAATCGCTCTTACAGAAACCTCTGGCTTTCAACAGTCCTGACCATTGTGGCGATGACCGCATTTCCTATCGCTCTTGCAATCTCAGTACTTGACGCGGGTGGCAGCGCCACGGTTCTCGGGTTAATTCTTGGAGTTCGCATCGTTGCTGGCGTGCTCTTTGCGCCAGTTGGTGGAGTCTGGGCAGATCGTTTGCCACGCAAGACTGTATTGATTGTGGCTGATGGATTTCGTGCAGTAATTGGCAGCATCGTTATCTTTGCTGAACCCGAATCAATCTCTTTCTGGATACTTGGCGGAATTGTTTTTCTTATGGGAGTCAGCGATGCCTTCGGTGGTCCCGCTGTCGGTGCAATCATGCCGAGCATCTTGCCTGATCATCAATTACCAGCTGGAAATGTGCTTCGGGGGATTGCGACGAAAGGTGGAACGATTGCGGGTCCAGGTATCGCCGGAGTCCTGATCGTTTCTTTTGGTACACATGTCACATATATAGCCACTTCGTGCTTCTTCTTGTTAGGTGCTGCGATGCTCTTTAGGGTCAATGAGAATCGGAATGTAGATAATAATCGCGAGCCAGAGAAGTTCCTGCACGAGGTAAAAGAAGGTTTGCGCGTTGTTTGGTATTACAAGTGGATTGCAGCGATGATTGTGATGGCAACTTTTCAGTTGTTGATGGTTGTAGGCGTTGAAAATGTCTTGCTTCCGGTAATCACCAAGCGAGATTTCGGAACTGCTGCGGTCTATGCAACAGCAGCCGCGCTCTTTAGCGCCGGTGGTCTGATCTCAGCAATCATCAGCATCAAGCTCAAGATCAAGAATCCCGGAACTGTTGCAGTTGTTGTGTGGGGGCTATTTATATTTGCACCTCTTGCATTGGCCTTTCCATCTTCACGCGAATTCATCTTCTTGGCCTACTTCTTAGCTGGTTTCTCGGTTGGCCCCTGGGAAGCGTTTTGGTTCACAACTGTGCAGCGAGAAGTTCCGACTGAGTATCAAGCTCGAGTTTTTAGTATTGATTACATGGGAACAGTTGGCTTACTTCCACTTGGAATGGCTCTTGCTGGCCCGATGGCTGATTGGCTCGGCGAACGACCGCTTTTAATTGGAATTCCTATATTCCATCTCGCCATCTGCGCCGCAGTGCTCTTTGTACCTGGGGTGCGCCAAATGAAATCTGGGTTACCTCCGTACGCACCGAAAGTACGCGATTCTTCTATGGGCGAACAGAAATAGGGCAGATTTAGGGCACATTTCTTAGGCGTGAAAACTACTCTTTACCCATGTCTACACGTATCGGTGAAGCGAACGACCTTCTCAAATGTTCTTTCTGCGGCAAGACCCAGAAGCAAGTCAAGAAACTTATTGCAGGTCCTGGCGTTTACATCTGCGACGAATGTATCGAGCTCTGTAACGAGATCATCGTTGAAGAACTCTCTGAAGCAGCATCTCTTGGTTTAAGTGAACTCCCAAAGCCACAAGCTATCTTTGAATTTCTCGATCAATATGTCATCGGCCAGGACCGCGCCAAGAAGTCACTCTCTGTTGCTGTCTACAACCATTACAAGCGTGTGCAATCTGGTGACTCACGTAGCGATGATGGTGTCGAACTCGCGAAGTCAAACATCCTTCTCCTTGGACCAACAGGGTGTGGCAAGACCCTCATGGCGCAGACTCTGGCGCGTATGCTCAATGTTCCATTTGCCATCGCTGATGCAACAGCGCTCACCGAAGCAGGTTATGTCGGTGAAGATGTTGAAAACATTCTTCTCAAGCTTTTGCAGGCAGCAGATTACGATGTCAAGAAAGCTGAAACAGGAATTATCTATATCGATGAAATCGATAAGGTGGCTCGTAAATCTGAGAACCCATCCATCACCCGCGATGTGTCAGGAGAAGGCGTGCAGCAAGCGCTTTTAAAGATTATCGAAGGAACAGTCGCCTCTGTACCACCACAAGGCTGACGCAAGCACCCACATCAAGAGTTTATTCAGATTGATACAACCAACGTTCTCTTTATCGTTGGTGGCGCATTCGCTGGCCTCGATAAAATCATTGAAGCCCGTAGCGGTTCATCAGGAGTTGGTTTCGGTGCAGAACTTCAAACTGCTGAAGATAAGAATCGTAAAGATATCTTCGCTGACGTCATGCCTGAAGATCTTCTTAAGTTCGGCATGATTCCTGAATATATTGGCCGATTGCCTGTTCTCACTAGCGTTGAGCAACTAGATAAGCCCACCTTGATGCAGATTCTGACCGAACCAAAGAACGCTCTCGTCAAGCAATATCAGAAGCTCTTTGATCTCGATGATGTTGAACTTGAATTTACTCCTGAAGCCCTTGATGCAATCGCAGAGCTTGCTCTCAAGCGCGGTACTGGTGCACGTGGATTGCGCGCAATCATGGAATCAGTGCTGCTTTCCGTGATGTATGACGTGCCTAGCCGCAACGATATTGCAAAGGTGGTAATCGAGAAGGCATGCATTGAAGATGGTGCAGCGCCAACCTTGGTAAATCGAACTGGTGATTTTCCTAAGCGCGCTTCTCGTCGCGAGAAGTCCTCCGAGGAGAAAAGCGCTTAAAAAGTAAACTAGAATCGCCTCTATGTCTTCCAATCAGCGCGAACTAGCATCGTCATTTGTTCCTGGCGATATTGAAGGTCCGCTCTACAAAAAATGGATTGACGCTGGATATTTCACAGCAGATGCAAATTCTTCTAAAGAACCATTCACAATCGTTATCCCTCCACCTAATGTCACAGGCAACCTTCATATTGGCCATGCGCTCGATCAAACGCTGCAAGATTGTTTAACTCGCCTAAAGCGCATGCAGGGCTTTGAAGCTCTCTGGCTACCTGGAATGGACCATGCAGGAATTGCTACACAGAACGTTGTGGAAAAGCAGTTGTCAGCAAAAGGATTATCTCGCCACGATTTAGGTCGCGAAGATTTTGTGAAGAAAGTCTGGGAATGGAAAGCCGAATCTGGTGGACAGATTCTTGGTCAGATGAAGCGCCTCGGAGATTCTGTCGATTGGTCACGAGAAGCGTTCACGATGGATGAAAACCTTTCTACTGCTGTTTTAACAATCTTCAAGAAACTCTTTGATCAAGGGCTTATCTATCGCGCCGAACGCATCATTAACTGGTGTCCACGCTGCCTTACTGCGCTTTCGGATATTGAAGTTGAGCACCAAGACGACGAAGGTGAATTCGTTCAGGTTCGCTACGGCGATGGCGAAGCGAGCATCGTTGTTGCAACCACTCGCGCTGAAACCATGATGGGCGATGGCGCTGTCGCAGTCCACCCTGATGATCCGCGCTACAAGCACATGATTGGTAGTGAAGTTCTTTTGCCTTTGGTCAACCGCATGATTCCGATCATTGCCGACGAACTAGTGGACCCCGACTTCGGAACAGGTGCTGTAAAGGTGACTGCAGCTCATGATCCAAGTGACTTTGAAATGGCGATGCGACATAACGTGCCTTTCGTCGTGGTCATGAATGAACACGGCGTCATGGATGGCACAGGCACTGAATTTGATGGCATGGATCGTTTTGAAGCACGCGTTGCAGTTGTCGCTAAGCTCAAAGAGATGGGCCGTATTGTTGCTGAGAAGCGCCCTTACATCCACGCAGTCGGGCACTGTTCACGTTGCGATACAACTGTCGAACCGCGTTTATCTAAGCAATGGTTTGTAAAGGTTGCACCTCTGGCAAAAGCTGCTGGCGATGCTGTTCGTGATGGTCGCGTCAAGATTGAACCAGCGGAGTTAGCTCCACGTTACTTTGAGTGGGTAGATAACATGCACGACTGGTGTATCTCTCGCCAACTCTGGTGGGGACATCGCATTCCAGTTTGGTATGGACCAAACGATGAAGTCATCGTTGTAGGTCCTGGCGAAAGTGCGCCAGCTGGTTACACACAAGATCCCGATGTTCTTGATACCTGGTTCTCATCCGCGCTCTGGCCATTTTCGACTTTAGGTTGGCCAAATCAGACTGCAGATGTAAAGAAGTTCTATCCAACGAGCGTGCTTGTTACAGGCTACGACATCTTGTTCTTCTGGGTAGCGCGCATGATGCTCTTTGGCCTCTTTGCCATGGATGGTGTGCCACCATTCCACACCATCGTTCTGCATGGACTTGTGCGCGATCAATTCGGCAAGAAGATGTCTAAATCTCGTGGCAACGTTGTTGACCCACTTGAATTTATTGATAAGTACGGAGCTGATGCACTTCGCTTTACTCTGGCGCGTGGCTCTAACCCAGGTAAAGATCAAGCACTTGCTGAAGATTGGGTAGCGGGCTCCCGTAACTTTGCTACCAAGCTCTGGAATGCAACTCGTTTTGCCATGATGAATGGCGCAACTGCCGAAGGTCCGCTTCCGGCGCAGAGTTCACTTTCAGCAATTGATGCCTGGATTCTCTCTCGCCTGAGCGAGACAACAACCGAATACACAGCGCTTTTAGAAAGTTACGAATTCGCTCGTGCCTGCGAAACCATCTATCACTTCGCTTGGGATGATCTCTGCGACTGGTATCTCGAACTTTCCAAAGAAACTTTTGCCTCAGGTAACGCCGCAGATTCACAACGCGTACTTGGCCATGTTCTTGACACCCTATTCCGCCTACTACATCCAGTCATGCCATTTATTACTGAAACTCTCTGGACAACGCTGACAGGCAAAGAAACTCTTGTTACCGCTGTGTGGCCAGAAGCCGATACAGCGCATATCGATAAGAAGTCTGAGACTCTCATTGGTGAACTTCAGAAAATTATCACCGAGGTTCGTCGCTTCCGTAACGATCAAGGCGTTAAGCCAAGCCAGAAGATTCCAGGGCGCATCATTGCCCCTGCCGAAGTGACCGCCTATTCATCAGCGATGGCTTTCTTACTTAAGCTACAGCTCACAGATTTCACACCGAGTGCTTCCGTAGAAATTGGCGCTATGAAGGTTGAACTAGATTTATCTGGAACAGTCGATGTTGTTGCAGAACGCGCCCGCTTAGAAAAAGATTTAGCAACAGCGCAGAAAGATCTCAAGACTGCTGAAGTGAAGTTAGGCAATGCAGGATTTATGGCAAAGGCTCCTGCTGCAGTTGTTGTAGAAATCAAAGAACGCTTAGCTGCAACAACAGCCGATATCGAGCGCATCACTGCGCAACTTGCAGCGCTTAAGTAAATGGCACATATCTCAGCAGATGATCAAGCGCGCATCGACGCGATTGAAGCGGCGCTGCTCAAGCGTTGGCCTGAGACTCGTATTGAACCGAGCTTAGAAAGAATTGCAGCGCTGGTCGATATTTTGGGCTCGCCTCAACTGACCTACCCGACAATTCATATCGGTGGTACCAACGGCAAGACATCAACATCACGCATGGTTGATTCGCTTCTCTTTGAGATGGGGCTGCGCACCGGCAGATTTACCAGCCCACACTTAGAAAGCTTCTTAGAACGCATCGCCATCAATGGCGAACCTATTACGGCTAGCGCTGCGATCTTTGCCTACAACGATATTGCCGCCTACCTTGATTTAATGGATTCAAAGTTTGAGCATCCCATCTCATTCTTTGAAGCAATCACTGCTCTTGCCTTTGTGGCCTTCGCAGAGCATCCAATTGACGTTGGCATCATTGAAGTCGGTATGGGTGGTCAATGGGATGCCACCAACGTAGTTGCTGCAGATGTGTCGATGATTATGCCTATCGGTTTAGATCACACTGAATATTTAGGCGAGACTCTTGCTGAAATAGCACAGACTAAGGCTGGCATCATTAAAGCGGACGGCTTTGTAGTCATGGCGCACCAAGAACCAGAAAGCGCGGTCGAATTACTGAAGCAAGCCGCAGCAGTAGGTGCTGATATCGCGCGCGAGGGTGTTGAGTACTCAGTGATTTCTCGAGCGGTCGCTGTTGGCGGACAACTGGTAACAATTCAAGGAGCCAAAGAAATCTACCCAGATATCTTTATTCCACTACACGGAAAGCACCAAGCATCTAATGCAGCAGCAGCGCTTGTGGCCGTAGAAGCGTTCTTTGGTGATCAGGATTTAGATATTGAAGCGGTCCGGGCAGGATTTGCCAACGTGAAGTCACCAGGCCGCTGTGAAGTACTCCATCGCGACCCCACAATCATCATTGATGCCGCCCATAACCCTCATGGGGCCGCGGCCATTACTGAAACGATTCAGAGTGAGTTCACCTTCGATGAAGTAATCGGAATTTTTGCGCCTATGGGGGATAAGGATGTCCGGGGGATTCTCTTGGAGCTAGAACAAGTTATGGATTCAATCATCGTGACCGCAAACTCTTCACCGCGGGCAATGAAGGTGACTGAGCTCGAGAAGATGGCCGCCGAAATCTTTGGAAGCGATCGCACCTTCTCGACGCCAACACTTACCGAAGCAATCGATAAAGCGGTGAAAGACTGTATTAGACCCTTGAGTGATGAAACCATCGGAATTTTAGTTACCGGTTCAGTTGTTTCGGTGGGAGAATCGCGCACGATAATTCGTAAAAAGTTTGCAAAGGGGACTTTCTAGTGCGCATGTTGGCATCGGCAGTACTCATCATGGAAGTTTTCATTATGGGCTTTGCTATGTTGCTTGCAAAAGATAACCACGGTTCCGCAGCGATTATTGCTGGAGCGGTGATTGCATTTTTGTTGCTACTCACCCCAGGACTTCTCAAGAAGCGCGCGGGTTGGATTGTGGGATCACTTTTGCAACTTGCGATGATTGGGTATGCCTTTGTTGTGCCCTCTATGGCCATTGTGGGGCTAATTTTTGGGGGACTCTGGATTGCAGCCATAGTGGTGGGTCGTAAGGGTGAGGCGGCTCGGGCAGCGCTCATGGCTTCCAAGACTCCAAACCCCCAATAGACTGCACCAGTGAGCACAGAAAAGACACTCGTCCTAGTCAAGCCAGACGGCGTTGCACGTGGTTTGGTTGGCGAAGTCATTGCTCGTATCGAAGCAAAGGGTTACAAAATTTCTGCACTTCGTATGATGCAAGCCGATCGCGCGCTTCTTGAAAAGCATTACGCAGAACATCAAGGCAAGCCATTCTTTGAACCACTCGTTGAGTTCATGATGTCCGGTCCCATCGTTGCAATTGTCGCTGAGGGCAATCGAGTAATCGAAGGCTTCCGTTCACTCGCAGGAGTTACAGATCCAACTGTTGCTGCCCCCGGCACAATCCGAGGAGACCTGGCACGCGATCAAGGAACCAAAGTTGTACAAAATATTGTTCACGGCTCTGATTCACCAGAATCTGCAGCACGTGAAATAGCAATCTTCTTCGAAGGGAAATAAATGTCTAACAGAATGTCCTTCATTGGCCGCGATATGGCCGTGGATCTAGGTACTGCAAATACGCTCGTCTATGTCCGTGGTCGTGGCATCGTTCTTAATGAGCCATCTGTAGTTGCAGTCAACCAAGACACAGGGGGTATTCTCGCTGTTGGACTTGAAGCCAAGAAGATGATTGGCCGTACTCCAGGTAACATCGTGGCTATTCGCCCCCTCAAAGATGGCGTGATTGCAGACTTCGATACCACCGAGCGCATGCTCCGTTACTTTATTCAGAAAGTTCACCGCCGTAGCTATCTAGCAAAACCACGTATCGTCGTCTGCGTTCCATCCGGTATCACCGGCGTTGAACAGCGCGCGGTCAAGGATGCTGGATACGCCGCAGGTGCGCGCAAGGTTTACATCATCGAAGAGCCAATGGCTGCAGCAATCGGTGCAGGCCTACCAATCCACGAACCAACTGGAAATATGGTCGTTGATATCGGTGGAGGCACTACTGAAGTAGCTGTGATTTCACTCGGTGGAATCGTTACAGCGCTCTCAATCCGTATTGGCGGCGATGAGCTAGATCAATCAATTATTAACTGGACCAAGCGCGAATACTCATTGCTTCTCGGAGAACGTACCGCTGAAGAAATCAAAATGGCTATCGGTTCTGCCTACCCACTACAGGGTGAAAACGACGCTGAAATTCGTGGTCGTGATTTGGCTACAGGTCTACCAAAGACAATCGTGGTCACAGCTGCTGAAATTCGCAAAGCACTTGAAGAGCCTGTCAATCAGATTGTTAACGCAGTCAAGGCAACTCTTGATAAGTGTCCACCAGAACTTTCTTCGGATCTTATGGATCGTGGAATCGTTCTTACTGGTGGAGGAGCCCTTCTTAAGGGGCTTGATGAAAGACTTCGCAAAGAGACCGGCATGCCAATTCATATTGCAGATCGCCCACTCGATGCAGTTGTTGAAGGCTCGGGTAAGTGCATTGAAGAGTTTGAAGCCCTTGAAAAGGTTTTGATCTCCGAGCCTCGTCGATAGGTAATCTAAAGTGCGCTACGGCGGCGACAACCGCGGTCGCTTACTTATCATCGTTTTAATTGTCACCTCGCTTTTTCTGATTACTCTTGATCTCCGCGGCGTACAAGTAATCGATGGGCTGCGCACTGGAACTCAGACAGCGCTTACACCCATTCAAAAAGCTGGTTCAAGGGCTATTTCTCCACTCCGTAATTTTCTCTCAGATGTCACAAGCCTCGGTCGCACTCGTAACAAAATTGAAAAGCTACAAGCTGAAAACGATAAGTTGCGCCTTACCTTGCAGAATCGTAAGAACGCCGATGCTCTCTTAAAGCAGTTAAAGGGCGTTCTTGATCTTGCTGGAATCGCCGGATATAAGGTTGTTGGCGCCAAGGTAATTTCTCACGGCTCGACAACTTCATATACTCAATCAATTACTATCGACGTTGGTTCCAACTCTGGCGTGCGTAGCAATATGACTGTCTTATCGGGGTATGGGCTAGTTGGTGTCGTTAAGTATGTATATCCAAATAGCGCATTGGTTCAGCTGGCATCAGATCCCGCATTTCGTATTGGTGTGCGTATAGCTGGTTCGCAGCAGATCGGAATTTTAAGCGGACAAGGCACGCGCCGTGGGGTGCTTCAACTCTTAGATAACCGCACACAGATCAGGAAGGGCGATGTTCTTCTTGCTCGCGGTAGCCAGGGTGGTAGACCATTTGTTCCAGGGGTGCCGATTGGTTCAGTGACAGATGTTGATAATTCACCTGGAGCGGTGACTCAGACCGCTGACGTGAAGTTCTATGCCAACTTCTCAACTTTAGGAGTAGTCGCAGTTGTCGTATCCGGTGAAGGCACAGATCCACGAGATGCTCTTGTCCCACCCAAGCCAATCCCAACTCCAATACCTACCGTGACTGTATTTGTTACGCCGTCGCCAAGTCCAACTAATTAAGCGAATGTAGCCATGTCACTGCGCAGTTTTCTCTACTCGACTCCAATCTTTCTCACTGTCTTTCTTTTACAAGAAGCTGTTGTCACACAATTTCGCCTTCCGCTTGGTGGTTTTAATCTGTTATTAATTGTTGCTCTTATTTGGGCAGCGCTGAGCACACCTGAAATTGGTGCGCTCACAGGTTTTGGGGCAGGACTT
>SXGQ01699238.1_pt1 | contig 10185 bp, 6 predicted proteins | sample 3178371 | NCBI WGS metagenome assembly SXGQ01 (sample SAMN11356859, study PRJNA531348) | freshwater metagenome | isolation source: freshwater sample F1-20 | place: China: Fuxian Lake, Yuxi | collected 2017-12-25 | reverse complement strand
GTTGGATTACTGTTAATTTCAGAACACCCTTTAACACGGCATGTATAGATACCTGCCATGGATTCTGTTACTTGGGTGATATTCAATGTTCTACTTGTAGCACCGGGAATCAGTTCATTATTCTTATACCACTGAAAAGTCAGAAAATTTTCATCTGCTTTCACTGTGATGCTCAACGTTTTGTTTGTACCAATACATGCTGTATCAAATGGTGCGGAATGAGTCAGAATTTCAGGAATAGGTAAAATGGAAATCGGAGCATCAATTGTATCTATCGCAGTTCCATTCAATACACGTATTCGATAATTGGAACTAAATGCTTGATTATCGGATATATTCCATGTATAATTTAAAGTTGAAGCAGGAACAGATCCGATCGGAGTCCATGGTGCATTTCCATTTGGAGATGCTTCAATGATTGTATTTCCCGAAAGACCATCCCCTGTCCAAGTCACATTAACGGCACTACTTCTACAAACAGTGCTTGGCGAGGTTTGACTTGTCAATGAAATAGATGATCCACTTACCACATTTATGGTAATTGAATTCATAATATTCCAAGAATCACCATTTGCATTGCCATTATTATTGACTGCATTTCCTGCCATGTAGATTGTATATGTACCAGGTGTGGAAGGCGCAGTCCATGTAAATCCAAATTCAGCTTCTCCACCATTCATATTTGCGGGTGTTGGATGTGTAAGCTCACCTCCGGAATTATTACAATTACTCAATGCTGAATATGTACCAGCATTGACATTCGAGCTATTTTTTATACTGAGATTCATTCCGGCTTTCGTCAATGTTGCATGAGCAACGACAGCCGTAAATGCTTTTGAAGATCCAGCTTCAACCGTAAAAGGTCCTGCACCCTCTCTCAATGAAACAGTCGTCGCATTGTTTTGTCCTCCATGACAACCGCCACAACCTGTTTGTGATCTTCCTGTTATACCACCGCTTGATCCTTGCATACTTTGAAAGGCAGTGCATAAAAAAAAGATAGTCAATAGAACATGTTTCATAAAATAACCTATTTACATTGTAAAAGAATATGTATCATAATTGAAGAAGTACTGTGTGCATCACGCCTTTTCCCTTCATTGCCACTTCTTTTTGAGTTAGGATTTGCAATGATTTCACTACTTCGAAATCTTTCACTTCATCATAAAACTCTTGAGATATTTGAATCGTTCCTGGTTCTCCGTATGACTCCATTCTCGCTGCGGTATTCACCGCATCACCCCAGACATCATAGCTGAGTTTTTTTGTACCAATCACTCCAGTGACGGTTGGTCCGGAATGGATCCCAATTCTTACTTGCAATGAATCGCCATTCGGAAGTCGTATTTCCTTGCAAGCATGAAGTATCTGCTTTGCAAATGTAAGCATTCGGCTCTTATGTTCTTTTCTATCTTCATCAGTATTACAAATTGCCATATATGCATCACCGATAGTTTTGATTTTCTCGATTCTATGTAGTTCTGCCAATTGATCTAAATTGGAATAAACAGCATTGAGCAATTCGATGATTTGTGATGGTTGTAAATGTTCAGAGAGTGATGTGAATCCAACAATATCAGCGAACATGATTGTCATGTCATGACATTCCTCTGCTATAGTTTTTTCACCACGAATAATCTTCTCAGCCACATGAGATGGAAGAATTTCATGAAGTAATTGTTCTTTCTCCTGAAGTCTGGTTAGTTCAACCAATCTTTGTTGCTCCATTTGATGATATGCTTGTTGAAATTCCATGTCTTTAATCTTGTCTCGAACTTCATTCGAGTTGATTTCCTGTTGCACATTCATGGATGAAACATAAAATTGATACGCTTGCTCCCAATTTCCTTGTGATTTATACATATCAGACAAATGATTGAGGTATGCCAATTCAATCGATTTCAAAGAGAGCTTGCGTAGTGATTCAAGAGACTCAAGCAATACTGATTCTACTTTCGTAATGTCTTGCTGTGCAAATTCCGGACTAGACTGAATCTTTATCATTTGCAAGAGAATATTATAATAATCGCCGACGCGCTCGGTATCACGCAACATTCCCAATGCTGTATTATAGCATTCATAAGCTTCATCCAATTGGCCTCTATGGAAATGAACATTGCCAAGCGACCCAATGTGCACTGCCTCTGTTATAGGATTGCCGAGAAAACGATTTACTTCTATTGCTTTGGTAACATGCTGTAATGCTTCATCTGCATTACCTTTTTCAAGCATGATATCTCCCAAGATCTCATGCCATGTTTCTATGCCTCTTTTGTAGTCGATTTCTTCATGAATAGACAAAGCTTTATATAAATATTCTTCTGCTTTATCTAGATCACGCATGGAAAAATACACGGAGCCTATATGTCCAAGAGCTCTTCCAATTCCGTCTTTTGCATTGCTCATCGTATGCAATTCCAATGCCTTTGAAAAGTATTCAAGTGCTTTGGAATAATCTCCATGCTTATTGAAGATGGTTGCTATATTGTCTGAAACAATTGCAAGATGATCATAGGTTTTTATCTCTTTCGAAATATCTTCGGAAAATCTAAGTAATTCCAATGCTTTCACATCATTGGAAAGTGAAGAATGAACAAGTCCAAGATTTCCTGTAATGGTGGAAAGATTATTCTTGTCTCCCAGCTCCAACGCAATCTCATAAGCCCTTTCTAAATAGGTCAATCCCTCATTGCTTCTACTTAATTCAAAATGCAATAGGCCTAGAATATTATTGCATCTAAATGTCTTTGTCAATCGTATGTCATCGGGTAAATTCTCAGATAATGACAGCATTTCCTCCACGATGGGGATTGCATCTTTTGACAGTGTTCTTCTGATATATGAAAATGCAAGAATATTCAATGCTTCAAATAGTTCTTGTGCTTCATATATACCTGATTTCAATTCATTCACATAGTGCTGCGCATATTGTTTTGCTTCTTCAAATTTCCCTTCTCGCAAAAGGACATTTCCTTGCTCTATGCGTGAATTATCATTGGTATTCATAACGATCTCGTGGTTCAAAGACAGTTTTCGATTTGATTATTCAAAAATACACACAACTGTCGTATTGGGCACTGCTTTTCATCCATTAAGGATGTATGCTTTCTTATGTGTATTTTCGCATGTCAATATCAGGAGTACTTATGCCCGCAATCAATATACCCCGCTTGGATTTACTTGATTTCATTGGTGATGATCATGTGAAACAACATGCATTTTCTCAAGAACTTGGTACAGCATTCAATGACACCGGTTTTGTGATGATTGCAAATCACGGCTTGGATTCTGCACGAATTGATGAACTCTATCGACAAATTCAAGCCTTTTTCACTCTCCCGGAGGATATAAAGCGCAATTATGAAATTCCCGGTCTTTTTGGTCAAAGAGGATATACTGGAAAAGGGAGAGAAAAGGCAAAAGATGCTCTGACTCCGGACTTGAAGGAATTTTGGCAATGTGGTCAAACCGTTCTTGATAATGATCCAATAAAGCATGAATATCCTGAAAACATCATGGTTGCAGAACTTCAAGAGTTCAATGTGATACTCAGAGAAGTCTATGCACAACTCGAAGAAACAGGTAAGCATTTGCTAAAAGCCATTGCACGATATCTTTCATTACCCGATACTTTTTTCGACAAGCATGTCCATAATGGAAACTCCATTTTGAGGGCTCTTCATTATTTCCCTATAGAAAATCCCGATTCAATTGCTCCGGATGCTGTGCGTTCAGCTGAACATGAAGACATAAATCTCATTACATTACTCATAGGTGCAAGCGCAGATGGTTTGGAAGTTCTCACCCGCGATGGTACATGGTTTCCTGTTAAAGCTCAAGGTGAAGACATCGTGGTCAATGTTGGGGATATGCTTCAACGTTTAACCAATAATGTATTGAAATCAACAACACATCGTGTGGTGAATCCTCCAAGAGAATTATTGGGTACTTCACGTTTCTCGGTACCATTTTTCCTTCATCCAAAATCCAATATGGATTTGACATGCTTGGAATCATGCATTACCGCAGATAATCCCAAGCAATATTCCAACATGACTGCCGGAGAATACCTCGATGAAAGACTAAGAGAAATTGGTTTGAAAATGTAATCAAAAAGGCATGATTTGAAAATCATGCCTTTTTTTATTCATGTCAGCGATTGATCAGTAGTTTTTCTAAATAACTCCGATCTCCATCATGTATTCTGATAACATACATGCCATTTGACAAAGATGCAACGGGAATAGTGGTTGTGAATTGTTCAAATGAATCTCCCGAATGTGTGCTCGTTTGGTATAATTGTTTACCCATCATATCCAATAATTCAACAAATCCTTGTCCATTAGGAGATAGCATTGTTCTTACAGTGATAGCATCTTCTTGATTAACGGGATTTGGAAATATGTTGACATGTGCTCCCATTGTTCCTTCATCAACACTTGTTAAACTATGAACTGTAATTGTCAACATTGTGTCTGCAATACATCCTTCTTTATTGGTCTCAGTCACTTTAAGATATGCTAATCCGGGTTTAGTGAATGAAACAAGAATTGAAGAACCACCATTATTGCTTGCTATAACTGCATTCCCACTGATTTCCCAATTATACGTACTACCCTCATGAAACGCGGTATAATAGGAGTGATTAACTTGTTTTTCATGAACTTTGGTATATCCAAAAATGTCAACATTCGATTCTGAAACATTTATTGTGACAGAATCTATATATGATATTGAACCATACGAAGTGGTCAGATAATAAGTGGATGTTTTTGTTGGTGTTACAGTGATAACTGGATCTTTTTGACCTGTTGACCATTCATATAATGGATTGCTTTTAATTGATTGATCAGGATATTTATTCCATATCCAATTATTGATCAATGTTACATTGTTATTCAATGCATTCATTGTTGATTCACCTGAACCCTCATCAAAATGCCACAAACCGAATGCTGTATGTGATGGCTTTTCAATTCTCTTTGGAAGATTATTCTCAGCAAATACATACTCTTCCAATGTGATATACACTTCATCTATACATCCTTTGAATCTTCTTCCCCCTTCTCTCCAATTACCCAGTGTCAATGATGGAATGCCTGAATATCTTATAGGTTCAGAATTATTGGCTATACGTTCTCCGTTAACATATATGTTCTTTGTCCCTTTATTATAGACAAACTGAACATGTTGCCATTCATTTGGCTTCAATGTAAAATCCAAATCATTCCATGACCATTTTTTCCCGCCGTCCAATGTTTGCACAACCCAATTTCTTGAACCTCCATGGCTGCAATCAAGCAAAACCCCATAGGTATTTGGTTGCACATCCGGCACCTTCACCCACATAGAAATTGAAAATAGTTCTTGTTGACCAAAGGTACCCAATTCAATGTATCCACCTTTTTTGGAATCGGGAAATCCGGCAGGATTTGGTGCAGCGCCATTTTCAAGATAATATTGAACAGTGTTGTTGTCCCGTGAAAAGCACGTTGTATCTATTGGTTTGACAATTGATAATTGAACAGTTTCCCCTTTGCAAATTGTGGTATCTTCCTCCAAAATTGAGTAATTACATGTTTTCTCTAGTGTATGCTCACTCTTTGATAATGACCAAATACCATCAGCGCGGAAATACAATATGCGTTGTTCACTCCCATCATAAAAAACCGCATTCTGTCCCAATTGCGATACTAGAATCGTTGGCGGAATATCTCCAACCGTTTTTACCTCTTCAAACCCATTTGTCCTACCGGGCTTGAACACTGTGACTTGCATCGTATAGTATTGATTTTTACCCCACTCATAGCCGGGTATATAGTCGTTAGGTGGTATGAATCCACCTATTTTCACAAAACTATTATCATCATGATTATATGATACTGCCCCTTCGGTTTTATAACTATCATGATTCAGTGGAAGAATATTTTTGTATTTGTTTGTGTTGAGGTCCAATTCCCAAATATCTTTTAACCAACAATATTTACCAATATCATTTGCCCATGGTTCACCGACTGTGCATTCTTGTTCAAATTGACTTCCTGATGCATTGCCATATCCCGATGCAAAATACACTTTGTTCTCACCAGGTTTTCCAAGTATCAAAGAAGGACATCGCTTCATGGGAACAGAACTACTATTCACAAATACGTCATTCGGAATGGTGTTAACCCATTGATCTTTATATTCCCAAACCCAATTATTGACCTTATATAAACCATATCCGCCAACAAATCCTGCAGCTTGAGTTTTATTATTCCAGAAATATCCGGCATTATAACTTTCATTATCAAATGATCCTGTCGCGATTTGTGTCCATTCGCCACCAGATGAAGATAATGCATATAGATTTTCCCTACCACTGCGTACTGCAATCAGTCGATCATTCGTATAATCATATGTGAATGTTCGTAATTCACTCGGCGCGCCCTGATTTGGAATCTCGATAAAAACATTTTGATGTATGTCATATGCCATCACAACAAGTGTGTCATTAACATATTTCATGCTGTAAATGAGGTTATGCACTCTGTCATAACCTGTAGAGCTAAATCCAAGATTCTCATGTTTGAACTCCCCTTTGTCTTTGATTTTAGTCCATCGATATTCATCGGCATGAAGATGTATTATTCCCATTGCCAATACATACAAACTCAGAAACTTCAGTTTCATTGCTTACCCCTAACAAAATTGTAAAAAATACCCCTACCCTTTTCTGCATATAAAATTACTCTGCTTCATATTCCAAACGAACCGTGATTGTTGCTGTCTTATTTTTCGAAGATGTATTGAATGATCCGCCTGATTCGAAATCTTCATCGGTGTTTTGACCGACTATTTGAAATACCCCCATCGATGCTTTTTTCAGTTTACCCAATGAAGCATCTGATTTATCTGCAATGTTCTCTGCCCGATTCTTTGCATCTTCGGTTGCCTGAGCAATCATCTCCAATTTCAATTCCGACAACTTGGTATAATAATACATCGGATTCTCTGTGATGATTTCTATGCCTTGATCAATCAATTCACTCACTTCTCTGGAAACTTTCTCTACAAGGTCGACCTTTTTGGACTCAACTGTGATTCTTTGAATCAGTTTATATCCAATAAATTGTGAATATGATGTTCCGTCTGGATCAGACATCGTTTGAAATTCTTTTTCAATGTCAATTGATGATATGTTCAACTCTTCATTCTTTATGCCCTTCTTAACAAGATATTCCTTCACTTTTTGCCTTCTGCCTTCAATCAATGTATACGCTTCCTTCAAGTTCATTGCACGTGCAGAAACCGAAGATTGCCAGATGATCAAATCAGAAGTGAAGTCCCTACTTCCTAATCCCGTAACCATGATTCCATTGTCGATGCTATAACGTTTGATGACTGCATCAGCCAATGTTGATGTCGACACTATGATTGCTATAGCAATTAAGATGGTGTTTACATGCGCTCTCATTTATCTTTCCTTTCAATGAATGTGAATATCGCTTAAAATCCCTTCATCTTCCCTGATTGTAAATCTACAATATTTTCGGCACAGGATACGGCGAAACCGTATCATGCATGCAATGATTCCAACACCCTGTCATCATTACATACACCCCCGATACATGCCCCTACCGTACCCCTTTCTCTTCGCCGACACAATTGTGATGATATCTTCCGAGATCCCCATGGATGTCCCCTCAATCCCTCTCTTCCGATATCACATGTTAGCGCATAGCCCCCGGATGTTCTTTCACCCCTACATCACTCTATGCTTCCCTAAGATATATTTACATTCTTTGATTGATCATTTCAATGTACTCTACAATTACATGATATAAAACTCGTGCCAAAGTTTATGATGCAAAAAGAACCTACCCTACAAGCAAGTAAACATGCGTTATGTAGAGGATCATCAACTATGTGTCAGTGTGAAATCGTTCAATCGGACTTGTGTAAACACTGTGGAATATTTTGTCAAAGTGTGATGCTAATTTCACACATATTCCACACCTTGAATTGTATGCTGAATGATAAGAAGATACATGATGCATGCTACATAAATATTACACAGTCGAGCATAGTATCTTTGTCAGATCTTAATTGTAGGATTACTATTGATTCGATGGGGGAAGTATTCAGGTATCAATATTGCCGGATACGCAAAACCGCCATGTGGTATTCATCACAAGGCGGTTCATGTATTGTTTATCGTGGGAAAGCTCTGCCGAGCTTTATGTTCATGTTCCGATTTAGGATTTCTTGATCGGATAAATTGAATGTTCATAGCGATAGCATTTTGTGAAACATATTATTCTACTTGAATATCTATGAGCGTAATGATGTTGAGAAACGATACATATGATGAAAAACGTTCCTTTTCTTCTTCAGTGAAAATGAGTTTCAGGCCATTAAGGATATCTTCTCTTTGGCGAATGATGCAGATTATTCTAAGCATGTGAAAGATTTCATAGATATGCTTCACATAGTCTGCTTTTGTATGCATTACTGGTACATTGCCCGCTTTTTCCAAGTGATTGTTCACATGACGAATGATATTTCTTGCTGCATTCTCATGTTCAAAGAGCATTTCTTGAATTTCTTCACATAATGCATGAATGTCCTCATGATTATCCGTGAAATACAATCCCACAGGATGGCTAATACTGAATTCCGATAGACTTTTATCCTTGATAAGATCCACGTCTTCAGCATGCACGGCAAGATAAAGGGCAAGTCTTTGGACCGTCTTTGTTTCATTCTCACTCTGGGATTGCTTGCCATAGTTGACAATTGCATCCACAATGAATTCTTTATGGTTTTCATAATGATTACCCATAGTATGAACTGCATTGATTGGCTGATTGTCCTTTTCTTCTTTATGCTCCAAGATTTCCACGAGTAGAGCAGACATGCAATCGCATGCATCCACATCTGCTTTGTTATACTTAGTGAAGCAAGATTCCAATACGATGTGCAAGACATCTTCTTCAAAAAGCATATTGATGAGCATGAAGACTTGTGCGATTATTTCTATTTCTTCTTCCGCATGTACATCTTCAAATTCGCACATGATTGGGATGAAGACGTCCAATGTGAATGTTCCAATGATATGGGCAAACTCGCCTTCGAGTTCTCCATCTCTGACAAGAACATCCATGAGTGTTTCGAAGCTCTCCCTGTTTTGGAGAAATTCGTTTGCTACAATAGGATGAAAATCCTGCGGTGTTAGCAATTCCATGGATTGATGAAATGCATTGACTGTGGCAGTGATTCCTGCTATTCTACGAAATACTTGAAGGCGTTCCGTTCTTGACAGCTCCTTCATTGAGCTTAGTTGTGTATTGCTGCGTACATGCAAGTCCTCCATGACGATTGCAGCAATTGTTTCAACGATGTTTTCATTCATATGTATACTCCATTATGAATTATGGAAATTGTGAATTGATGTCCCAACCAAAGAATCTTATATCATTTGTCTCATATTGAGTATTTCCAAAGTGACCCTTCCTTGCCGTCTCGAGATATATTGGTTTTTGTAATCCAAATCTATCACGAATCGCTTTTGGAGTCAGGTCATCCGGAGTGAATGAGCCCAAACCATATTCTTGTTTAGTATCCGGATCCATGATTCTATATGATACCGGATGCTCCACGCCGATTGCATACGCTAATTGTACGATTATCTTTTCGCTTTCTTCATGAGACCGTAATGTCTCCAATGCCAAATGTCTGCACATATAAGCCGCACTTCTATCAACCTTGGTGGGATCCTTGCCCGAAAAAGCTCCTCCACCAATAGGTGAATCTGCACCAAACTGATCCACGCAGATTTTACGACCGGTAAGCCCACAGTCTGCAATTGGACCACCAATCGTCCATTCGCCCGCCGGATTGATTAAGAACTTGGTTTCATTGGTAAACCAACTCTGAATATGTTCAGGATTTAGTTCTTTCATCTTTGCCAATACATGAGAAGTAAAGTATTCCTTCACATCCGCTACTGTCATCGCTTCACTGTGACAGCATGATAATACAATCGTATCTATGCTCTTCACGCCACCATCATTGTATAGCAGTGTTACCTGTGACTTCATGTCAGGGCGAATCATGTCTTCACCATTGAACACATCCCATATACCATTATATGCCAATTGAATTATTTGTTTAGAAAGATAGATTGCCGGTGGCATATATGTC
>SXGQ01692807.1_pt1 | contig 10185 bp, 12 predicted proteins | sample 3178371 | NCBI WGS metagenome assembly SXGQ01 (sample SAMN11356859, study PRJNA531348) | freshwater metagenome | isolation source: freshwater sample F1-20 | place: China: Fuxian Lake, Yuxi | collected 2017-12-25 | reverse complement strand
GATCCGATATTGGGGGTTGTTAAGCGGCTCTTTATTAATTTTACGTTATTCGATGATGCTGATGATAACATGTTTACACTTGTATACAAGGAAGATGAGGTTATTGAGGCGAAAATGGTGCTTGCGCATATGATTGAAGACAGACCGAAATTTGTTAATATCGACAAGTTTAACAACAGACTCAAATGTGTTTCTTACCCGTTTCCCCATGTAGTTATTGATGGGTTTCTTCAATCCGATACATTGCCCAAAATATTGTCCGAAGTGAACAAGTTGCAGGATGCGGATGCTCAGTCCAAATATATTGATGAGTCGTCTCCATTTGAATTCAACAAGTATGTCTTCAATTCTAACTATGGTCAGTATCTCAAACAGCTTTTTGTCGAGCTAAATAGTCCCGAATTCATAAAGCACATTGAACGGATTACGGGCGTCGAAAAGATTATTTGTAATGAACTTTCTTTGCACGGGACTGGTATACAACGAACTAGAAAGAATGGGTTTTTACAGCTTCATACGGATTTCAACACGTATCATTCAAAAAATCGCATGCTTGACAGGCGCGTAAAATTGTTGATATATTTGAATCCTGACTGGAAATCTGAGTATAAGGGAGCGTTGGGGTTGTGTGATAAAAATACGAATATGTGTGTGAAAAAGATTGACCCCATTTTGAATCGTTGTGTCATTTTTAATACCACGAGCACCAGTATACATGGACACCCTGAGCCATTGAATGTGCCCGACCATATTGCGCGTCAGTCTATTGCGGTATATTATTATACGGAAAATACGCAAGGGGATAAGGATGTTGATTTTGAAGGCTGTCCTCCACGAGGAACAACATGGTATCCGAATATTGATGTCGGCACCAAGGCCAAGCAAATCTTCTATGTTTAGTGCCTTTTTTTCAGTAGAATAGAGAGAATAAGTTACTGGGGATGATGAGATGGCCGTTTTAGACATATTATATCATGGAGTATACGTTTGATATAATTATAAATACTATCAATAATTATAAAATGATTAATTTATGTGTTGTCTTTTTGTGCGATAAAGCGTATTTTAATAAATTTGTTAACACATGCAATCAAATAATTACAAAGGGTAAATATAAAGGAGACATCTGTTTAGTTATTGGCGATGACCTTCTTAATGATAACATGTTAGATTGTGATATTATTAAACAAAATAACATAACAATAAAACATTTTCCGAATATTACATTTCCAAAGGAGTTTTTACAAGTAAATGATAAGATAAATACCGATGGTAGAAACATAACGAAAAAATTTCAATGGCATAAATTGCATCTATTTAATACATTTTTTAAGAATTGGGAATATATATTTTATTTGGATTGCGGACTAACCATTTTTTCAGATATATCGCCGATAATTAATCAAGCTCAGGAACATACATTATTGGCCCATTCTGACGCGTATCCTGTATATGAATGGAGATTGTATACTCAATTTGATAAAACACACCCAATGTTTACTGCCTTAAATAATAGATATGATTTAAATATTGATTATTTCCAAACGACCATGATGCTATATGACACAAAAATAATAAAGGAGCATACATTTGATGACCTATATGCATTAACATTAGAATATCCAATTAGTATAAACAATGAACAAGGTATAATGGCATTATATTTCACAAATATAGAACCACGTTTTAAACAAATCCGGACGCGTAATGAAAATATATATTTTTATGATTATTTGAAAAGAGATTCAACAAAAGAATATATTATGTTGAAAATGTGTTGATGTGTTGATGTGTTGATGTGTTGATGTATTGATGATGTATTGTAGAGAGAAGTCTGTAGGGTCTTGTTGTGATAGGGAAGATGGGTAGGAATATCTTATACGTCTAATATAATATGCTCTTTAGAGTTGTTGAACATTATGATTTACATGAACAAGAAGAAGAAAAAGAAGAAAAAGAAAAAGAGATGGAACCAAAAAATGAATGCTTGCTTTGTTTGGAATTTAATACAGATGACAAATTGGGGCCTGTGGATTTGAAAACACAGCAAGTCTATTTGAAGATGTGTAATTGCGGTGGATGGTTCCATATAAAGTGTTTGCACGAATGGTATGACGTTTCTAATAGTTGCCCAATATGTCGTCTGTATATGAAAAAACGTCCTGAATATAATTTGAATTATTTTATCTGGATACTTGTTGTATTCTTTGTGCATTCTTGTAAAATATTTTGGTTCTTTTTTGTGTGGGGTGTTGTTGGGGTCTTGGGCACTTATAATATTTACCTTACCTATGCCTCGTAGCGGAGGTGTCGTTTTTAGAAGGCGTTATAAAACACAAGAGTTTGGTTTGTCTTGTGTTTTATTTGTGCAAAAAGGAGAATAGAATTTGAGTTGAAGAGAGAAGTCGGCGATACTCTGCACTCTGCCGCCCACACCCCACAATCTCCCATCTCCCACCCACGCGACTCCCACCCCAGCCCCATCGCCGTTTGGCACACTATACGGAAAGGGTATAATCGCTGTTCTTGGGAGTCCAGAAATGAGTGGCAAATTGAGATATGAGTGGCAAAACAGGTCATCGCAAAAGAAGTCTAAATAGGAGACATAATATGATGCGGACAATCTATAGTTTTGCGTATAAATGTATTTATTAATGTATGTAGATTAATAAATGCTCGGTAACAATTTTCAAGGACAATCATATCGTCTGTCAGACAACTGGGAATGGCATATGCATGTCGAAGATTATTCGTTGCGACCAATCAACTATTTAGAAATTGGTGCACATTATGGCGCAAATCTTTTGTCTGTTGCTAATTATTACGGCAAACATCCAGATAGCAAATTATATGCCATCGACCCTTGGATTGATTATACCGAATATCCCGAATATAAAGGTTGTCAATCTAGCATTTATAATACGTTTCTTCGAAATGTTTGCGACTCTGGACATGCCGACCGAATCATAATTAAACGGGGCTATTCTAATGATGAAATACCCAAACTACCTGACGACTTTTTTGATATTATATATATTGACGGCAATCATCAACCCGAATTTGTGTTAGAAGATGCCGTTTTATGTTTTAGAAAACTTAAACAAGGGGGCGTTATGATATTTGATGACTATGGTTGGGGTGGCCCCGATTTGACTCAACGCGGTATTGATGCGTTTCTATCTGCATATCGCGACAAGATTACACGCATTCGCGAGCCACGCAACACTCAAGTATTTATTAAAAAAAATTAAGGCGTTTGTAAAGCCCGCCCACATACGATACAATAGGGAAATAAATGTTTTCTGCGTATTGTATATATTGATGTTGAAACACGGCAACAAGGTATACATCCACCCAAACCCTTTGAATACTTTTCGTGCAAAGGTTGCCGCAAAGGGCTCCCACGCCGAACGCTTTCAGTCTGCAGTCGACCGCGCAGTGCAAGAAGCCATGATGGCGAAACATATCAAGCGCGCATCGTCACCCAAACCACGTAGCAAGGGCGGACGTCGCACACTTAAACGCGGACGGAAGTATTCCAACAAATGTGGCGGTCGCAAGTCCAAGAAGTGTGGGTGCTCCTTGTTCTCCTTCCGCTAGACTGCACTCTGCACTCTGCACTCGCCCACTTCTAACAAGCACACTGAGCCTTCTTCCTTTTGAATTCCGATAGTAGAGAGAAAACACCTCCCTACTATCCCATATAACCCCACAAACACCCACTCCAGAAATGAGTGGCAAATTGAGATATGAGTCGCATTATGATATCCTGCTAATATGCTTATAATATGCCGCGTCTATGAAGATGGCCAACAGCATCGGGAACTGCCAGCTGTTGTAAAACCCTGCGTAGGACGTATCCTTAAAGATAATGCTTGCCGCAAAAATGTATCCTGTTCCAATGACCGCAACCAACAGGGCCAGCAATATCACACGCACCAAAAAACTTCTAAACCGCATATAACAATACTTGTTAAAATATTTTCAAGGACCATGGGTTAAATATTTTCGTCCAAGAGAGAAAATATTCATACATACTTCTTGTCTATGGCCGTGTTCTCCGCTACGCGACGGATTATCTTTCCAAAATCTCTCTTCACTTCTACATCGTCCACTGGTCCAATCGCCTCCATATTTATTCTCAAGTATTGCTCGTTCTTCCTGCTGTTGTATTCCGTGCAACCATGGTTCGCCTTTTTCCAGTCCTCCACCCTCAAGATATTCTTTATTGTAAGTTGCTTGATAATCTTTCTCAGTCTGTCTAGGTTTGCATTGTCGCGTTCCCACTTGTTGTCGTCCTTGATGTGGATGATTTCTCTCTTCACGTCGCTACAATGAATCGGTCTCTTGGTTATATCCAATTTGTTTAAGCGGTCGACAAAGACACGAGACATTCCTTCCGCAAACCCCACCTCGCCCATCTTTTCCAGCTCTGGCAGACTCATCTCAAGTGATTGAATAAAATCCTTCATGTTCATTGCGTCTTTGCACGTCTCGTTCAAGAAGAAATTGAGGTTGAATGTCTTGTTGTTGCTATGGTTCATCGTATTATTATTATTGCATTGGTTAAAAGAATCCTTTTTTACAAGTTCAAGAATCATGCTTTTGAATTCTTGGTTCTCTTTTATGAGATAGTTAATCAATTCGTCCTTGTCGCTCGCATTATTATTGATATGTTTTACATCATGTTCTGTGTCATTATTGACAAAACAACCCTTTTTTTTATGTTTCCACAATCCTCCATGAGTCTTAAAGGTCTTAGAACATTCACACAGGTATATGGGGATTTTATGGACTTCCTCCACTTCCATATTACTTCCATCCAGCATTTTTTGGTGTTTTAGTGTCAATAAATGTTTATCATAGTCTTTTTTATTGCTAGTATAATAATAACAACTATCACATCTAAATTTTTTGGGGATTTTCAGGGATAAAATTCCTTCCATTCTCCTTAATATTGGAAGAGAAAAAATCCCCAAGTTTTAATTTTAATAAAAAATAAAAAAAATTAGCATCACAAAATTTTTTATTTTTTTTCGGTCGTGAGACGCTAATTTTTCATTATGCTCACAAAACATCGAATTCCCAAAAGTATTTTAGGAATTCCAAAAATGGACAAAAATAAATGTCCATTTTTGAAAATCCCATTGTACTTTTGAAGCAAAAAAACGTAAATTTACAGGGGTGGGAACTTTTGGCCCACAAATGGCACCCTATCATTTCTCTCTTGATTAATCGTCCAAGAAATACTATATACTCTTGAATCTTGACTGGGTGCATCCTGCACATTCTCCGCCTTCGGCGCTTTTTGTTCGCCATTCGCCGACTCTTCCATTCTCGTTCAAGAGAGAAAATACCCTATATCTGAACCCTAGAAATGAGTGGCAAATTGAGATATGAGTCGCATTGCCCGATGACGCACGGACGAACGATGAACGCATGGACGAACGACGGCGGACGCAGTTCAAACTATTTTGTTGGATTATTCTATATGGACCCTGAACGTATCCCTATGCCCGTATCCAGCGCAAACATTAAACAACACTTTTGGCGCGAAAAACAGCTCGACATTTTCTACCGCACTGGACGACCCATCTTCAATATAGACAAGCATACTCTGCACTTGCGCTCTCACAATAAGACAAACTATTTCAAAGAACCCCATCATCATTTTTGGCACCATGTATTCTCACCTTACAAAGAATAGCCTTTATCCACCTCTTATATCATGCCGAGTCATGCCGACTCTTCCATTCTCGTTCAAGAGAGAAAATACCCTATATCCGAACCCTAGAAATGAGTGGCAAATTGAGATATGAGTCGCAATACTTTCACACCCTTCTACCTTCCGCTTATGCTAACAAATACTTCTTGTCTATGGCAGTGTTCTCCGCTACGCGACGGATTATCTTTCCAAAATCTCTCTTCACTTCTACATCGTCCACTGGCCCGATGGCTTCCATGTTTATTCTCAAGTATTGCTCGTTCTTCCTGCTGTTGTATTCCGTGCAACCATGGTTCGCCTTTTTCCACTCCTCCACCCTCAAGATATTCTTTATTGTAAGTTGCTTGATAATCTTTCTCAGTCTGTCTAGGTTTGCATTATCGCGCTCCCACTTGTTGTCATCCTTTATGTGTATTATTTCCCGCTTGACGTCGCTGCAATGAATTGGCCTCTTGGTTATATCCAATTTGTTTAGGCGGTCTACAAAAAGTCTAGACATGCCTTCGGCAAACCCCACCTCCCCCATCTTTTCCAGCTCTGGCAGACTCATCTCAAGTGATTGAATAAAATCCTTCATGTTCATCGCGTCTTTGCACGTCTCGTTCAAGAAGAATTGTAGATTGAATGTCTTGTTGTTGCTATGGTTCAACGTATTGTGGTTATAATTTCCTTGATTCTTTGCAACCTCTAACAATTGCTTTTGTAAATCTATATTCTCCTCGTGCTTTTCATACAATTGTTTATTTTGCTCTGCAACTAGTTTGCTTTGGTCAAATAGCATTTGTTTGAATTCTTGGTTTTGCTTTATTAGTTCAAATATCAGCGTTGTTGGAATACTTGGTAATTGCATATCGTCTTGTGAAGGGGAGTGTTCTTCTTGGGGCTGTGTGTGGAGAACACATTTCTTCTTATGCCTCCACATACCAGTTCGTTCATTAAAAGATTTACTGCATATTTCGCATATATATGACTGGCATATTTTTAATGCTCCTGACGCTAGGTTTGTTGCAGAAATATGCTTTGCTGTCAATAAATGGTTGTCATAACTGCTTTTCTTATTGGTTTGGTAATCACATTTTTCACAGAAAAAACGGCATATTTTAGTGTTGCAATTTGTTGACATTTGTTGCTATATATTTGCAACAGAAAAAATGCCTAAAGATTCCGCATTAAAAAATAAAAAAATTAGCATCACAAAATTTTTTATTTTTTTTCAGCCATGAGACGCTAATTTTTCATTATGCTCACAAAACATCGAATTCCCAAAAGTATTTTAGGAATTCCAAAAATGGACAAAAATAAATGTCCATTTTTCAAAATCCCATTGGACTTTTGAAGCAAAAAAACGATAATTTACAGGGGGCGGTGGGAACTTTTATGGCCCACAACCCCACGACCCACAAATGGCACCCTATCATCTTCTCTTATCGACCAAGAAATACTATATACTCTTGAATCTTGACTGGGTGCATCCTGCACATTCTCCGCCTTCGGCGCTTTTTCATCGCCATTCGCTGAGTCCTCCATTCTCGTTCAAGAGAGAAAATACTCCTTTCCTAGGGAGTCCAGAAATGAGTGCCAAATTGAGATATGAGTGCCGACTATACTTACACCCCTCCACACACCCTTCGCCTTTTTGGCGCCCTTATTTTCTCTCTTGAGTTCTCGTTCAAGAGAGAAAACTATACACACACATTTTACCCCTTTTCTAGGGAGTCCAGAAATGAGTGCCAAATTGAGATATGAGTCGCAAACCATTTTAAGATATTATCCGCATATTATATATGAACTCTCTCTTGAACGACCTATTACATAACCATCATAAACAATCCATTTGGAGAGAAAAACAGCTCAACATTTTCTATCGCTCTGGACGACCCATCTTCAATATCGACCAAAATACTATGCATATTCGCTCTCACAATAATCCATATTTCTTTTCCGACCCTCTTATTATACACCGCATTCGCACTCCTATTCACCCCGATGATGAGAGAAAAAAGAATACTTATTATATTACTATATTAAATCTTACTAACTAACTAACTACTCTTGCACCTAGAGGGGGTGTGGGGGGAACCCCTACTTAACTACTCGTTCATTACTATTGTTTTCATCTCTTCGTTCCAAACTCCCACCTCTTCTTGTGTCTCCATGCTGTAGATTACGCCATTTGAGTCGCGCAACCACTTCATGCCATTGTGTTCAAAGCGCTTCACCTTCACCTCCACCTCCTCTGCAGGGGAAACCCCCGCACCCCCTTCCTCATCTGCAGGGGAACCCCCCGCACCCCCTTCCTCATCTGCAGGGGAACCCCCCGCACCCCCTTCCTCCTCTATCTCTTCCTCCACCAGCTCTTCCTCTGCTGGGGGAACCACCTCTGTAGGGGAAACCAATGCAGCCTTCACAACCTTCTCCTTGGGCGCCTTCGGCTCTTTGGGCGCCTTCGGCTCTTTGGGCGCCTTCGGCTCCTTGGGCGCCTTCACAACCTTCTCCTTGGGCGCCTTCACAACCTTCTCCTTGGGCGCCTTCGGCTCTTTGGCTGCCTTCTTTGCCTTCTTGGGCGCCTCCTCTACCGCGACGTCGGTTTTGACCTCTTCAACAACAACCTCGACCTTCGGCGCCTCCTCAGCAACTACGACGTCGGCTTTGGCCTCCACCACGACGTCGGCTTTGGGTGCCTCTACAACGACGTCGGCTTTGGGCGCCTTCAACGCTTTCTTTGCTGCTTTTGCCTCTGCCTTCTTCGCTTCCTTTGCTGCTTTTGCCTCCGCCTTTTTCGCTTCCTTTGCTGCCAAGGCTTCTGCCTTTTTCGCTTCTTTTGCTGCCAAAGCCTCCGCCTTCTTCGCCTCCTTCTGAGCTTCCTTCGCTGCCAAAGCTTCTGCTTTTTTTGCTTCTTTTGTTGCCAAAGCCTCCGCCTTCTTCGCCTCCTTTTCAGCTTCCTTCGCCTCGGGGGATACCCCCGAACCCCCATTCTTTTTTTTTGTTTCCTTTCCAGGCGATACACCCACACCAACCACACCTAACTCACGAACCTCCACTCCCGATGACAGCCCTTCCAACCAGTCCACTTCACGCACCACCTTTCCACGCGCCGGACGACCCCTCTTTACTACTACACCTTCTACTACTACTAATGCTGTTGACATTTTCACTTACTTTTCACTTTTACTTTATTCTCCTCCTTCACTTTTCATTTCAATTTTTTTTTCCTGTGGGAACCTAGGTTCCCACACCCTCCTATTAAATATACACTAAATAATATATTAAATAAATTAATATATTATCATATAGAATGGAATCAATAAATATTTCATTATGTATTCCTACTATGAAAAGATTTGATACATTCTTACAAAAAAATTTGATATCGTATATTGTTGCGCTTACAAAAAATATTATTGATGAAATAATCATATGTGATGAAACTGGCGAAGATTATGAAAAGATAATGAATTTATTTGGGGATGTTATTAATAATGATACAAGAATTCAAGTTCATAAAAATGAATCCAGATTGGGAGTATTTAAAAATAAACTAAAAGTTTGTTCATTTGCGAAACACAAATACATAGCACTGATTGACTCTGATAACTTTTGCGATGAAAAATATTTTATAACTGCAAAGGAATATATTCAAAAAAATGAAGGCATGTTCCCATCGTCTATTATATTATCACCATCATTTGCAAAACCAAATTTTAGTTTTAAAGATTTTGAAAATAATATAATTACGAAGCATAATATTAGACAATTTATGTATCATGATATGTTTTTAACATTATTAAATACTGGAAATTATATACTGACAAAATGTTCTATAGAAAATATCATATATGATGAATCTATTATGCATAAAATTACCGCATGTGATGTAATTTATTTTAATTTACTCCTATTTCAACAATTTGAAGACCTTGAATTACATATCGTTAAAAACCTAGAATATAGTCATGTTGTACATGATGGTAGTACGTATTTAAATACAATCCAAAATTGCCTTGAATATAGAGACAATTCGGTTATACCAGGTTATTACAAGTTAACAAATAAACCTAAAAATCTCAATATTATAAATGATATCAATAATAAATCAATTCAATATTATTTAATTTGCTCTGGCTCTAAAATTAAAATAGATAACATGATAAATGAATTCATTAAACACGGATTAAACCCCAAAGAAGTATTTTACATGAACCATCCAAATACACACGATTTAACAGAAAACTTTAAATTAGATTCAAATAAACTCAAAGTAATCTTTGAACAAACTAGTGTATCTAAAGAAAAAATATCTCGTGCGTGTAAACATTATTTATGCTTAAAAAATTTGTTTTTTTCCCTCTATGTTCTTCTAGTGTTAAAAAAGTCATTATAAAGGTTTGTACAAGTGTTTCAATTTGAATGAATCCAGGGACATTAGGTTCATCATCGAAATGTGCAGGAAAAAACCATTC
>SXGQ01047817.1_pt1 | contig 10185 bp, 7 predicted proteins | sample 3178371 | NCBI WGS metagenome assembly SXGQ01 (sample SAMN11356859, study PRJNA531348) | freshwater metagenome | isolation source: freshwater sample F1-20 | place: China: Fuxian Lake, Yuxi | collected 2017-12-25 | reverse complement strand
TCGATTACGTTGGAACAGGTCCAAGTTTTCCCGAGGGTCTCGATATGGAGATATTTTCTTTTGAGGCACTCGAAACTGCATGGAAAGAAGCGACGCAATCTTCTGAACGTGAGCACATGACGTTGTACATCGCCATGAGCGGTAAGTTCCGCGTCGATCGTCTAGCCTACCCGCAAGATCTCTCAAACCACCGCTGGACCGTCGATGAAGAAAAAGATTTCATTTTGGTTAGTGCAATTTACGAAAATCTTTTTCCAAAACACGGTTACAAATTTGGTGTGAATGACATTTTACAATTTCTAAAAGAAAAACCAGAACTACTGACCCTCAACGAAGGTGTGCTTCGTAATGAAGGCTTATTGGAGTCGATGAAAACCGAGAGAGGTCAATTTATGGGTGTTAAAATGAGGTCGCTCGAACGTTCAGAAGCACTGTGGAAGCGTGCAAAAGGCTTAATTCCAGCTGGAACGCAAACGTTAAGCAAAAGCCCAACACAATACGTAAATGGAGTCGCTCCAAAATATTTGCAAAAAGGCAAAGGCTCACACATCTGGGATGTCGACGGCAACGAATACATCGATTATTCGATGGAGGTCAACCCGATCATTCTCGGACACGCTTACCCTGCCGTGAACAACGCGGTCAAAGCACAACTCGAAGACGGTATAACATTTTCGCTAATGCATCCGCTTGAAGTTGAAGTCAGCGAAATGCTTCGTGACATTATACCGTGCGCAGAAATGGTTCGTTTCGAAAATAATGAATCGGACGCTATTGCAGGTGCGATTCACACTGCACGTGCACACACGGGTCGTGAGAAAGTCGCTCACTGTGGTTATCACGGTCGGATGGACTGGTACATCGGTTGCACGACTCGTAACAAAGGCGTTCCGAAAGTCGACATCAATCAGCAATTCGGCTTCCACTACAACAACATCGATTCACTGCATAAGATTTTCAAAGATCATCCGGGTGAAATTGCTGCCGTGATTATGGAACCGTTTGGGGTAACTGAGCCACAAGATAACTTCTTACAAAAAGTAAAAGACCTTACCCACAAAAACGGTGCGGTCTTGATTTACGATGAAGTGGCAAGTGGTTTTCGTTTTCACTTAGGCGGGATTCATCAGCATTTTGGGGTAGATCCCGATCTCGCGTGCTTTGGTAAAGCCATGGCTAACGGACTACCGATCTCGGCTCTCGTCGGTCGCGCAGAAGTCATGAAAGTCTTGGATGATATTTTCTACTCGTTCACATTCGGTGGCGAATACCTATCTCTTGCCGCAACAAAAACTACGATCAATGAAATGCGCGAAAAGAAAGTTATTGCACATCTTTGGGAAATCGGTGCAAAGTTACAAACGGGTTTCAATCGTTTAGCTTCAGACTACGGTTTGCAGAAATATATCGAATGCGTAGGATTTGCTCCACGTACGTTCGTATCTTTTAAAGACATCGACCACACCCCTTCTCTAATCGTGAAGAGTCTGTTCCAGCAAGAAGTCATCAAGCGTGGCGTGCTTTTCAGCGGAGCGCATTGTTTGACCTTCAGCCACACCAATCAAGATATTGAGCATTCCCTTGGCGCGTACCAAGCCGCGTTTGCAATTCTGGCCGAGGCGGTGAAGAAAAACAGAATCGAGGAGATGCTTGAAGGACGTCCGGTACAGGCTGTCTTTCGTGCGGAAAATTAAGTGAAAGTATTGTTCAAAGTACTAGGAAGTCCAAGCGTGGGTATGGGCCATGTACTGCGCTCAGTAGAACTTGCGAGCGAAATCATGCGGACTGATTCGCATGCCACTGTACATTTCATCGTAAATAACAATCCAGTGAGCATCAAAACACTTGAAGCGACTCAGTTTCGTTTTACGATTGAAGGCAAAGTTGCCGCCGTTGCTGAAGCCGAAAAGAGTGACGCCATTATTTTTGATCTTCCCGGTGAGATTTTGAACGACACGAAATACTTACGCAAACGCGATCCCACGATCTGGATTACTGCTCTCGATTACTTCAATTACGAGAATGAGGATGTGAATGCGATATTTAATCTCGTGAATCACAATCTTCGCCAAGAGAAGCCTACCAATCCTTCTCTTCTCTATTTCGAAGGCCCAGAGTTTGGTATTCTTCGCCAAGAATTCATCACTTGGATTGGTAAACCGAAAGACATTCCCGCACGCGCGAAGAATGTTTTGATTTCGTTTGGCGGAAGCGATCCACAGAAAAACACATTGAGTGTTATTCATGCTTTAGCAGGCCAAACCTTTGAAGGCGTAACGTTTCATTTCACAATCGGTGCAAACTTTGCTCATGCCGCTGAGGTAAAAAAAGGAATTGCCAAGCTTCGCTGTAAGACCGAGATTCACGAGGGTGTCACCGATATTGGCAAACTCATTCACGTTGCAGACTTCGCTCTCTGCGGATCTGGAACGACGATTCTTGAAATGACAGCTCTCGGAACTCCATCTCTTGTGATCGCGCAAAGTCCTGAAGAAGTTCGCTTTGCCCGCGTTTTTGAAAAACAAGACGCTTCACGCTGTTTGGGTCAGGCTTTTCAAGCCAAACCCGAACTGATCTTAAAAGCCATCACTGCTATGATTGACGATCAGCATACACGTGCGCTGCTGAGTAAGAGTGGAATGAAGATAGTGGATGGAAAAGGAAAAGTGCGCATAGTGAAAACTATTTTTGAAGCAGTAAAAGCGTCATGATGGCCCCTACGATTATGATCATCGGAGCAGGACCGTTTCAGGTTCCCGCCATTTTAGAAGCCCAAGAGATGGGCTATCGGGTTTTGGCTGTCGATGGAAACGCCGATGCTCTGGGACTCAAACTAGCGAATTATCAATACAACATCGACCTCAAAGATATCGAAGACTGCATTCAAGTCGCTCGTGAGCGTAAGATTGCGGGCGTATTTACCGTAGCTGCTGAAGTTGCCGTAAAAACGGTGGCGGCTGTAGCAAGCGCACTGAAACTCCCAGGCTTAACCGTTGAAAGTGCTGAAATTGCAACCGACAAATCACGTATGCGCGAGTGTTTTGAAAAACATGGTGTTCCTTCTCCTAAATGGCGCAAATGCCGCAAATTAGAGGAAGCGTCTGCAAAATCGCAGGAAATTGGATTTCCTGTCGTGATTAAACCCGCCGATAGCGCAGGCTCTCGTGGCGTCTCGCTTGTTCAAAATGTGGGCGATGTTACGGCCGCATTTTACGGGGCTGCAAAGCACACCACAAATAGCTTAATTCTCGTCGAAGAATTCATGCCCGGAGTAGAAATCAGCGTTGAAGCGTTTATTCACAAAGGCCAGGTTCACATTCTGACACTCTCAGACAAAGTGCGTACAAAGCCTCCATATCTTTTAGATCTTTCAGTACATTTTCCTTCGAATCAACCTGCAGAAATTCAAAAACAAGCGCGTGATGTAGCCACTCGCGGAATTCTTGCCTGTGGAATTGACAACGCCACCATTCATATGGAACAAATGATCACACCTGACGGACCAAAGATTGTCGAGTTTGCCGCACGTGGAGCGGGTTTTCATGTTTTTACCAATATGATCCATTGGGTGACTGGCGTAAACGCAGTATCTGAACTCATCAAGCTTTCTGTAAATGACAAGCCCGATTTCACCGTCACTGCAAATCGCGGCTGTGTTTTGAAATTTCCGCAAATCAAGCCAGGACTCGTCAACAGCGTTTCTGGCCTTGAAGAAGCACGTCGTATTCCCGGAGTCTTAAATGCCGATATCTACGTGAAACCCGGAGACACCATTCGTCCACTCACTTCTGGGGCCGACCGTGTTTGTCATATTATCGCTTTCGGTGAAACAAGGGCCGAAGCAGAACAAATCGCCGAACGTGCGGAAAATACGTTCAAGATTGTGACGGATTAAATGAATAAAGACGACAAAAACCAAATCATCGCTCGCTACCAAAATCGAGTGAAAGAAAATAGCAACAATATCAAAGCTCTCGCCTCTGGAACTGAAGAACGTCGTGCGATTCGTTTTGATGTACTCTGCGAAGTGGCCGGAACGCCAGGGAAACTAAGCGGCGCCACTGTTTTAGATTTAGGCTGTGGTTTTGCTGACTTTTATCAGCACTTGAAAAACCGCGGAATTAAAGTGAACTACACGGGCTACGATATTAATCCTGATTTAATTGCCGTTGCGAGGAAGAACTTTCCTGAATTAATTTTCGAAGTCCGCGATATTCAAGAAACAGGAATTCAAGAAACTTTTGACTATATCATCTGCTCGCAGACATTTAACAACAAGCTCGTACACGAAGACAATCTTGCGCTGGTTAAGATTATCCTTAAACTGTGCCTGCCTGCGATCAACAAAGGAATGGTCTTTGATTTCGTAACAGCGCACGTCGATTTTAAAGAAGAACGCCTCTATTACTTTTCGCCTGAGGAGCTTTTTAAGTACGCGAAGTCTCTCACCAAGCGCGTAACACTACGCCACGATTATCCACTTTATGAATTTGCACTCTATCTCTTCCCCGATTTCAAAGGATGGACAAGTGACAAGTAAGAAAGAGCTTCTCATCGCACTGACGTTTGACGCCGATTATGACTACTTCGATAGTAGCATGCGTGACGACGGCGCTGCGCCAACTTTCGAGTGGAGGGGAATTGAAGAAGGGATTGACGTTATTCGCGGCATCACGAAAACACTTCCACTGACCTGGTTCGTACGAGTCGACAATCAACTGCACACGATTTACGGCGACAGCGGTTATCTTCTCGACCACTATTCATTCATATGGAGTAGCTGCAAGAACAACGGCGATGAAATCGGCTGGCATCCACATCTTTATAAACAGCAAGGCAACTTGTGGACTCAAGAAACTGACGCAGCAACTTTGAAGAAAAATCTAACTCAAGCTCATGGTGCTTTGAAGAAACGGGGTTTTACTCCGACCTCAGTACGTATCGGTGATGCTTTCGGTTCCAACGCGATTTTCTCAATCCTTGATGACCTTGGACTACGCTGCGATTCAAGTGCAATGCCAGGTCGTGTACGCACTGATGGCGAACGTACGATCGACTGGACAGGCACTCCCAATCTTCCGTATCACCCATCACGGACAGACTATCGCAAGACGGGAAATCCCTCTCTCAAAATTCTCGAGGTACCGATGTCGATGGTTCCTGTTCAGGCTTCGTATGATAAAGAACCCTACTCACGCTATGTTGATCTTACTTTCTTCCACGAAGCACTAAAGCCGGGGCTACAAAATTTCTTAAAAACAGCTGACTTACTTGTTACTATTTCTCATCCGAGCACAGTGCTTCCGCATGTTGCCATGAAACCCCATGGACTGCTTTCGTTCAATGCCACTGAGTTTTGTAAAACTTTCGAATTCATTATCTCAGAATGCAAACGTCTCGAGCGTCCTTATCGTTTTATTACAGTGAAAGATTGCTTATGAGTGCGATTATTTCGAAAGTTGAAAAGAAACTCTGCAAATACTTCGGCCGCGAATACTGCGTGCTCACGGGACGTGCCGCCTCGGCGATTTATCTAGCACTTAAAGTAATTCCCAAACAGTCCGGAAAAGTTGTACTCCCAGCCATTCATTGCCCAAGTCCTGCAAGTGTTTCTCTCTATGCAGGTTTTGAGCCTATTTTTGCAGATGTTGATCTTAAAGACTTCAATATGAGTGTCGCTTCATTTGAAACGATTTTAGAGACACACGCTGACATCGCTGCGGTTATTCCAGTTCACCTTTTTGGTTTCGCTTGCGACATGGATTCGATTTTGAAGCTGGCAAAAAAGAAAAATATCACCGTCATCGAAGACGCTGCACAAGCTATGGGCGCCGAATACAAAGGCCGCAAGGTTGGATCATTCGGTGAAATGTCAGTCGTCAGTTTTGGCCACACAAAAACTTTGGATGTCGGTTGGGGCGGCGCTGTTCTCACCGATGACGAAGCATTTTACAAATCATTGCTGGCCGAAGAAGCAAAGCTGCCAGAATGTCCAGATAATATCGAAGCAATGTATACCGAATATCGAAAAGATTATTACGCGTGCAAAGCGAAAGCCGACAAAGACGAAAAAGAGAATGCACTCTTTGTTTCTTTTCCTAAACAATACAGAGATATGTACCTCTTTAAATGCGCGCCCGAATATGCTGAGAAAATCGACGCCGCCCTTCCGAAACTCGACAGCCTCATTCGAATGCGCCGTGAACATTCGACACTTTACGCAAAGCGTCTTCAAAACATCAAGATAACAGTTCCTACTTATGCAGAGCCTGGCGTGCCATGGCGTTTCAGTTTTCTCGTTAACAATGATCAACAAAAAGCACTTACCGAGAAGCTTCATGCTGAAGGGCTAGACGCTAGCAACTGGTACCCACCCCTCTATAAGTGGTATGAAAGCGGACTCAAACAGCCAGCCGGCTTTTTTTCAAATTCAGACTTTCTGGACAAGCACATTATCAATCTCTGGGTAGATTCTAGGGCGAATCAGGCCTATATTTCAAAAGTATGCGACGTCGTTCTCGACGCGCTCAAAGAATAATCTATGAATAAAAAAGTGGAAATTCTCGACTGCACGCTTCGCGACGCAAGCTATGCGATTGCCTATCAATTCACAGCCGAAGACACCGCCGTCATCGCTGCAGGACTCGAGAGCGCGGGATTCACGAAAATCGAAATCGGACACGGTCTGGGACTTGCTGGTTCGACACCAACTATTGGTTTATCCGCTGCGACGGATGAAGAATATCTCGAAGCTGCGGGATCAGTTCTGACAAAAGCAAAGTTCGGAATGTTTCTTATTCCGGGCATCGCCAAACTCGAACATGTGAAACTTGCAGCAAAATACAAATGCGGTTTCATTCGTATCGGAACTGACGCAAACAGAACCGAAGCCGCTGAAGAATTTATTAAGCTTTCTAAAGACCTCGGCATGGAAGTTTCGGCAAACTTGATGAAAACCTACGCCGTTCCTGTCGATGAAGTTGTTCGTCGCTCAGAACTTCTGCAACAATGGGGATCAGACGTGATATCTGTTGTCGACTCTGCAGGCGGAATGCTTCCAGAAGAAGTCACAGCCTACGTTTCAGCACTCGTAAAAACCCTTACCGTCGCAGTCGGATTTCATGGTCACAATAATATGCAACTCGCAGTAGCCAATTCTCTCGCTGCCGTACACGCCGGAGCAATCATTGTTGACGGAACTTTGCGTGGCATGGGACGCAGCTCGGGCAACGCCCAAACTGAAGTGCTCGTGATGGCACTCTCTCGAATGGGTTACGAAACTGGTATCGATTTCTATAAAGCCATGAATCTCGGTGATAAACTGATCGGACCACTTGCCCAAGGGCGTGGTGTTGACTCTGTTGAACTCGCTTCGGGATACGCGTGTTTTCACTCAACCTTCAACAAAATCATCGACAAAGTTTCTAGTGATATGGATGTCGATAAGCGCAAGCTCATCATCAAGGTCAGTGAGATTGACAAGATTATGGTGACCGATAAACTGGCAATCTCCGTTGCCGAGAAGATAAAAGCAGAGAAAAAGCCCGAGTCTCTCGACACCGCAAAATACACATTCAATCTTGAACATCGTGAAGCACGACTACCAGACTCTGTCGGCACTGCCGACCTCACCCGCAAGATTGCCAGCGAAATGAATATTTTAGCTAAGAAAATGTCACGTAGCTCTGTGTTTACTATTTCATTTTTTGCGGGCGGCGCAAAAGATCAACCCGTATTTCCTTTCATTCGCTGGAATGCGCTAAACATTGTTGGTAATGCAGAAGTTCAAAACCTCAAACAAGCGGTAGAAATTGCAAACTCTGTAGATGGACAAGTCGATTTTATCATCGTCGACGGCGAGCAGCAGTCATTCCCAACCGAAGACGTGATGTCGACCATCGCCGCTGCAGTGAAGAAGAGCCAGCTTCTCACCTATCGCGATACGAATGCGCATCTCGATGCCGCTGAAGCGTTTGTGAGTCAACTCTGTAAAACAACTAAAAAATCGAAAATCGCGATCTGCGGTCTTTCCGGTTTCGGTTTAAAGCTCGCACAACGCCTGCTCGAACGCGGCGCAAGTGTGCAAGTTTGGGATGAAGACTCAAAGAAAGCCGAGCAGGCCGTATCCCTGCTCTCAAGCTGGATTTCACTTGAAGGCTCACCTTTCTCAAAAAACGTTTCGCTGTTCAAATCAAGCAAACAAGAGCTCGACATGCTCATCGGCACATCACTACGCAATCCTGTCGTACAAGCGGCTCTCGTTGCGAGCGTGAAAAAAGGTGGATTCGCACTCGATGCTGGTGTCGGAAGTTTCACCACTGCAGCAATCGAAGCTGCAGTCGCAAGTGACCTTCAGATTTATCGCTTAGACATGCGTGCGGGACTTTCAGGTCAGATCAATACCGCAACCGAAACCTTGGAACTCCTTAAACGCGTTATTGGACACGGAAAAGTGGCGGATGTGAACGTGGTTGCCGGGGGAGTTATCGGTAAGCGCGGTACGATTGTCGTAGATACGATCAGTCACCCAACGCGGGTCTTAGGCGTTGCAGATGGTGGCGGACATTTATTGAAGGGTAGCGAATTGATGCCGTTTCAACACACCATTGATAAAGTTCGCGTCGATTTGATTCGTCGCAGACTTCAAGAAACACAAACTAGTGTTTAACTCATTAAACGTTTTCCCAAGTGATCGGATCGTCCTTCTTAATCGCTTTTACAACCGTACGTCCAACAATCACGTCTAAGAATTTCGGCGAAAGGCCGATTCCTGGACGCAATACTGAAACCATATCCAAAGTGACCTTCGCTCCTACAGGAATGTCTTTCTTTGCAAAGATGCTGCGACGGCCGCGAAGATAATATACTTCTTCAGCAGCAACACGCTGTTTGCGTGGAGATCCAAGTCCCATCGTCGTGTTGCGAATATCACTAACCATCTCTACGAGTTCTTTCGCATCAAGAGAGAAGCTATGATCAGGACCTGGTAAAAACTTATCGATCGTGAAATGCTTTTCAATTATGCGTGCACCGCGAGCGACGGCTGCGATTGGAACGAGACTGCCCGGCGTGTGATCGGAATAACCAATCGGATAAGGAAAAGCAGTAGCAATTGTGTTCATCGCACGAAGATTTACGTCTTCATATCGTGGTGGATATTCGATTCCACAGTGAAGAATAATAATTTGCGAGTTTCCGGCAGCCTCCATAGTTGCGACGGCCTCTTCAATGTCAGAAAGCGAAGCCATTCCGGTTGATATGATCATCGGTTTTTTAAATTTTGCGATGTGTTTCAATAGCGGAAGATGCGTGATCTCAAACGAAGCAATTTTGTATGACGACACTCCGTTCTTTTCAAGAAGGTCTGCAGAAGTCTCATCAAAAGGAGTTGCCATGAATTCAATGCCCTTGCTTTTGCAGTAAGGAATCAGAGTCGAGAGCCATTCCGGATTGAATTCATAGTTCTTGAATAGATCGTGTGCAGTTTTTCCAAACTTTTCGAATTTTCCTGACAAACGAACCGTCGGATGATCGAAAGCTGAGGCAATTTTATCAGCAGTGAATAATTGAAACTTAACAGCGTCTGCTTTGGCTTCAACGGCAACATCGACAAGTTTCTTTGCAACTTCGAGTTTTCCTTCATGATTAGAGCCGGCCTCTGCAATAATGTAGCAGTAGTCGGATGTCTTATCGAAAACGGTTTCTAAAATCATACGTGTTATCCTCAATTACAAATGAAGAACACTCAGTAAAACATAGGCCCGAGGTAGATATTGCTCTGGTTTTCTAAAAAACCGCAAACGATAAGAACCAGCCGCGACGTTCCAGTCGATCATTTGCAAGAGAAGTGCTATAAAATCAGCCTTACTTTATGTGATCTTGATGTACGGTTCAGGCAATACCGAGCCTTTCTTGAATACAGCTGTCTCAGATTTTGAATAATTCGAAGTATAGAGATCATCTCCAAAATCAAAAACCATATTGAGATTTAGTACGGATAGGAAATCCAAGCCCACAACCACCTGCAAATGATAAGCGCAGTCCCCGCAGTGGTCAAGTTTGTATAAACAGGATTCTCCTGGCGTTTACCTTGGAGTCACAGTTCAATTGGGACCCAAACTCAATCTTCCTGATGGCCAAGCAATGTTTCCAGTTTATTCGGGAGTAAAGGAAGGGGACGAGATT
>SXGQ01033068.1_pt1 | contig 10185 bp, 6 predicted proteins | sample 3178371 | NCBI WGS metagenome assembly SXGQ01 (sample SAMN11356859, study PRJNA531348) | freshwater metagenome | isolation source: freshwater sample F1-20 | place: China: Fuxian Lake, Yuxi | collected 2017-12-25 | reverse complement strand
CCGTGGGTCGCGGGGTTCGAGCGATTTCACGCCGCCGCGCCCGACGCCGCCGGCGGCCGCCTGCTCTACAACGAGCTCGGGTGCGTCAACTGCCACGGCGGCGACACCGGCCTCCCCGCCCGACGCGGCTCGGATCTCACCGGAGTGACGACTCGCGCCGGCGCCCAGTGGCTGCGGGCGTTTATCGCGGATCCGGCGGGCCACCGCAGCGGCACCGCGATGCCGAATCTCCCAGCGGCAACCGCCGCCGCCGACGCGGAGGCGGTGGTCCACTTCCTCGGCACCCTCGCGCCCAAGAACCCGACGCCGCCGACGCGGATCGCCCATCTCAACGCGGAACTCGGCAGGAGTCTCTACCACACCCGCGGCTGCGTCGCCTGCCATGAGCCGCAGGCCGACTACACGCCACCGGACGGCCGCCCGGCGGCCGGCGATTTCGGCTACGGCGCGGCGGCGTTTCCCGCGCTCGCCGAAAAATACGACGTCAGCACCCTCGCCGCCTTCGTGCGGAATCCCCTCGCCACGCGCCCCGACGGCCGCATGCCGCGGATCGAAATGGAGGAGCAGGATGCGCGCGATATCGCCGCCTACTTGCTCGGCATCACGGGCAGCGATGGCGAAGCGGTGCCAAGGTTGCCGGCCTTTGCGCCCGATGCCGCGCTGGCGAAACGTGGCCGCGAGGTTGTCACCGAGGCACGTTGCGCCGCGTGCCACACCTTGCCTTCGGTTCCAGCGACCCAGCCCATCGTTCTCGGGCGCACGACCGGCGGCTGCGTCGATGAAACCCCTGCGCCCGGTCTGCCCCGCTACCCGCTCAGTCCGGCCCAACGCACCGCGCTGCGCGCCTATCTCGCCGATCGCGCTGCGCCCGTGACGCCCGCGCAAGCCGCCCACGGCACCCTCGTGGCGCTCAACTGCGTGGCGTGCCATGAACGCGCCGGCCAAGGCGGGCCGGACGCCGCGCGCAGACCCTACTTTCTCGGCGACCACAACCTTGGCGACACAGGTCGCTTTCCGCCCCCGCTCACCGGCATCGGCCGCAAGCTGCAGCCGGAGTGGCTCTCGCAGACTCTGGCCGGAAAGAACCGCGAGCGCCCGTATCTGCAGACACAGATGCCGGTGTATGGCGCCGCGGTCGCCGCCCTGCCGGCGCTGCTCGCGACCTGCGACGCGCGCGCGGCCACCGCGTTGCCCCCGGGCGACGTCGAGGCGGGCAGAAAACTGCTCGGCCCGCTCGGCGGCGTAAGCTGCATCACCTGCCACCGCTGGGGCGACCGCGCTTCGCTCGGTATTCAAGCACTCGATCTTTCGAATCTTGCGCGGCGACTGCGGCCCGACTGGCTGCACGAGTACCTGATCAACCCGGCCGCCTATCGGCCCGGGACCTTGATGCCGTCGTTCTGGCCCGAGGGAAAAGCCGCCAACCGTGAGATCCTGGGCGGCGACACCGATCGGCAGATCGCATCGATCCTCGCCTTCGCCCGCGACGGCAAAGGCTTGCCCGAGGGATTTCCGACGACGTCCGCGCGGGAGTTCGAGTTGATTCCCGGCACGCGCCCGATCGTGCAGCGCACATTCATGGCGGACGTCGGCACGCACGCGATCCTCGTCGGCTTCCCCGCGGGGATCCACCTCGCCTACGACGGCCGCGACTCCCGGCCGGCGCTCGTCTGGAAGGGACGCTTCTTCGACGCCTACGGCACGTGGTTCAGTCGCTTCGCCCCCTTCGAGAAACCGCTCGGCGAAACCGTCGCGGCGTGGCCAGGGCCGACCGAGGCCGGTGGCGCGCGCCAATTCGAAGGCTACCGCCTCGATGCCGGCGGCGTGCCCACGTTTCTTTTTTCCGTGGGCGGCGTGCCGGTGGCCGAGCGTTTCGAACCGAACGAGAACGGCGGCCTGCGGCGGAGCCTCACGTGGAATCCCGAGGCCCTGCGCTCGCTCCCGCTGTCCCATCCGTCCGGGCTCACCGTGCGGGAGACCACCGCGAGCGCACCAGGAAAAAGCGAGTTCATCTACACGTGGCCATGAAACGCTTCCTTTCGCTCGCGGTCGCGCTTCTCGCTCCCGAACCCCGTCTCGCGGCCAGCGAGGGCTACGCGATCCAGACGATCCTCACGGGGAGTTCGCCCACGTCGTCGCGCCACGCCAACTGGAAACCAGGCGACGGCCTCACGCTCGAAGTCAGCGGCATGGATTTCATGGCCGATGGAAAACTCGCCGTCGCTATCCGCAAGGGCGAGGTCTGGTTGATCGACGGGGTGCTCGGCGCTCCGGACCAAGTCCGTTACTCCCTGTTCGCCTCCGGGCTGCACGAACCGCTCGGCGTGTTGCGCGACGGCGACAGCCTGCTCGTGACCCAGCGCACCGAGGTGACGCGGCTGCGCGACACCAACGGCGACGGCGTGGCCGACGAGTATCTCACCGCCGCCCGCGGCTGGAACGTCTCCGGTTCCTATCACGGCTACGCGTATGGCCCAAAGCGCGACGGCCGCGGCGACCTCTGGGTCGCGCTGAATCTCGATATGGGCGACCGCTCCGACAACAAGGCCGCTTGGCGCGGCTGGAGCGGCCTGATGGGCGCGGCCAGTTCGTTTGTGCCGATGGCGGCCGGTCTGCGCTCGCCGTGCGGGCTGGGCGCCAACCTCGCCGGCGACATGTTCTGCGTGGACCAGCAGGGCACCTGGATTCCCACCACGCCGATCTACCACTTGCGCAAGGGCGTTTTTTTCCTCAACCCCGAGGGTATCGCCTCGCAGGAGCGCCCGGAGGCGCCGCTGAAACTCTCCGCGCCGGTTCCCAACAAGGTGCCATACCCCGCCGCGCTCCGCGCCCTGCCGGAAATGGCGCCGCCCGCCGTCTGGCTGCCCTACAACAAAATGGGCCGCAGCGGGACTGACCTCGTCGTCTGCGCGGCGGACGGAAAGTTCGGGCCCTTCGACGGACAACTTTTCGTCGGCGAATTCACTGATGCGAAGGTTGGTCGCGTTTTCCTCGAGAAGATCGACGGCGAATATCAGGGCGCCGCGTTTCCGTTCCTCTCCGGCTTCGCGTCGGGCGTGGTCCGGTTGCTCTTCGCGCCCGACGGCAGCCTGCTCGTCGGCATGAGCAGCCGCGGCTGGTCGTCGCTCGGCACGCAAGCCTACGGGTTGCAGCGGGTGCGCTGGAACGGCACGAAGCCATTCGCGATCCAAGAACTGCGCGCGCAGCCCGACGGTTTCGAGCTGGTCTTCACCACCGAGATCGACCCGGCGACCGCGGAGCTCCCTGCGTCCTACGCTGTGAAGAGCTACACCTACCTTTATTCCAACGCCTATGGCAGCACCGAAATCGACACGCTTGGGCTGACCGTGACGAGCGCCACCGTCAGCGCGGACCGGCGGCGCGTGCGTTTGAAGCTCGACGGACTCCGCGCGCACCACGTGCATGAAATCCGTGCCAACGGCGTGCGCTCCGCGGCGGGTGCGGCGCTCGCGCATCCCGACGCCTACTACACGCTCAACCGCATCCCGCGGCGACTCTGAAGCCCGGTGTGGAATCCCGCCGGCCAATTTGTTTCAACCGTTCCCATGTCCAGCCCCTCGGCCCTGACCGGCATTCGCGTCGTCGACTTCAGCCACGTGTACCAAGGTCCGGTCGGCACGCAGATTCTCGCCGACTACGGCGCCGACGTGATCAAGGTCGAGCGCCCCGACGCCGGCGATTGGAGCCGCCGCTGGGGACCGTTTGTCCACGGCGTGAGCCTGCCCTACGCGGGGCTCAACCGGAACAAGCGCAGCTTCGCGCTCAATCTTAAATCTCCCCAAGGCCTCGCGGCGATCCGGGCCTTGATCGCCACCGCCGATGTCGTCGTGCACAATTTTCGCGCCGGCGTGATGGAGAAACTTGGACTCGGCTACGCCCAGCTCGCGGCCGCGCACCCGCGCCTCGTCTACGCTTCCTCCGGCGGCTGGGGCGACCACGGTCCATCGGCCGATCGCGCACGCGGCGGCCACGACCTCATGGCTCGCGCGGAAGCCGGCTGGTTTACCCAACCCGACCCGGCCAAGCCGCCCTTCCCCGCGGGCATCTCGGCCGACTACCCCGCCGGCCTGATGCTCATGCAGGGCATCTTGCTCGCGCTCCTCGCCCGCGCCCGCACCGGCCAAGGTCAATGCGTCACGACCGACCTCCTCAGTGTGGCGTTTCACGCTCACTCCTGGGAGGGACCGGCGGCGATGAATGCCGCGCGCGTCACCGAGGTCAGCGGCGTGAGCGCCAACGAATCGATCATCGACAAGGCCTTCGCCACCGCCGACGGCTACATCGAGATCTCTCCCGTGTTTTCCGACAACGCCGTGCGCGATATCTCCGTCGCGCTGGGCCTCGGCGATCTTTCGCTGCAATCGAAGTTCTCGACCCACGCGCAACAGCAGGCGAATCGCGCCGAACTCAACGCGCTGCTCGCCGAGCGACTCCGCGAGCGAACGACCGCGGCGTGGCTCGCCGAACTCGAGCCCAAGGGCGTGTTCTGCGCCAAGGTGAACACCCTCGAGGAAGCCATCGATGATCCGCAGCTCGCGGCCAACGGCATGGTCATCGAGATCGACCACGCCAAGGCGGGCCGACTGCGCCTGCCCGGCACGCCCGTCCGACTCCATGGCACTCCACCGGTGCCGCGGCGCTTTGCCCCCGAACTCGGGGAACACACCGTCGAAATCCTCCGTGAACTCGGCTACGACGACACTCGTCTCGCTGAACTGCGCCAAGCCGGCGCCCTCGGTTGAGGACTCTCGCATGAGCACTTGCCTCACGACCGCCTACGCCGGAGCCGTCTGCACGGTCACGCTGCATCCGCCCGAGGGAAAACCACCGACCCTCGATCCCGCTGTGATGGATGCCTTTGACCGCGTGCTCGCCGAGATTGAAGCACGCGCGGGCGAACTCTCCGCCGTCGTGCTCCAAAGTGCGTCGCCCAAGTTTTTCTGCGCCGGCGCCAACATCAACGTCCTCGAGACGATCAACCGCGACACGATCGGGCCGTGGGTCGAGCGGGGCCACGCCTTGATGAACCGGCTCGAAGCGCTCCCGGTGCCCGTCGTCGCGCGGGTCGAGGGCTATGCGCTCGGCGGCGGGCTGGAACTCGCCATGGCCTGTGATCTCATTTTCGCCTCCTGCAACGGGAAGTTCGGCCAAACCGAAACCAAACTCGGCTTTGTGACCGGCTGGGGTGGCAGCTACCGCTTGGTACGTCGCGTGGGCTTGGCGCGGGCCAAGGAGCTCGCGTTCAGCGGTCGCATCTTCGATGCGGATGAAGCGGTGCGTCTCGGTGTCGCCGAATGGTCAGGCACGCCCGAAGCGCTCGCACTCCACCTGCGGGAATTCCTCGCGGCCGCGGCCGCCAACTCGCGCGTCGCCAACCGGGAAATGAAGCGGCTGCTCGTATCGTGCTTGAGTACGGGTCTCGCGGAGAACGTCGCGCTCGAATCCGCCGCTTCCCAGCGGTGCCTCGGCGAGGGGGGCGAGGCCGTGGAGCGACTCCGGAATTTTCTCGCCAAGAAGAAGCCGGCGTTCGGCGCGCGCCTCCAACACGCGCCGTAGCGTGACGTCCGGCCTTTTGCCGCGTCACCCCGCCCCTGCGCCGCCCTCGCCCGCGAATGCGCCGTCTCGCCGGAGCAGCGGAAACGGCGCGCTCACTTCACTTCGACCTACGACCTCAAGGCGTCCGATCGCCCAGTGCTGAAGGTCTGCACGCCGCGGATGTTGGCATCCACCAGCCGGGTGAATTCACGGTCATCCTGCTCCCACCGCGGCGCGAGCCGGTTCATCACCGCCGCGTTGTTGATCAGCAGGTCCGGCGCGTAGTCGTTCTCGAGCACGCGCGCCGCCCAAATCGAGACCTTCGTGTCCAACCCAACGTCGACGACCGAAAAAACGAGCGGCGCGTAATGGTCCCCGCGGAGCGATGTGGCAAGGACGGCGCTCGCGCCGCGCCGGTCGATCCGAGGCGGCCGCCCACGTTCCGCTTGCCCGCCGAGCCGCCCGCCGGTCGACTCTTGATGACCGGCGGTTTCTCAAACGTCATTTTCCCTGCCCGCCGCGCGCTTGCATCCGGAAGCTCGCGCCATCCCCGACTCCCCCCTCTCCGCTTTAACATGCCCCGCCTTCTTGCCACCCGACTCCTCCTGGCCGCCGTCTGCTCCGTCGCGAACGCCGTCGCCGCGGATGCTCCACCGCCCGCCGAGACAGTGAAACTGAATCCTTTCGTCGTGAGCGAGAACGACGCCGTCGGCTATTCCGCCGCCAGCACGCTCGCGGGCACCCGCATCAACACCGCCCTGCGCGACGTCGGCGCCGCGATCAGCATCATCACCCCGGAATTCCTGCAGGACACCGCGGCGACCAACCTCGGGGAGCTGCTCTCGCTCACCACCGCCACCGAGGTCGGCGGCGTCGCGGGCAACTTCGCCGGCGGCGCGGTGGACTCCGGCCGCCCCGACATGTCGGAAAGCCGCGAGAACCCGCAGGCCAACAACCGCGTGCGCGGAATTGGCGCGGCGACGACCACCCGCGACTATTTCCTCACCGACATCCCGTTCGACGCCTACAATTCCTCGGGCGTCACCATCAGCCGCGGACCCAACTCCCTGCTCTTCGGCATCGGCAATCCCGCGGGCATCATCGAGGGCTCGATAGTCCGGCCGCAACTGCAGCGCAACCGCGCCTCGGTCACGGGCGTTTTCTCGTCGGAGAACTCCTACCGCGGCGTGCTCGACCTGAACCGCGTGCTGGTGCGCGACCGCCTCGCGCTGCGCGTCGCGACCGTGAGCGAGCATAACAACTTCCAGCAGAAGCCCGCCTACGACCGGAAGCGCCGCGGCTTCATCTCAGTGGAGGGGGTGCTGCGCGACGGGCGCGCGGGAGGCTGGCTGGGGCGCACGGCGGTGCGGGTGTCGGGCGAGATGGGCGACAGCCAATCGAACCCCGTGAACGTGATCCCCCCGGTGAACACCATGCTCAACTTCTTCGAGCCGCCCAATCCGGAGATCGCCCGCCTGCCCGGCACCAATCTCGACGCGCGCCTCGTCACCGGCTCCCCCACGTTCTCTTGGCGGCCGCGCGTGACGGTCGATAACCGGCTGAGTTCGGCCGATCTCGTCGCGGCCAACCCGGGCATCGGCGTGCCCTACTTCATCCAGATCCCTTTGGTGTACGACAGCCCCGGGCAACAGCGGCCGGGCTACGCCAGTTCCAACCACCCCGCGCTGGCGGGCATCGCCGGCATCATGGGCCGGATCCGCTACGCGCAGAACCCGAACGGGCGTCCGGCCATCGACACGTTCTATAGCGGCACCGTGGTGCCCACCGGATTCGTCTCCCCGACCCTCCAGAACCGCGCGATTTTCGACTACCGCAAGCGCCTGCTCAGCGGCGGCCTCAACCACGTCGATCAGGTCTTCCAGGTCGGCAACGCCGCGCTCACCCAGGAGTTGCTGGGCGGCCGCGGCGGAATCGAGCTCGCGTTCGACCAGCAGAAGACCCGCTCCACCCGCCTGCTGCCGTTCTCGTTCGGCAACAACGGCGGCGGCGCCCCGGCCAGCGCGATCTCCATCGACGTCGCGCGTTACCTCTCCAACGACCAGCCCAACCCCAACGTCGGTCGCCCCTTCATCGACCAGCAGGGCATCACCGACCGCACCCAGCGCGGCACCCGCGAGGCATTCCGCGCCACCGGCTTCTACCGGCTCAACTTCGCCGCCCGCGGCCCGCGCCTGCTCGGTCTCGATCTGGGCGACCATGTGATCACCGGTCTCTACACGCGGAACCGCAACGACGCCGAGACCATGAGCTACGCGACGGGCTGGACCAGCCCCACCCGCAACCTGAACACCGACGTTTTCCAGGCCGCCATCGGCAGCAATTTCCGCACGACCCCGCTCGTCCTCCAGTACCTCGGGCCCTCGGTGCTGAACGCGAATTCGATCAACGACGTCCGCATCAACGAGGTCGTCACCGCGCCGATCCCGCGCACGGGCGACACCCATAACGTGACGTTCTTCGACTTCACCAACAAGCGCCTCGTCACCGAGCCGCTCTCCGTCCTGCGGTTCCTCAACGGCAACTCCCGCAGCCGCCAGCTCATCGACTCCCGCTCGATCAGCGTGAAAAGCGACTTCCTCTCGAGCCACCTGGTCACCGTCATCGGCTGGCGCTGGGACCACCTGCGGACCTTCTCCAGCGTGGGCAACCGGCGGAATCCGGACGACACGCTCGACAATTCGGCGCTGCGTCTCGACTCCACGCCGAACCTCGACGAGCGCGGGCGCAACTTCACATGGAGCGCGGTGGGCCGCCTGCCCCGCCGGTTCACCCGTCCGCTCCCTTTGGGGATGGAGATCGGCGGCTTCTACAACGCCTCGGGCAACTTCAACCCGGTGAACGTTCGCACCAACCTCAACGGCGAGATCATCCCCGCCCCCGCCGGCACCACCCGCGAATACGGCGTCCTGGTCGAGTTTCTCGAGCGCCGCGTGTCCTTGCGCGTGAACGCGTTCCACACCGAGCAGACCGACGCCTCCAACGGCGCCCAGGGCGCGACGTCCGGCATCTTCAATTTCCCGAACTTCATGGCCGACCGCTACGTCACCGCGCAGACGCAGGGTATCCCCTTCAACACCATCCCGGGTGTCACCGCCGCGGGCTACAGCTCCTACCAACAGCTCTACAACGCCTTCTTCCAGCTGCTGCCCGAGCCCGCCCGCACCGTGAAGAATCTCCGCCTCAACGCTGCCGGCACCGGGCTCCTCTCGAACGGCATCGCCGGTCTCACCGACACCAGCAACCTCGACGCCCGCGGCCTCGAGACCGAGCTCGTCGGCAACGTCACGCGCCATTGGCGGGTGTCGTTCAACGTCGCCAGGCAGGAGACCGTCGTCAGCGGCTCGGCCCGGCTCACCAAGGAGGTGGCCGACGCCGTCTACGCCAACCTGGTGAAGTTCAACCTGCTCGGCATCGACCAGGGCCCCGCGCTGCCCGAGCGGCAGACCGCCGCGACCCGTTTCGCCTCGAATGTCGGCAACCCGCTCGCCGCCACGCTCGCCCGCGACGGCGCCGTCTCGCCGGAGCAGCGCAAGTGGCGCGCCAACTTCACCTCGACCTATGACCTCAAGGGCCTCGACCACCCGATCCTCAAGGCGATGAGCGTCGGCGCCTCCGTGCGGTGGCAGGGAGGCGTGGCGATCGGGGCGCCATTCCTCACCGGCAAGGCCCTGAAGGAAAAGATCTCGGCCACCGACAAGCGCTACCCCGACCCGGCGAAGATCGCCGACTCCGACCCCATCATGCAGACGCAGTTTCCCGACCTCGCGAACCCGTTCTACGGGCCGGCGGAACTCGCGGGTGACGTCTGGGCCGGTTATCGCCGCCGCGTCTTCGGCCGCATCGACTGGCGCCTGCAGCTCAACGTGCGCAACGCCTGGGGCAACGGCTCCGACATCCCGGTCACCGCCAATCCCGACGGCCGCGTCGCCGTGATCCGCATCCCCAACGAGACCCGCTGGATACTGTCGAACACGTTCACATTCTGACCGCGGCCGCGACGTGACGTGGGCAACGTTTCGTCGTTCAGACGACCGGCTGGTCGGCTCCACGCGTTACCTTGATATCCGGCGCGCCATCGCGTCCTCGAGATCGGCAACACCTGTCTGGCACCCGATGCACAGCGGACGGCGATCAACCCCGAGGCGAAATACCTCCACCTTCGCCACGCGTTCGACCAGCACCGGCGCGGAGCGCGTGCAATTTAAGACCGACGTCCGCAACGAGACGTAAGGGAGCGCCATCGCCCGCCTCGGCCGCGTCCTCAAGGGCGCGCCGCGCAAGTACCGGACCCGCGACGACGACCTCGGGCGCGACACCGCGCTTCACAGCCTAACCGTCACCGAATGACCGGCCGCCCGCGCTCGACTGGAGGGGAAAATGGCCCCCCAACGGCGCCCGGCTTCCCTGATCGCCCACGGGCAGCCGCGGTTGCCGGAGCCGGCGAATGCGCGGATCCCAAAAACTGGGCCAGGTGGAATGTTAGTCCACGGGGTTGGTGGATGTGATGACTGCGGTGGTGGTTGGCAAGCCCAGGCGGAGGGACGGACCGGCTTGGCGGTCCGGCCCGGAGCCTGGGATTGGTGAGCATTTTTCCGCGACGAAACGTTG